>Ga0209805_1000068_pt1 | contig 51620 bp, 48 predicted proteins | sample GraSoiAngelo_148_FD_185905 | JGI IMG/M metagenome (GOLD analysis project Ga0209805, IMG submission 185905) | Grasslands soil microbial communities from the Angelo Coastal Reserve, California, USA - 14_1009_09_20cm (SPAdes) (version 2) | ecosystem: Environmental > Terrestrial > Soil > Grasslands ...
TGACGCGCAGCGCGGCCGCCAGATGGGCCGTCTGGGTGGGGACCGCGACGCGGCGCAGGACCTCCTCCCACGCCGCGAGCTGCAGCCGATCGGTGAGACGCAGCAGGCGTGGCGCATCGGCCAGCGCGGCGCGACGCGCCACCTGGGCCGTGCGCGCCGCGATCCACTCCCCTGCCACGGCGTTGTCCACGCCCTCGACGAGCAGTCCCGCGAAACCGGAGGCGTGGCAGGTGGCGAGCAACGCCCCGTCGTCGGGGCGCAGGGCCGAGAGGACGTACATGGGGATGCGCGGGAAGCGCCCGGGCAGGGCGAGCGCGGCGACGGGTGCGGCCTTCACGTCGAGCACCACGGCGTCTACCAGTCGCTGATACAGCAACCGCTCCACGGCGGCGAGCGTACGGCACAGCCGCACGGTCCCGGACCCGCGCGGATATCCCCGCTTCACGGCGCGCCGCGGCTCGGCGCGGGGGTGAAACACCGGCACGACGGCCGTCATCCCGTGGCGCCCTCGCTCCCGGCCGTCCCTTCGCCCACATGTGCGAGCGCCTGCACCATGGCGGTGGCCTGCTCCAGCACCGCGCGCGCGTTGTCGTACGAAATGGTGCGGCGGGCGGCATCGGCGGGATGCCACGCACAATCGGTGATGCCTTCGTCCGTCTGGGGCACAGGGTCGCCGTGCTTCGACTCGAACAGAAAAAAGTGGCAGTACTTGTGGATGGTCTTCCCGCGGAACCGGAAGTACCAGTCGATCACGCGGATCGGTCCGTGCAGCACGAGGTTGTCGAGCCCCGTCTCCTCGCCGACCTCGCGCCGCGCCGCGAGCGCCGGGGGCTCGCCGACCTCGAGGTGCCCCTTGGGAAAGCCCCAGTTGCGATAGGCGTCGCGGATCAGCAGGAAGCGCGGCTCGCCGTCGGGAGCGCGGCGGAAGACGACCCCGCCCGCGCTCGTTTCCCGCTGCGCCCGGCGCTGTTTGCGGGTCATGGCGAACGCGGAACGCGGAACGCGGAACGCGGAACAGGCGCGCCGACGTCCGTTCTGCTGTTCCGCGTTCCGACTTCCGCGTTCCGCGTTGGTCTAGAATACACTGAACGAGAAGTACTTTCTCGGATTGGCCTGGATGTCGGACAGGAGCTGCCGCAGCTGGATCATCGTGAGCGTGGTCTCGCGATACAGCGTCGAGTCCGACACGAGCAGCCCCAGGGTCCCGCTGCGGTTGGCGATGCGCGACATCACGCTGTCCGCCGACACGAGCACCCGGACGAGGCTTTCCTGGTTCTTGTGCGCCGCATCGAGCAGGTCGCGGAAGTCCTGGGACGCCGACTTGAGATTGGCGCTGGTCGCGGCGGAGTTGTTCAGGATGGTCGCGAGCTGGCCCTGGTTGGTGGCCGAGTCCACCCGGCCCAACGTGGTCTCCAGGTTGGTAGCGGCCTTCGCGAGCACGTCGGAGCCCTGCCGCAGGTTCGACCCGACCGAGCCCAGGACCTCGGCCTGCTCGTTCGTGACGCGGACCAGCCGGTCCGCCACCTGGCCGAAGTCCTTGATCGACCGGCGCAGCTCGTTCACGGCCTCGGAATCGAAGGCACTCTGGATGCGGCTCGAGACGGTGGCGATGTCGGTGGCGATGCGGCTGGCCTGCGCCGTGAGCTGCCCGATGTCGGGGAGGGTGGCGCCGGGCCATTTGCCGCTGCCGGCGGCCTGCGCTTCCGCGATCGCCTGCTTGATGTTCGGGTCGTTGGGCAGCTGGTCGAGCGGCACGAGCGAGGCCGCCCACTCGCCGAACAGCGACGCCGACGCGGCGATCACGGCCGGCCTGGGCGGGGGCTGGGTGCCGGCGTAGATCTTCAGGTCGGCCTCGACCCAGTTGCCGCTGGCGAGTCGGATCGCCTCGACCCGGCCCACGCGCACCCCGCGCAGCACTACGGGATCGCCCACGCCCAGTCCCCCGACCGTGCGGAAGCGGGCCGGGTAGACCGCCTCCGTGCGCCCGAGGTGCGCGCCGGAGAGCCACAGCGCGCCCGCGACCACGACGGCGAACGCGGCGATCACCACCACCCCGACGGCGAACTCGTTCTCGCGCTTCACGTCGGGCGTCCCTCGATGAACTGCCGCACCACGGGATCCTCCGTCTCCTGGATCTGGGCCACGGTCCCCACCTGCCGGATCTTGCCCTCGTACAACATGGCGATGCGGTCCCCCACCGTGTAGGCGCTGCGCATGTCGTGCGTCACGACGATTCCGGTCACCCGCAGGTGCTCCCGGGTTCGCACCATCAGCTGGTCGATCACGGCCGCCGTCACGGGATCGAGCCCGGTGGTCGGCTCGTCGTACAGGATGTAGCGCGGGCGCAAGGCGATCGCGCGCGCGATCCCCACGCGCTTGCGCATCCCGCCCGACAGCTCGGCCGGGTAGCGGTCCTCGGCGCCGGTGAGATCCACCAGCGCCAGCGCCTCGGCGACCCGCTCGGCGATCTCGTCGTCCGACAGCTCGCGGCGCCGGAGACCGAGGGCGAGGTTGTCGAACACCGACATCGAGTCGAACAGCGCGGCGAACTGGAACACGAACCCGATCTCGCGGCGCAGCGCGGTGAGGGCCGCCCGGTCGAGCGTGGACACGGCGCGGCCGTCGACGATCACGTCGCCGGCATCGGCCTGCAACAGCCCCACGACGTGCTTCAAGGCCACGCTCTTCCCCGTGCCCGAATAGCCGATGATGACCGTGGTCTCGCCGTCCTGCACGCGCAGCGTGAACCCCTCGAGCACCGGGCGGCCGTCGAACGCCTTGCGCAGATCCTGGAACTCGATCACCGCAACAGCACCAGCGCCCAAAAGGCATCGAGCACGAGCAGCAGTACGGCCGAATACACGACGGCGCGGGTGGTGCTCCGGCCCACCCCTTCCGCGCCGCCCCGCGTCGAGAGCCCCACCACACAGCCCACGAGCGTGATGGTGCACCCGAAGGTGGCGCTCTTGAAGAGGCCGAACCAGGTGTCCTTGAAACGATAGAACAGCTTGAGGCCCTTGAGAAACTCCTGAGTGGAGAGATCGAGCAGCACGAAGCTGGCGATCCACCCGGTGAAGATCCCGGTGAGTATCGCCAGGGCCACGATGACGGGGAACATGGTGGTCCCGGCCAACACCCGCGGCAGCACCAGAAAGCTCTGGGGATCGTAGGCGAGGGTCTCGAGTGCGTCCACCTGCTCGGTGACCTTCATGGTGCCGAGCTCGGCGGCCATGCTCGCGCCGACGCGGCCCGCCAACGCGAGCCCGGCGAGGACGGGTCCGAGCTCGAGCATCATCGTCTTGCCGACGAGCGTGCCGACGAAGTAGAGCGGGACCGTGCCGGTGAACGTGTAGGACGCCTGCAGGGCCAGGACGACGCCCGTGAACGCGGCGATGAACAGCGCGACGGGGAGCGAGTCCACCCCGACGCGCCGCATCTGCACCAGCGTCAACCGTCCCCACACCGCGACGTCCGGGACGGCGCGCGCGAGATCCCCTACGAAATGGCCGAAGCCGCCGACGGCCTTGATCGCGTCGACGGTCCTTCGGCCGAGGCGTTCGATCACGGGGCTTAAACTACGACGCCACGTTGCACGACGCCACGTTCCAGGAAACGAAAATGGCCGGCACGAAAGCTTGCCGGCCACCTCTTGCAACGTGGCGTCGTGGCGTCGTGCAACGTCTCAGGCCGCGAAGCTCGCCAGCGCCTTCCCCACGTCTCCGTCCCGCAACCGCTTGAGCGCCCGATCCCTGAGCTGGCGCACCCGCTCGCGCGTCACGCCGAGCATGCCGCCGATCTCCTCGAGCGTGTGCTCGCGGCCGCCGTCCAGGCCGAAATACAGGCGCAGCACCTTGGCGTCGCGCCGCTGCAGCGTGCCGAGGGCCTGCTCGATCTCGTCCGACAGGAAGCGGTCCATCGCCTGGTCTTCCGTGTCGGGCAGGTCTTCGGCGATGAAGCGCTCGATCAGCGAGCGATCTCCGTCGGGATCGAGCGGGGCATCGAGCCGCACGTCGCCCGTGTTGAGCGCCGCGAGCGACTGCACCACTTCGAGCGACAGCTTGGTGGCGTCGGAGATCTCCTCCGGCGTGGGCTCGCGCCGCAGCGTCTGCCGCAGGTACTCGGCCGTGCGCACGATGCGCGACAGGTCGGCCGTGCGGTTCAGCGGCACGCGCACGGTGCGGCCCTGGCGCGCCAGCGCCGCGAGAATCGCCTGCCGGATCCACCACACCGCGTAGGAGATGAACTTCACCCCCTGGTCCGGGTCGAACTTCCGGGCCGCAGTGAGCAGCCCCACGTTTCCCTCGCCGATCAGGTCGGTGAGGGGCAGGCCGCGGTTCTGGTATTTCTTTGCGACCGAGATGACGAAGCGCAGGTTGCGCTTCACCAGCTCCTGCATCGACTCCTGATCGCCGGCGCGCACCTTGCGGGCGAGCGCGATCTCCTCCTTTTGGGTGAGGAGGGGCGTCTTCGACACCTCATGGAGATACTGGTCGAGGATGTCGCGCTCGTGCTCATGGGTGCCGAGGCCGGACAAGAGCCCCCGGCGCCGCCCGCGCTTTTTGGCGGGCTTCGCCTTCGCCTCGGGCGCCGCTGCGGCAGCCGCCGCCGTGGGGCGGGGGGCCGTTCGAGGCTTCGCCCGGGCGGGGGAGGTGGTCTTCTTCCGTCGAATACGCTTGGGCATCGCTATGGTCCCGGATCACCCTGTGATACCGAACACAGGAGGAAAAGTTCGCGCCTGGGCATGAAATCGCTTGACACCACTGGAACGTCCCGGTAAGATGCCGTGTTCCCGCCGGAACGCGTTTTGCCGGGCCCAATATACGGGGGGCGTAGCTCAGTTGGGAGAGCGCGTGAATGGCATTCACGAGGTCAGGGGTTCGATCCCCCTCGCCTCCATCACGGCTGGACGCCGAGACGCCGAGCCGCCTAGTCTGACATGGCCCAGACCCGTTACATTGGGCGGCAAGAGCGTCGCAGTCGACCGTAGTCGTCTCGGCGTCCAGTTGTTCGCGGGAATAGCTCAGTTGGTAGAGCACAACCTTGCCAAGGTTGGGGTCGCGGGTTCGAGTCCCGTTTCCCGCTCTCACCCGGCGTCACGGCCGGGGCCATGGCTTGAGGATACAACGACGCGGGGTGGAGCAGTCTGGTAGCTCGCCGGGCTCATAACCCGGAGGTCGTGGGTTCAAATCCCACCCCCGCTACTCAAACGCGGAACGCGGAACGTGGAATGCGGAACAGGTGTCACACGTTCCTCTGTTCCGCGTTCCCACTTCCGCGTTCCGCGTTCTAGACGGGCGGTTAGCTCAGCTGGTTAGAGCGCCACGTTGACATCGTGGAGGTCACTAGTTCGAGTCTAGTACCGCCCACTCGCGCCCATAGCTCAACTGGATAGAGCGCTTGACTACGGATCAAGAGGCTGGGGGTTCGAGTCCTCCTGGGCGCATAACGGCTGGACGCCTAGACGCCGAGACGCCTAGACGCCCAGGAGTTCGCAGGATGCAGTCCTAGGCGGCTAGGCGTCTATGCGTCTGGGCGTCTAGCCTTTCGGGGCGTAGCGCAGCCCGGTTAGCGCGCCTGGTTCGGGACCAGGAGGTCGGAGGTTCAAATCCTCTCGCCCCGACTAGAATGTTTGCGCCAGTAGCTCAGCTGGATAGAGCGTCGGCCTCCGGAGCCGAAGGTCCCGCGTTCGAATCGCGGCTGGCGCATCGCAACGCGACGAGTCGAGCGGCAACGCGGTCCGGGATCGGGGCGTGCTCCCTCGCCAGGAGGTCGTAGAGCAGGCGATCGTACGGCCGCCCCTCGATCCAGTGCCGCCGCCGCTGCCGCCCGACATACCTGAACTTGAGCTGCTCCAGCACGCGACGTGCTGCCACGTTGCTCTCGACTGTCCACGCGCTCACCGCTTCCAGCCCGAGCTCGACAAAGCCGAACGTGAGCAGCTTGGACGCGGCGCGGAACGTATAGCCCCCGTAACGCTTCCGACCGAGCACCGCCCATAGCGAACCGGCCGTCTTCGACTCGCGACGTATGTCCGACAGTGCCACGAGGCCGACCGGCAGATCGCTATCATCCGGCGTGAACAGGCGGAGCAGGTGGAGATCCCGCTGCGTCATGATTGTGAGAGAAACGCGGCTCAGGGCGTGGACGCCGTCTCCGAAGTCCAGCCACTTGTAGTTCTCCTCGCGTCCCAGCCACTGGGCGGCGAGCTGGATCAACTCGGGTCTGTCGAGCGGCAAGAGCTTCATGGCCGGGTCCCCGAACGCGAATGAGCGCGGACGCAACACGTGGGTTGACTCACCGTGCATCATCGCAACACCCGGACCACAGCAACAGCAGGATCTGGCAAACCCAAAAAACCTCAAACGTCGGAATCGAGTGCGGACTCCGAGCAACACCCGCTGCGGAGATCCATCAATCGCGGCCGGGCGGTCGTCAAGCCGTCACGGGATTCCCACGAGCTTGTGCGTCTGGAGACTGAGGCGCCACCGGGGATGGGCGAGGCAGTAGCGCACGGCGAGTTCCGTGTTCCGCACCCGGTCGGGCCCGTCCATCGGCTGCAGGAACCAGTGCCGAAAACCGAGACCTTCGAGGCTCTCTGGGGAGATGCCCTCCTGGGGGAACACCAGCTTCAGCTCGTCGCCGCTCCGGAGCACGAGCTCGGCTCCGGCCTTGGGGCTGACGCACACCCAATCGACACCGGGTGGCGGCGGCAGGGTGCCGTTCGTCTCGATCGCGATTTCGAACCCCGCCCTATGCAAGGCGGCGGTGAGGGGCTCGTCGAGTTGCAGCAGGGGCTCGCCGCCCGTGCATACGACGAAGCGGGGGGCGCCAGGCGCAGCCGCGGCGGGCCAGGCCGCCAGCACGGCTCGTGCGAGCGCATCGCTCGAGGCGAACCGCCCACCACCGGGACCGTCCGTGTCGACGAAGTCCGTGTCGCAGAAGCCGCACCGCGCCGTCGCGCGATCTTCCTCGCGCCCGGACCACAGGTTGCAGCCCGAGAATCGCAACAGCACCGCGGGGCGCCCGGCGTTCGCCCCCTCGCCCTGGAGCGTGTAGTAGATCTCCTTCACGGCGTAGCTCACCGCGAGGCTCCCGCCGCCGCCCGGTATCGGATTGGATCGGGTGTGCCCGCCTCGGCGAAGCCCTTCAGGCGCAACAGGCAGGCATCACAGCGCCCGCAGGCCTCGCCGCCGGGCGCGGGGTCGTAACAGCTCGAGGTGAGCGCGTAGTCGAGGCCCAGCGACAGGCCCGTGAGAATGATCTCCCGCTTGGAGAGGGCGATCAGGGGCGTATGGATTCGGAGGCGCTGCCGACCCTCGACGCCCGCCCGCGTGGCGAGGCTCGCCATGGCCTGGAACGCCGCGATGTACTCCGGCCGGCAGTCGGGGTAGCCGCTGTAGTCGAGGGCCGTCACGCCGATGAAGATATCCGCCGCGCCAACGACCTCGGCCCACGCCAACGCAAAGGACAGGAAGATCGTGTTGCGCGCGGGCACATAGGTGACCGGGATCCCCGCCGCGAGCTCGGCGGGGGTCCGGTCCTTGGGGACCGCAATCTCGGCCGTGAGCGCGGACCCGCCGAATCGCCGCAGGTCGAATTCGACGATCTCGTGCCGTGCTACGTGGAGGGCGCGGGCGACACGACGGGCCGCCGCGATCTCGACCTCGTGACGCTGGCCGTAGTGGAACGTGAGCGCGTAGACCTCGAACCCCTGGTGCTGGGCCAGGGCCAGCGCCGTGGTCGAGTCGATCCCGCCGCTCAACAGTGCGATGGCTTTCGGCTTGGGATTGGTCATCTTTCCGAAAGTTATCCGCTCGAGCACATCGGTACAGTGACGAGTTGAGGAGTCCACCATGACCTCGCAACCGCCCAGGCTGCCCCGCACGGGACCGCTCCCCCGGCCCGCGAACCCGACGGAGGCTCGGGAGTACCTGAAGGCCGAAGCGTTTCCCGCGCCGGACGTGCGAACTGTGACGCTGACGGCCACGGAATTCACATCCATCTGCCCTCGCACCGGCCAGCCCGACTTCGGCAGCGTGACCATCGAGTACACGCCCGGTGAACGCTGCCTCGAGTCGAAGGCGCTCAAGTACTATCTCTGGTCGTATCGCGATGAAGGAGCGTTCTGCGAGAGCCTGGCGGCCCGGATCGCGGACGACATCGTGTACGCCATCCGCCCCAGGGCACTCAGCGTGCAGGTCAACCAGAACGTGCGAGGCGGGATTGCCCTGGTCGCCCGCGCCGTGCGGGAAGGGACGTGACCCCATGGATGCGCAGCAGCTTCGGGCCATTCAGACGCCGCTCAAGGACCGCTACCGCGCCGAGCCTGCGGCAGCACTGGTCACGCTGCACGCACGGGGCAAACTCGGCGAGGAGAACCCCACGTGCAGCGTGGAAACCGGGAGGGCGTTGGTCGAGGCCGGCCTGCACCCGGCCACGGGCGGTGACGGTCGCGCGGCGTGCTCGGGCGATCTGCTGCTCGAAGCCCTGGTTGCCTGCGCCGGGGTCACGCTGAAGGCGGTCGCCACGTCGCTCGCCCTGCCGCTCGACGGCGGGACCGTCTCCGCCGAAGGCGACCTGGATTTTCGCGGCACGCTGGGCGTCGCGAAGGACGTACCGGTGGGGTTTCAGGCGATACGCCTGCGGTTCGACCTGGACACCGACGCGAGCCCGGAGCAGCTCGATTCCCTGCTCCGGCTCACGGAGCGCTACTGTGTCGTGTATCAGACGCTCCAGCACGCCGCGAGCGTCACGGTATCGCTGTCGGCACGCGGCGCAGGCGGTCGCTAGAGCCCGAGGGCCAATCCCACGCGGGCGAGGGACACCTGGATCGGCGCGTCGATCTCCCCCGTCCCCCCGGGGTTGGTCTTGCGATTCATGCGGTTGAACGCGTAGGTCGCGGTGCCGTGCAGCCTCCCCGCCAGCCGGATATCGAGGCCGAGACCCAGATCGAGCGAGATGGCGGCGCGGCCCCCTCCCGAGAATTTCGGCGCCGCGAGGTAGTTGGCGCGGAACACGACCGTCGCGCCCGGCCCGATCTCGTAGAACGAGCGCGCCCCTACCCGCACCGCTCCCACCGATTGGGCGTCGAACTCGGGATCGGCGCTGCGGTGGAGCACCCCCACCTCGACGCTCGCGTAGGCGGCCACGTCGTACGCGACCCAGGCGTCCACCTGCGTGGCGGTGAAGCCGGTCGTCGCGGCACTGCCGTCCGCGGGATCGAGACTCAGGCGCACCACGGCCGCCTCGACGGAGAGCCTGTCCCGCCGCGCCCACAGCGACCCCCCGAAGCCGCTGCCGCGATACCGCAGCCCGGAGGCGACTTCGCGATAATCGGCCAGCGCGAACTGAGGCCCGACGGTGACCAGCTGGCCCGCCGCCGGCCGCAGCGCGAGGGCGAGCAGCAGGGCGCCAAGAGCCGCGCGACTCACTTGGGCGTCACTTGTGGTACCGGGGCCACGGTGACCTGCACCTGCTGGCGCCGGGCCACGTTCTCCCTCGCGATGTCCTGGTTGCGCCGCGCGATCTGGTCGCGCAGCAGCCGGTTGTAAAGAATGTTGGCCGCGGCGGGGCGTGGCGCCGGCTTGCGGAGCATCATCACGAACCCCGTCACCAGCGCCGCTCCTCCCACGAGCCCCAGCTCGCGCTTCGAGCCCGAGCCGAGGCTCGAGCTCTCGAGGCCCAGCGTGCCGACGAGCGCGCCGCCCGTATAAAGGAAAGCCAGCCCCACCGGACGCCAGCTCTGCGGCGGAATCTCGGTCTCGGGAAGGAACTGGTAGCCGGGCAGACTCGTGACGGACGGCACGGTGTCCACACGGCCATGACTCACGCGGATCGGCTGCGATGCGGAGAACGTGTTCTGACCCAGGCGCGCATCGACCACGAGGGTGTAAGTGCCCGGCGGCACCGGGTCACCGCCCGCGAGGCGCGCCGGCCAGCGCAGGTTCACCTGCCCGTTCCACGCGCCCGAGTCGATCACGACGGTCCCCCCGGTGCCGATGGCGCGCGCGACCACGCGCGCAGGCTGCGTGACCGTGAACCGGACGGGCACGGCCCCCTGCCCGCCGACGAAACTGACGCTGTCGACCCGCAGCTGCCGCACCAGCAGCACCTGACGCAGCGCCACGTCGAAGGCGCTGTACGCCTTGGGCGACACGCGGTTGGGGTCGAGCTGTCGCTCCGGGTCGATGAGCACGAGCTGCTTGAAGGCGTCCACGGCTTTGAGGATCGAGTCCATGGCACCGTAGGTGAATCCCAGCAGCTCGTACGCCCGGGCACGCTCGGCACCGGTGAGTCGCTCGCGCAGCGCGGCCCGCGCGAGCGTCAGCACCTGGCGATACTCGAGGTTGTCGTACGCCAGCTGCGCGCGGCGCAGAGTGGCGTTCTGCGCCGCCTGGGCGGCTCCCAGCGCCGGGACGGCCAGGCCTGCGAAGCACACCACTGCGCCAAGGTAGCGGGCCATGGGACTCACTCCGGCAACAGGGTGTAGCGCTTGCGGACCGTGTTGCTCGCGTCGACCTGCACGGTCTCGCTGACCGTCTTGAACCCGGCATGCTCGATACGGACCGTGTGGCGGCCGGGCCTGACGACGTATTCGACCAGCGGCGTCTGGCCGGCATCGACGCCATCGATGTACACCTCGCCGAACGGGTCCGCGGCGATGGTGAGGAAGCTCTGCGCTGCCGGCACGGGCGCGGCCGGCCGCGGCCTGGTGCGCGGGGCCGGGCTCGATTGCACCGGCACGCGAACGGTGTCCTGGATCCTCACCGTGTCGACGGACGGTACCGCTTCCCGCTCCCCGCTCCCTCGGCGCCCCAGGACCAGGTATCCTCCCACGCCGGCGGCCACCACGACCACGACTCCGATCCAGGCGGCGGCGCGGGACTTTCTAGGGGCAGCGGGGGGAGCGGCCTTGCCTCGGCGCCCGCCCGGGAGCGGCGTCGTGGGTGCGCCGGTGATCTGGGTCGGCGAGTCGGCCGTTGCTTGCGGACGCGGGCGCACGGTGCCGGGCCCCTTCCCCTTCCCAGGCGACGCGACCGGCTGCTCCGGCCAGACGCCGGTGGCGAAGTCTTCCATCGTCGGAAACCGCAGGTCCGGGTCCTTGGACAGGGCACGCGAGATCGCGGCCGTGAGGGCCCCGGGGATGCCGGGGCGCCTGGCGCTCGCGAGCGGCGGCTCCTCGTAGATGTGCTTGTAGATGATGGTATGGACGGAGTCGCCGGCGAACGGCAGCTCGGCCGTGATCATGCGAAAGCCGACCACGCCAAGCGAGTACTGGTCGGCGCGGCCATCCACGGCCGCCCCCTTTCCCTGCTCGGGCGCCATGTAGTGCGGCGTGCCGATGATCATGCCGGTGGCCGTGAACCCGGTCGCCGCCTGGAGCGCCTTGGAAATGCCGAAGTCGGTGAGCATGACCCGGCCGTCGTGGTCGAACATGATGTTCGCGGGCTTGACGTCGCGGTGCACGACGCCGCGCTGGTGGGCGTGCCCCAGAGCGCAGGCGGCTTCCCACAGAATCCGCTGGATGTCGGGGACCGGGAGCGGCTCCTTCTTGTCGAGCAGGTCCTCGAGCGAGGTGCCCTCGACATACTTCATCACGAAGTAGTTGAGCCCGCCCTCGCTCTCGACCCGGTAGATGGGGATGATGTTGGGGTGGTCGAGCTTGGCGGCGGTCTTGGCCTCCTGCTGGAAGCGGCGCACCACCTGGTCGTCCTGGGCGACATCGGGCGGAAGCACCTTGATCGCCACCTCGCGCTCGAGGGTGAGATCGTACGCCAGGAACACCTGGCCCATGCCCCCCTTCCCCAGCAGGCGCTCGATCCGGTACTTGCCCTCGATGATGCGCTGCAGCCGCTCGCGAACGACGTCGACGCTGCTGGTGCTCGCACCGGTGCCCGCGCCGGATATGTCCGCGCCACACGACAAGCAGAACCGGCTGTTCTCCGGGACCGGCGTGTGACAGCGGAAGCATTCGAGCACGCCGTTGGTCACGGCCGCCGGCTCCTGACGAGGGTGGACCGGGCGCTGGCGGCCGACGCGCGGCGGCGGCGGAGCGCGGCGCTCGCGGTGGCGGGTGGCGACGGCCAGGTCGGGGTGTTGCAGGTTCCTGGTTGCAGCAGCGGGACGGTGCCCACGCAGACCTCGTAGGTGGTGGTCGTGCCGGCGAAGTCCACGATCGCCAGGTAATAGTCCCCCGTGGCGAGGGACGGCGTCAGGTTCACATCCGAACCCGCCGCCGTGTCGGCGGCGACCACCGAAACAACGGTGTCGGTCGCGGCGGGCACCTTGATGACGTAAAGATCCAGGTCCTTGAGGGAGTCCGGGTGCGTCCCGGGGAATGCGTGCAGCCGCACCTGCGCCGTCGAGGTGGCCCCCGGGCTCGTGTAGCGGAATCGGATCCAGTCGACGTCGTGCGGATTCTCGATGGTCAAGGTGTCGCGGAAGGTCGGGGCCGGGACGGTGCCGCGCAGGTCGGCGGCGTTGCACGAGTTGTCGTCTTCGTGCGCGTCGGCGGGGAGCTCGCTGACGTAGCCGGCAAGCACCGAGAGACCGTAGCGTCCCGGCGTGCCGTAGATGGCGATCGCGTCGAGGCCGGGCGGCGGCAGGTTCTTGAACGCGACGATCGTCGAATCGCCCACCGCTTCGGCGGGCGCGAAGCCGGCGCCGTGGCAGGCGTGCGATTTCGGTCCGAAGGTCCAGGAGTCCGAGCCGATCACGTACGTCTTGGCGGGGCCGTTCCAGCCCAGCGAGTCCGTCAGGAACGTCGAGAACGTGCCCGCGATCTGAGGCGCCGTCAGGATGATCGTCAGGTCCTGCGTCTGGGCCTGGGTGAAATGGTACCAGTCCACGCCGTTCTTTTCGCCGCGCCGCAAGGGCTCGAAGGCCAACGCAGGGTTGAAGAACCGGAGGATGGGGTACGCAGGGAACGGCGGCGGCGCGCCCAGGTTGATGGGTTGGGGGATGGTGTCATCCGGCTCGAACAGGTCGTGCTCGATCACTCGGGTAGTGTCTCCGTGAACAAATCCCAACACGCCGTTGCCCCCCGAGATCCCGAAGAAGAAGAGCGAGTCGGTCTGCGCGGGCGGCGGCACCCAGTACAGCCGACGCGACGTGCCGTTGGCGAACGCCGTATCGGCGAACGGATCCAGGATCAGCGGAGTGCTCTTCAACTGCGCCGCGAAAATCGAGTCGACCCCAACGCCGTATAACGACACCAGCTCGCCGTAGCGCACGATCCTGGGCCGTACGCTGTCGATCTCGAGGGGAGCCGAGACCCGGATGGTGTCCGCGGCCGCCAGCTGGCCCGTGTCGAAGTTGCGCGCGGCGGCCGTGATGATCACCGTGCCCGACTTGATCCCGACGACCCGGCCCGCCGCGACGGTGGCCACGGCCGAGTCACTGCTCGACCACACGAACGCGACGTTGGGGATCGGCTGCGAGTCGCCCGGTCCACGGATCTCCCAGGCCCTGGCTGCCACGACCGTGTCGTTGCCGCGAAACAGAATTCGCACCGGCGGGAGGCTGACGTGCACCGACGCGTCGTGCTCGGTGGGGTAGACGCAGGTCGCGACGGTCACACAACCGATCAGCAGCGCTCCCGCAGCCAGGCCGCGCCCGTGTCGCATTCGACGATGTCCGCCGGGGTCGGCAGTCAATCTAATGGTCCCCCGGTGCGACGCCCATGACGCGTCTCACCTAGAGCCGCCCCCGGCGCTTCAGCTCGAGGTACCGCGCCACGACCGCCTCGGCGGCCCGCTGGGGCGCGACGTCCAGCACCAGCACCCCCGCGCGCCGCATGTGTCCCAGCGCCTCCTCCCGGGCCCGCAGCAGCTCCTCGGCTGCCGCCTTGCGAAACGCGTCGTGCGCCGCGACGGGCCGGAGCCCCGCGACCTGCTCGACTTCCGGATTCTTGAGCGTGACGGCGAGGGGCAGATGGCGCGGCCGCAGGCTGGCGACGTTCGCCACCAGGGCGTCCGACGCGAAGCGGTCGATCACGTCGGTGAAGAGCACGGTGAGCGCGCGTTTGCGGTTGCGCGCGGCGAGGTACCGGAACGCGCCCGGGTAGTCCGGCTCGACGAGCGTCGGCTGGATCACCGCGAGCACGTCGAGCACGCGCTTCAGCGCCGCCCGGCCGCGCTGCGGCGCGACGAAATGCTGCACGCCGTCCGCGAACGCCATCACGCCGACGTTGTCGTCGTGCTGCGTGGCAGCGTACGCCAGCTCGAGCGCCGCCCGCACCACGTAGTCGAGCCGCGACAGGCCGGCGATCTCGGCGGTGAGCAGCCGACCCGTGTCGAGCAGCAGCAGCACCTGCTGGCGCCGCTCCGCCTCGTACTGCCGCGTGATCACCTTGCCGCGGCGGGCCGTGGCCTTCCAGTCGATGTGCCGCAGATCGTCGCCCGGCACCCAGTCGCGCAGCGACTCGAACAGACGGCCCTCGCCCAGCTGTCGCAGGGGCGTGATGCCCTGCTCGCGCCGCCGCTGCGCCCGCGCCACCGACGCCTGGAGTCGGACGGTGACGAGGGGGGGATACACGGCCGCGTCCCAGGGCAGGTCGATCCGGTCGCGCCGAGCTCCCAGTCCGAGCGGACCGATCGAGTCCACGGCGAACCCACCCCCCCGCTCCCGCCCCCGCCGCGCCGGCCGCACGGAGACGGTGTCGCGCGCGCTGCCGAGCGGCGGCACAGCGATGCGGCGCGACGGCTGCGAGCCCCCCAGCACGTCGGGCCGCAGCTCGCGCACCCGCAGGCGGGCGATGCGCCGGGTGTCGTTCACCCAGCGGTAGGAGACGTCGGCCTCGCGACCCACCGAAAACGCCGGGGGCGCGTCGCGCGACACGCGCAGCCCGGCGCTGCCCGGGCGAGCGGCGAGCACGGCGTCCAGCCACACCAGTGCGACGAGCACCAGGTCGGCGGCGAGCATGGCATCGAGGCCCCAGGGGATCCAGAGCGCCGCGAGACCGGCGAGTGCACCGGCCGCACCCACCTCCAGCGCGCGCCGGGTCCAGAGCACCCCCGCCCGCGTGCCGACGAAATACCAGACGCCCCAGAACGCCGCGACGATCGCGAGGTACGCGAGCCACGCCAGCGGCGTCACGCCGTCGGCACCTCCGTCTTGTCGAGGATCGCCTTCAGCGCCGCGTCCGGCGTGACGCCCTCGAGCTCAAGCTCCGGCGCGACGCTCACCCGATGGCGCAGCACCGCGCAGGCGAGCCGCTTCACATCGTCGGGGATCACGTAATCGCGCCCGTCCAGCAGCGCCGCCGCACGGGCCGCCTTGAGCAGGGCCACGCCGGCCCGGGGGCTCGCGCCCAGCGTGAACGACGCGGCCTCTCGCGTGGCCCGGACGACGCCCGCGATGTAGGCGGTGATCTGCGACGCGACCCGCACCCCCTCGACCGCGGCGCGCAACCGCTCGAGGCCGGCCGCGTCGGTCACCTGGCTCACGCCGTACGTCGCCGGCCGGTCCGCCTCGAAGCCCTGGACCGTGCGCTCGAGGACGCCCCGCTCGGCGTCCGAGTCGGGGTAGCCCACCAGCACCTTGGCCATGAAGCGGTCGAGCTCGGCCTCGGGCAGGGGGTAGGTCCCTTCGAACTCGACGGGGTTCTGGGTCGCGAACACGGTGAACGTGGCGGACAGCGGGTGCCCCACACCGTCGACGGTGACGGTGCGCTCCTGCATCGCCTCGAGCAGGGCGGCCTGCGTCTTGGCGGGCGCCCGGTTGATTTCGTCGGCCAGCACCAGATCGGCGAAGATCGGACCCGGTCGGAAAGTGAACTCCCGCGCGCCGGTGAGCAGCGTGACCCCGGTGATGTCGGCCGGCATCAGGTCGGGGGTGAACTGGATGCGCTGAAATTTCACGTCGAGCGCCAGCCCCAGGGTGCGCACCAGCAGGGTCTTGGCGGTGCCCGGCACGCCCTCGAGCAAAACGTGTCCGCGGGCGAGGAGGCACACCAGGGCCTCGCAGGTCGCCGCCGCCTGCCCCAGAATCACGCCATCGAGCGCCTCTAAGATGCGGCGCGCGTCGTCTGCGGGCGAAGCTGCTCCCACACGTCCTCCACCGCTTGGGCGGCCGCGAGTGCACGCTCGGGACCGCCGGGTTGGTCGATCGTGCGCTGCAGCTCCCGCACCGCGTTGCGCCCGGTGGCGGTCGGCAGCCCCAGCTCCAGCGCCGCGAGCCAGGAACGCTGGCCCTCGACGGACAGCGCGCCGGCGCGACCGAGGCGACGCCGCAGCCCGGACACCGTGAGCGACACCGCCGTGTCCACACCCCCTGCTCCTTCGAGCCCGGCCGCGAGCGCGTCGAGATGCTCGAGGGGTGATCGCCGCCGCCGCTCGACGCCCGCGCGCGGGGGCCCGAACCGCACGGCCATTCCGGCGACTGCCACGAGCGCTACACCCACGAGCTGGAGAAGGGCCCAACCCGGCGGATGGCCCACCAGCCAGGCCGCCGCCGCCGCCAGCAGCGAGCCGCCGGCGCCGAACCCCTGGTGATACTCGTCCACGACCACCCGGCGCGTGCGCCCGTCCGCAAACCAGGGGAGCACGGCGAGCCCGGCATCGGTCTCCTTGAGCGAGCGGTTGGTGAGGAAGCCGCCGTCGGCAAGCAAGATCGCTTCCCCCCCGGACCGAAAGCCCAGGCGGATGGCCAGGGGGCGACCGCCCCTGACACCGAGCAGGGTGTCCACCCGAAGGGCGAGACGGGGTGGGCACCCATCGCCATCCAGGCGTTCCGCCGTCGCAGCCGCGAGCGACTCGGCCGGCATCGGCACCAGCGTGCGACCGGCACGGGGGAGACGCCAGGCGCCGCTCAACACCGGGCTCGAATCCGCTGCCGCGCCGCGCCGCAGGCGCCGCGAGTGGTAGCCGAAGCACGTCTCGATCCCCGTCACGCCGGCGACGAACACGCGTCCTCCGTGCGTCACATAGTCGCGCACCGCGACGAGCTCACGCGCCGTGGGGCGGTCGATGTCGAGAAACGCGAGCAGCACGGCTCGCCGGGGCTCCACGCCGTCGCTCGCGAGGTCGAAGTAGGGGTGTCGCCGCTGCTCCACCGTCATCCCGAGGTGCCTGAGGGTCTGGGCCAGCCCTTTCGCGCCGTGCGGCCCGGCCAGATAGCTGGAGAGCCGGGGGTCGTCCAGGTCCCGGGTGGGTGCGGTCACCACGCCGGCGACCGCCGCGAGTACGATGGCCGCGATCGCCCCGAGGACGACCGCCCGCTCACCGCGTCGCAGCATGAAGCCCGAGCCCCGCGGCCAGTGCGTCGAAGCGGTGCCACTGCTCGGCATCGCACGGCGCGCCCCCGAACACGTGGCGGTACAAGGTGGCCACGAGCTCGGTCAGCCCCGAGCGCCCGGCGGCGTCGAGCCGCGCTTCGAGCGCGTACTCGGCGGGGGTCTTGGACGGATGGAACTGCACGACGCGGCGCTCGTCCAGGTCCAGCACCGCGGCGAGGAAGCGATAGGCGAGGGCTTCGGCGAACCGACCCGCGGCGCCCAGGCGACGCGCTTGCGCGGCGTACCAGGCGGCGTCGCGCGGCGGGGCGGCGGCGGGCATGGGCGGGCGGACCGGCTCGCCCGGTCGCAACGACCGCCACACGATCCAGCCGAGGTGCATCAGTGAAGCGACGAGCGCCAGGGTCAGGACGCCGAGCACGATGTAGTAGCGAACGGGGGAGACGAGCCGCAGGCCCTCGAGCCAGTCGAGCGCCCGGTGCCATTGGGTGAGCAGCCAGACCCACGTGCTGTTGGGCTCGCTCCAGCGGTATTCGCGGGCCGCGAATACCGTGCGGAGCGCGGCCCGCAGCGAGTCCGGATCGGCGGCCTGAGGCGCGAAGCTCACGCCCTCGCGGCCGCGACCCCGAGGTGTTGGCTCAGGAGCTCCAGGTCGAACGCTTCCTTGCGTACCCGCAGGTCGTAATAGAACAGGGTGAAGACGCAGCTGATGAACGGATACAGGAAGAGGGAGATCAGGCCGAGGCCGATCACCGCCGGAACCATCAGCGGCGGAAAAATGGCGGCGGCGACGCCGGCAATCACGCCGAACCCCATCAGAAAGAGGCCGAAGAGAACGACGACCACGAAGTACAGGCCGAAGGCCTTCCATTTGAACCCGCTCGTGAGGTTCCACGAACGGCCCACGCCGTCCGTACCCCCCGGCAGCGGTTCCAGCACGGCGGCCTGCACGGCGACGGCGAGGCCGCAACCCACGATGATTCCGGGAATCAGGAGGAGGAGGCACGCCAAGCCGATCAGGATGCCGGAGGCGAAGCCGGCGCTGAAGCTGCGGCCCATCTTCGACACCGCGAAATCGAGCGCATCGCCCATGGACGGCTCGTGGCCGAGATACGCCTGCGACACCACCCGGATGGACGCGCCGGTGACGAGCAGGTACCCCACGAAGGTCAGCACCTGCGACAGGGCGTAGAGCCCGAACTGCTGCTGGGGCCCGCCGGCGAACTGGACGAACAGACTCAGCGCGGTCGGCAGACCCTGGCACACGATCGCGATGCCGAAGAAGACGCCGGCATGCCGGCGCAGCAGCGCGAACGACGCATCGAGGATCTCGCCCAGCGCCAGCGGCCGGAGTTGGGTGGTAGCCATGGCTCCTCCTTCGTGAGTAAGATGACTCCCGGATGCCCGCCCCGCGAGCCCTGACGGTCCCGCAGTTCGCGCGGCGCCTCGCGATCGAGACGCCGGAGCACCTCGTGCTCGAGCTCGAGCTCGCCGGCGTGGGATCCCGCATCGCCGCCGCCGCCTGCGACGCGGTGCTGCTGGGCGTGCTCTACGTCGGGCTCGGCATGGGCCTCGTGGCGCTACTGACGCAGCGCGAGTCGCCTGGTGCGTGGTCGACGCTCGTCGCCGTGCTCGCGGTGCTCGCCCTCTTTCTCCTCTTCTGGTGCTATTTCCTCCTGTTCGAAGCGCTCAACCACGGCCGGACGCCGGGCAAGCGCCTCATGGGCATTCGCGTCGTGATGGATACGGGGCACCCGATCACGCTCGCGGCCGCCGCCGTGCGGAACCTGATCCGCGTCGTGGACGGGCTCCCGTTCGGCCTGGTGGGCCTCGCCTTCGTGCTGTTTCATCCGCAGAACAAGCGGCTCGGCGACATCGTGGCCGGAACGGTAGTGGCGCGCGACCGGCCCGAAGACCTGCAGCTCGCCGGCGTTCCCGCGGATCGACAGCCGGCGGCGGAGCCGCTCGAGACCGGCCCGCCCGAGCTCAGCGACGAGGAGTTCCGCTTGCTCGACCAGTATCTCGAGCGGCTGGAGAGCCTGGACGGCGCGCTGCGCCGTCGCTTTACCGCGGACCTGGCGGCCCGGTTCGCCCCCCGCTTTCCGCGGCGGGACGCCGACCCCGAGGCGTTCCTGGTGCGGCTGCATACGGCCGAGTTCGCGAAACGGAGCGGCCGGCTCGCCGCGCGGCGGACGGAGGGCGCCGGACGAACGACGGTCGCGGCGGAGCGGTTCGTGACGCGAAAGCGGGACTCGTGGGAGGCGTTCCGCATCCTCGCCGCCCGGGCCGAGCGGGTCGGCTTGAAGCAGTTGGGTGCGGCGGAGATTCCCGGTTTCGCCGCGCGCTATCGCGAAGTGGCCGCGGACCTGGCGCGCGCCCGCACCTATGGGGTGGATCCCAGGGTGCTCGAATATCTGGAGCGCGTGGTGAGCGCGGGGCACAATGCCCTGTACGGCCGGCACATCGGCCACCGGGTGCACGTGGGCCGCCTGGTCCTCCGGGAGCTGCCGGCGGCCGTGGTGGCCGCGCGCGCGTACGTGGTGACGGCCCTGCTGGTGTTCGCCGTTCCGGCCGCCACCGGATACGTGCTGATCCGCGAGCGTCCGGCGATCGCGGAGCAGGTGCTCCCCGACGAGATGCTGGCGCGCGCGCGCGCGGGGGCCGAGCGCCGGGCACAGGGCGTCGGCTACGCGCAGGCGCCCTCGATGTACCTGCCGTTCATCGCCTCGCGGATCATCACGAACAACGTGCAGGTGGCGTTCCTGGGCTTCGCGTTCGGGATCACCGCCGGCATCGGCACCTTGCTGCTCCTCGTGTTCAACGGCCTGTTCTTCGGCGCGGTGCTGGGGCTGTTCGCGAATTACGGACTGGCCGGATGGCTGCTCACGTTCGTCGCCGGCCACGGAGTGCTGGAGCTTTCGGCCATCTTCATCGCCGGGGGCGCCGGGCTGCTCGTGGCCCGGGCTCTGCTCGCGCCCGGAGACCTGACCCGGCGCGATGCGCTGGTGCTCGCCGGCCGCCAGGCCGCCCGTCTGGTCGGAGCGGCCGTCCTGCTGCTCGCGCTCGCGGGCACGATCGAGGGTCTCCTGTCCGCGAGCGACGCCCCCGCTCCTCTCAAGGTTGCCACCGGCGGCGCGACCGTCGTCCTGCTGATCCTCTACCTCGCGAGCGGGCGGCACTACCTCAGCACGCACGCCACGGGTCCGGTCGGGGGGGTGGGGGCCACCGCAGCCAGCGGCACGGACCCGCACTGAGCCGGCGCGGTAACCACCACCGCGCGGGAGGGCAGAACCGCGGCCAGTGGCGCCGACTCACGGCGTCCGCTTCACCGAGTCACCGATTCACCGATTCACCGGTCCAGAGCTTCGAGGATGCCGCGCATTTTGCGCGACAACGCTTCAATCTGCTTCAGGCCCGCCACCGTCTCCCCATCGTACTTGTCCGCTCCCAGGAGGAGCAGCTGCGTCTCGGCAAGGATGGCTGCGAGCGGGTTGGAAAGGTCGTGCCGGAGCTTTCTGATCGGATCCAGGGCGTCGGCCATCTAGAGGAGGGACCGGTACAGATCGCGCAGGTGGTGGTCGCGCAGGTCGCGCACCGCCTGCCACAGGTCCGGCTCCGACGCGGCGCAGAAAATCTCGGCCGTCGCGCGCTCCGCCTCGGTGTCCGCTGCCCCGAACAGCACCCGGCCCCGCCACACGCCGTCCTCGCTGCGGCGAACCTGGAGGCGAATGGGGATGAGTTGTCCGTCGAAGCGAATGGGGGGGAGGTCGTGGACGACCGCGTCGCCCGAGTCAGGTGCGTTGAAGCGTGCCGGCTGTGCAGGCATGCGGCGCCTAGGGCTGGTTTGTGCAAAGATATAAGGGTCGGAGACTTACGCAATACAGCAGGTTGGGGAGGTTCGGGAGGTTGAGGTTGGAGAAGGTCGGGGGAGGTTGGTTCCGAACGGAGCAACCTCCCCCAACCTCCCCCAACCTCCACAACCTCTCCAACTGCTTCACAGTCGGAACGGTACCGGCGCAAACGTCGCGACGAAGAGCCCCAGCGCCACCCACGCGACCCAGCGCCGCGACGCGGGCAGCGGCCGTTGCGCGTCGAGCACCGGCGGGTGACCGAGGCGCCCGCGCGACAACACCAGCACGAGCAGGCCCCACAGGTACCACCCCGACCACCAGCGCCCGAGCAGGATGATGAGGCACCAGAACCCGAACGCGATCCGCTGGTGCCAGCGCGGCAGCGCGGCGTACAGGATGTGCCCGCCGTCCAGCTGGGAGATCGGCAGCAGGTTCAGCATCGTGACGAACATCCCTACCCATCCGGCGAAGGCGACGGGGTGGACGCTGACCGCCGCCGCACGACCGAGCACCACGCGCTCGAGCAGCAGCGTGATCAGTGAGTCGCCGAGCGGAATCTGCGGACCGCCGCCGAAGTACACGGCGAGCCCCGGAGATCCGGCTTGCAGCGGCACCGGGTGACTCAGCGCCAGTCCGAGGGCGAGCACCGGCAGCGCCACCAGGAATCCGGCGATCGGTCCGGCCACGCCGACGTCGAACAGCTGCCGGCGATCGGACAGCACCGTACGGAGCCGGATGAACGCGCCCATGGTGCCGATGAACGTCGGGAACATCGGCACCGGGACGAAGTACGGCGGCGAGACGTCCAGTTGATAGCGGCGCGCGACGACGTAGTGGCCGAGCTCGTGGCACAGGAGAATGGCAACCAGCGGGGCGGCAAACGGAAGCCCGCTGGACCAGGCTTGCAGAAACCCGGGATACCCCGGGTATCCGCTCGTGAAGAAGACCAAATAGCCGGTGTACGGGATGCCGTTGGCGAGCACGGCGCCGGCGAACGTGATCGTGTAGACGGTCGCGAGAAACAGGGCCAAGTGGAGCCCCCAGCGCTCGCGCCGGCGGGCGAGCGGGCGGGTGAGCACCAGGTGACGCCCGTCGGGCTCGTGCGACCAGTAGTAGCTGCCGGGCCACCGTCGGAGCACTTCTGCGAGCGCCGAGGAAGGGCCGGCATGCATCGGATGTACAAGTGCGTCAACGACTTCGCGGTCCGGCAGAGAGACGGTGCGCCACGCCACCAGGAAGTCCGTGAGGTTCACGAGGCGCTCTTGACTGAGGCTTCGGGGTAGCCTAGAATAGTTGTTCGCACTCCTTCGAATTTCCAGATTCCATTTTCAATATCACCGCGCTCACGCCCCCGCCTCGGGGTTCCGCCCGCCGTAGCATGGAGCAACACACACGTGGATATCGCTGAGCTGAAGAGAAAATCCGTCGCGGAACTGCACGCGATGGCCGAAACCCTGAACATCAGCAACTACTCGGGGCTCCGCAAGCAAGACCTGATCTTTCGTATCGAGCAGTCGCTCCTCGACTCGGACACGGTGCTCCGGGGCGAGGGCGTCCTGGAAATCCTGCCGGAAGGCTACGGGTTCCTGCGCAGCCCCGATTGGAACTACCTGTACGGCCCCGACGACATCTATGTCTCGCCCAGCCAGATCAAGCGGTTCGACCTGCGCACCGGCGACACGATCATGGGGCAGGTGCGACCGCCCAAAGAGGGGGAGCGCTATCTCGCCCTGCTGAAGGTCGAGGTCGTCAACGGCGACGAGCCCGAGAAAGCGAAGCACCGGGTCGCGTTCGAGAACCTGCGGCCCCGCTACCCCGAGGAGCGGCTCAAGCTCGAGCGCAAAGACGGCGACCTGTCGATGCGGGTGCTGGACCTGCTCAGCCCCATCGGCAAGGGGCAACGTGCCCTGATCGTCTCGCCGCCCAAAGCCGGCAAGACGATCCTGCTCCAGAAGCTCGCCAACTCCATCATCGAGAACCACCCCGAGGTCTACCTCATCGTGCTGCTGATCGACGAGCGGCCCGAGGAGGTGACGGACATGGAGGAGAACGTCAAGGGGCCGAACGTGGAGGTGATCTCGTCGACGTTCGACGAGCCGGCCGACCGCCACGTCCAGGTCGCCGATATGGTGATCGAGAAGGCCAAGCGCCTGGTCGAGCACGGCAAGGACGTCGTGATCCTGCTCGATTCGATCACGCGCATGGGTCGGGCGCACAACGTGGTGGTGCCTCACTCCGGCAAGATTCTCTCGGGCGGTGTGGACGCGAACGCGCTGCAGAAGCCCAAGCGGTTTTTCGGGGCGGCGCGCAAGATCGAAGGCGGCGGCTCGCTCACCATCGTCGGCACCGCGCTCATCGACACCGGCTCCCGTATGGACGAAGTGATCTTCGAGGAGTTCAAAGGCACGGGTAACATGGAAGTGATTCTCGACCGCCGCATCGCCGAGCGCCGCACCTTCCCCTCGATCGACGTGCAGCGGTCCGGCACGCGCAAGGAAGAGCTGCTCCTCACCAAGGAAGAGCTCAACAAGGTCTACCTGCTCCGCAACTTCCTGGCCGACATGCCTCCCGTCGAAGGCATCGAGTTCCTGCTGGAGCGCATGAAGCGGACGAAAAACAACACCGAATTCTTCCAGACGATGCAACAGGGATGACCGGCGGGTCGGGGCGGCTGCTCGGCGTGGATTGGGGCGAGCGCCGCATCGGCCTCGCCCTGTCCGATGAGACCCAGACCCTTGCCCAACCCCTCACCACCCTGACGCGCCGTACCGGCAAGCGCTTCCCCATGCGCCAGCTGCTCACCCTGCTGGACCGCCACGCCGTGACGGGTGTGGTGGTCGGCCTGCCGCTCGACCAGGACGGCGCGGAAGGCGACGCGGCCACGGCCGCCCGCACCCTGGCGGCGGCGATCGCGCAGCACTCCGGCAAACCGGTGGCCCTGTGGGACGAGCGGCTCACGACGGCGCGCGCGCTCCAGGCAGTGCGCGACTTGGGCGGCACGACGCGGGGTCGGAAGGACGACGTGGACGCGCTGGCGGCGACGGTGTTGTTGCAACACTATCTGGACGCGAGGCGGGGGTCAGGGATATGAGAACGCGGAACGCGGAACGCGGAACGCGGAGCAGGCGCCCGATCTTCCCTGCGCTGTTCCGCGTTCCGACTTCCGCGTTCCGCGTTCTGCTCGCTTGCGCGCTCTCAGCCTGTGGGAGATCCGACGGCCCGCGTGTGACCGTGACCATCCCGGCGGGTGCGTCTCTCGAGGCCGCCGTCGACTCCCTCACCGCCAGCCGGGTCATCGACCGTCCCGGCCTGTTCCGGCTGTACGCCAGGCTGCGCGGCCTCGCGGGATCGCTCAAGAGCGGCGTGTACCTGCTGCGCCAGGACGAGGCGTGGTCGGACGTCGTGGAGGCGCTGGCGCGCGGCCGCGGCGTCGAGCAGCGATTCACCGTGCGCGAGGGACTGCGGCTCGGCGAGATCGCGGACCTGGCCCAACGGGGCCTCCGCATCCCGCGCGACTCGTTCCTGGACGCGGCGCAGGATTCCGCGCTGCTCGCGCAACTCGGGCTCCCCGACCAGGCCGCGAGCGCCGAGGGATACCTGTTCCCGACGACCTACCTGCTGCCGCTGCACATCGGCGCGCACGAGCTGGTTCGGGTGATGACCCATCAATTCAGCCAGCAGTGGAGCCCGGAGTGGCAGGCCCGGCTCGACTCCGTCCATTTCACACGGCATCAGCTCGTTACCCTGGCATCGATCATCGAATCGGAAGTCCGCTACGACCCCGACCGGCCGTTCATCTCCGCGGTGTACCAGAACCGGCTCAAGCGGGGAATGCGGCTGGAGGCCGATCCGACCGTGAGCTATGCGTATGGCCGGCGCCTGAAGCGCGTGTGGGAGAAGAACCTCGCCGTGCGCTCCTCCTACAACACCTATCTCCACGCCGGGCTGCCGCCCGGGCCCATTTCGCAGCCGGGGCGCGCCAGCCTCGCCGCGGCGCTCTACCCCGCCGACGTGCCGTTCCTGTACTTCGTCGCCCAGGCCGACGGCAAGCACATCTTCTCCGCCACGTACGCAGAGCATCTGGCCGCAATCCGGCGGGTCAAGGAAATGCGGCGCGCAGCGCGCGCGCCGCGCCCGCCGGGTCGCTAGCGCCCCACACGGCGCCGATCACGGCGATGCCGGCGGCGCCGGCGCGCGCGACCGCGGCGGCGTTGGCCGCGCCGATGCCGCCGATCGCGATCACCGGCGTCCCGGTCGGGGCGAGCCGGGCGAGGCGGGCGAAGCCCTCGGCCCCGAGCGGCGGGCCGGCATCCGGCTTGGTTCCCGTGGCGAAGCACGGCCCGACGCTCCAGTAGTCGGCGCGCCAGCCGCGCACCCGGTCCGCCTCGGCGGGCGTACCGACGGAGACGCCGAGCAGGAAGGCCGGCGGCGGGGGTACGTGGGGCCGCACCCGGTCGAGCGGCAGGTCGTCCTGGCCGAGGTGGGCGCCGGCCGCCCCGGCGGCGAGCGCCACGTCGACCCGGTCGTTGACGATCACGGGGACCGCGAGGGCGCCCACCAGGGAGCGCGTGAGCGCCGCGACATCCCGGGGCGGCGCATCTTTGAGGCGCACCTGGATCATCGTCGCCCCGCCGCGCGCCGCCTGGCGGCACTCTGCCACGGGGTCGCGCCCCTTGAGGAGCGCGGCATCCGTGAGCACCATCAAGCGCAACTGATCGGCGAGCGCCATGACCAAAACTCTGCGTGGACTGCGCGGCGCCACCACGGCGGCGGCGAACTCGCGCGAAGCGATCCTCAACGCGACGGCCGAGCTGTTGCGCGCGCTCCAGGAGGCCAACGGCTTTCGGCCCGAGGAAGTCGAGAGCGCGATCTTCACGTCGTCTCCCGACCTGACCGCCGAGTACCCGGCACGCGCCGCGCGACTGCTCGGCTGGAGCGATGTGCCGCTGCTCGGCACCGCGGAGGTGGCCGTCCCGGACGGGTTGCCGCGCTGCATCCGCGTGCTGCTCCACTTCTACACGGCCAAACCGCAGCGTGAGCTGAAACATATGTACCTGCGCGATGCGGCCAAGCTGCGCCCGGATCGACCGCAATGACGGGCGGTGCGGCGCTCCGCCAACGGACGACCATCGTCTCGGCCAAGGGCGCGGCGCGCTGGCAGGCCGGCCACCCCTGGATCTATCGCACCGACCTGTACGACGAGCCGGGCGACGCCCCCGGCATCGTCGCCGTCACCGACCGCCGCGGGCGCCACCTCGGCCAGGCACTGTACTCCCCCAAGTCGGAGATCCGGCTGCGCCTGCTCACGCGCGGCCGTGAGCCGGTCGACGCGGCCTGGTGGGGCGAGCGCATCCGCGCGGCGGCCGCCCGGCGCGAAGGGCTCGCCGCCACGGCGTATCGCGTGGTCCACGCCGAGGGGGACGGGCTCCCGTCCCTCGTCGTGGACCGCTACGGCCCCTACCTCGTCGCCCAGCTGCTCTCGGCCGGACTCGAGCAGGTCCGGGACGACGTCCTGGCAGGGATCGGTGCGGCTCTCGCGCCCGACGGAATCCTGCTGCGCAACGACTCCGCCATCCGGCGGCATGAAGGACTGCCGCTCGAGGTGACGCTCGCCTACGGCGAGGTGCCGAAGGTTGTGGAGGTTGTGGAGGCTGATGTGCGTTATGCCGCTGCGCCCTGGACCGGCCAGAAGACCGGCGCGTTCCTCGACCAGCGCGAGAACCGCCTACTCGTGGGCGAGCACACCGGCCCGGGCCAGGCACTGGACCTGTTCACCTACCACGGCTCGTTCGCGCTGCACCTCGCACGCCGGGCGGCGGGGGTGGTGGCCGTGGACTCGAGCGCCGAGGCCCTGTCGCGGGGGCAGGACAACGCGACCCTCAACGGGCTCACGAACATCCGCTGGCGCGAAGCGAACGCATTCGATCTGCTGCGCGAGCTCGAGCGCCGCGAGGAGCGCTTCGACACGGTGGTGCTCGATCCGCCCGCGTTCGCAAAATCCAAACCGAGCCTGGTCCGGGCGGTCGCCGGCTACAAGGAGATCAACCTGCGCGCCATGCGCCTCCTGGCCGCGGGGGGCGTGCTGTTCACGTGCTCCTGCTCGTACCACGTGAACCGCGCGGTCTTCCTCGAGATGGTAGCCGACGCAGCCCGGGACTCGGGCCGGCGCCTCCAGCTCCTCGCAGTCACGGGCGCGGGGCGCGACCACCCGGAGCTGGTCAACGTACCGGAGACTGGATACCTGAAGGGTGCGCTGCTGCGAGCGGTGGACTAAGCTCCCCGTTGACTAAACCGGTGTCCCTTACAACCTTGCATTTCGTCCATGCCGGCGTCCGTGCTCGTCCGCCGAGTGTTCATCGGCCTGCTGGTCGCCAACCTGGCGGTCGTGGGGGTGAAGCTCTGGGTGGGATTCGCATCCGGGTCGCTCGCCATCCTCGGCGGCGCAGTCGATTCCTGCGTGGATGCGCTGAACAATGTGGTCGCCCTGATCGTGATTCGCGTGGCAGCCAAGGAGCCCGATGAGGACCATCCCTACGGCCACGGCAAGTTCGAGACGCTCGGCGCGCTCGCCGTCGTCGGATTCCTGTCGATCACCTGCTTCGAGCTGGTGCGGGGCGCGGTCAACCATCTCGTGAGCGGCACCCATCGCGTCGACGTCAGCGACTGGCAGCTGGCGCTGCTCGTGCTCACGCTCGGGGTGAACGTGCTGATCACCTGGTACGAGCACCGCCGCGGCACCGAGCTCGGCAGCGCGCTGCTCGTGGCCGACGCGGCGCACACGCGGGCCGACGTCTTCGTGACGGTCGGCGTCGTGGTGAGCGTCCTGCTCATGCGTCAGGGGTGGTGGTGGGCGGACTCGTCGGTCGCGATCATCGTGGCCCTGGTGATCGTCTTCGTAGCGTACCGTATCCTGGCGCGCACGGTGCCGGTGCTGGTGGACGAGCGCGCCATTCCCACGCGCGACATCCAGGACGCCGCCCAGGCGGTCCCGGGCGTGAAGAGCGCCTACAGCATCCGGTCACGCGGGCCCTCCGACCTGCGCTACGCCGAAGTCACCGTATGCGTCGATCGCCACGCGGACGTCGAGTCCGCCCACGCGATCGCCGACCAGGTGGAAGAGCGGCTCAAGCGCGACCTGCGGCTGCACGAGGTCACCGTGCACGTAGAGCCATGCTGAGCCTGTCCGGGGACCACCAGTCCCGCACGGCGCGTCGGCCGCCGCGCTCGCTCAAGCAGGAATACCACGAGTTCCTGCTGCAGCGCATCGAGGAGTACAAGAACACCCTGACCCGCGAGGAGCTGCTCGAGATCGGCGACGAGGCCGTGCGCGAGCTGGAAGAGAGCGCGGCGGGGCAGTATCTGCTCACCGAGGTGCTGCTGCTCGAGCACGTGGACCGGATCATCGCCCGCCGACTGCGGCTCCCCGCGTTCCCGCGCTGGCGCCAGAAGCACCGCGCGCTGCGGGCCGCGCAGCGCGCACCCACGCACTGGGGCCTCGCGCCGGACGGAGCGCTGGTGAGCTCGGTGCGCCGCCTCGAGCCCGGGGACGTCGGCGTGGTCATCGGCGCGGCGGCGTTGCCCGCCGCCCTGTTCATCGCCGCCCACGACGCGGAGGTGTTCCTGATCGACCAGGACCTGGCCGCCATCGAGGGCGCCGAGAGCCGGGCCGTCACCGAGCAGCTGGCGGGGCGCTTCCAAGCGCTCGTCGTCACGTTCGGCGGCTGGTTCCCCGACGTGTCGCCCAGCGTCGTGGTGATCGATCCCGCCGCCCTCGCCCCCGCCCGGGCGCGCGACCGCAACGGGCTGCTGGCGGAACTCCAGGCCCGCACCCGCCCGGGCGGCGTGCACGTGGTCCTGCCCAGCCCCACGGCCAGCGAGGTCATCCCACTCGCCCCGGAGGCGCTGCAGGCGCAGTACGGCGGCTGGGAGATCGTGCGGCGCCGTCGTACCAAGGCAGGCGCCGGTTTCACGGCGACCAAGCCCGAGCGTCTGCTGGACACGGCGCTGAACGTGTCGGAGTGACCACTCCCCTTCCCCACCACGCACGTTACACGTTGCAGGACGCCAAGTTACACGAAACGACCCGCGGCAAGCGCTTTGCCTCATGCAACGTGTAACCTACAACGTGGAACGTGGTGAATGACCAGCTTACCATTGGTCCTGGACGACGACGAGCCCCTCGGCATCATCCTGCGGGCGGGCCGCCGCATGCTCCGTCCGGCGAAGATCTGGGCCTACTGCTGGTTCGCAGACGAGGGCGAAGCGGGCGATCACACGCACCGCCACCTCCCCGAGCATCTCGACTGAGCACCCGGGCCGGCCCTCCAGCCGGCCCGTGCCGCTTTTATCGCTCCGGGGCTCGACGGCTGGTAGCCGGCGGCCGCGGCGGCTAATCTTACGATCCATGGCCACCCTCAGCATCAACGGGCGACGGGTCACGGCCGACGCCGAGCAGACGATCCTCGACGCCGCCCGCGCCGCGGGGATCGGCGACATCCCCACCCTCTGCTGGTATCCCAAGCTGCCCATCGTCGGCAACTGCCGCATCTGCCTCGTGTCGGTCGAGGGCCAGGCGAAGCTCCTGCCGGCGTGCGCCACCAAGGTGGCGGAGGGGATGGTCGTGCAGACGGAATCCCATGCGGCGGTCGAGAACCGCAAAGGCGTGCTCCGGCTGCTGCTCGAGCGCTATCCCGGGGACCACCTGCGGAACGGCGGCCGGGCTGCGCCGCGCAACGAGTTCGAGCGCTACGTGGTGCGCTACGGGGTGGCGCCCACGCTGCTCGGGGCGCGAGACCTGGCGCTGCGTCACGGCGACGAGCGTCCCGGCGACCCGATGATCCGGCACGACATGAGCACCTGCATCCTGTGCACCCGCTGCGTCCGCGCGTGCGAGGACATCCAGGTGGTGGGCGTCCTGGACGTGGCGCAGCGGGGCGAGCACGCCGAGATCATCGTGGGCGCGGACGGCGATCCCGACAAGGCGGGATGCACCTGGTGTGGCGAGTGCGTGCGGGTGTGTCCCACCGGCGCCATTTTCGAGGTGATGCCGCAGCAGCGGTTCGCCCCGGAGCAAATCCGCCGGCCGGAGCGCACCGTGCGCTCGGTGTGCCCGTACTGTGGTGTCGGGTGTCAGGTGGACCTGCACGTCGCGGACGAACGGATCATGCGGGTCACCTCGCCCGACATCGAGCTCGACACCCCGAACCAGGGCTCGACCTGCGTGAAGGGTCGGTTCGGCTACGATTTCCCCCAACATCACGACCGCCTCACCAAGCCGCTGATCCGTCGGGGCTGGCTCAAGCAGGGCGGGCATTGGGTATGGCGCGGGCCCGAGGGGCAGGAGCGCCGCGGCGGTCCGTGGCAGACCATCGAGGGAGAAGGTCAGACCGTGAAGCCGGCGGGACCGCCGCGCGCGGTCGGCAAGGCCGCACGCGATCTGCCGCTGCTCGAGCGGGTGGACATGGACATTCGCGACCGGGTGGCGACGCCGGCGGCCTGGTACGAGCCGTTCCGCGAGGCGTCGTGGGACGAGGCGATGGAGCTCACGGCGCAGGAGCTGACGCGCATCAAACGCGAGCGCGGCGGCGACGCCCTCGCGTGCTTCTCCTCAGCCAAGTGCTCGAACGAGGAGAACTACCTCATGATGCGGATGTTCCGTGCCGCGCTCGGGACCAACAACATCGACCACTGTACGCGTCTGTGCCACTCGACCTCGGTGGCCGCGATGCAACGGGCGCTGAACACCTCCGCGGCTTCGGGCTCGATGCGCGAGGTCGAGCACGCGGCGGACGTCATCTTCATCGCGGGCGCGAACACGACCGAGTCCCATCCCGTCTTCGGAGCCGCGATCAAGCGCGCCCACGAGCGGGGCGCGACGCTCATCGTGGCCGACCCCCGCAAGACCGAGCTCGCCGCGCGGGCCGATGTCCACCTCCAGATGCAACCCGGCACCGACGTGGCGCTGTTCAACGCGATGCTCAACCACGTGATCGCGAGCGGGCTCGAAGCCAAAGACTTCATCGCCCGGCGGACGCACGCGTTCGACAAGCTGCGCGAGTCGGTGCGGGCCATGACGCCCGAGGTGGCGGCGAAGATCACCGGCGTGCCGGCCGAGCGAATCCGCGAGGCGGCCGAGATCTACGCGCGCGGGCCGAACACCAGTACGCTGTGGGCAATGGGCCTCACCCAGCACGCCAACGGTACCGACCTCGTGACGTCGCTCCTCAACCTGATGCTCGCCTGCGGGATGATCGGCCGCTGGGGCGCGGCGATGATGCCCGTGCGCGGGCAGAACAACGTGCAGGGCGCCTCGGACGTCGGGGCGATCCCCTTCGTGTACACGGACTACCGCTCCGTGAAGGACCCCAAGGTCCGCGCCGAATACGCCAGGGCGTGGGGCGTGGCGGCGGAGTCTCTCTCGCTCAAGGAGGGGCTCATGGTGACGGAGATCGTGAAAGAGGAGAGCGGGGTTCGCGGGATGTACATCATGGGTGAGAACCCCATCATCTCCGATCCCGACATCGCGCATGCCGAGCACTGGTTCCGAGAGCTCGAGTTCCTCGTGGTGCACGACCTCTTCCTCACCGAGACCGCGCGATACGCCGACGTGGTGCTCCCGGGCTCGAGCTTCGCGGAGAAGACCGGCACGTTCGTGAACACCGAGCGGCGGGTCCAGCTGGCCCACCGGGCGATGGCCCCCCCGGGCGACGCGCGCGCCGATCTCGAAATCCTGATTGACCTGTCCAACCGGCTGGGGCTGGCGACCGCTTTCACGACGGCCGAAGCCGTCATGGGCGAGATCGTCACGGTGACGCCCTCCTGGAGCGGGGTGACGTACGCGCGGCTCGAGGGCGCGGGTCTGCAGTATCCGGTGCCCAGCCCCGAGCACGCGGGCACCGCGTTCCTGTTCGACGAGCGCTTCCCGACCGCCGACGGGAAGGGGACGTTCGTGCCGGTCGAGTACGCGCCGCCCGTCGAGCTTCCCGACGACCAGTATCCGTTCGTCATGAACACCGGCCGACAGCTGTACCACTGGCACACCGGCACGATGACCCGGCGCGCCTCGGGGCTCGATCAGCGGGAGCCCACGCCCGTCGTCGAGATTCACCCGGACGACGCGGCGCAGCTGGGCCTGGAGGACGGGGATCTCGTGCGACTCACGTCGCGCCGCAATGCGATGGTGAGCTCCTGCCGCATCTCGGAGCGGGTCGCGCGGGGCCAGGTGTTCGTCCCGTTCCACTTCCGCGAGGCGGCGGCGAACCTCCTCACCAACCCCGTGCTCGATCCCTACGCCAAGATGGCCGAGCTCAAGTGCTGCGCCGTGCGGCTCGAGCCGGCTCACGTCGCCGTCGCCGACTAACCGTCCCACAGCATCGCAAATAGATTCCCGCCGCATGGACCTCGGTCTCGCGGGGCGGGTGGCGCTGGTGTGCGGCAGCACGCAGGGCCTGGGCCGCGCCGTCGCGAAGACGCTGGCACACGAGGGGGCCCGCGTCGCGGTCAACGGCCGTCACGACGACACGGTCCAGCGCGCAGCCGAACAGCTCACGTCGGAAACGGGCCAGCGCGTCACACCGTTTGCGGCGGACGTCGGCGTCCCGGCCCAGGCCGAAGGGCTGGTGGAGCGCGTGCACCACGAGCTCGGCCGGCTCGACGTGTTGTTCTGCAACGCGGGCGGGCCTCCCGCCGCTCCATTCAGCCACCAGAGCGCGGAGGCGTTCCACCACGCCGTGGAGCTCAACCTGCTCTCCGTGGTCCATCTCTGCCGCGCGGCGGTGCCGCTGATGCGCAAGCTCCAGTGGGGGCGCATCGTGTGCCTGGCCTCGGTCGCCGCCAAACAGCCGCTGCCCGGCCTGATCCTGTCGACCACGGCCCGCGCCGGCGTGCTGGGCTTCGCGAAGGCGCTGGCGGACGAGGTGGCCGCCGAGGGCATCACCGTGAACGTCGTATGCCCCGGCTTCATCGCGACCGAGCGCATTGCGGAGCTGACGGAAACGCGCGCCAAGCGCGAGCAGCGGGCGTCCCAGGAGGTGATGCGCGAGCTGGTGTCGGGCATTCCGCTGGGGCGCATGGGCCGCACTGAAGAGTTGGCCGCGGCCGTCGCGTTCCTCGCGTCGGAGCGCGCCAGTTATATTACCGGCGCCGCGCTGCAGGTGGACGGGGGATTCACGCGATCCATTTTTTGAGCCTTCCCTTTCCCGTTTCCCCTTTCCCGGCATCAATGCAAGCCATCGTCAAACAGAACCGCGCCCCCGGCCTCAAGGTCACGACGGTGCCCAAGCCGTCTCCCGGACCGGGCGAGGTGCTGATCGCCGTGCGGCATGCCGGCGTGTGCGGCACCGACCTGCACATCGCCGACTGGAATGCGTGGGCGGAAGGCCGCCTCCAGCCACCCCTGGTGGTGGGACACGAGTTCGCCGGAGAGATCGTGGCGGTGGGTGGCGGCGTGGCGGAGCTCCGGACCGGCCAGCTCGTCACCGCCGAGGGGCACATCGTGTGCGGACACTGTCTCCAGTGCCGCACCGGCAACAGCCATATCTGCAAGAACACCCGCATCATCGGCGTGGACCGCGACGGCGCGTTCGCCGAGTACATCGCCATGCCCGCCACCAACGTGCTGCCGCTGGACGGCATTCCCACCACCGTGGGCGCGGTGATGGATCCGATGGGGAACGCGTTTCATACGGTGCTGACCGCGGACATTTCCGGCAGCACCGTGTTCGTGGTGGGGTGCGGTCCCATCGGCTGCTTCGCCGTCGGCATCGCCCGGGCCGCGGGCGCCGCCAAGGTGATCGCCTCCGACGTGAACGCCAAGCGGCTGGCCCTCGCCAAACGGATGGGCGCCAACGTCACGATCGACGCGACGCGCGACGACGTGGTCCGCGCGGTGCTGGCCGAAACCGGGGGCGAAGGCGCCGACGTGGTGTGCGAGATGTCGGGCGTGCCGTCGGCCCTGCACCAGGCGTTCGCCGCAGTGCGCCTGGGGGGGCGGGTGCAGCTGCTCGGCATCCCCGACGGCGAGGTGCCGGTCGACTTCGCCAGCGAGATCATCTTCAAGGGCATCACCGTGTACGGCGTGATCGGACGCAAGATGTACGAGACGTGGCACCAGATGCGCCGCTATCTCTCGGCGGGACTGGTCGACCCCCGGCCCGTGATCACGCATCAGTTTCCGCTCGCCAAAATCGACGAAGCCCTCGCCGCCATCCGCTCGGGCGACGCGGGCAAGATCATCCTGGAGATCGCATGAGCTTCGCCGCCCGGCTCGAGGCCGAGCTCGAGCAGTTCAAGCAGGAAGGCGTCTACAAGCGCCTCAACCACCTCGAAGGGCCGCAAGCCGCAAGAACCAAAATGGCAGGGCGCGGCGAGGTCGTGATCCTCTCCTCCAACAATTACCTCGGTTTGTGCAACGAGCCGGAGGTCGTCGCCGGCGGCAAACGCGCGCTCGACCAGTTCGGCGCCGGGACCGGCTCGGTGCGCTTCATTTGCGGCACCTTCACCATTCACCGCGAGCTCGAGCAGGCGCTCGCGCGCTTTGTGGGCTGCGCGTCGTCACTCACCTACGTGAGCTGCTGGAACGCGAACGAAGGCCTCGTCCCCACGCTGCTGGGCGAGCAGGACATCGTCATCTCCGACCAGCTGAATCACGCGTCCATCATCGACGCGATCCGCCTCGCGAAGACGATCACGAAGTGCCACACGGCCGTGTACCGCCACTCCGACATGGCGGACCTGGAGGAGAAGCTGCGCGGCGCCCAAGCAATGAACGCGCGCCTGAAGCTCGTCTTCACGGACGGCGTGTTCTCGATGGAAGGCGACATCGCCAAGCTGCCGGACATCGTCGCGCTGGCGCGCCGGTACGGCGCCGTGGTGGCCGTGGACGACTCGCACGCGACCGGCGTGCTCGGCCGCTCCGGCCGCGGCACCGCCGAGCACTACGGCATGCTGGGCGACGTGGACATCATCACGTCGACCCTGGGCAAGGCGCTGGGGGGCGCCGCGGGCGGCTTCACCGCGGGCCCCGGTCCCCTCGCCGACTATCTCACCCAGCGCTCGCGGCCTCAGCTCTTTTCCAACGCCCTCCCGCCCACCATCGCCGGGAGCGCGCTCGCCGCCGTGCGCCACGTCGAGCGCCACCCCGAGCTCGTGACCCGGCTGCACGAGAACGCCCGCTATTTCCGCGACCGGCTCCGCGCGCTGGGGTTCCAGCCGCTCCCGGGCGAGACGCCCATCGTCCCCGTCATTCTGGGCGAGACGGCCAAGGCCATCCAAATGAGCGAGCTACTGCTCGCCCAAGGCGTATTCGTGACCGGGTTCGGCTATCCCGTCGTACCGCAGGGACACGCCCGGATCCGCTGCCAGCTGTCGGCGGCACACACGAGGGACGACCTGGACTTCGCGCTGGCGGCGTTCAAGCGAGTTGGCGGCCAGCTGGGCCTCGTGTAAGTGGATGATCTGTCCCGGTTGGTCAGCTTGGCGACGGACACGTGACCCGCCGCGCCGTGAGCCAGGCCTCACCTCTCATGGTCGGATTATCGGCGTATCGCGCATTCGAGGGAAACGCCTATCTTGGGGTGCGCCCACCCCACATCCCCCAAGGAGTTGTTCCCATGCGGGCGCTCACTATCGTTGCGGTGCTGCTGGCCAGCGGGGCTCGGTCCCTCTGTGCCCAGCATGGTGGCCAGATCGAGATCGGTGGGTTCGGCAGCTACACGCGGTACGATAGCCGTTTCCAGCTCGACAACCAGTTCGGCGTAGGTGGCTGGCTCGGCTACTTCCTCGGCGACCACTTTAGCCTCGAAGTGGACGGCAACCTGGCCCAGCCGCGCTCGACGTTCAGCGGCGTGGGGAGTACTACGGCCGCGTTCGCCAGCGCCAGCCTCGTGATGAGTTCTGGCGGCTTCTACATCCTCGGCGGCTATTCGCGTCTCCACATGGGGCCGGGCGCACCGTACACGTCCGACCTGAACGCCGTCCACGCGGGGCTGGGCGAACGGATATTCTTCGCCCCGGACCATGCGGCGGTGCGCCTGGAAGCCCGAGCCTATTACCGAGGCCCGGGCGCCGGCTTCGGCGGTCGAGACGAAGTGGTGCACTTCACAGGCAACGTGGGGATGACGTTCTTCGTCGGGCCTGGGGGCGGGCAGAAGAGCCGCCGGTACTAGCCGGCAACGTCTACTTCGGGATAAGTTCGGTGTCAGACGGCTCCGGCTCTAGCCCAACCTTCAAGTACTTTCAAGGTTCAGAGGCTTAAGCCGAAGGGGTATCGCGTTTTCCGGCCGAACTCCCTATTTTGGGGGTCGTTTTTCGGTACGCCAACGCGCACGAGGGAGTCGTCTCCATGCGGGTAGCCACGGTGATTGGCGTTCTGCTGCTCGGCGGGGCCGCGACCTTGAGCGCCCAGCACGCCCACCAATTCGAGATCGGCGGGTTCGGGACGTTTACGCGGTTCGATCGCGCCTTCCTGCTCGACAACCAGATCGGGGGCGGCGGCCGACTTGGCTTCTGGATCACGGATTGGCTGGGGATCGAAGGGGACGGCCTGTACATGCGGCCCCACCCCACGGGCGGCGGCACGGGGACGGACTTCCCGGTGTGGTTCGCCTCCGGAAGCCTGGTGCTGAACTTCGGCTCCGAAAAGAGCTTCTACCTGCTGGGCGGCTACTCGGCCATGGACTTCAACAGCGGCGCCGCGGGCGGGTTCCGGGACGCGGGGGCGCACGCGGCCCTGGGCGACCGGATCTACATCACCGATCGCGCGGCACTGCGCGTCGAGGGGCGCGCCTACTACACGCCAAGCACGCAGCTGCCGGGCAGCAAGTGGGCCGGCCAACTGGTCGGGTCGGCGGGGCTGTCCTTTTTCCTCGGGCCCAGCCGTCGCGAGAAGATCTATCCGGAAATTCCCAGGGAACGTCGCGATTCGATCGTCGCGGCCGGCGGCAAGGTGCCCGAGACGCGCGCGCGCGGCGGCCCCACGTACGAGCGCCGCAGCAGCGATTGGCAGCACAAGTGGTACTGGGGCGGCCAGGGCGGGCTCCTCGTCTTCCGGACCAACTACGACAGCTACTCCTTCGAGCCGACGTTCGGGGGACACTGGTTGATCACCGGTAAACGGACGGCGCTGTACGCGTCGTACGAGCAGTCGCTCTTCATCTCGGCGCGCCACGTCACGATGCTCCAGGCCGACGGCACGGCGAACCCGGGCAACGTGCAGTTCAACAACCTGCGACGTGTCATGGTCGGTGTCCTCGCCTTCCCCGCGCAGCTCCGTGTGGAGCCGTTCGCGGGCGGTGGGTTCGCCATCGTGGAAGCGCTGAACGTGGAGACGAGCTGCCCCGGCTGCACGGGCGCCGTGGCTGCCCAGCTGCAGGACGACGCGGACAACGCGGCGACCAAGGCGTTCTTCTGGTGGATGGGCGGAGTCGACATCAAGCAGGGCCGGCTTGCGCTGTTCGGTCACTACATTCTGACCTCTGCGGCGGCGAGCTTCCTGATCCAGGGCACGACTCACACCTTCCAGGGCGGCGTCCGCTACTCCTTGGGCAGCGCCAAGGAGGGCATCACGGAGCGGCAGTGAGCACCCGCAGAAAGTTCTCGCCCAGGATCTTGCGCAGTCCCTCGTCCGCGTAGCCGCGCGCCTCCAGGGCGCGCACCAGCTCCGGCAAGGACGTCGCGTCTTTCAGCGGCCGCGGCAGCACGCTGATCCCGTCGAAGTCACTGCCCAGGCCGACGTGGTCGATCCCCATGACCTGCACCGCGTGCTCGATGTGGTCCACCAGGCGATCGATCGTCGGAACATCGAGACTGTCGGCCTGCTCGCCTACGAAGTTGTCGACCGCGAACGCCGACTCGCCCGGGCGGCCGCGGTAGCGGGCCCGGATCGCGTCCGTCTCGGGCTTGAGCCGCCGGCGGAGCTCCTCGTACTGGTGCCGGAAGTGCTCGTCCAGGAACACGGGGTAGAAGTTGATCCCCACCACGCCGCCGTTCTTGGCGACGGCGCGCAGCTGGTCGTCCGAGAGATTCCGCGGATGGTGCGCGAGCGCGCGGCAGGAGGAGTGCGAGGCGATCACCGGGCGCGTGCTCGTGGCCATGACGTCCCAGAACGTCCGGTCGGAAACGTGCGACACGTCTACCAGCATCCCCAGCTCGTTCATGCGCCGCACCACGCGGCGGCCCAGCGGGGTCAGTCCTCCGTCCCGCTGCGGGTCCGTGGAAGAGCCCGCCCAGTCGTTCCCGTTGTTCCAAGTGAGGGTCATGTAGCGAACACCCAGCCGGTACAACGAGTCGAGCTTGCCCAGCGAATTCTCGATCGCGTGCCCGCCTTCGACTCCCAGCAGCGCGGCGACGTGCCCCCGGCCCGCCGCCGCCCGTACTTGATCCGCCGAGGTCGCGAGCTCCACTTCGGGGTTGGTGTCCGCGAGGGCCCGCACCGCGCCGATCAGGTTCAGCGCCCGCCGGAACGCGGTCCCGGGACCGTAGCGCGCGTCCACCCAGATCGAGAAGAACGCCGCCGTGAGTCCCCCCTCTTTCATGCGCGGCACGTCGACGTGGCCATCGGAGAGGCGCGCCGTGATGTCGGTTTTCATGTCGAGCATGCGCTGCGGCGTGTCGATGTGGCCGTCCACGACGATGGGTTGCTGGAGCATGAGCAGCAGTCCTAGCGCGAGACCCACGGCGAGCCTTCGATCAGAAACCGCAGCGGCCAGTCGGCCGCCCGGGTAATGCCGATCCTCGGTGTCACGATGATGGCGGCTCGCTGTCGGCTCCGCGGGCGAACGATCCGCAGCCGGCCACGCGTGAGCGACACGCCGTCCTCGCGGCCGGTGACACCCAACGCCTGGCACAGCTTGGCCGGACCGGAGCACAGCTCGCGGTCCGAGGCGTGGCGCCGCCGGCGGCGCATGGTCGCGAGCCCCTCGAGCGGCTCGAGCGCCCGAATCAGCACCGCGGCCGGAATCCCTTCCCGCTCGGTGACGGCATTGAGACACCAGTGCATACCGTAGGTGAAGTACACGTACGCGGTGCCGGGCCGCTCGAACATGCTCGCATTGCGCCGGGTGCGCCGCGCCCGGTAGCCGTGGCTCGCGGGGTCGTCGGCGCCGAGGTACGCCTCGGTCTCGACGATTCGGCCGGCGGTCTTACGGCCGCCGACCTCGCTCACGAGCACATGTCCCAAAAGCCTACGCGCGACCACAGGAGTCGGTCGCGCGTAGAAGGACGCCGGCAGAGCCCTGCCGCTCACGGACCGCCGGTGAGCCCGCGCTTCACCTTCGACCAGAAGGACTCGCCCCCGGCCTCGTCCGGCTCGGCCGGCGGCAGCTTGGGCGAGGGCGGAGGCAGGGGCGGCCGCGGCGAGGGCTCGGGCAGCGATACGCGCGGCTGCTCGATGTCGCGGGGCTCACGGGGCTCGCGGGGCTCGCGAGGCTGCCCGCGCTCGCCGGCATTCGCTCCCCCTGCTCCCCCCGCGCCCCGACCTCGACCACCGCGTCCCCGACCACCGCGGCGGCCGCGGCCGCCCCGCTCGCCCCGCTCCCCTCGCTCGGGGCGCTCACCCGACTCGCTCTGCTCGCCCCCGCGAGCGCTGGTATCGCCTCCGCGGCTACCACCGCGTGGCCCACCGCGCCCGCCCCGTCCCCCGCGCTCCCGGCGCTCGTCTCCGCCAGAAGGGAATCCGCCCGGAGTGGCGTCCTCACTGCGGGGCTCGATATCGGGGTGCTTGGGCGGGAGCAGCTCGATACGCGGCTTGAAATTGGGGTCTACTTCTACCACGCCGATCTTGGTGACGTCCGGTGGACTGACGCGCGGACCCCGCGACCCGCGGCGGAAGCGCGCGCTGCGTGACGGAATGCCGCCCGCCGGAGAGGCGCCCGGCCGCATCGACGGTGGCGCGGACGATTCGGGCATGGGCGGATCGAGCGCTTCGTCGGCGTCGGTGACCGCGTCGCGGACCTTGACCGTATAGGCGCCGTCGTCCTGCTTGGCGAGGTCGATCAACTCACGGTCGTGCGCCTGGCGCAGCAGCTTCTGCACCTGGGCGGGCTCTATAGGCTCGGCATCGCCCTTGATCTCGGCGATCGCTTCGCCGAGCTCCTCGGCGCTCACCGGGCGGGAGTCGCTCCCCAGACGGCCCAGGGCCTGCTTGATCACGCCGAAGGCGCCGTCCAGCGAGAACGCGCTGCGGCGCTGCTCGGGAGCGACGTCGGGAGCGGGCTCGTCCACCGGCGCGGGCTCGAGCCGAGCTTCCTGCTCTTCGCGGCCGCCCCCGCCGCCCCCGCCCCCTCCGCCTGCCCCGCCCCCTCGACGGCCCCGCCCGCGGCCGCGGCCTTCGCCGCGCTCGCGGCCCCGATCCGGTCGATCGAGCGTGGGCGCGGCGGGCGCGGCCACGCCCGCCGGCTGCGCCGCGGCGCCGGGCACGTCCCGGCCGAGGGCGATCTCGTACTGGCCGTTGTCGAGCTTGGTGAGGTTGATCAAGCCCTTGTGGGCGGCCTCGACCACGAACTTCGAGAAGCGCGAGAACCCCACGTCTTTCTCGTTGAAGGTCGGGTCGATCTCCTGCATCACCTGTTTGAGGCGGTCGGAGCGCATCACGTCGTTGTGCGCCGTCATCTGCTTCACGGCTTCGACCACGAGCTCCCAGGGATCGTGGCGCTCGTGCGTGACGTCGGACTCCTTGGTGAACCCGGCCAGCTCGTTGTAGGAGTAGTACTCGTCGCAGTTCTGGATCAGCAGATCGCTGGACGACTCGCGGATCCCCACGCCGATCACGTACTTGCCATACTCCTTGAGCTTGAGCACCAGCGAGGAGAAGTCGGAATCGCCCGAGAGCAGGATGAAGGTTCCGATTTCGGGGCGCGTGAACACCAGCTCCAGCGCGTCGATCGCGAGCCGGATGTCGGTCGCGTTTTTCTTGTTCGAGCCGTACGCCGGCGCGAAAATCAGATCGATGGACGATTCGGAGAGCGGGACGATGTACTGCGGATAGCGACGCCAATCGGCGTAGGCACGCTGCACGGCCACCTTCCCGCGGATGATCTCCGATTGCAGCAGCCGCTTCAGCTCCGACTGGAGATCCGAGCGGATCCCCATCGTGACGTTGTCGAAGTCGATCAGCAGCGCGGCATTGGGCGCGTGGGGGGGCGGTTCTTTGTGCGGTCGTGCGAGATGGGCATGCGGCTGTGTCATCATGGGGTTGTGTCTTGCTCCAGGTGCCCTCGCCGCCCAGGCGCGCGGCGCCGGGCCGTCAGGCGGCCGGACGCGCGGCGTGCGTGGCGAGGACGATGAGATGTCGGGCGCCCGAGCACGGGCGCCTCAAGGAAGGCGACAGCTGTGCGTAGCAGAGTCGTGTTGTGCGTCGCCGGTCAAGGTCGTGCGCGGCGGGAATCGTTCAAGGGAGGGTCGCCATTCCATCTCGGCGCGCCTGCTGCGAGCTCCGGCGGATTCGCCGGGCTGGCCAGGCGCTGCCGGATTGACCGACGCCGTCCCCGCCCCTGCCGCACCATCAGTGCTTTGAAAATAAACAACTTGCGCGGAAAGGGACAGGGTGGCCGCACACCTGCCCCGCCGGAGCCAGGGACGTAACGTTTAGCTATGCAACGGCATTTGGGTCTTGAGGCGATGCAGGCGGCCGCGAGCGGGGAGTCTGGAGCGTCGATCGATCAAATCGATCATATCGTGGGGGCCCGGGCGGGCGACCCCGACGCCTTGGCGTCGCTGTATCGGGCCTACGGCGCTGCACTGTATCGACTTGCCTACCGGCTGACCGGCACGCCGCAGGATGCCGAGGACGTCGTGCATGACGTGTTCGTGGGCCTGCCGGAGGCGCTGGGGCGCTACGAGGAACGGGGGAGCTTTGCAGGCTGGCTGAAGCGAGTGACGGCGCGCGTGGCGCTGATGCGATTGCGCACTCGCACTCGCCGGCGTGAGGTGATGCTCAATGCAACCCTCCCCGCGGACCAGCGGCCGGCGGATGTCGAGAGCATGGCACTCGAGACCGCCATCAATGCCCTACCGGATCGGCTGCGCTCGGTGCTGGTGCTCAAGGAGGTCGAGGGCTATTCGCACGCAGAGGTCAGCGAGCTGCTGGGGATCAGCGAGGGTACGTCGCGCGTGCGGCTGAACCGGGCGATGAAACGGCTGCGCAGAATGTTGGAGAACGGGACATGACCTGGAAAGAAGACCTTCGCACGCTGCCCGCTCCGGAGCCACCGGACGAGCTGCTCTGGCACATCCTGGCGAGCCGGGCGGCAGGCGTGCGGGTGGTGCTGCCGGGGGAGCACCCGACGGTGTCACGTCGGGTCGCCTTGCTACTTGTAGCGGCCGCTGCCGCGGTGGTCCTCGTGATGAGTACACGCGGGGGCGGACTGCATCCAGTCGACAGGAATAAAGCACACCAAGACATCTCGGCGGCTCTACCCTTCTGGCCGCCGGACGCGATGGCACAGGAAGCCAGGCCGCCGCACCCCCCGCGCTACGAGCCTGTCCGTAACCTGCGCGTGGCGCGCGCGCATGGCGGCACGTGGACTTACCAGGCGTGCTCGGCGTTCGACGATGTCTTAACCAAGTGCCGCGCTCGGTTCACGATCGCGGTCAGCAAGGCCGAGCGCGATGGCCAACCGGTGTGGCTCGTTTCTCAGCAAGAAAAAAGCGCGCGCGCCTGGTCTCCCACGGATACGATCCGCACTCCACTCGACTCGACGTACGTCGACCCCGCCACCCTGCGACCGATCTACCATGAGATAAACGGCAAGGGATTTCACTTCGTCCGCCGGATCATCGGAGACACCGTGCGTGAGACGCTCGACATTAGCGGCGCGCATCCGCGCAGCTGGCGGACCAATGCGAGCATTCCCGGTGCGCAAAACGCGCCGTTCGTGCTTCGATGGGCCCGGTTCGACCTTGCCCTGCTGCTGGAGGTGCTCCCGCTCGAGCGCGCGTGGCGAGGAAGTGTGTACTCGGTCGGCCTGGTGGGGCCAGATCCCAGCAAGGCCGCGATCGCCCCGATCGACTTACGCGTCGTCGGGAGCGGGCGTATCGAGGTTCCCGCAGGGACGTTCGACTGCTGGAAGGTCGAATTGCGGCAGGGGGACGACACCCGGCTGACACTGTGGGTGAGCAAAGACCGCGGTTGGCTCGTCAAGACGGAGCTCCGTGAACCGGATTTCCGGGCCGAGAGTGCGCTCTTGTCCGCTACTCCCCCAGCACCTTGACGATCACCCGCTTCTTGCGTTGCCCGTCCCACTCGCCGTAGAACACCCGCTGCCACGGCCCTAGGTCGAGCTTGCCGGCCGTGACGGGCACGATCACCTCGTGTCCGATCGTGAGGCTGCGGAGGTGGGCCGCGGCGTTGTCCTCGCCCGTTTCGTTGTGGCGGTAGCGCTTGGGGTCCCACGGCGCGATGCTCGACTCCAGCCACTTCAGGATGTCCGTCCACAGCCCTGACTCGTGATCGTTCACGAATACCGACGCGGTGATGTGCATGGCGCTCACCAGCGCGAAGCCTTCCTGCACGCCGCTCTCCGCCACCTGCTCGGCGACCTGCTCCGTGACGTCGATGATTTCCTGGCGGGATTTGGTGTTGAACCACAGGTAGTGCGTATGAGACTTCACGGAGCCTCCTGAACGCGGAAGTCGGAACTCGGAACGCGGAACAGGCGGGCGGGCGCCGGGTCGCGTGTGCCGCGTTCCCACTTCCACGTTCCGCGTTGGTGCGTGTCGAATTGTCACATGCCCACGAAATGCCTAGATTGCCCCCACAAATATGGCGCTCGCGTTCCGACAGCGGATCTTCGTCGTCCTGGTGGCGCTGACCGCCGTGCCGACCGCCCTGGCGGTGGTGGGCTGGGCGCTCGCGGTCCGAACGGTGGGCCCGTCGGCCGGCGCGCGCGTGGCGCTCGAGGAAATGGCGGCGTCGGCGCGCCAGATGGTGGACCGTATCGACACCACGCACCTCGCTGCGCCCGAGCGGGCCGCCCTGCGGGAGCACCTGGAGCGCCTGTCCACATCGGTCACCCTCGCCCGGCGGGCCGAGACGTACCTGCGCTACTACGCGGGCGGGTTCGCCCTGGTGGTGATCGTGTTCGGCGGGCTGGCCCTGACGGCCGCAATACGGCTCGCGGGACATCTGTCGCGCCAGCTGTCGCGGCCGATCGACGAGCTGGTGGGGTGGACCCGGCTGATCCGGCGGCGCGTGCCGCTCCCCGCGGGGCCGGCCAGTCGTGGGGCGCCCGAGTTCGAGGCGCTGCGCCAGGCGCTGCGCGAGCTCGCGACCGCGCTCGACGCCGCCCGCGAGCGCGAGCTCGAGGCGGAGCGGCTGCGGGCGTTCCGCGAGGTGGCACGGCGCGTCGCGCACGAGATCAAGAACCCGCTCACATCGATGCGCATCGCGGTGGACCAGCTGGGGCGGACAGTGGGACAGGCGGACAGCCGGACGGCGACCGCCGTGGAAGTGCTGGGTGCCGAGACGCAACGGCTGGGCCAGCTGGCGAAGGAGTTCGCCGACTTCGGCCGGCTCCCGGAAGGACCCAAGAGCGAAGTAGACCTCGTGGACCTGCTGATGGACCTGGGCAAGAGCGGAGTACCGCCCGAGGTGGCCGTTCGGGTACGGGCCAACGGCGAGCCCTGCAAGGTGCTGGGGCACTACGACCCGTTGCGGCGCGCCTTCGCCAACCTGCTGCGCAACGCGGCGGAGGCGATGCACGGCCGAGGAGCGATCGAGGTAGCCGTCACGCGTGACGGGGGCGGTTTGGTGGTGACGATCGCCGATCACGGCCCCGGGGTGCCGGACGAGCTGCGGCAGCGCGTGTTCGAGCCCTACTTCACGACCAAGCAGGACGGCACCGGGCTGGGGCTCGCGCTGGTGCGGCAGACGATCGAGGCGCACAGCGGCACCATCAGCGTCGCGAATACGCCGGGCGGCGGCGCCACTTTTTCCATCGTGCTCTCCGCCACATGAGCCCACGCATCCTGCTGGTCGACGACGAGACCAACATCCGCAAGATGGTAGGAGCGCTGCTCGAGTCCGAGGGATTCGAGACGGCGGAGGCTGCGAACGGCGGCGCCGCGCTCGCCGCGGTCGAGCGTGCCGCGCCCGACGCCGTGCTGCTCGACCTCATGATGCCCGGCGGGCCGGACGGGCTCGCCACGCTCGAGCAGCTGAAGCGCCTCGCGCCCGACGTGCCGGTCGTGATGATGAGCGGGAAGGCGAGCCTCACCGACGCCGTGCGGGCGACCAAGCTCGGCGCGTTTCAGTTCCTGGAAAAGCCGCTCACGCCCGAGGGAGTGCTGACCACGCTGCGCGCCGCCCTCGAGCTGTCGCGCACGCTGGCCGAGAACCGCCGGCTGCACGAGGCGCTGGGGCATTCGGATCCTCTCGTGGGCGTGAGCGGCGCGATGCAAGAGCTGCGGGACCTGATCGCGCGGGTCGCGCCCACCGAGGTACGCGTGCTGATCACGGGCGAGTCGGGCACGGGCAAGGAGCTCGTGGCCTCGGCCATCCACCGCCAAAGCGCACGAGCGGGCAGGCCGTTCGTGTGCGTCAACAGTGCCGCGATTCCGAAGGACCTGGTAGAGTCGGAGATGTTCGGTCACGAGCGCGGCGCGTTCACCGGCGCGACGGAGCGGCGGGTCGGGCGCTTCGAGCTGGCGGACGGCGGGACGTTGTTCCTCGACGAAGTGGGCGATCTGGGACTCGAGGCGCAGGCGAAGCTGTTGCGCGCACTGGAGAGCGGCGTGATCGAGCGGCTGGGCGGCGAGAAACCGATCGGCGTCGACGTGCGCGTGATCGCCGCAACCAACAAAGACCTCGGGAAGGCGTCACAGCAAGGGCAGTTCCGCGAGGACCTGCTGTTCCGCCTCGACGTGCTCCCGATCCGCATCCCACCGTTGCGCGAGCGGGCGGACGACGTCGCGCCGCTGGTGCAGCATTTCGCGGCGCGACAGGCGGCCCGCCTCGGCCGGCAGGTGCGCTTCGACCCCGGCGCCGTACAGCTGTTGAGCGCCTACGCCTGGCCCGGGAACGTGCGCGAGCTGGCGAACATCGTGGAGCGGCTCGCGATCCTCGCGACCGGCGATACGGTGACCGCCGACGACGTGGCGCGCGTGGTGCCGCAAGACGGCGCGCCGGCCGCGCCCTCCGAAGCATGGAGCGACGTCGCGCTGTCGGACGCCCTCGACGCCTTCGAGCGCACGCTCATCGCTCGGGCGCTGTCGGCCGCCCGAGGCAACGTGGCAGAGGCGGCGCGCCGTCTCGCCACCGACCGCGCCAATCTGTATCGCCGCATGCGCCGGCTGGGGCTCGAGGCGCCGCGCACCGGGGCGGGCTGACCGTGCGCAGCGTGGCGCTCGCCGCCCTGGGCCTGCTCGGCTGCGCCGTCGCCGCGGCGCAGGACACCGCCATCGTGATCCAGCCGGAGAGCGCCAGCGCCATCGTGCAGCCGCCGGAGCTGCCGCGCACGGTCGCCGAAGAAGTGGTCCACCGCTACAACGCCGCGACGACCACCCGGCTGGTGGGGCGCTCGTGGCTCCCGGCCGGCAACGCCTGGCGCGGCGACGTCGCGGTGCGGAGCGGACCCGTGACGCTGCGCGGCCGAGTCGAAGGCACGCTGCTCGTCATCAATGGCGACGCCGTGCTGGAGCCGGGAGCGGTGATCGCGGGCGACCTCATCGTGGTCGGCGGCACGGTGGCCCGCGCCCCGGGAGCGGCGGTGTCGGGCGCGGTGCGCGTCTACCAGGAGCCCCTCGCCTTCCGCGCCAAAGGTGACGAGATCGCCCTCGTCCCCCCGGACCTGCGGCGCTGGTTCCGCAACCTCGGCGTGGAGAAGTCCTGGGGCACCCAGGACTCGCGCTCGTCGCTCACGCTCGCCACGGGCGGCACCTTCAACCGGGTGGAGGGACTGCCCGTGGTGTTCGGGCCGCTGTTCGACTGGAAGCTGCATCGCAACCTGCGGCTGCGGGTGGACGCGCTGGGCGTATTCCGGACCGCCGGGCAACTCACCGACAAGCGCAGCGATCTGGGCTACATCTTTCGCGCCGAGCTGCGCTCCGGCGAGGTGCCGGCCTACGGCGTCCAGTTCCGCGCGTTCGATACCGTGGTCCCGGTGGAAGATTGGGGACTGCGCAACGGCGAAGTGGGGTGGTCGGCGTTCCTGTTCCAGCGCGATTATCGCGATTACTACCTCAGCAAGGGCGTGGCCGGCCGCGTGTTCGTGCAGCCCGAGCGGGCGCTGCAGCTCGAGCTCGAGCTCCGGCATGACTGGCAGAAGAGCGTCGGAGCGCGCGACCCGTGGACCGTGTTCCGCAACGACCAGGCGTGGCGTCCCAACCCGCCGATCGACGATGGGCACTACACGGCACTCAGCGGCAATGTGAGCTTCGATACCCGCAACGACCGCGCCGACCCCACAGCCGGTTGGTGGCTGCGCGCCCGCATCGAGCACTCCCATTCCAGGGATGTGACGCCGCAAACCGGCGTCCCCAGCGCGGTGCGTGCCACGATCGCGACGGACGGCTCGTACGCGTTCAGCCGCCTGTTTCTCGACTTCCGTCGCTACATGCGCGTGAGCCCATCGGGGCGCGTCAACCTTCGCTTGCTCGCGGGCGGATGGGTCGGGGGGGATGCCCTCCCGCTGCAACAGCGCCTCTCCATGGGCGGGCCCGACCCGCTCGCGGGCTACGGGTTCCGCCACAGCGCCTGCAACCGCGACATCGTGGACCCCGCGTTCGCGGCGACGCTGGTCGCGGCATGCGACCGCGTGGTCCTGGCGCAGGCCGAATACCGCGGGCACATCTCCCTGCATTGGTCGTACGGCTCGTCGCGCCCGGAAGACGAGGCGGTCAAGCCGCTGTTCACGCTCCGGGGTCCCGATCTCGTGGTGCTCGGGAACGCCGGACAGGCGTGGCTCGTCGGTGGCGGGCCGGGCCGGCTCCCCGCCGACCGGCTGCCGACGCTCGGTAGTTGGCTTGCGGACCTCGGCCTCGGCCTCGATTGGAGTGGACTCGGGCTGTACGTAGCCAAGGCTGTGACGGCGGGCGAGCCCCTGCGATTCACGCTGCGACTCGACCACCGTTTCTGAGGTGAGGTCGGGCCTGGCGGTCCTCACCCTGTTCGGCGCCGCGGCCGTCTCCCCGGCCCGGGCGCAGTCGCCCGCGTTGACGGTGATCCTCCAGAGCGGCATTCCCCGCATCCAGACCACGGCCCTGCTCGCCGACGGCCAGTTCGTCGGGCTGATGCGCTCGGGGTTCCCACTGCGCCTGCATTATCGTCTGGAGCTGTGGCGGTCGCGCTCGGGATGGTTCGATCAGTTCGTGACGGATTTCCCGTGGGACGCGGTGGCGCGCCACGACCCGCTCGCCGACGACTTCGTCTTGATTCGGAGCGAGAGCCGGCGCGTGGCCCGCTACGGGACGGCCGACGACCTCGAGCGCGCGCTGGAGCTTCCCTACCACGTGCTGTCGCTGACGCCCAAGGGCCGAGGCAGGTTCTACTACGTCTGCAGGCTCGAGGTGAGCACGCTCAATGACACCGACTTGGAAGAGCTGACGCGCTGGCTCAAGGGGGACGCCGGCCCGGCTGTTTCGGGAGGCGGTGACGTGGGCGGCGCGCTCTCCCGCGGCGCGCAACGGCTGCTGGTCCGGATGGCGGGCCTGCCGCACCTCACCCTCGAGGCGCGGTCGGAGACACTAACTCAGAGCGCCTCGAGCGCCGCGAGCACCTCGCCGCCGTAGAACAGCCGGATGTACTTGGACTGGATCGACGTGAGGCGCCGAACCGCCCAGGCGAGGTGCACGAAGTGTGGCTCCACCGGCGGCCGCAGCGGATGCATCCCGGCCTCTTCCGGCAAGAGGTTGCCCTTGCGCGTATTGCAGGAGCTGCACGCCGTCAGCACGTTGTTCCACGCGTTCGTGCCCCCGCGCGACAGCGGCACCAGGTGATCCCGCGTCAGGCACTCGCGGTGGCGCAGCTCCTGCTGGCTCCGTCCGCAGAACTGGCAGCGGTAGTTGTCGCGGGCGAAGAGGAACGTGTTGGTAACCTGGCGGCGGAAGCGGCGCGGCACGTGCACGAACTTGACCAGGCGAATCACGGCGGGCCGCGGGACGGCCAGGCGCTCGCTCCGCATGACGGAGCCGTCTGCTTCGACGATCTCCGCTTTGCGGTCGATTACGAGCCGCAGGGCCCGCCGCACGGGCACCATGGTGAGCGGCTCGAATGACGCGTTGAGCGCCAGGCAGCGCACGGATCTCCCCGGGGGAAAAAAGTGGCCGTCCGCCCGGAACGAGCGAGACGGCCTCGTATGCTACACAACCGGCTAACGCTCGGCAAGACCTTGGGTTAAGTGCCTCCCGTCGCAGCGAATGCAAGTTGCAGCGCCGCAAGCTGCTCGTCCACCGACGCCCGCGAGGCGCCACCCGGAGTGGCACGCCCTTCGATCGAATCCTCCCATGTGCCCAACTGGGCCAGCGCCGCGCCCAGCGCCGGGTGGAGCGCCGCCGCCGCGGGAATCGGCACCTGGTCGAGCGGCACACCGGCGCGCTCCGCCTCGCGCACCAGTCGGCCCACCAGCCCATGGCTCTCCCGGAACGGAACGCCCGACTCGACCAGCAGGTCGGCCAGGTCGGTGGCGCGCAGCGAGGCGTCGAGCGCGCCGCGCATGCGCTCCGCGTCCACCGTGAGCGCCGCGACCGCCCCGGTCACCGCGGGCAGCACCAAGCCCAGCGTATCGAACGCGTCGAACAGCAGCGCTTTGTCCTCCTGCAGATCCTTGCTGTAGCCGGCGGGGAGACCCTTGAGCGTCGTGAGCAGCGCGACGAGATCACCCAGCAGGCGCCCCGACTTCGCCCGCGCCAGCTCGAGCACGTCCGGGTTGCGTTTTTGCGGCAGCAGGCTCGACCCGGTGCTGAAGTCGTCCGACAGCCGCACGAAGCCGAACTCGGCGCTCGAATACAGCACGAGCTCGGCGGCGAGGCGGGACAGGTGCATGCCCACGAGCGACAGCGCGAACAGCACTTCGGCGACGAAGTCGCGGTCGCCGGTGGCGTCGAGCGCGTTGGCACAGACGGCGCGGAACCCCAGCGCTTCCTTGAGGAGCACGCGGTCCACGGGAAATCCCGAGCCGGCGAGCGCCCCCGAGCCGAGCGGCAGCTCGCCCACGCGGCGCCGCGCGTCCGCGAGGCGCTGCCGATCGCGCACCAGCGGCCAGGCGTGTGCCAGCAGCACGTACGCCCAGCGCACCGGCTGCGCGCGCTGGCCGTGCGTGTAACCGGGGAGCAGGACGTCGACGCCGTCCTGCGCCCGCGCGACGAGCGTACGCCCGAGCGCGGCGATGTCGCCGTCGATCTGGTCGATCGCCTGGAGCGTCCAGAGCCGCAGGTCGGTCGCCACCTGATCGTTGCGGGACCGGCCCGTATGGAGCTTACCCGCCACCGCGCCGACTTCGGCGTACAGCAGCCGCTCGACGAGCGTGTGCACGTCTTCGTCGGGGGCGCCGACGGCCGCGCCATCGGCGAGCCGCTCCGCGACGCGGTCGAGACCCGCGAGCAGCTGCATCTCCTCGTGAGGCGTCACCACGCCGACGCGGCCCAGTGCATGCACCCAGGCCTTACTCGCGGCGACGTCCTGGGGCCAGAGGCGGTGATCGACGGGGAGGCTGCGGTTGAGGGCATCGAGCGCTTCGCTGGGGCCGACGCTGAAGCGGCCGCCCCACATCTGATGCGGGGCAGTCGGAGCCGGGGGAGGCGGCGGCGCGGGCTCCGTCGGCCGGGCCGCCATCAGTCCGCCGCCGCCCCAACTTCGCGCTGCTGACGTGCCGCGTCGAGGCCGGCCCCAATCCGCAGCGAGAGGCCGTACAGGTGGATGAATCCATCGGCGTCGCGCTGGTCGTACACGTTGTCCTTGCCGAACGTGGCATACGACGGCTGATACAGCGCGTACGGGCTCTCGCGCCCGGCCACCGCGAGGCCGCCCTTGTACAGTTTGAGCCGCACCGTACCGGTCACGCGCTTCTGGGTGCTCAGGACGGCGGCGTCGAGCGCCTCCCGCTCCGGGGTCCACCACCGCCCGTCGTACACCAGGTCGGCGTAGCGCAGCGCCAGCTCGTCCTTGAGGCGCAGCGTCCGGCGATCGAGCACCAGCTGCTCGAGCTCGCGGTGCGCGGCGTGCAGCAGGGTCCCGCCCGGTGTCTCGTACACGCCACGGGACTTCATGCCGACCAGACGGTCCTCGACGACGTCGGCGCGGCCGACGCCGTGCTCGCCGGCGACCGCGTTGAGCGTCTCGAGCAGCTCGACAGGCCCGAGCGGCACGCGATCCACGGCGACCGGCGTTCCCTCCTCGAACCCGATCTCGACGACGGCGGGCAGCTCCGGCGCCTCGAGCGGGTCGCGTGTCATGACGAAGATGTGCTCTGGGGGTTGTTTGGAGGGGTCTTCCAGGATGCCGCCCTCATGGGAGCAGTGCCACAAGTTGCGGTCGGTGGAGTACGGCTTCTCGAGCGTGGCCTGCACCGGGATGCCTTTGGCTTTCACATAGGCGATCAGGTCTTCCC
>Ga0209805_1000069_pt1 | contig 51298 bp, 44 predicted proteins | sample GraSoiAngelo_148_FD_185905 | JGI IMG/M metagenome (GOLD analysis project Ga0209805, IMG submission 185905) | Grasslands soil microbial communities from the Angelo Coastal Reserve, California, USA - 14_1009_09_20cm (SPAdes) (version 2) | ecosystem: Environmental > Terrestrial > Soil > Grasslands ...
TTCCGCCGCCCGCGCGATCTCCGTGGCAATCGGTCGCCCGAAGCGCCCTTCGAGCGCTCGACGCGAGGCGGCCGCCACGCGGTGCTGCGCCGTGTCGCGATAGAAGATCGCCGTGTGGTACTCCGGTCCGTGGTCGCAGAACTGGCCGTCGGCCTGGGTCGGGTCGATGTCGTGCCAGAACGCGTCCACCACCCGCTCGTACGTGATCTTGCGGGGATCGTACACCACCTGCACCGACTCGAGGTGCCCCGTTTGGCCGGTGGACACCTGCTCGTACGACGGGTGCGGCATGGTGCCGCCCGTGTAGCCCACGGTGGCGGACACCACGCCCGCGACCTGGTCGAAGGCGCGTTCCATGGACCAGAAGCAGCCGCCCGCGAAGGTCGCGGTGTCGAGCGGCACGGTTGTGGCGACAAGAGCGAGCAGCAGATTCATGGGCTGAACGTAGGGGAGCGAGCCGTGCATGTGAAGCGCCCGCGCGCATTCTTAGAGTTTTCTCACGGAGCTCACACTCCCCAGCTCCCCCGGCCCACCGTAGGTTTGGCGGCGTGCAGATTCTCCTCGTCGAAGATGACCGCGAGCTGCGGCGCTTCCTGAGCAAAGCGTTCCGCGAAGAAGGCTACGGCGTCACCGAGGCCGACACCGGCGACCGCGCATTGGAGCGTGCGCTGGGCGGGACGTACGGCTGCATCGTGCTCGACGTGATGCTGCCGGGGCGGGACGGCTTCAGCGTGGTATCGGAGCTCAGGGCGCGGGGCGTGTTCACGCCGGTCCTCTTGCTCACGGCCCGCGACGAGCTGGAGGCGCGGGTGAAGGGCCTCGAAGGCGGCGCCGACGACTACCTCACCAAGCCGTTCGACCTGCCGGAATTGTTGGCGCGGGTGCACGCCCTGATTCGCCGCGCCGAGCTGCGCCACCAGGACGCGACGCTCAAGGTGGACGATCTCGTGCTCGACCCGCTCACGCGCCGGGTCACGCAGGGCGAGCGCGTGGTGGACTTGAGCCCGCGCGAGTTCGCCCTGCTCGAGTTCCTGATGCGCAACGCGGGCCGCTCCGTGTCCCGCTCCCGCATCGCCGAAGCCGTGTGGAACTACCAGTTCGATCCCGAGACCAACGTCGTGGACGTGTACGTCAACTACCTCCGGAAGAAGCTGACCTTCGGGGGCCGCACGGCGCCGATCCGAACGGTTCGCGGCGTCGGGTACCGGCTCGACAGAAACGCCGCCACGTGAACGAGCTCCGGCTGGGTGCAGTCCTGACACGGCGGTTCACGCGCGTGGCCTGGACCGGGCTCGCGGGGTACGCGCTCCTCGTGGTCGCCCTGTTCGCCGCGGCCGCGGAAATGGCGCTGCGGCGCTCGCTGGAGCACTCGGCCGACCTCACCCAGTCGCTGCTCGGCGCCTACCGCGACTCGACCAGCGAGCCCGGCGGCGTCATGCCCTCGGCGCTCGCCGACCAGCTCGTCGCCATGGGGGGTCAGGTTGTCATCACCCGCACCACCACGGGTGCCGGAGGGAAGCAGGACGTCTACTTCGTGTCGCCCGACATGCCCGCCCGCCGGCTCGAGGGTCTGCCGGCGAGCGCCTCGCCGGACGACGTGCGCCGGGCGCTGCTCGCCGCCATTGCCCGGCGCGCGCGCTGGCGCTACCGCGTGCTGCACCGCGCGGCGGGGGCGTTCGACATCTACGTCGTGGCCAGCCGGGAATCGTACGTCGTCGCCCTGGGCGCGCTGGCGGCCGCGGCGGCGCTGCTGCTCCCCGCCGCCGGGTTCGCCGTCGCGCGGGGCGCCCGTCAAGCCGTGGCCGGTGCGCTGCACCCGCTCGAGCGCGTCGCCGCCGAGACGCGCGCCATCGGTCCCGCGGAGCTGGGCACCCGCCTCACCAGCCCGACGGGCCAGGCGGAAGTGACGGACCTCGCGGACTCGGTCAACCGCATGCTCGAGCGCGTCGAGCGCGCGCATCGCGCACTGCAGGCGTTCACGGCGGACGCGAGTCACGAGCTGCGCACGCCGCTCACCCACCTGCGCGCCCAGGTTCAGTGGGCGGCCGCCGAGGGCCGGACCGATGCGGAGACGCGCGAGGCGCTCGGGGCCATGGAGCGCGTCCTCGACCAGACGGCGAAGCTCGTGGAAGAGCTGCTGCTCATCGCCCGGGGCGAGAACCGGCAGCTGGCCCTCGCGCACGCGCCCTTCGACCTCACGGCGGTCGTGGACGAGGTGCGGGAGATCACGGAAGCGATGGCCCTCGGGAAAGATCTCGTGGTGTCGGCGACGCCGTCCGTGCGGCGGTGGGCCCTGGGCGACGCCGGTCGGACGCGCCACATCCTCTTGAACCTCGCCTCCAACGCCGTCCGCTACACGGCCAGCGGCAGCATTGCGTTCGCGCTCGAGACCAACGGGACGAGGGTGGGCGTGCGTGTGCGGGACACGGGGCAGGGCATCCCGCCCGAGCATGTGGAGCGGATCTTCGACCGCTTCTTCCGCGTCGATCAGTCGCGCAGCCGGGACCTGGGGGGGAGCGGGCTCGGGCTCGCGATCGCGCGCCTGCTCGCCGAGCTGCAAGGCGGCCAGATCACGGTCGAGAGTACGCTCGGGGCGGGGAGCACATTCACGATGTGGCTGCCGGCGGCGCCGTCCCCAGGCTAGCGCGCCGCGGAGCGACCCGAACCCCCCTCCCCGCGACGCGGAGAGGGGGAACGCGGGATGGCGTCTAGCGCGCCGCGAGTCCCACCGTACCGCCGGGGAGCCCCGTCACCGTCCCGAGCGGGGCGAGATGCCCGTCTTCCTGGACGCGGAAGGCGAAGACGCTGCCGCCCACCAGGTTGTACAGGTACCGGCCGTTCGCGCTCAGGGCCAGGTCGGTCGTGCCGCGACCGACCACGGCGGTCGCCCCGTCGACATCGAGCAGGTGGATCGAGCCATTGCGTGCGATAGTGAAGCCCGAAATCGAGGCGCCTTGGGCGTTGGCCGTGTAGGTGTACCGCCCGTCGTCCGTCACGACCAGCCAGCAGGGCGCGCCCTGGTGCGTGAGAACGGCACCGCTCACGGTGCGGAGACCGTCCCTTCTGCCGAGCACGTAGGACGACGCCGACCCCGACGCTTCCGACACGAACAGCTCGTTGCGATGGCCGAACGCGAACCCGAACGGCGTCACGCCGGCGGACGCCGCCGACGTACGCGCGCCGGCCGCGCCGTTCTCGCCCACGACATACACGTCCAGCAGATTCGTGGTCTTCTCGGTCACGACCAGCCGGCGGCCGTCGGGGCTGAACGACACTTGCGCCGGCCCGACGTTCGTGCCGGAGAGCGGGCGGATGGCGTCGGAGATCGGCGTGAGGTCGCCGCTCGCGCTCACCGTGAACCCGCTGATGTTGCCGTCCCCGCCGGTGTTCAGCACATAGAGCACGTTACGATGGCTGGTGAGGCTGATCGGTCGCGTGCCGCCCGACGCGGTGCGGCCGGCGAGCGACAGCCCCGACGGGCGCACCGCGAACACCGATACGTCGTTGGAGCCGGCGTTGACGGCGAACAGCCAGCGCCCGTCGTCGCTCAGGGCGACGGCGCCCTGCGAGCCGAGCCCGGCGCCCGTGCCCGTCCCGCCCGTGGCCACTCTACCGGCGGCGCTGAGCGTGCCGTCGGCCGCCCGGGTGAATACCGCGACGCTGTTGCCCGCGACCTGGTTGGTGAGGGTGTAGACGGCGCGCGCACCGTCCCGGCCGTCTCCCAGCTCCTCGGCGTGCCGCGCCTGGAGCGATGTCTCGACCGCCGCCGCGGCCGGATCGGTGACACCACGGTTCTGCTCGCACGCGGCGAGTGCCGCGGCGGCGAGCGCGATGACAGCGAGGTGCTTCGTCATGGAGCGAAACCTCCCGAGAGTTGGTGACTCATGTGTCCTCCGTTCTCGGAGAAATAACGCCGTCTCGCGGCACGGCGGAGCTACCGCGTGCAGGTCATGAGAGGCTTCTCACACTCCTCTCAGAGTGGCCACCACCCGCCCAATCTGCTCCGCTTCCGTCTCATTCCAGTCGTACGCGTTCGACGGCGCGACGTTGCCGAGCGAGACCGTCGGGGCGCGAAACGTCATGCCGCTCTGGTGCACGCCCGCGCCCGTAAGATGCACCTCGGTCACTCCGGTCGCGCGCACCAGGGCCGCGGCATTTTCCGGCGTGACGCCCCCCCCGGGCAGAACGCCGATGCGGCCGGCCGCCTGCCGCACCAGCCCGGCAATCGTCTCAGCGCCCTCGGGTGCGGTGGCCGCCTGACCGGAGCTGAGCACTCGCTCCACGCGGAGCGCGACGAGCGTCTCGAGCGCGCGGGATGCGTCGCGGCACACGTCGAAGGCGCGGTGAAACGTCACGTGCAATGGCCGCGCGGCGGCGATCAGCTCGCCGGTCCGGTCCACATCGATCTCCCCGTCGGCGCGCAGCACGCCCGTCACGACGCCCTGCGCGCCGGCCTGCTTGGCCCGCTGGATGTCCTCGAGCATCACCGCGAGCTCGGCCGCCGAGTAGAGGAAGTCACCGCCGCGCGGCCGGATGAGCACGAAGATCGGGATGTCGAGCCGCGCCCGGCAGACCGCGAGCGTGCCCGCGGAGGGCGTCGTGCCGCCCTCGATGAGGTTGGCGCACAGCTCGAGGCGGTGCGCGCCGCCGCGCGCGGCGGCGAGCGCCGACTCGATGGAGTCGACGCAGGCTTCCACGAGGATGGGAGTGGGCATGCAGCGAAGATAATCGGGGAGTTCTTGCTCCTGCGTGCCGCCCTGGCTAGCATCGAGCCGATGACCGCCCGTCCCGAGCCCCACTTCGGCATCGTCCAGCTGGGTCCGTTCGCCGGATTCGTGCAACGGTTCGAAGATCTCATCGGGTCCGCGACCACGATGGCGCTCTACTTCATCCACTCACGCCGGTGGCGCGAGAATCACGACGCGGCGATCAAGGCCTTCCTCGGCCGGCCGGGCACCACGCTCGAGGTGTTTCTCCCCGATCTCGAGAGCCACGAGCTCATCTTCTCCCTCGGCAAGCATTTCGAGGACGGCCCCCTGATCCCGGCGCTGGTCGCCGATGCCTACCGCTATTTCGCGCGTCTGGCGCGCGACTTCGGTAAACCGTCTCACGTATGGCTGTTCGACCGCTACCCGACGTACTCCTTCTATCGGTTCGACGACCGCGCCGTGATCGCCCTGTACTCCAACACGTCCGCCAAGAAAGAACTGCCGGCGTTCGAGCTCACCGCCGACGGCTTTCTGGGAACGTTTCTCGCGGCGGACATGGACGACCTCCGAAAGGAGTGCCGCAAGCGCGCCCCCCAGGATCTGGAAGTCGTGATCGCGAACGCCGCTCCGTGAGGTCCTATCGCGCCTCGATGCGTGACACCGGGTGAATCTCGTTCCACTGCTTGTGGTTCTTCTCCTGCACGAAGGTTCCGGTGATCGCGACGTGTGTGCCGGGAGGCGGAATGGACGTGTGATCGGCGAATCCCTCGCAGGCGGGCCGCGCATCGCTCTGCGTGACGGTGTAGTGGCACACGATCTCGAACACGAGATTCCCGCCTTCGTCCGACCGGTTGCCCGGGTTGATCAGGTCCACGAACTGCGAATCGACTTGCAGCCACCCGTGCGTGTCGCCGTCCGCTTCATGACGCACGCCGTCCGGTTGGTGGTGCGCCTGGCCCGCCGTCGCGTCGACGATCACACCCGTCACCGTGAGGCAGTCCTGCTGCACGAGCAGGCGTGACGGATGGTAAACATGCTGCCACAGACTGTCACCACACCCCACCATGCTCGGCGACCCCGGAATGCCCGGGCCCGCGGGAATCGGTGCCGCGGGCGCGCCCGGGGCGGGGGGGGCGACGCTCACCCCCACGTCACGGCCCCAGACGTAGCCCTCCTCTCCGGCGCTCGTCCGGACATGGTAGTAGCCGCTCTCGGGGCTCGATTCGAGCAGGGTCAGGGGCGGCTCGGACGGCGTGAGGACTCGTATTGAAGGGTATTCGCTCGAGGGATCGGGGCGCAGGTTGACGTTGCGGACGACGGTCACCGTTTGCCCCGACGCCGCCGTCGTCCACCAGAGCAGCGCGACACCGCTGATCAGCAGCCGGACCGTCCCACGCACGCTCTTATCATAGCCGGGAATCCGACCGGCAATTACCACCGGCAGGACGGGCTGGGAGTAAAGGAGACGGTCGCGTCGCAGTGACATCGTAGGCTCCCGCCCGACACGCCTCCCGTGTACCATTCACGTGGCGCGCAGACGTTCGCGCCCCCTGCTGGGAGCGGTCCATCCCCTTCGGTGGACCGAGGCGTTGCCCAAACGGCCCCCCCGCGGCGGTTCCTCGACCAATGGGTGCGTGTCATGACGGACCTCACGAAAGAAATCCTGGCGCTCAAAGCCGAGCGGCGGGCCGCGATTCTGGCGCACAACTACCAGCGACCCGAGATCCAGGACGTGGCGGACGTCGTCGCCGACTCGCTCCGGATGGCGCGACGCGCCACCGAGCTCGATGCGCCGCTGCTCGTCATCTGCGGGGTGCACTTCATGGCCGAGACGGCCGCCATCGCCAACCCCGACAAGCGTGTGCTCATCCCCGACCCGGACGCGGGGTGCTCCCTCGCCGCCACGATCCAGGCGCAGGACGTGCGCGCCTGGCGCGCCACGCATCCCGACGGCCTGGTCGTCGCCTACGTGAACTGCAACGCCGCCGTGAAGGCCGAGGCGGATTACTGCTGCACCTCGGGCAACGCTGTGGCGGTGGTCCAGGCGCTGCCTCCCGAGGTACCGGTGCTGTTCGTGCCGGACTTCTTCCTGGGGAGCCACGTGCGCAGGGTCACCGGGCGCGCGCTCGACGTGTGGATGGGCGAGTGTCACGTGCACGCGGCGCTGGGCCCCGCCGACGTGGAGGCCAGGCGGCGCGAGCATCCGGATGCGGAGTTCCTGGTGCACCCCGAGTGCGGCTGCGTCACGAGCACCATGTACTACGCGGCGGCGGACGGCGACGTCGCCGCCGGCCGCACCCACATCGTCTCGACCGAAGAAATGACCCGGCGGGCGCGGACGTCGCCGGCGCGCCGCTTCGTGATCGCGACCGAGACGGGCGTGCTGCACCGGCTGCGCCGCGAGAACCCCGACAAGGAGTTTTACGCGCTGGCCGAGTCGGCCGAGTGCCGCTTCATGAAGCAGATCACGCTCGAGAAGTTGCGGGACTCGCTGCGCGACCTGAAGCACGAGGTGACCGTTCCTGCCGAAATCGCCGCGCGAGCGCGGCGCGCGATCGACCGGATGCTGGCGATTGGCTGAGGCGCCCCACCGCGACGTCGTCCGCCGGGCCCTGGAGGAAGACCGCGCCGCGGACGACGTCACCACCCGCCTGCTCGGCGCCGCGGCCCGACGGCCCGCGTGCGCCCAGTTCGTGGCCGAGGGCCGCCTGGTGGTCGCGGGTCTTCCAATCGTCGCGCTCGTGTATGCGGAGCTCGACCACACCGCGCGCGTCGAAGCGCTGCGCGTCGAAGGAGAGTGCGTGGCGCCCGGGGCTGTGCTCGCGCGCGTCCGGGCGAGCGCGGCGACGCTGCTCTCCGGCGAGCGGGTCGCCCTCAACTTCCTGCAGCGCCTGTCGGGCGTCGCGACCCTCACGCGCCGCGTCGTGGAAGCCGTGGCGGGAACGGGCGGCCGCGTCACCCACACGCGCAAGACCACGCCAGGTCTGCGCGCGCTCGAGACCTACGCCGTGACGGTGGGCGGCGGCGTGGAGAACCGCTCCTCGCTCGCCGGGGCCGTGCTCTGGAAGGACAACCACTGGGCCCTGCTCGGGTCGGGAGATCTGGCCCGGGCGCTCGGGGCGGCTCCCTCCGGGTTGCCGGTCGTCGTCGAGGTCGAGGACGACGCGCAGCTCGAGCGGGCCCTTGCCGCCGGCGTGCGCCACATCCTGGTCGACAACCAGGCGCCGCAGCAGGTGGCTGCGTGGGTGCGGCGCGCGGGGCCGGAGGTGACCGTCCAGGCGTCGGGTGGCATCACATCGGAGACCGCGCGTGCCTACGCGGAGGCCGGAGCGCAGCTGATCTCGATCGGCGCGCTCACCCACTCAGCGCCCGCGGCGCCGATTCGACTGGACGTCCTCCCCCAGTGAAGCCCACCACTTTCGCCCGCTTCCCGAGCCCGCTCGGCGAGCTCGTCCTCACAGCCTCGGACACCGCGCTAACGGGAGTGTTCTTTCCGGTCCAGAGCTACCGCTCTCCCGAGGAGCAGTCAGGGTGGGTGGAAGACGACGGCCGCGGTCCCGCGGGCGGGTTATTCGCTCGCGCCCGCCGGCAATTGACCGAATATTTCGACCGGACTCGCACGACGTTCGACCTGCCGCTCGACGCCACCGGCTCGCCATTCGAGCGACGTGTTTGGGATCTGCTGCGTACCATTCCCTACGGCGCCACCACCAGCTACGGCGAGCTGGCGCGCCGTCTCGGCGACCCGCACGCGACGCGCGCCGTAGGCGCCGCCAACGGCAAGAATCCCATCCCGATCATTGTCCCCTGTCACCGCGTGGTCGGGGTGCGCGGCGAGCTCACCGGCTTCGGCGGCGGTCTGGACCGCAAACGCTGGCTGCTCGAGCACGAGGGGGTGCTGCTGCGACTGGGAACGACCTAGACCAAGCCTACTGACCCCGGGCGCAAGCCCGGGGATGCCTCCGGCCAGGAGCCCTGCATGCCCGTCAAACGGAAGCCGCGCCGCACCGATCCCCATCGCGCCGTCCGCGACCACGTGCTCGAGCTACTGCGCGGCGGCCACGCCCACGTCACGTTCCGGGACGCGCTGGCCGATTGGCCGGGCGCGCTGCGTGGTACGAGACCCGCGGGGCAGCCCTTTACTCCGTGGCGCATGCTCGAGCACGTCCGCATCTCGCAGTGGGATATCATCGAGTTCACGAAGAGCGCGCAACACGTCTCTCCGGAGTGGCCGGCGGGCTACTGGCCCGAGCACGACGCCCCGCCCGAGCCGGCCGCCTGGGACGCGAGCGTGGCCCAGGTGGAGCGCGACCTGCGCGCCATGCAGCGCCTCGTGGCCGACCCGAAGACCGACCTGTTCGCCCGCATTCCGCACGGCACCGGACAAACCGTGCTGCGTGAAGCGCTGGTGCTCGCCGACCACAACTCGTACCACCTGGGCCAGCTCGTGCTGTTGCGACGCCTGCTCGGTGCCTGGAAGAAGGACTAGGGGTTCGCTCCGTGCGCTGCCGCGCCCTGTACCTCCAACCCCATTTCCTCGAGGAAGCTGCTTCCCCCCGCCTCCATCCCGAACCGGCGCTCGACTCGCGTCAGCACGAGTCGCTGCCGCGCCCGCGTCATGCCCACGTACAGAAGCCTCCGCGCCTCCTGAATCTCGGCCTGCCGATTCTCCGTCGACTCCCGATAGCCCGGGATCTGATAATCCTCCACGCCCACGATGTACACGCGCGAGAACTCCAACCCCTTGGTCGAGTGCAGCGTGAGGAGGTTGACGCGATCGGACGCGACCTCGATGCCCTCCGAGGTGGACAGCGCCACGCGCTCGAGCAGCCGGTCGATGCTGTCCGAAAGGGTTGGTGAAGCGTCGCCGTCCATCAGCGCCCGCAGGCGGGCCACCGCCGCGGGATATCGCTGCGCAGGGTCGGGCTCGGCACGGAGGCGTGTCATGAGCGCGCGCCCGCCGAGTCGCTCGATCACCTCGTCGACCGGGGGCGCTGCGCCACCCGTGCGCGCGCGCTCCATCTCATAGTGCGCCAGGGCATCGCTGTATCGGCCCAGCGTGTAGAACTTGGCGATCTTGAACAGCAGATCTCTCTCCCCCCCGCCCGCTCCCTGTTCCAACGCGAACGCCAGTCCAAGGTAGTCGAGCAGGTTGACCAGCACCGCCTTGCGCGCCCGAATTCCCCGCCGGCGCTCGAGCTCGCGGAACACCCGGGCCAGCGTGACCGCGTCGTCCAACGCGTGGTGCGCCCGACCGGCGTCGATCCCGAACCGCAGGGCCAGGTCCTCGAGCTTGGCGCTGTCGCGGGAGAGCGAGCGAGCGAGCGGCAGGGTGTCGTAGAACACGAGCCCGCCCACGCCGTCGCGTCCGGCTGCGAGCCGGCGCAGCACGGGAATGTCGAAATGCTGGCCGTTGTGGGCGATCAGAACGTCATCGCCGACGAAGGCGCGAAACTCGGGCCACACTTGGGCAAACGAGCGCGCGTCCCGGACGTCGCTATCCGTGTAGCCATGGATCGCGCTTGCCCGCGGCGCGATCGGTTGGTACGGCTGGACCAGCGTGTGAAACCGGTCCACGATCTCCCCCTTGATGACCCGTGCTGCGCCCAGCTCGACGACGCCGCACGTGGCGACGTCGCTGTCTGTCGTTTCCAGGTCGAACGTGACGTACCGCTCGAGCGCGGTCTCGAGTTCCTTGGCGTGCACCAGTTGGAGGGCCTTGAACAACGTGAGCGGTGAAGCGATGGGGGTTGGGGAGGTTCGCGTGGTCGTCGAGGTTGGCACGTGACGCACACCAGCCGCTATCAGCATCCCCCGCAGCGCGATCTCCAACCCTCCCTGCTGCTCGATCACGATGTCCTGCTCGGCGGCGATCGCCGCCGCGAGCCGCTCCGCGAGCCGCACGGCCTCGGGCATTTCGGCCGGATCGGTGAGCTCGTCGTGCCGCTCCTCGAGCGCGTTGCGGTACGGCCCGACGCTCTGCGACAGGATCTCATCGACGAGCGGCGCCAGCGCGTGGTGCGACCGGGGCAGGGCGCGGAGGTTCTCCACTTGAAAGACGAGCCGCCACAACTTCTTCGTGTCGGGGTCCTGTGCCGGGCGGCGCCGCGCCAGCGCGCGTACGGCGGCGAGGAAGTCGCCTGCGTCCCCCCTCTCCGCATCAGCGGAGAGGGGGGCAGGGGGTGAGGCCGAACGGGGGGCAGGGGGTGAGGACGAGAGGTGAAAGGGGGGTGAGGCCAGCACTTCCTGGAGGAAATGCGGGGAGAGCACGCAGCGCGCGAACGACTCGAGCGCGACCGGGTCGTCGGGATTGCGCACGATGCGCAACCCGGCGATCACGTACTTGATGACGTCGTCCTCGACCAGCGAGCGGCCGCGCGCCAGCCGGCAGGGAATCCCCGCTCGCAGCAGTCGTCCCTCGAGGTACTCGCCGAGCTTGTGCCTGCGGTAGAGAACTGCGTAGTCCCCCCATCCCGGGCCGGACCCCGCGCTGTCGCCCTGCAGGTCTTCGATCAGCCAGGAGGCTTCTTCCTCCTCGTCGCGGAACGCGAATGCGCCGACTTCGTACGGCGATTCCTGGTCGGCGCTCAGCTGCTTCTCGAACAGCTGGGGGTTCTGCGCGAGCACGCGCCGCGCGGTCTCGAAAATCTGGCGTGAGCAGCGACAGTTCTTGTCCAGCACGATGGGTCGCTCGATCCCGTAATCGCGGCCGAACCGCACCAGAACGTAGGGGTCCGCCCCCGTCCAGGTGAAGATCGACTGCTCGTCGTCGCCGACCGCAAACAGGTTGCCGTGCGGCGCCGCGAGGCGCTTCAAGAGGTCGTACTGAACGGCGTTCACGTCCTGGAACTCGTCGACCAGGAGATAGTCCCAGCGCGCGGCGATCGTGTCGGCGATGTCGCCCCGCGTGCGCACCAGCTGCTCGGCCTTGGCCACGAGGTCGTCGAAGTCCACCATGTTGCGGTGGGCGAGCCACGCGGCATACTCGCGATACAGGCGCGCGTCGTCGGCCGACAGCTGATAGTCCTGCTTTTGCACGCGATGCCGGCTGAACCGGTTCAGCAGCGATCCCCGCTGCTCGAGCGGCACCTGCAGCCGGCCCAGGATCACCTTCTGGTACTGCTCGTCGGCGACGCCGAACCCCTTCCGCAGGCCCGCCGCCTCGGCGTGCCCGCGCAGCAGCGCGAGGCACAATGCGTGGATCGTGCTCCGTGTGACGGTGTCGGCACGATCCCGCAGCGTGTGCTTCAGGCGGACGGCGATCTCCTCGGCCGCCCGATTCGTGAAGGTGACCGCGCAGATGCGCTCGGGCGCCACGCCGAGGGTGTCGATGAGATGGTTGATACGCGCGATGAGGCAGAACGTCTTGCCCGCGCCGGGACCCGCGACCACGAGGACGGGGCCGAGCGGCGCTTCAATGGCAAGGCGCTGCTGCGGGAGCGGATCGAAGGCCATGCCGGGAATCTACCGATTTCCTATATTGCCCACCCCCACTCCAGAGGCATCGCGTGACGCTGCCTGAGCCCGCTCAACTGGGCGACGATTCCTGGGTGGTCGACGAGCGGTCCCTGAAGCTGTTCGTCGACAAGCTCGGTGAGCCGCCGGCCGATCGTGCCTGGTACGACCTGCGGCGCGAGGCGGAGCGCATCGCCCTCGTCCCCGGGTTCGACCGGCTGATCACGCTCGACGCCAACGCGATCAAGGAGCTGCCCCATCAGATCGACGTGGCCCAGCGCGTGCTGCGCGACATGGGCGGCCGCGCCATCCTCGCCGACGAGGTCGGTCTCGGCAAGACGATCGAGGCGAGCATCATCTATAAAGAACTGGCGATCCGCGGCCTCGCCCGCCGCGCGCTGATCCTGACGCCCGCCTCGCTCGTGGGCCAGTGGCAGGGCGAGCTCGAAGAGAAGTTCTTCGAGCACTTCGAGACCCCGACCGAGCCCGACGACTGGCAGCGCCTTGCCATCACCAGGGCGATCATCTCGCACGACCGAGCGCGCTCGCGCCGCCACGCCGAGGAGATCCTGCGGCACCGTTGGGACCTGGTGATCGTGGACGAGGCGCACAAGGTGAAGAGCCACCGCGGCGCGACCTACCAGTTCATCGAGAAAATCGAGCGGGACTTCATCCTGCTGCTCACGGCGACGCCGCTCCAGAACGACCTGCGCGAGCTGTACAACCTCATCACGCTGCTCCGGCCCGGCCAGCTCGGCACCTGGCAGGAGTTCAAGAGCGAGCACCTCGTCTCGGGCGACCACCGCCAGCCGCGCGACCCCGAAGCGCTGCGCGCGCTGACGCACGCGGTGATGATTCGCACGCGGCGCTCGAGCGTGGCCCTCGACCTGGACCTGCCGCCGCGCCGGCCGCGACACCCCGAGGTCAAGCTGACGCGCGCCGAGGCGGACCTGTACCAGCGCACCACCGAGTTCCTGCGCCGGCTGTACCGCGAGGGCTTCATCCAGCCGGCCGAGCAGGAAGAGACGGAAGACGGCAAGCGGCGCCGGCGGCCCACCGGGAAGGGGATCCTGCAGCTCGCGGTCATCCACCTGCGCCAGCGGTTGTGCTCCTCCGCGCGCGCTCTCGCCGAGTCGCTCGAGCACCTGGGCGAGGCCGAGCGCATCAGCCCCCAGTACCGCGCGATCGCCCGCCAGCTCGCCCAGCGGGCGCGGCGCATCAAGACGCACGCGAAGCTGGATGTGCTGACCAAACTCCTGAAGGAAACGCCCGACCGCGTGGTGGTCTTCAGCGACCACCGGCCGACGATCGAGCTGATCGAGGAGCGCGTCAAACAGCTGGGCCGCAAGCCCATCGTCTACTGGGGGGCCCATTCGACGCCCGAGCGGGACACGCGGATCCGCGCCTTCCACCAGGACCCGCGCAGTGTGCTGATCGCCACGCGCGCGGGCAGCGAAGGACGCAATCTGCAGTTCTGCAACGTGCTCGTGAACTACGACCTGCCCTGGAACCCGATGGTGGTGGAGCAGCGCATCGGCCGCCTGCACCGCATCGGGCAGACGCGCGAGGTCCACATCGTGAACCTGGCGGCGACGGGGACCATCGAGGCGTACATCCTCCAGCTGCTGGACCAGAAGATCAAGCTGTTCGAGCTGGTCGTGGGCGAGCTGGACCTGATCCTCGGCGAGTTCGGCGGCGGCCAGAAGTTCGAGGGCCGGCTTGCCGAAGAATGGCTCGCCGCCGAGGACGACGCGGACTTCGCACGCCGGGTGGCGACGCTCGGCGCCGACATCGAGCAGAGCAGCGCGGCGGGCAAGGCGCAGGAAGCGCTCAACTCCCTCATCGCGCCGGACGACAACGCCATGCGGCTCGAGCGCCGATTCGGGACGCTGTCGGTCCCCGGGCGCCTGCGCCTCGGGTTTGGCACGAGCCAGGTCGTCAGGGCACCCGGCTGGGACGCGAAGCGTCTCAAGCTCGGCTTGCACGTGACGGACGTGCTCGAGGCGCTGGAGTCGATCGAGCCGGTCGGAGGCGTCACGACCGCCCAGCCGGCGGGCCGTCATCCCAAGTACGGAGACCTGGTGCGGCTCACCGGACTGACCAGCGCCGGCCGCGCGATCACGCTCGTGGCGCAGGTCGAGCGCCTGCCCCTCGCGCTCGTGGATATCGAGGCTGACGCGTGAAGCGCAAGCCTCGGCGCAAGCCCCGCCCCAAGCCTCGCCCCAAACCTGGGGCTACGACACGCCAGCCGGTCAGCTCCGCCGATCCGCTGGCGGGCTCGGCGCTGCGGCCGCTGCTCGAGCGCTACTGTGAGCTCGCGGGCGTGAAGCAGGCCACCCTCGGCCCCGATCACGCGGAGCTCAGGCTCCCTCCGGCCGAGCGCCCGTTTTTCAGGGACCGCGAACGCCTGAGCGTGGCGTTTTCGCTCGACGCGCTCGAGCGCGACCCGGACGCCGAAATCGCCGTGCTCGGCAGCCCGTTCGTCTCACAGGTGGTGGAGGCGATCCGCGCGCGGGCGGCGCGCCTGTCGCTCGGCTTGATCGCGCCAGCGTCCTCCGTATCGTCCCCCCTCTCTCGAAGGGGGAGGGGGACAGGGGGTGAGGACCTTCGGGAGAAGGGGGACGACGGGGTAGAGCTGACCATTCCGGTTCGCGACGGCGTGGCGAAGCCGGGCGCGACGCGGCTGGCCGTGCACCCGGTGGGGCGGCTCGTGGCGCGCGTGGTGCTGCGAGCCGGCGCAGGCGTGGAAGAGGCGGTGGTCGAGACCGACGTGTACGACCTGTCGGCCGGCGCCCCGGTCGGGGCCGATCTGGCCGCGGCGTTCCGCGAGCTCGAGGCCGGCCAGGTCGCGCCGGCCGATCCGGCGGGCGCCGCGGCGGCCGCCGTCGCGGCGCGCGAGCCCGGTGAGCTGCTGCGGCTCCTCCTGAGCCACCTCCGGGAGAAGGCGGGGGAGCGTGTCGGAACGCGCCGCGCGGCGGCGGAGCAGGAGCTCGCCGCCGAGCTCGGCAGGCTGGACCGATACTTCGAGTCGGTGCTCAAGGAGCAAACCGACCCCGAGGCGATCGCGACCGTCTCGGCGCTCGCCGAGCGTCGCCGGGCCGAAGAGATCCGCCGCAGCCAGGTGAAGGCCGTCGTGCATCCGCTGCAGCTGGTGGAGGCGGCCGTCCTGATGCAGCGCGCCGAGTGGCGGCTCGAGTCGGCGCGGGGGCGCCGCGCGACCTTTGCCGCGCAGCGGTCGCTCGGTGGTGCGTCGGGGTGGTCGCTCGCGTGTCCGCAGTGCGGCCGCCCGCCGGCCATGCTGGTGATCTGCCGCCACGACCATTGCGGCTGCGACGCCTGCTCGCACCGCTGCTCAGTCTGCGGCGAGGACTTCTGTGTAGACCACGGGACGGCTGAGTGCCGGGTGGACGGCCTGCCGGCATGCGACCAGCACGTGCAGGTGTGCCCGTCCTGCCGGCTCGAGCACTGCACCGCTCACGCCGGCGTGTGCGCCGAGGACGGGCACGCGGCGTGCTCCGCGTGCTTGGCGCCGTGCGGCAGCTGCGGCCGGGAGGTGTGCAACCGGCACTCGCAGCGCAGCCACGCCGATGCCCCGAAGGGGAGCCGCCGATTGTGCCCTGCGTGCCTCAGGTACTGCGAGGGCGGAACCAACGAGCCGGTGGGCGTGGACGAGGTGGCCCCGTGCTCGAGCTGCGGCAAGTCGGTGTGCACGGCGCATCAAGCGGTGTGCGCGGTGGATGAGCAGGTGCATTGCTCGCTCCACCTGCGCCGCGCCGATCGGTCGCGCCGCCTGGTGTGCGCGCGGCACCGGGCCGCCTGCGCCGAGGAGCCCGCGGCCCTGCTCGCGTCCGACGAGGTCGCGGTATGTCCCGTTTGCGGACGCGGCACGTGCGAGCTGCATCGTGCGGCATGCGGATATTGCGGTCGCAGCGTGTGCACCGCGGATGTGGGCGCCGAGTCACACCGCTGTGCCACCTGCGAGGGGCTCGTGGCGGTGAGCGATCCTCCGGAAGCGGTGGTCACCGCCGCGCTGGCGGCGGTCGGTGGTGCGCCGCAGGCGTCCCGCCGCTGGCGGATGGCGCGCGACAAGAGCCACGTGGTGGTGGAAGTCGACCTCGGGCGGACGCGAAAAGCCGTCGTCGCGCTGCGGCTCGCCGACAACGTGCCGGACGGCGTGGTGCACCACACATGAGCTAGGACGGCTTCTCGTACTCGAACAGCTCGTGCGGCGTCACCCGCAGCGCGGCGCACAGCCGCTCGATCGTGTCGGCTCGAATGAGCGTGAACCGCCCGCTGGGGCGCGTGAGCCGGTAGATCGTGTTCAGGCTCAACCCGGTGAACTTGGCCAGCCCGTAGGGCGACACCGGGCGCGCTTCCAACAGCTGCCGCAACCGCAAGCGCACCACACCCCTGCGACGATAGCGGACCTTCTGGCCTCGATACCGTGGCATCCTCACCCTCCTTGCGTGATATAACAACTATATGTATTATAGCAGCTATTCGCTATACCATCTATACATGATATAGCGCAGCACGACCGAGCGACCGCGCCCTAGACGAAGGACCCGCAGCAACCGCCGTAAGGAGGCCCGCATGGGACGCAGGCTGGACCTGATGGGACGGAAGGTGACCGATGTGCTCGCCAAGATGGACGGGAGCGAGCGCGACGAGGCGCAGCTGGTGCACGACGTGGAACCCAAAGAGCAGCTGGTGTTTACGGGTCCGGCGGACTGGACCCCCGACCAGGCGGAGCAGTACATCGATTGGCGCATCCAGCAGGTGGACGCGCACGTCTCCAAGCTGCGTCAGCAGCTCGACGATCTGATCGGGATGCGACGGCGCTGGCTGGCCGTGACGGGGGGGCGCTCCAAGGTATCCCCCAGTGGCAACGGCAGCGGCAACGGGAATGGCAACGGGAATGGACATGACAGCGTCACCGAGTTGCCTTCTTCGAGCGGCGTCTAGCGACTAGACGGGGCGTGCGGGGAACGGGGGGCGCAGGTTGGCCCCCCGTTTCATTCACGCCCCGGCGACCTACCAGGCACTGCCGTCGAAGGACGTCAGCAACCAGTCCTGCGCCGGGGGGAGCGCGACGTTTTGGTGCATCGGGTGCAGCACCAGGGGGAGCGTGTCGCTACGGCGGACGAAGCCGCATCGCTCGAGGCAGCGTGCCAGGTGAGACTCGGCCAGCGTGAACAGACTCAGCTTCTGGAGTCCGTCGGCGCGCGCCGCGCGCGCCACGGCGTGCATCACGGACGCCGCGGACAGCCGTGCCTGGTCCCAGATGACGTCGACGACGTCGAGGACGGCCCGGCCCGGCACGCACCGCGCCAGCACCAGACCCGCGACCGGAGCCCCCGCGTCCCGTTGGGAACGCAACAGCAGCCAGTACCAACCCGGCATCGTGACCCCGCTCAATCGGGTCGCGTACAGCTCGAGCGAGCGCTGCCCTCGGAATTGTGTCCTGGGCTGCACCGCGCGCAGCGCCTCGGCGACGGACCGATCCAGCAGGCCTTCGACTCGCGTCACCGCGAGGGGCTCCGGGCGCGACAGCAGCCGATGCAGCCCGAGGTACACTCCGTGAAGAGGCAGAGCGAATCGCTGCAGCGTCCCGAAGGTTTTGAACCCGGCGGCCCGCAGCACCGCAAACGACCCGGGCGTGGGGTCCGTGTAGGCGAAGTCGACGCCGCCGGCGTCGAACAGGTCGGCGAGCGTGCGTCGACACAGCTCGACCGCCGACCAAAAATTCCGATGGGTGGGGTCGAACAGGTTGTCGACGAACAGCGCTGCCCGCAGCACCCGCCGCGCGTCCCAGAAAACGCGTGGGAACACGCCTTGGTGGCCCACGACCGTACCCCGATTGTTCCGAGCCACCCAGCTGGCCCCGCCGGCCGAGACCGCGCCGGGATAGGCGCGATCGAACGTCGCCGGAAAGGCTGGATACCCGTTGCGGAGGAAGAGCGCCTTGATCTCCCCCCCATACGCAACGCTGTCACACCGCTCTATTTCGAGTGTCACGCCGCCCCACGAACGAGACGTAAGGTGCTGCGGCCGGCGGTCAGTATCAAGCAGGCCGCGCGGGAGGCATGTACGGTGGTGAGCCCGGGGATCCCCGGTTGACAGCGCGGCGCCGCCGTGCCACGCTACCTCCGCCGATGCGCCCTGTCAGCCACACCGTCATCCATCCCGTCGCCGCCCCGATCGAGCGCGTGTTCGCCGTGCTCACCGACCCGGCGCGCATCGCCCAATGGCTCCCCGGGTGTGGCGGTGTGGAGAGCCCCGTGCCGCTGCGAAAAGGCGTGCGCTTCAAGGCGCGCTTCGGGAACCGCGAGACCGAGTTCGAGGTCGTCGACTTTGCGCCCCCCACCGCGTTCGGCTTGGTGGAGCGCGGTGAGCGCAACGGCTGGAAAACGCTGTTCCGGCTCGACGAGACCGCCGGGTCGACGGCGGTGACGGTGCGGGACGTGTGGGCGCCCCGGTCGGTGCTCGCGTGGCTGCGCGGCCGGCTGCGGGAGAAGCGCCAGGTGGAGAGTCAGCTGGAGGCGATCCTGGCGAATGTGCGCAAGCTGCTAGCGCCGTAGCCGCTCGAACGCCGCCTCGATCTCCTGGGCCGGCTCTACGGCGGCGTCCGACAGGTTGGTGAGCAGCGCAACCACCACGTGCGCGTCGCGGTCCACACCGAATACCGCCGTGCCGCCGACCGCGCTGCCGCCGTGGAATGCCCAGTGATGGCCCAAGCTGTCGGTTCTCAGGAACCAGCCGATGCCGTAGCCCGTCTCTTCGCCCGCGCTGGTCCGCTGCGAGGTGAACAACAGCTCCAGCGTTTGCCTTCGCAAGAATCCCGGCGCCACCAGCGCCGACCCGAATTTCACCAGATCCTCGGCCGTCGAGACGAACCCTCCTCCGGCCCACTTGTAGCTGTTGTCCACCGGCGGCGCGACGTGGTAGCCGCCGGCGCTGTCGCCATCGTAGAATTGCGTGCGGCCCGGGACCACGCTGTCGGTCCGGTCGGGCGCCGTGTGGGTGAGCCCGAGGGGACGAAACACGTGCGCCGAGATGTAGGGGAGAAAGTCTTCCCCCGACGCGCCCTCCACCACGGCCGACACGAGGTTCCAGCCGTAGCTCGAGTAGGAGAAGCGCGTCCCGGGCGGGAACAGCAGCGCGTCGTTCTGGAAGATCGCGAGGCCGTCGCGCACCGTGGCGAAACGGCGATCCAGAAAGAACTCCCGGTCCCGGTAATTCCTGATGCCGGCGAGGTGGCCCGCTAGCTGACGCGTGGTGATGGGGAACCCCTTGTCGGGGAACGACGGCACATACCGCTGGATCGGCGCGTCGAGATCGAGCTTCCCCTGCTCGTACAGCAGGGCGACCGCCGCGGCCGTGAGCGGCTTCGATACGCTGCCGATGCGGAACTGCGTCTCACGCGTGACCGGCCGCCGGCGTGCGGCGTCCGCGTACCCGAACCCCTCCGACCACGCCACCGTCCCGTCGATCGCCACCGCGACCTGTACGCCGGGAATGCGCGGGGCGAGCCGCTCGCACACCAGCGCCCGCATCCGTGCGACCGTCTCGCGGTACGCGGCGGGCACGCTGCCGGATGGACGCGACAGGCAGGGCGCCGACTGGGCGGGGCCGGCCACCACCAACGCCACCGCGATCAGCACGCCCATAGAGGGCCTTTCGTCATCATGGAACTCTCAATGTAAAGTCGGAAAAACCTTCTACGCCAAGGGTCGCCGCAAGTGGCGCGCCTGGCTCGCGCGCCACCACAAGATCTGGCTCATCTACGAATCCTATCGGCGGATTTGCATCCGGCTGCATCGCGGCCGCCGAGGCCGATACGATCACGACGGTGCTGCGCATTGGCCACGCGCAGCTCCCATGATGCCGTTCGCACGCGACGCTACGCTGCCGCAGCACCCAGCGATGCGGCTGCGCCGCGTCCGGACGTCGCGCCGCTCGGTGTTGCGCACACGACAGACCGGTCCGCGTTTTGCCCCAGGGGCTCCCGAACCCGTCTCTCCAGGAGAAGAGCTCCATGAAACCCACTACCTCGCGTTGCGCGTCCGCTGCGGCGGTCGCGCTGCTGGCCCTCGGCACCGCATGTAGTGATGCACGTGATCCGTTGAGTCCCAAGCTGCAAGCGTGGAACCAGCCGCCGCCCCCCCAGACCGGAGAGATAAGCGGAACGGGCACCATCCCGTCGGGCGGCGTGATTACGTTCACCTTCGACGTGACGTCCGACGCGTCGGGCGTGCACGGGAGGTTCCACGCCTTCGACGCGAGCGGGGACATGCTGGACGCGAGCTCGTTCCTTGCGTTCCGCTCGAGCTCGAGTTTTTGCGCCACGGCTAGCAACGGAGCCGAGTTCGACGCGGTCGGCCCGTTCCTCGACGAGGGCAGGATGAGCACCGCACACTTCACCGTCAAGGCGTGTGACAACCCCCTCGTGGGCATGGACACGTTCAGCATCGACATTCAGGAGAATGGGTTCCACGCCGACGGCACCGTCGTGGGGGACATTCAGAAACACTGAGGCGTCGGGGAAGCGGTTACGGCCGGAACAGCTTCGGAAACCGCTCCTCCAGCCGCTTCAGCTTGGGCAGGTCATTGTACACGATGTACGGGCTGGCGGGGTGGCGGGCCAGGTAGTCCTGGTGATACGCCTCCGCCGTGTAGAAACGCTCGAACGGTACTACCTCCGTCACGATGGGGCGGGGGTAGGCCGCTTCGTGCTTCAGTCCCACGATCATGGCGCGCGCCGCCCGTTGCTGCTCGGGCGTGCGGTAGAACACGACGGAGCGGTATTGGCTGCCCTCATCCGGCCCCTGGCGATCGCGCTCGGTGGGGTCGTGCGCCACGGTGAAGAACACACGCAGCAGCTCCTCGTACGACACCCGCGCCGGGTCGAACGCCACCTCGACCGTCTCGGCGTGCCCGGTGGTCGAGGTGCTGACGAGGTCGTAGCGCGCGGTCGCCGCACCGCCCCCTGAATAGCCGGACACGACGCCGGTCACGCCGCGCACATGGCGGAACACGGCGTCGACGCCCCAGAAGCAGCCCCCGGCGAACACGGCCGTGTCGGCCCTGCCGGCGGACGTACGGGTCTGCGCGGCGCCCGGTCCGGCCGCCGCCGTGAGACCCGTCATCAGCAGCAGCGCACACGCCCTCACGGCTGCCGCCACGTGGGCCGCAGATCCTGCGTGACGAGCTCGATCAGGCGGTTCACCATCCTGCCGTACGCCTCCTTCGGGTCCTTGGCGCCGAAAAACAGCTGCCCGTCCACGAGCGCTACATGACCGACCTTGTCGGTGGCCCACGCACTGGAGCGCCACAGGGTCGCGCCCGAGCGGGCCGAGAGCAGTCGCACCCTGAGGTCCAGCCGCACCGTGGCGTCGAGGTGCGGGCTCACGAGCCCGGCGAGCCCGCCCCCCGCCTGCGGGTTCGTGACCTTGAGGTGGCCTGCGAACACGGCCCCGACGTCGCGCTGCTTGCCCAGCTCCTGGGCCGCGGCGATGCCCAACTCTTGCTCGCCCACGCGCTTCACCAGCGAGTCGGCGGAGCCGAGCTCGAGCACCTCGGTGCCGGGTTGGGCGGCCAGGATCTCTTCCGAGAACCGGTCGGTCGCGAACTGGTGCAGCGAGCCTTTGGCGTTTTCCACGCTGAACGTGACCAGGCCCAGTCGACCGTACGGCCTCAGGTCGAGTCGCGCCGGGACGGGGACGGGCGATGGACGGGAGGCTCCGCCGCAGGCGGCCGAGCAGAGCGTCAGGAGCGCCACGGTCCGGTACACGGGTGCCGTCACTGGAAGACTCCGCACGTGAGGGGTGAGGCAAAGGTAATGCACCGCGTCCGGGTGCGCCCGTGCTTGACGCGCCGCCGCCCCCGCCGTACATCACCTCCGGGGCAGGCGTTGTCAGCCGGCGAGCCGGCGGCCGCCTGATCGCGCGTGATCTTCAAGAGTCCGCATCCCGACGTCGCGGTACCGGACGTCACGCTGCACGAGTTCGTCCTCCGCGGGGCCGCGGCGCTGGGCGACAAGCCAGCGCTGGTCGACGCGGCGAGCGGCCGGTCGCTCAGCTACGCGGCGCTCGCCGCCGGTGTCTCCCGCGTCGCGGCCGGCCTGGCAGCGCGGGGGTTCCGTCCCGGCGACGTGCTCGGCTTGTTCATGCCCAACGCCCCCGAGTTCGCCCTCGCCTTCCACGGCACGCTCGCGGCCGGCGGCGTCGTGACCACGATCAACTCCCTCTGCACGGTCCAGGACGCGGCGTTCCAGCTGCGCGATGCGCGCGCCCGGTTGCTCGTGACGGTGCCTCCGTTCATGGACCGGGCGGCGCCCGTGGCGCAGCAATTGGGGATCGAAGAGGTCTTCGTGATCGGGAGCGCACGCGGCGCCACGCCGTTCGCCGCGCTGCTCGAGCACGACGCGCCCGTGCCCCACGTGTACATCGATCCCGCGACGCACCTGGCGGCGCTGCCGTACTCGAGCGGCACCACGGGATTCCCCAAAGGCGTCATGCTCACGCATCGCAATCTCGTCGCCAACCTGCTCTAGACGGACCCGGTGCACACGATCGTGGAGCAGGATCACGTCATGGCGGTGCTGCCGTTCTTCCATATCTACGCCATGCAGGTGGTCTTGAACCTGGCGCTGTGGCGGGGCGCGACCCTCGTGACGATGCCGAAGTTCGACCTGGAGCTCTTCCTCGGGGCCCTGCAGCAGTATCGCATCACGCGGGCGTTCGTCGTGCCGCCGCTGGTGCTCGCGCTCGCCAAGCACCCAGCTGTGGACGGCTACGACCTGTCGAGCCTGCGCGGTATGATGTCCGGTGCCGCGCCACTCGACGCCGCGCTCGAAACCGCCTGCGCCCGGCGCGTCGGCTGCCGCCTCATCCAGGGTTACGGCCTGACGGAAGCCAGCCCGGTGACCCACGCGAACCCGGACCAGCCCGGCAAGGCCAAGCCCGGGACCGTTGGCCTACTCCTGCCCAACACGGAGTGTCGCATCGTCGATCCGACGACGGGCGCGGACCTGGGCCCGGAAGAGGATGGGGAGCTGCTGATCCGGGGGCCCCAGGTGATGCGCGGCTACCTAAACAACGCGGAGGCGACGGCCGCCACGCTCGACGCCGGCGGCTGGCTCCACACCGGCGATATCGGGCACGTGGACGCGGACGGCTACTTCACGATCGTGGACCGGTTGAAGGAGCTGATCAAGTACAAGGGGTTCCAGGTGGCTCCGGCCGAGCTGGAAGCGGTGCTGTGCACCCACCCGGCCGTGGCAGACGCCGCGGTGATCCCCATGCCCGACGACGAGTGCGGCGAGGTCCCCAAGGCGTTCGTGGTCCTGAAAGGAGAGACGTCGCCCGCGGCGCTGCTCGCGTACGTGGCCGAGCGCGTCGCCCCCTACAAGAAGATCCGGGTGATCGAGGTGATCGACGCGATCCCCAAGTCGCCGTCCGGCAAGATTCTGCGGCGGCTGCTCAAGCAGCGGGAGCGGGCAGCGGCGGTCAGTTGACCTTCAGCACCGCCTCGACGAAGCTCAACGTCTTGGTCTCGACCCACTCCACCGAGACGGCCTCCACCTTCATCGTCCCGATGCGGTCGCTGCTGGTCGTGACCACACGGCCCTTGGCAGGGGAGGGCTTGATGTCGCGCGCCACGGCGATGCCGCGGCGGGGATCACACCGGAAGGTGAGCACCGAGGCCAGCGCCGCGCCCTCCGGCGCGCGCGGCGTGAACGCCAGCTCCACGCTGGGATAGGCGCCCGCCGTGGTGCTCTGGTCCTCGATCACCGCCTCGTGGCCGGCGTTCTTGAGCTCGTCTACGACGCGGTCGAGCACCGCACGCACCACCTTCTGGAGCCGGTCGCCGCAGGCACGCCGGCGACGCTCGTTTTCGTCGTGTGCGGGCTTCACGCCGACGGCCCCCGCCCCCGTCCCCGCCCCGGGCGCCGCGCCCGTGCGCTCCGCGTAGCTCTTCAAGAGCGCGCGTAGCTTCTCCAAGCTCTTTTCGCTCATGAGTCGTCCCGCCCAGTCGCCTGGCCCCCATGAGATGATACGGCTCCCGGCGCAGCGGCGCGATAGGGGACGTGGGACGGGGAACGTGGGTGGGGGGAACTGCGGGACTCCGCCTGGCCTGGAGCTACAGGTTGAGTGCCTGGAGCAGGCGTTGCACCCGCGGCCACTCGCTCAACGGCAGGACGTCGTCGTCCGATTCCAGGATGAACGATGGCTCGCTCACGCACCCCGTGCTCGTGAGCGCGGCGCGCTGCGCGCATACCAGATAGGGATAGACCGCGTCGCGGTGCAGCACCCATACGGCCGAGTCGCCCAGCGCCGGGTGCAACCCGGGGCCCAGTCGGAAGAACATCAGGCTCCACTCATGCCCGTCGAACGCCCGAATGCGCGCTTCGTAGGCCTGGGTGTCGTCACAGCGGCGCATGATGTGCGCGATGATCCCGCAGGGGGCCTCGTAGCGGATATCGCGTTGCGCTCTGGTCAACACGCCCGCTACGACGACGTCGGCCGTGGCGAGCCGCCCGGCCAGGACGTGATCGGCCGGGGGAGTCAGCGGCACACGGTCGACCGCCGTGCGATGGGAGACGGCGCAGGCCGAGACCAGCAGCAGGAGCACGCTCGCGGCCAGGCCTGCGCGCGCGCTGGGTACGCGGGTGACGTGCCGGTGATTCCTGCTGTGCATACGACCGACCCTCGACTCACTGTCTCCGTGTTGACGAGAAGCAAGAGCGGTGCCACTCGGAAGCCAACGCGGGCGCCCAAAAAGGTGTGGCGCTCTCGCAGCACGGGGGCACGAGAGCGGAACCACGCCAGGTCTGGCGCGGTTACAGCGTGCAGTCGGGACATAGGTTCACTGGTGTTTCACCCCGCACACAGGTTTGGGACCGCTATGACACAATCAGTCGATATCCCAGTCGCGTACAGCGGCAGCTTCGTCTTGGGCGGCGATCGCCCCGTCTACCGGTTGGGCTTCGGCGCCATGCGACTCACGGGGAAGGGAATCTGGGGCGAGCCCCGCGACCACGGCGAGGCCATCGCCGTGCTGCGACGAGCGCTCGAGCTCGGCATCAATCTCATCGATACGGCCGACTCGTATGGCCCGGCGGTGAGCGAGCGCCTGATCGCGGAGGCCCTGTATCCGTATCCGCCCGAGCTGGTGATCGCCACCAAGGGCGGGCTCGAGCGCCCGGGCCCCGATCAGTGGACGCCGAACGGTCGACCGGAGCACCTGCGCGCCGCCTGTGAGGGCAGCTTGCGCCGCCTCAAGCTCGAGCGCATCGACCTCTACCAGCTGCACCGCATCGATCCCGCCGTGCCGTTCGACGATCAGCTCGGCACCCTGCGGGATCTCCAGCAGCAGGGGAAGATCCGTCACGTCGGGCTGTCGGAGGTGTCCGTGGCGGACATCGAGCGGGCTCGCATGCTCGTGCCGATCGTATCGGTGCAGAACCGGTACAACCTCGTGGAGCGTCACGCGGCACCGCCGTCCGCCGGGGTGACGCACCCGCAGCCCCCGGAGCTGGTCCTGGAGCATTGCGAGCGCGAGGGCATCGCCTTCATCCCGTGGTTCCCCCTGTTCGCGGGCGATCTCGCGAAGCCGCGCGGCCCGGTGGCGCGCGTCGCCACGCGGCTGCGCGTGACGCCCGCGCAGGTGGCCCTCGCGTGGCTGCTCAAGCGCTCGCCCGTAATGCTCCCCATTCCCGGCACGTCGAGCGTCAAGCACCTCGAAGAGAACGTCGGGGGCGCGCTGCTCGAGCTCAGCGATCAGGATTTTCGCGACCTGAATCGCGGCTGACGGGCGCGCAGCAGCGCCGAGGCGCGCTGCTGCGCATCGGCCACGGCGCGCGCGCGCCGCACAGTGCGGCTCGCGGGCGCCGCACCGGAACGCTCTGCGCGGCCTGTCTCCGTCGCACCACGGGTCGGTCCGGTTTTTGCCCTCCCTCCCCACACGGCGTAGTGGCGGCACGAACGATATGGGCGAGGGTGCGACGATGGCACGCAGGACGGGCTGGAGCTTGCTGGCAGCGGCGGCCGCAACGCTGGTGGTGGCGGGCGCATGTAACGATTCCCAGAGTCCCAAGCCCCGAGCGCTGCTCGGCCTCCCCGACGTCGGCACGCTGGCTGTGACCGTCACCACCTCGGGCTCGAACACGCCGGGCGGGTACACGATCGTTGTAGACGGGTCCTCCAGCCAGTCGGTCGGCGCCAACGCCGTCGCCACGTTCGTCGGACTCCCGCCGGGCAGTCACACCGTTTTCCTGTCGGGCGTCCCCTCCAACTGCTCGGTGGGCGGGGCCAACCCGCGCAGCGTTTCGCTCATCGCCGGCGTGGTGGCCGCCACGAGCTTCTCCGTGAGCTGCACGGCACCACCCCCACCGCCTACCACCGGAAACCTGACGGTCACGACCAGCACCAGTGGGTCGAACCTCGATACAGATGGATACACGCTCACGCTCGACGGCGGCACGACGCGGTCGATCGGCGTGAACGGCAGCGTCACGTTCAGCGGCCTGTCGGCGGGGAGTCACACCGTGGCGATCTCCGGTGTGGCGTCGAACTGCTCGGTCAGCGGCGGGACGTCCCGGACGGTGAGCGTGCCGGCGGGCGGCACCGCGTCGACCTCGTTCTCCGTGAGCTGTGCGGCCCCGCCTCCCACGACGGGCAACCTCACCGTGTCCACCAGCACGACCGGGTCGAACCTGCCGTCGGGCGGCTACACAGTGACGGTTGATGGTGGCGCCAGCCAGAGCATCGGGACGAATAGCAGCGTCACGTTCACCGGGCTCTCGGCGGGCAGTCACGCAGTCGCCCTCTCCGGGGTCCCCTCGAATTGCTCGGTGAGCGGCGGGACGTCCCGGACGGTGAGCGTGCCGGCGGGCGGCACCGCGTCGACCTCGTTCTCCGTGAGCTGTGCGGCCCCGCCTCCCACGACGGGCAACCTCACCGTGTCCACCAGCACGACCGGGTCGAACCTGCCGTCGGGCGGCTACACAGTGACGGTTGATGGTGGCGCCAGCCAGAGCATCGGGACGAATAGCAGCGTCACGTTCACCGGGCTCTCGGCGGGCAGTCACGCGGTCGCCCTCTCCGGGGTCCCCTCGAACTGCTCGGTCAGCGGCGGGACCTCGCGGACGGTCAGTGTACCGGCGGGCGGCACGGCCTCGACGTCATTCTCCGTGAGCTGTGCGGCCCCGCCTCCCACGACGGGCAACCTCACCGTGTCCACCAGCACGACCGGGTCGAACCTGCCGTCGGGCGGCTACACGGTGACGGTTGATGGTGGCGCCAGCCAGAGCATCGGGACGAATAGCAGCGTCACGTTCACCGGGCTCTCGGCGGGCAGTCACGCGGTCGCCCTCTCCGGGGTCCCCTCGAACTGCTCGGTCAGCGGCGGGACCTCGCGGACGGTCAGTGTACCGGCGGGCGGCACGGCCTCGACGTCATTCTCCGTGAGCTGTGCGGCCCCGCCTCCCACGACGGGCAACCTCACCGTGTCCACCAGCACGACCGGGTCGAACCTGCCGTCGGGCGGCTACACGGTGACGGTTGATGGTGGCGCCAGCCAGAGCATCGGGACGAATAGCAGCGTCACGTTCACCGGGCTCTCGGCGGGCAGTCACGCGGTCGCCCTCTCCGGGGTCCCCTCGAACTGCTCGGTCAGCGGCGGGACCTCGCGGACGGTCAGTGTACCGGCGGGCGGCACGGCCTCGACGTCATTCTCCGTGAGCTGTGCGGCCCCGCCTCCCACGACGGGCAACCTCACCGTGTCCACCAGCACGACCGGGTCGAACCTGCCGTCGGGCGGCTACACGGTGACGGTTGATGGTGGCGCCAGCCAGAGCATCGGGACGAATAGCAGCGTCACGTTCACCGGGCTCTCGGCGGGCAGTCACGCGGTCGCCCTCTCCGGGGTCCCCTCGAACTGCTCGGTCAGCGGCGGGACCTCGCAGACGGTCAGCGTACCGGCGGGCGGCACGGCCTCGACGTCGTTCTCCGTGACCTGCGCCGCTCCGCCGCCGCAGACGGGGAACCTCACGGTCAGCGCGAGCACGACCGGCTCGAACCTCGATGCCGACGGCTACACGGCGACCGTGGACGGCGGTGCGAGCCAGGGCGTCGGGACCAACGGGAGCGTTACGTTCACCGGGTTGTCGGCGGGGAGTCATTCGGTGGCGCTGTCCGGGGTCGCCGCAAACTGCTCGGTGAGCGGGGCGAACCCGCAGACCGTCACCGTGCCCTCGGGCGGGACCGCGACCGCCAGCTTCACCGTGACGTGCGCGGCGACCGGTGGCGGCAACGGCACGCTGACGGTGACGACCAGCACCACGGGCTCGGACCTGGATCCCGATGGCTACACCGTCACCCTGGACGGCGGCGCGACGAGCCAGTCGATCGCGACGAACGGGAGCGTCTCGTTCACCGGCCCGGCGGGTAATCACAGCGTGGCGCTGTCGGGCGTGGCGGCGAACTGCACCGTGAGCGGGGCGAATCCGCGCACCGTCACCGTGCCGTCCGGTGGGACCGTGTCCACCACCTTCACCGTGACGTGCGCGCCGACCGGTGGCGGGACCGGTAGCTTGACGGTCACCGCCAGCACGACGGGCTCGAGCCTCGATCCCGACGGCTACACGGTCACGATCGACGGATCGTTCAGCCAGCAGATCGCGACCAACGGCAGCGTCACCTTCACCGGCCCGTCGGGTGACCACTCGCTCCTCCTGTCCGGCGTGGCGTCGAACTGCACAGTCGCCGGGGCGAATCCCCGCACCGTCACCGTGCCGTCGGGCGGGACGGCGACCACGACCTTCACGGTGAGCTGTGCCCCGACTGGTGGGGGCGGCGGCGGCGTTGAGGTCTTGGGCCAGGGACAAATCGGGAGCGGCTCGCCCACGCCCGGGAGCGACGCCACGACGTTCGACTTCGACGTCCGCGCCAACCTCACGGGACGGTTCACCGGCACCGACTGGGCCGACCTGCACTCCCCCACGCAGCCGGCCACGCTGACCACCGATCCGGTGGCGGACCCCGCTACGTCCTTTACGGCGTACCGCAACAGCTCGAGCGCCTGCAGCGACCCGACCCGCGGCGTGGAGGTCGACGCCGTCGGGCGCGAGGACACCGGCAACCTCGTCGCCTACACCCTCACGGTGTGCGACAACGGGTCGGCGGGGAGCGGTAACGACTTCTTCCGCGTATTCATCCCGTCGGAGGGGTTCGGCGTCTCCGGCGCGGTGACCCGCGGCGACATCTCCAAGCGGTAGCCCTCACGGGCTCCCCACCAGCGACGCGCCTCGGCGGCTACCCGTCGAGGCGCGTCGGCGCGTCAGGAGTCGGTCCGGGCCCCGTTCGGGTCCGCGCCGCGAAACTCCTGACGGGAACTTCTCGTCGTCCAACCGGGTCATGGGGGTGCGGCTGGCGCCCCAGCCGAACCCAGGAGACGGGAGGATCGTATGGAGCTGACACTGCTCGAGACGAAGCGCCGCACAAAGACGAAGACGCTGCTCGGCGTCGGGGCCACTTCACTCACACTGCACACGGTCGTGATTGCCGCCGCCGTGTACGCAACGCTTTCCGCCCGCCCTGCCGACAGCGCCGTGCGCATCGACACGTCGGTCGTGCTGCTCGCGCCGGCACAGCGGCAGCCCGCGACGCCGCCCCCCGTCCAGCTCGCGGAGCCCCTCAGAGGGTTCCAGACCGTGACCGTCCCCACCGAACTGCCCACCGCCATGCCGAAGCTGGACCTGCGGGAGCGCTTCGACCCGAAAGATTATTCGGGGATCGGTGTCGAGGGCGGCCGCGCCAACGGGGTCGTGCCCTCCGGGAACGACGTCTATTCGGAGGCGCTGGTGGAGGAGCGTCCCGCCTTGCTCTCGGCGCCCCCGGCGCTCTACCCCGATCTCTTGAAGCAGGCGCGCATCCAGGGCCGCGTGCTGCTGCGGGCCATCGTCGATACCACCGGTCGGGTGGAGGCCGGCTCGGTCGTGATCGCCACCAGCCCCAATCCCGGCTTCGATGTGTCGGCCCGCGAGTGGATCCTCAAGGCCCTGTTCCGGCCTGCCCGGCTGCACGGCAGGGCCGTACGCGTCCACATCACCCAGCCGCTCGACTACTCCATCACGTCCGGCTGAGGCGTCACGCAGGAGTCGCTCATGTCCAAACCGCTGCTGCAGCTTGCCGCACTCGGCCTGCTCGGCTTCTCCTTGTGGAAGGTCGGGTCGTTCTTTTTCATCCCGCTGCTGTTCCTGGCGTTCAAGATCGCGTTCGTCGTGGGGATAGTGCTGTTCGCGGTGTGGCTGTTCAAGCGCAACGACGGTAAGAAGGCGTCGGACGACTCCGAGACCGGCGCGGCCTGACGGTCAGGCGCCGCCGGGCCGGCGCAGCAGCAGCCACACGAACGCCGCGAGGCCGATCGCCACGATGGCGTGCCGCACGCCCTGCTGCCCGACGCGCTGCGCCACGCGGGAGCCTGCGTAACCACCCACCGTCCCGCCCACGGCCATGGTCAGGGCGATCGGCCAGTGCACGATGCCGCCGCCCGCGAACATCGTTACCGCCACGGCGTTGATGCACAGCGCGCCCCAGTTCTTGAGGCCGTTCATCCGGTGGATGTTGGTGAGGCCCATGAAGCCCAGCACGGCCAGCATGAGGATCCCGATGCCCGCCCCGAAGTAGCCCCCGTAGACGGCGACGAGGAACTGGGCCGCCAGGAAGCTCCACCGGGGCCCCGCATCCGGCGCCGCCGCCCGGTCACTCGCCCCCGCGGACCGGGGGCGCAGCCTGCGAAGCAGCGGGCCCTGGAGGAGAAACAGCACCGTTGCACCGAGCACCAGAAACGGCACGATGCGATCGAACGCTGCGGGCGGCGTGTGCAACAGCAGCCACGCACCGAGCGCCCCGCCCACAAGGCTGGGTGCGGCGAAGCCGATCACCCAGCGGCGCGCGCCCCCGAGCTCGCGGCGATAGCCCCACATGCTGCCGAGCGAGCCGGGCCACAACGCCACGGTGCTGGTGGCGTTGGCCACGAGCGGCGTGACGCCGAGTCCGACGATGGCGGGAAAGGTGAGCAGCGTGCCGCCGCCGGCGATGGCGTTTACGGCGCCCGCCGCCGCAGCGGCCACGAGCGCGAGCATGAGGTGCGCCACGGTCACGCCACTAGTGTAGCCGGCGGCGGGCCTTGCGGCCACGTGCTCTCATCGTCCATCGTTGCCCGCGGGGCGCAGTTCAACCGGCTCGACACAGTGAGAGCCGCCACAAGAGGAGTTGCGGATGGCACCGGTCACGGTTCAACGCTTCGTCAAGGAGCTGGAGAAATTGAAGCAGCAGGTGGACGCGGGCACGCTCAAGTCGCAGGACTACGATGCCCGGCTGGCGCGGATCATCCGCGAGCTGCGCGAGCAGGGCCTGGACGCCGATCGGGCGGCGATCACGGCGGCGCTCGCCGACGCCGTCAAGCGGGGGGTCATCACGGCCGAGGTGCAGGAGCATCTCCGCCACCGTCTCGGCCTGGCGTGACGGGGAGAGGGGCGGGCGCGCTCGCGCTGCTCCTCGGGGCACTAGGTCCGGTGGCCGCCCGGGCGCAGGAGGCCGGCGAGGACGGCCAGTGGACCATGCCCGCGCGGGACTACGCGGCGACGCGCTACAGTCCCTTGGCGCAGATCAACGTGGCCAACGCGGGTCGGCTGCGGCCGGTGTGGACCTTCTCGACGGGCGTGCTGGGCGGCCACGAAGGCCAGCCCCTCGTCGTGGGCCACACGCTGTATGTCGTGACCCCGTACCCGAACGTGCTGTACGCGTTCGACCTGACCCAGCCCGACTATCCGCTCAAGTGGAAGTACCGCCCCGACGTGGATCCCAACGCCGTGGGGATTGCGTGTTGCGATGCGATCAACCGCGGCGCGTTCTACGCCGAGGGGAAGATCGTCTACAACCTGCTGGACGGCCGCACGGTCGCGATCGACACCGCGACGGGGAAAGAGCTGTGGAAGACGAAGATCGCCGATCTGGCGCAGGGCGAGACCACACCCGTCGCCCCGTTCATCGTCAAGCGCCGCGTGATCGTGGGCGCGTCGGGGGGCGAGTTCGGCATCCACGGCTGGGTGAAAGGACTCGATCTCCGCACCGGCCGGCTCGCGTGGACCGCGTACAACATGGGTCCGGACAGCGAGATGCTGGCGTGGCCGGGGACATGGCGGTCGTTTTACGAGAAGCGAAGCGACCTGGGCGTCACGACGTGGCCGAAGGATGCCTGGGCCCACGGCGGCGGACCGGTGTGGGGGTGGATGTCTTACGACCCCCGTCTCGACCTGGTGTACTACGGGGTCGGCAATCCCGGCCCGTACAACCCGGAGCAGCGTGCCGGCGACAACAAGTGGACCGCGAGCGTGCTCGCCCGGCGGCCCGACAACGGGGCCCTGGTGTGGGCCTATCAGTTCACGCCGCACGACAACTGGGACTACGACGCTAACGCCGAAATGATCCTCGCCGACCTGCCCGTGGGGGGTGAGGAGCGCAACGTGCTGGTCCACTTCGACAAGAACGGCTTCGCGTACACGCTCGACCGCGCCACGGGCGAGGTGCTCGTCGCCGAGCCGTTCGTGCACGTGAGCTGGGCGAGGCGCGTGGACCGCTCGAGCGGCCGCCCGGTGGTCGACTCGACCAAGCTCACGGGCGCGTCGCGCGGCAACGTGAAGGACATCTGCCCGAGCCTGGAGGGCGGGAAGACGCCCGCGGCGCCGGCGGCGTACTCGGCGCGCACGGGGTTGTTCTACGTTCCCACCAACAACCTCTGCATGGACTACCAGGCGGTGACGGCGACCCGTATCGCCGGCACGCCGTTCATCGGCGCCAACACGCCGTACCACGCCGGGCCCGGCGGCCACCTGGGCGCGTTCATCGCCTGGGACGCGGCACGCGGCCGCAGGGTGTGGGAGATCGAGGAGCCGTACCCGGTCTGGAGCGGTGTGCTCGCCACCGCCGGCAACGTCGTCTTCTACGGCACGCTCGACGGCTGGTTCAAAGCCGCGGACGCGACGAGCGGGCGGCTGCTGTGGAAATTCAAGGTCGGGTCGGGCGTCGTGGGGAATCCCATCGCTTACACCGGGCCCGACGGCAAGCAGTACGTGGCCGTGTACGCTGGGATCGGCGGCGACTGGTTCCTGCTCGCCGGGGACGTGCGCTCCGATGACCCCGCGGACGTGCGGGCGCCCGCCGACTTCATCCGCGACATCGCGCGTCACACGAGCCAGGGCGGCATGGTGTGGTTGTTCGCCCTGTAGCCGCGGCTGAAGCCGTGAGGAGCGAATGAGCCACACACTCGCGGTACTGCTACTCGCGTTGTGCTGCATCGCCGGGCTGATCCTCGTCCCACTGGGCCTGCCGGGCCTGTGGGTGATGGTCGGCGGTGTCCTCGGCTACGGCGCGCTCACCGGGTTTCGCACGGTCGGGATCGCCACGATGGCGATCGTGTTGGGCCTCGCGTTTCTCGGCGAGATCGTCGAGTGGTGGGTGGGGTTCGGGCTGACCGAGCGCTACGGCGGGTCGCGCCGCTCGGGATGGGGCGCGCTGGTCGGGGGGATCGTGGGCGCCATGGTGGGCGTGCCGGTCCCGATCGTCGGGAGCGTGATCGGTGCGTTCGTGGGCGCATTCGCCGGCGCGGCGGTGTTCGAGTTTTCGTGGTCGCGCACGCCGACGGTGGCGGTGCGGGCGGGTTGGGGCGCGGTGCTCGGCCGCGCGGCCGGTGCCGCCGCCAAGATCGCGCTGGGCGTGGTGATCGCCGTCATCGGCGGCTTCGCGGCGGTGAAGGGGTGAGGCTCCTTCCGGTCCTCCTCCTGGCGGCGCTGGCGGCGTGCATGCGCGGAGCGACGCCCGACCAGCAGGCCGGGCTCCCCGCCGTGCGTCACGACGAGCACGTGTCGGCGGGCGGCGCTGCCCCCAAGGCGGTGCGCTGGCAGAATCCCTACCAGCGGGACAAGCGGGCGGCGGATGAGGGGGCGAAGATCTTCACCGCGATGAACTGCGACGGTTGTCACGGGGGCGCGGGCGCCGGGTGGGTGGGGCCGAGCCTGGCGGACGGCCGGTGGCGGTTCGGCGGCGCGGACGGCGAGCTCTTCCAGTCGATCTATTATGGCCGCCCGCACGGCATGCCCGCCTACGGCGGACTGCTGCTCGCACCCGACGCAGTGTGGAAGCTCGTCACTTATATCCAGTCGCTCGAGCCGCCAGCCGACGTGCCGACGGAGGCGTGGCAGTAGGCAGCGTGAACACGAAGATCGTGGGCGATCCCTCGCGGCCGAAGTTGTAGGATCCGCCACCTGACGCTGCCGCGACGTATTGCTTGCCGTGCACCGCGTATGTGACGACGCCGCCCAAGAGCCCCGACCCCGTATAGAAGCGGTACAGCTCGCGCCCCGTTTCTGCGTCGAGCGCGATGAAGTCGCCCGTGAGCTCACCCGTGAACACCACGCCCCCGGCCGTCGCGGTCACGGCCGCAACGAGTGGCCTTGCCGACCGGTAGCGCCAACGCACCGTGCCGGAGCCCGCGTCGACGGCGGTGAGCCAACCCCTCGCCTGCGCCGCGGAGTCGGACGTGTACGCGCCGCCAACGTACTGGTCCCCCGGGTCGTAGCGCGCCGTCCTGCCCGCCTGGAAGACGCCGCACCAGTCCACCGCCGGAACGTACAGCAAGTGGGCGCGGGGATTGTAGGCGGGCCCGTTCCACTCCACGCCGCCATGCATGCCGGGGCACACTCTGGCGCGCGTCCTGCCCACCGCCACGTCGGCGTTCAGCCGGGTCGTGATGGGGACGTCGTACACCCGCTCGTGCGTGTCCCGATCGAGCACCGTGAGCACCCCCGCCTTGCCCACGGTCGCGATCAAACTCCGCTCCCGACCCCAGACCTTCTCGCGGAACAGCGGGGACACCTGAGTGAGGTCCCAGTCGTGCGTGTCGTTAGCGAGCAGCTGGTCGTACCAGCGCAGGCGCCCGGTGTGCACGTCGAGGGCGACGAGGGCGTTGGTGTAGAGGTTCTTTCCCGGCCGCAGATGACCCGCGAAGTCCGGGGCCGGGTTCGTCACCGCAACGTACAACTCTCCTTTGGCCGGGTCGAGCGCCAGCGGCGTCCACACCGCGCCGCCACCCTGCGGCAGGCCCCTCGGGTTCTCCCACGTGTCTGCGCCGGGCTCGCCCGGTCGGGGGACGGTATTGAAGCGCCACACTGGTGCGCCGTCGGCGAGCCGGAAGGCTCCGATCCATCCCTTGATGCCGTTCTCGCTGCCGGCCGGTCCCACCATCACGAGGTCGTCGTAGACGAGCGGAGCCATCGTGATCGTCTCGCCCATTTGGGGTCGCGCCACATGTCGCGCCCACATCAACTGCCCATCCCTGGCATCGAGCGCGAGCAAGTACCCGTCGGCCGTGCCCCGGACGACGTAGCCTCGCGCCAGCGCCACGCCGCGGTTCATGGGCCACAGCTCGTAGTCCCTCGGCTGCCACGTGTGGCGCCAGCGCGGACGGCACGTGACGGCGTCGAGCGCCACCGTCTGGCGCACGGTCGTCACGTACATCACGCCGTGGTACACGAGGGGACCCGTTTGAAAGACTTCGGCGGGGCCGACCTGGAACACACACCCGACGCTCAGCCGTCCGGTATTCGCGGGAGTCAGCTCGGTCAGCTCGGAGTACCGCGTCCCGGAGTAATTACCGGTGTGGTAGGGCCAGTTGGCGGAGTTGGGGCCCGCAAGCTCCGACTCGCTCGGTCCCGCGCCGTTCGGCGGTGGCTCCTCCTTGCCCGCGATGAATTCCCTGAGCGCGAGCCCGGGCGTCGCGGCCACGCCGCCAAGCCGATCGAGACGAATCCGGTTGAGCACGCTGTCGGAGGCGTCGAATCGCCGGCTCCCGGGTGGCCAGCCGTTCTGCTGCAGCAGAAAGGCGAACACGGCGGTGTAGTCGTCGGGCCCGAGCGAGCCCATCGCCAGCTTCGGCATCGAGACGCGCATCACGTGGTACAAGTCCGCGGCGCTGCCCGTGGGAGGTTGCCACCTCTGGAGGAACGTCGGTCCGGCGAGCGCCGGCGCCGTCACGCCTTCGAGGCCGCTGCCGTGACACTCAGCGCAGGAGGTCTTGTAGATGCGCCGGCCCTGCCTGGCCTGGTCCGCTGTGAACACCGCTGGAAGCTCTGGGTCGGCGTGACCCGCGGCACAAGACGCGCCGCTCGCTGCGGGGGCCAGGAGAGTAGCCAGCACCAGTAGGCGTTGCGGACCGGCCATGATCGCTGGCGTGCTGCAAACCCTGGGCAGGTGTGAGGCTCTGTCGCCCGTGCGCTAACGTTGCGGAAGGAACACACTTACCACTATGGCCAACATGGCAGTACCGACACATGCTGCGTGCAAGCAACAGGTCTGTTGTGTCAGCCCTACTCAGGCGCAGTGGCCGCAGCGCCTGCGGTCGCCGGCCGCCCCAACGACGTCCACACGGCCACCGCCGTCACGAGCACATTGGCGACGATCACCGGCCAGGCGTGAATCACCACGCCGTACGCCGCCCACGCCAGCGCCGCGAGGCCCTGCACGCGCCGCAGCGTGACGGGATCCTTGCAGAAGTACGAGGTCATGAACAGCGCCGTCGCGAGCCACCCGATCCAGTCGAACGTCATCTGCCCCCCAATTCGGCCACCAGCGGCCGCGCCGCGTCGGTCTCACGGATCGTGAGGAGGTCCGTCTGCACCTTGTCCCATTCCTGGAGCACCAGCCCGTGGGACTCGAACAGGGCGTGAATGCGGCCCGCGTCCATGCCGACGATGTCCTCGAGGATCGGCACGAGCACACTCACTGCGTCGTCGGACAGCACGGAGCGTTTGGCGATCTGCGCAAGGTACTTGTTCTCGGAGACGGCAATCGTCATGCCGTTCAGGCGGTTGACGTGCAGCATCACGTGAATGTCCGAGCTGCCGTCGCCCATGTAGATCACCCGGTCGTGACTCACCGGAAGCTGTGCCCGCAGTTCTTCGAGCAGGGCCACCTTGCCGTAGCCGGCGGTGACCCGCTCGATCGCCTGGATTTCACCGGAGGCAGGAGCGTAGCGGAACCGCGTCCCGTGGATGTGCTCCGGCGGGACGATGCCTTCGAGCGCCGACTGGATCACCTCCTGTGGAGCCGCCGAAATCACGTAGAACGCGACGTCGAATCCCTCCAACTGGCTCAGCAGGCGCGGCAGCAGGTGCAGGTTCTGCTTCAAGCGAATCCGTTTGCCGACCTCGATCAGGTGCTCCTTGCGCACCTTGCGGTATTCGGGATCGTGCAGCAGCAGGTACGCGAGCTCCGCGCCCTGCTGCACCAGGTGGATGCGCGACAGCCCGGCGCTCTTCTCGCGAAAGCCGGAGATGCCGAGCAGCTCGCTCAGGACGATCCCCGAGTCGTTGAAGCTCAGGGTCTGGTCGAAGTCGCTTGCCAACAGGTATCGTTTCATCGGTTCGCGCCTCATGGTCGTTTCATCGGCGAAAATTCAACGCCCCCCGCCGGGGACAGCCGGAGGGGGGCGTTGGCACACCATCGTGCCACCCAGCGGGCCGGCTCGCTCAGGGAGTCATGCAGGGGCAATTATGGTTCAACACCAGGCGATGCATACCGGGTTCCAGCCCTCGTGGGTTCTGATACGCACTCTAGACACGACCGACACAACTGTCAAGCGCTCAGCCGCGCGTTTCCGTATACAACAGCAGCTCGACGCCGGCGAGAAACAGCGGCACGAGCCACGCGGTCTTGAAGGATCGCGCGGCCGGAAGCGGCAGCTCTGCCGCTCCCCTGGTCAGCCCGCCGACCGCGAGCGATGCACCCAGGATGCGATGCTGCACCGTGAGCAGCACGCGCGGGGCCGGGCTGTGGTGCTGCGCGTGGAGCGCAAAGATCGCGCCGGTCGCGAGCAGGCCGAGCGGTAGCGCGGCCCGCCCTGGGCCGCCTGTCACCGCGCGCCGGGCGCGCCGCAGCTCGACCAGTCCCACGACGAGGCACAGCGCCGCCAGGAGCAGGTGCTGAGCGGTGGCGCTGTCGAACCGCGCCGGGGTCAGGGCCCCTTCGATCGCGGGAAACAGCACGCCTTCGGCTGTTAACACCAGGAGCGTGGCACCGAGGGCGTAGCGCAGCACGCGAGCCTGCCATACCTGCAATTCGTACAACAGCAGCGCCAGGGCGAGAGCACACAGCTCCGCCCCGACGATCCAATGTGCTTGTTCGGACGTCAGACCCATGGGAACCTCCAGATCGGGCCTCGGCGGGGCGTGTCCTGCAACCCGCGGGCCTCGGCCGGCGGCGTGTGAGTCGCGGGCGCCCCTGCATCAGGGTCCGGGGCGCGCTGGCGTGCCTTGATCGATCGCGGAGATGACGTCCTTCAGTGGCGCCTTGTGCAGCTCGGCGCCGAACGCCGGCAGCTCCCGCTCCATGAAGCCGGCGAACCGGCCCGACGCGTCCACGAGCCGCTGCGCGAACAGCTCGTAGACCCCCTGCTGCTGCGTGGTGGGCGCGAAGTCGGCGCCGCTCTCGGACACGTCGGACTGCAGCGCCGCCAGCCGGCCGTACAGCTGCATCGGGCTGCGGAACGCGTCCTCGCGCGCACCGGTCAGGTGCACGTCGAACAGCGCGCCCTCGACGGCGCTGGCATGCCGGTCGAGCGAGTCGGCGAGGCCGGCGAGCCGCTTGGCGCTCGAGTCACCCGCGAGCGCGGTGTCGCCCCGTAGCTGACCGGTCAGGTCCGCGAGCTGCTTCCGCACCCACTCCAGCCGGTTGATCATGCGCGCCACGCTGTCCTGCGCCGCCCGAATGGCGAGCGCCAGCCGGGTCTGCGCCAGAACGTCCGCGTCGCTCGCCGCGGTGTTGGGGTCCTTGAGCACGCTGAGCGACTGGATGAGGGCCGCGCCGGCCGCCGCGCTGTCGCCCACCGTGAGCCGCACCTGGTAGCTGCCCGGCGGCACGAGTGGTCCCCGCAGCGAGAGATCGAGGTCCCAGGTCACGAGCGGCCGCGTGCCGTCCGGCCCGGTCCGCACGAACGGCTTGCCGGGCGGGGGCGTCCGCAGCTTCGGCACCGCAGGGCGGGTGTAGCGCAGGTCCCACCACACGCGATTCAAACCGGGTTTACGCTCGCCTTCGAGCGCGCGCACCGTGTCGCCGCTCGCGCCCAGCACGACGATCTTGGCGGGGCGGCGCGGGTGCGCGCTGTCGGGCGCCGCCGCGGTGTCCGCGAGCGCCGCCGGCACGAAGTACGTCAGGTCCGCGCCCTCGGGCACGCTGTCCACCCGCACCGCGCTGTTGGGAGCGCTGGCGATCCCCTGCTGGGCCCGAAACCGATAGGCCGGGCGCGGCTTGAACAACACAGCCCCGCCCGTCAGGGCGGGGAACGCGGGATCCTCCAGCGGCGAGATATCATCGAGGATCCAGATCCCCCGCCCGTACGTCGCGACCACCAGGTCGCGGAAGTGCGGCTGCACCGTTATCCACGAGATGGGGGCGTGCGGCAGGTTGCTCTGCAGCGGTGCCCAGTGGCCGCCGTCGTCCAACGTCACGTACACGCCGCTTTCCGTGCCCGCGAACAGCATCCCGCGCCGCGTGGGATCTTCGCGCACCACGTGCACGAACCCGAGCGACGAGCGGGGCAAGCCCTCCGAGATCCGCTTCCAGCTTCTGCCGAAGTCCGTGGTCTTGAAGATGTAGGGATCGAGGTCGTCCAGCTCGTGCAGGTCGACCGAGATATAGGCCGTTCCGGCGTCGAAGCGCGACGGCTCGATGTTCGAGATCTTCCCCCAGGGCGCGAGCTTCGGCAGGTTGCCCGTCACGTCCGTCCAGGTCGTGGCGCCGTCGCGCGTGACGTGCACCAGGCCGTCGTTCGATCCCGCCCAGATCACGCCGGCTTGCACGGGCGACTCCGCCAGCGCGAACAGCGTGGCGCCGTCGAACGTCATCAGGTTGTCCGTCGTGACGCCGCCCGAGCTCTGCTGGTGACTCGTGTCGTTGCGGGTGAGGTCGGGGCTCACCACCTTCCAGCTCGCGCCGCCGTCGCTCGTGACGTGCACGTACTGGCTGCCCACGTACACCCGCCGGTGATCGTGCGGCGAGATCATGATCGGGAACGTCCAGTTCCAGCGGTACTTCACGTCGGCCGGCCGCCAGCCGTAGCCGGCTTCCGGCCAGACGCGCACGTTGCGCGCGTGGCCCGTGCGCACGTCGTAGACTTCCAGCCCTCCGTCGTAGCACCCGGACCAGACGGTCGCGTTGTCCACGGTGTCCGGGATACCGAACCCGCTCTCGCAGCCTCCCACATGCTGCCACGCCCCCTCCGAGATGCCGTCGGCCAGGCTGCGGCTCGGCATGCGGTACGAGGAGCCGTCCTGCCGGTTGCCGTACACGTAATACGGCACGCGGGTGTCGACGTGCACGTGGTACATCTGGGCGATCGGCAGCACGACGCGCATGAACGTCCTGCCGCGGTTGAGCGTGATGCTCACGCCGCCGTCGTGCGCGACCATGAAGCGGTCCGGGTTCAACGGATCGATCCAGATGTCGTGGTTGTCGCCGCCTCCTTCGTAGCCCGAGCGGGCCAGGGTGCGGCCGCCGTCGCGCGACATGCTGAAGCGCACCGAGACGAAGTACAGCCGCTCCTCGTCGTCCGGCGCGACGGCGAAGCGCACGTAGTAGGGCGCCCGCTCGGCCATGGTGTGGTCGTGGCTCACGACGTGCCAGGTCGTGCCCCGGTCGTCGCTCCGATAGAGCGTCGGGTCCTGGTCCTCGATCAGCGCGTACACGGTGTTCGGGTTCGACGGCGCCACGGCCACGGCGACTTTGCCCACGACGTGGCGTGCGTCGGGAAGGCCATGCCCCACGATTCGCTTCCACGTCGCGCCGCCGTCACGCGACACCCACAGCCCGCTCCCCGGCCCGCCGCTCTGGAGGTGCCACGTCTTCACCTCGAACTGCCACATCCCGGCGAAGACGGTGTTCGGGTCGCCCGGATCCATGGCGAGGTCCGAGCAGCCGGTGTTGGCATCGACGAACAGCACGCGAGTCCACGTCTTGCCCCCGTCGGTGGTGCGGTACACCCCGCGGTCCTGCGCCGGCCCGTACGCCCGTCCCAGCGCGCACACCAGCACCAGGTCCGGGTTGGCGGGATGGATCACGATGCGCGCGATCCGTCCCGTACCGTCGAGTCCCTGGTGCTGCCAGCTGCGGCCGCCATCGGTCGAGCGATACACCCCGTTGCCGAGCGCCGTGGTCGAGCGAATGAAGAACGTCTCGCCCGTGCCCGCCCACAGCACGTTGTGCGCCGACGGCGCCACCGCGACCGCGCCGATCGCCTGGGCCGGCTGGCTGTCGAACACCGCCCGCCAGTGCACGCCGCCGTCTTCGGTCTTCCAGATTCCCCCCGAGGCGGCGCCCACGTACGCGACCAGCGGATTCCCGGGCTCCCCGGCGACGGCGACCGCGCGGTTGCCCTCGGGACCCACGAACCGGTAGCGCAGGCGCGCCCACAGCGTGGTGTCGATCTGCTGAGTTCGCGCGGTGGGAACGAGCAGCAGCAGGGGTGCGATGACGGCCAGAATGCGGGCCATGCGTGACGGAAACCTCAGGCGCGGGGGAGGGATAGCATGGTGCCGAAGGCTCGCCGGCGCCAGCCGGGGCATGGCGTTTCAGGCCGGGCCATGGCCCTCGCGCCACGGCCGCGCGTCCCGAAACGGGGTAGTTTTCTCGCGGAACCGGGCGGCGGCGCGGTGCGTTTTTCGCAGGTTGCCCCCGGCGTTCGTCGATCAGCCCAGAGGAGCTCGCATGTGGATCGTCCGGTTGGCCCTGCGCCGGCCCTACACCATTGCCGTCATGGCGCTGCTCATTCTCGTCCTGGGCACGTTGTCCCTCACGCGCATGATCGTGGACATTTTCCCCGCGATCGACATCCCGGTGGTCGCCGTCGTGTGGAACTATCCGGGACTCTCGGCCGAGGAGATGGAGCGTCGCGTCGTGATCATCAGCGAGCGTGGGTTTTCGACCACGGTCAACGGGATCGAGCGCATCGAGTCGCAGTCGATCCCCGGCGTGGGGCTGTTGCGCGTGTATTTCCAGCCCGGTACCGACATCGGGGCCGCGATCGCCCAGATCAGCGCCGTGTCGAGCACGATCCTCCGGCTGGCGCCGCCGGGGATGCAGCCGCCCACCGTGATCCAATTCAACGCGTCGAACGTGCCGGTGGCGCAGCTCACGGCGTCGAGCGCCACGCTGCCCGAGGACCGGATCTTCGACTATGGGCTGAACTTCATCCGGGTGCGGCTGTTCACGATTCCGGGGCTCTCGACGCCGGCGCCGTTCGGTGGCCGGCAGCGTCAGATCTCGATCGACATCGCCCCGCAGGCGCTGGCGGCGAAAGGGCTGTCGCCGGCCGACGTGGTCGGCGCGCTGCAGCTGTCGAACGTGATCGTCCCCGCGGGCACGGCGCGCGTCGGCTCCACCGAATACAACGTGGCGTTGAATTCGAGCCCGTCCGTGGTGGCGGAGTTCGAGCGGATTCCGCTGAAGGTGGTGAACGGCGCGCCCGTGCTGCTGGGAGATGTGGCGCGCGTGTCAGACAGCTACGCCGAGCAGTCCAACATCGTGCGCGTGAACGGCAAGCGCGCGACCTACCTGGCGATCCTGAAGCACGCCGACGCGTCGACGCTCGCGGTGGTGGAAGCCACGCGCCAGGCGATCCCCGCGATTCAGGCGGTCGCCCCCGAGGGGCTGGACCTGAAGATCGACTTCGACCAGTCGTTGTTCGTGCGGGCCGCGATTTCGGGCGTGGTGCGTGAGGCGATCCTCGCCTCGGTGCTCGTCTCGCTGATGATCTTCGCGTTCCTCGGCAGCTGGCGCAGCGTGGTGATCGTGTCGACGTCGATCCCGCTCGCCATCTTCACGGCGTTCCTGGGCCTCAAGTTCGCCAACCAGACGATCAACATCATGACCCTGGGCGGACTGGCGCTCGCGATCGGGATGCTGGTGGACGACGCCACCGTCGCGATCGAGAACATCCACCGTAACCGGGCCCTGGGAAAGCCGCTCACGGTCGCCGTCCTGGACGGCGCCCGGCAGGTGGCCGTGCCCGCGATCGTGGCGACGCTGGCGATCTGCATCGTGTTCTTCCCGGTCGCGCTCCTGTACGGGCCCGCCAAGTACCTGTTCACGCCGCTCGCGCTCGCCGTGGTGTTCGCCATGCTCGCGTCCTATGTGCTCTCGCGCACGCTGGTGCCCCTGCTGGCCCGGCTGTTGATGCCGGGGGAAGAGCACGCGGCGGCCGCGCGCTCGGCGCTGTACCGCAAGCGGGACGAGATCTGGGACCGGTTCCAGGCGGCGTACGGCCGGGCGCTCGAAACGGTGCTCGCGCACCGCCGCTTCACGCTGGTGCTGGCGCTGGTGCTGTCGCTGGGCGGCGTCGGCCTCGTCACCGTGGTGGGGACCGACTTCTTCCCGGCGGTGGATGCGGGCCTGATGAAGCTCCACTTCCGGGCGCCCGCAGGGACGCGCCTGGAGGAGACCGAACGGCTGGTAGAGCAGGTGGAGCGTCGCATTCGCGAGACCATCCCGCCCGAGGAGGTGGAGACGATCAACGACATGATCGGCGTGCCGCTGTTCTACAACCTGGCGTTCGTCCCCACCGACAACATCGGGGCGATGGACGCCGAGATGCTGATCGCGTTGAAGCGGGGGCATCACGCCACGGAACGCTACATGCGGGCGCTGCGGGCGACGCTCCCGGCGGAGTTCCCCGGCTCGGGCTTCTACTTCCAGCCGGCGGACATCGTGAGCCAGGTGCTGAACTTCGGCGTGTCGGCGCCGGTGGACGTGCAGATCGAGGGCGCCAATCTGGCGCGTTCCTACGAGGTGGCGCGGCGACTGCGAGACGCTATCCGCACGGTGCCGGGCGCGGTCGACGTGCACATCGCCCAGGTGCTCGACTATCCCGCGCTCAAGGTGCAGGTGGACCGGGTACGCGCCGCGCAGCTGGGGCTCACGCAGCGGGACGTAGCGAACAGCATGCTCATCTCACTCTCGTCGAGCGGGCTGATCGCACCGTCGTTCTTCTTGAACCCGGCCAACAACGTGAACTACGCCGTGGCCGTGCAGACGCCGATCGCCCGGCTCGCGTCGGTGCCCAGCCTGCTCGCCACCCCGCTCACGCCCGCCTCCGGCGGCCGGCCGGTGGACGCGAGCGGCGCGCCGGCCCTCGCCGAGCCGCCCGAAGCACCCGCCGTGATGCTCGGCAACGTCGCGAGCGTGTATCCCGGCGCCGCGCCCGGCGTGGTGAGCCATTACACGGTGCAACGGGTGCTCGACGTCGAGGCGGGCGTGGAAGGTCGGGACCTGGGCGGCGTGGTGCGCGACATCCGCTCGCGCATCACCGCGCTTGGTGCGCTGCCGCCCGGCATGCGCGTCACGGTGCGGGGGCAGGGCGAGGTGATGACCGCGTCGTTCCGGAGCCTGGGACTGGGCCTGATCCTGGCGATCGTGCTGGTGTACTGCCTGATGGTGGTGTTGTTTCAATCCTGGCTCGATCCGTTCATCATCATGGCCGCCGTGCCGGGCGCCCTGGTGGGCATCCTGTGGATGCTCGCCCTCACCGGCACGACACTGAACGTCGAATCGCTGATGGGCTCGATCATGGCGGTGGGCATCGCCGTGTCCAACTCCATCCTGCTCGTGAGCTTCGCCAACGACCGGCGGGTCGAGACGGGCGGCGACGCCCTCGCTGCCGCGCTCGAGGCCGGGAAGACGCGCCTCCGTCCCGTGCTGATGACGGCGCTGGCGATGATCATCGGGATGGTCCCGATGGCGGTGGGGCTGGGTGAGGGCGGCGAGCAGAACGCGCCCCTCGGTCGTGCGGTCATCGGCGGGCTGGTGCTCGCGACCGCGGCGACGCTGTTCGTGGTGCCCGTCGTGTATTCCTTGATCCGGACCGAGCCGCCGACCAGCCACTTGCTGGATGAGCGGTTCCTGGCGGAAGAGAGAGGGGAAACGTGATGACCGAAATGCGTCGGTCCCGGTCCGGGCGCCGGCTGTTCGTCGGGGGCGTGGTGTCGATGGTAGCGTCGGTCGCCATCGTCGCCGGGCTGCTCGCCCGCAAGGTGAGCCTGGTGCGCGCGGAGGGGCGGGCGCGGGCGGCCGACGTGGCGGCAGGCCCGCACGTGCGCGTGGCGCGCGTGACGGCGCCGCAGGGCGTCCAGACGCTCACCCTCCTGGGCGAGGCGCGGCCGTACGCGGCGGTCACGCTGTACGCTAAGGTGAGCGGCTACCTGCGGCAGATCCTGGTCGACAAGGGCGATGCCGTGGGGGCAGGCCAGGTGCTCGCGGTTATCGAGTCCCCGGAGCTGGACCAGCAGTACGAGGCGGCGCTCGCCGACGCGCGTAACAAGCGCGTCAACGCCGACCGGTTCCGCGCGCTCGCGAAGCAGAACGCCAGCTCCGCGCAGGAAGCCGAGCGCTACGAGACCGACGCGGCGGTGGCTGAAGCCAACCTCAAGGCGATCGAGACGCTCAAGTCGTACGAGGTCATCCGGGCGCCGTTCACCGGCCGCGTGACGGCCCGCTACGCCGATCCCGGGGCGCTGATGCAGAACGCGACCAGCGCGCAGACGGGAGCGCTCCCCGTCCTCACCGTGTCGGAGACGGGACGGCTGCGGGTGTACGCCTACGTGGACCAGCAGGATGCCCCTCTCGTGGGCGTCGGCACGCCGGCGGAGATCACCGTGCCCGACCGGCCAGAGGTCCGGGTCGTCTCGCGCGTGACGCGCGTCAGCGGGTTGCTCGATCCGCGGACGCGCACGCTGCTCGCCGAGGTCGACCTCGAGAACCGGGGCGGCGGCATTTTCCCCGGGAGCTACGTGACCGTGAAGCTCGCCGCCAAGGGGCGCGGCTACCCGGAGCTCCCGGCCGGCGCGCTGATCGTGCGCGGCGAGACGACGCTCGTCGCGGTGGTGGACTCGGCCGACCGCGTCGCGTTCCGGCGCGTCGTCGTGGCCCGTGACGACGGCCAGAACGCCCAGATCGCCGGCGGCGTCGCGCCGGGGGAGCGCGTCGCCCTGAACGTGGGGGAGAGCGTGGCCGAGGGCGCGCGAGTCCAGCCGGTGGAGCAGCACTGATGCTGGGCGTGCTGGCGATCGCGCTGCCGCTGGCCGTGGACACGCTGCCGACCATCTCGCTGGGCGAGGCGATCGAGCGCGCCGCGCGGCTCGATCCGGCGTACGTGAGCGCGCTGGGGCAGGCGGACAATGCCGCCTGGACCCGGCGCGCCGCCCGGCTCGCGTTCATCGTGCCGTCCCTGGAGATCGGCGTGGACGCCTCGAAATACTCGTCCCCGTTCGTGAACCCTGGAACCGGCCAACCGGGGACGAGCGCGGTGACGACGCACGTCACGGCGGGCTACGAGCTCCTCTCCGTGCGCAAGATCGCCGATCTCGCGGCGACCGACGCCGGGCACGAGGCCGCCGCGGCGGGGGAGCTGGCACAGCGCTTCCAGACCGCCATGGCGACGGAGGCGGATTACTACGATGTCCTGGCAAACCAGGAGCTGTTGCGGGTCGCCACCGAGCGGCTGCACCGGGCGCGGGAGCAGCTGGCGGTGGCGCGCGCCCGCGTCACCCATGGTGTCGCGGTCCAGACGGACTCGCTCCAGGTGGCCTTGGAGGAGACGCGGGCCGAGATCGACTCCGCCCGCCAGGAGGTGTCGCTCGCCGTAGCCCGGCTCCAGCTGGGCCGGCGCGTGGGCGCGCCCGGACCGGTGGCCGCGCAGCCGCTCGACACGCTGCAGGCGCCCCGGCTGCCGATCTCGCTCGAGGAGGGCGTGCGCCTGGCGCTGCACGAGGGGCCGCAGTTCCGCATCGCGCGCGCCAACGAGCGCGCCGCCGCGGCGCTGCTCGCCGGGGCCCGCGGGACGTATCTCCCCGAGCTGACCCTCTCCGGAGAGAACGAGCACTTCGACACGCGTTTCTTTCCCGAGGCGCGGAGCCTGTCGCTCGTCACGTTCCGCGTGACCATGCCGATCTGGACCGGCGGCGCGCGGGAGATCGCGATCAGCTCGGCACGCGTGAATCGCGACGTGGCCCGCGCGGCCCGGGAGGACGTCGAGCGCGCGGCCCGGCGCGACGTCACCGAGGCGTACGAGACCTACACCACGGCACGCGACAATTACGCCCTGTCGATCCGGGCCCTCGCCACTGCCGCCGAGAATTTCCGCGTGCAGGACCAGCGCTACCGCGGGGGCGCGGCGACCATCCTGGAGCTGGTGGATGCGCAGGTGCAGCTGACACAGGCGGGATCGGACGTCGTCCAGACGCGCTACGCCACGCGACTCGCCCTCGCGGGCCTCGAGGCGATCCTCGGGCGCAGGCTGTTCCGCTGAGCTAGCTCCCGGCCGCCGTGCTGGGAGTGCCTTCGCTCCAGTTCCGCGGCAGTCGCATCCGGGCGAGCTCCTCGGCCGGCGCGGCCGCTGCGGCGCGCCGGGGCGTGTCGTCGCGGTGCACGTACACGCTCCGCGCCAGCAGCGGTGGCCAGCCCAGCTGGTACCGGGTGATCGTCCCGTAGGGCCGCCAGCCCGCTCCCTCCGCCCAGGCACGCGCGGCGCGGTCGCTCTCGTGGACGTGCGTGACGAGCATCTGCAACCCGGCCCGCCGCGCCTCGTCGTAGAGCGCGTGCTCGAAGTCGGCGGTGACGCTGGAAAGGCGCCCCGCGGAAAAGGCGAACAGGTTCTCGACCTGCCCCGTGCCGCGCGGCAGCGGCGGATACATCCCGGCCCACCCATTCAAGCGCCGCAGCTGGCGATTGTCCTCCGGCAGGAGGAGCCACTGGATGCAGAGCGGCCCGTCCGGGCCGAGCCAGATGTACGCGCGCCGCAGCCCCTCGTCCCAGAACCGCAGGCCCGACTTGAAGCTGGTTTCCGCCCGATCGGGGCGTTGGCGCAGCGCACCGATGATCGGGTCGGTCACGCGCGTCAGACGCACGTGGGGAGGCGCGGTGGGGGTGTCGGCGAGGTCGATCTGGTACCGGATCCAACGCTGCCGCAGCACGCGGCGCGGAAAGGCCGCCCGCGCGAGCTGCAGCGAGGCCGTCACCGCAGTGCACAGCGGCGCTGGAGTCCGGAAGCACGCTCGCGCCACGCAGAGCCAATCGCTTCGGTCGCGTTTCATCGATGCGTGGCGGTGCCGCTGCAATTCCCGCGCACATTTGGACCATGTGCGCAAGGTATTGTCGGCCAGTGGGATACATCACCGACCCAAGCCTCGACGTTGCGACAGCGCAGCAACTACGTCATATCATGCTGCACGGACGCATCAGTCCACGGCTCTGTGGGCTGCCGTTACTGCCGGCAGGGTGTGCTGGGATCGGGTTTCGCGTGGTCCACCGCTACGCGGTGATCCAGGTCGGCAACGCTGAGCGCCACGTCTGCGACCAGATCGGCGACCCGCGCCATGTGCTCGTAGTCGATGTATTCAGGCTCGTCGGTCACCTGGTGGTAGTCGGAATGCAGGCCCGTGGTAAAGAACGTGATCGGGATGCCGTACCGCGCGTACTCGTAGTGGTCCGAGCGACAGTAGATGTTCGCCGGATGCCCGTCGGCGTCGATCGAGTAGTCGAACACGAGGCCGTGACGGCCCGCCGCATTGACCCGCTCCACCAGATCCCCCAGCTCGGTCGAGAGGCGGCGCGAGCCGACGAGCTGCAGGTAGCGGGGACCGCCGTGCAGCGGTGCTCCGTCCTTGGTGCGCCCGGTCTCGTCGCCGGCGGCGCCCCGGCCGACCATGTCCATGTTCAGCTCGGCCACGATCGAGTCGCGCGGCACCGTCGGGTGATCCGTGAAGTAGCGCGAGCCCAGCAGCCCCTTCTCTTCGCCGGTGTGCCACACGAACAGGATCGACCGCTTCGGTTTGCGCTTGAGGGACGCAATCCGCTCGGCGATCTCGAGCGCCGCGACGGAGCCGGAGCCGTCGTCGTCGGCGCCGTTGGCGATCGAGTCGGCGCGGCTCCGAGCCGAATGCCCCGATCGGAACCGGGCGAGCAGGGAATCGACGCGCGCCTGCTGCTCGGGAGTGGCCAGCTTGCCGGCGTCGTCGGCGCCTTCCGGGCGGACTACGTGATTCCAGATGCGAATCGAGTCGTGGTCTACGGCGCTACGGTCGAACCCGATGTGATCGTTGTGCGCCCCGATGGCGACGTATTGGCCCTTGAGTTTCGGATCGCGGCCGGGCACGATGCCGACCACGTTGCGCGCGGCGTCCGCGACCGGCACGACGTCGAACCGCACGGCGATGGCCGCGCTCGTGCCGGCCGCGCCGGGAGCGAGCTGCTCCAGCGGCGTGGTGAACATCTTCGCCGCCGTGGCGCCGGAGACCAGGAATGCCGGCGGCGGTGCCGCCGGGCCGGCCGGGTTGTCGTCGAGCACCGTGCGCGGCCGCCGTAGGAACGTGAGAGCCTGCGGGGCGAGACTGTCGAGGGCCACGAGCGCGACCGCCGCGGCGCCCGGCAGGCTCGGCGCGGACCGCAGCGCGCGGAGTCCCACCGCGCCTCCCCGCACCCGCAACACGACCAACCTGCCGCTCGCCTGCTCCGCCCCGATCCGGGTGGCCGAGTCGCCGACCTCGCCGCCGAACACGATCGCGAGCGACGGGCTCTCGAGCGACCGGGGCCCGAGCGGGACATAATCGCGGAACGCGGTCAAGGGAGCTCCCGCCACCGTGAAGGTGGACGTGGTGTCGAACGTGCGGGTCTTGAGCGGGATCGTCTGGAAGTACGTGCCGTCGTCTCCCGCCGGCACCAGGCCCGACCGCTTGATCTCGGCGGCGATGTAGTCGGTGCCTTTCACGTTGCCGGCCGTCCCCGCCTCGCGCCCCTGCATCGAATCGTCGGCCAGGATGTACAGCCGGGTCATCAAGTCGCCGGGCGTGATTGCCGGCACCGTCGGCGCGGGCCGGTGGGCGCGAGGTAGCTCAACCTGGCCCGCGGCGGCCCCTGGCGCGCACAGCACGACGACGAAGAGGCAAGAGCGGTGCATGGGATCTCCGAACGAGAGGGCGTGAACGCCTCGGGCGCTCAGTGCCGCGGCCGGTGACGCTCGATGTGGCGGGCCACGATGCGCATCAGCTCTGCGTTGGTCCACGGCTGCCAGCCGTGTGGCTTCAGCGGGCGCCCGTACGCGACCTCGGCATCGGCCGCCGGACGCGCCCGCTTGAGGAACTCCTCGAGCCGATACACGGCGAGGTTCAGGTAGAACGTATCCATGTCCCCCACGAACACATGGAGCCGGCCCTTGAGCTTGGGACCGAGCGTGGCCCAGTTCCGCTCCAGGTAATCGCGCAGGTCGTAGTCATGAGCCTTGAAGTAGTCGGCCACCGCGTGGTCGATCGTGCCCGTCGCGAGATTCCACAGCTCCGCGGGATAGCCGTCGGGGCCGACGGGGCCGTAGGTCGCCTCCCAGATGGCGAACTGCTCGCCCGAGCGCGCGCGGCTGCCGAGCACCGCCTCGAACTGGCTCTCCTGCCGCACGCTGATGCGCGGTTGCCCCGTGACTTCCTGCTCGGCCGGCACGTCGTAGCTCATCCACCCGGCGACGGGATGGACGAATGCGTTGGTGTCGCCGTAGATGTCTGGGATCTCGTAGTTCCGGAAGTCGACCGGGTCGGGATACAGCACCCACGTTCCCCCGAAGAACTCCGGATGGTACACCTGCAGGGCGAGCGCTTCCCAGCCGCCGGTGGAGCCGCCGGTGAGCACCCGCGCCCACGGCGCCCGGATCATGCGGAAGTGCTCCTCCAGGTAGGGAATGAGCTCCCGCAGGATCGCGTCGCCGTACGGCCCGTTGTTCGCCGAGTTCACGGCGTAGGAGTCGTCGAAGTACGGCGTGGGATGCTGGAACGTCACCGCGATCAGGCGCGGGAAAGCGGGCGAGCGCCAGGCCTGGTAGAACTCGAAGCCGGGCTCCCGCGCCGTGCGCGCCAGGCGGGCGGCGCGCTGCTCCGGCGTTTCGACGCTGGAATCGGTCGAGAACCCGAACGGCGGGCGGAGATTGAAATGCCCCTGCTCGTACACCGTGGCGTAGCGGCGCGCGGTGTCGGTCTCGTAGCCCCG
>Ga0209805_1000072_pt1 | contig 50925 bp, 66 predicted proteins | sample GraSoiAngelo_148_FD_185905 | JGI IMG/M metagenome (GOLD analysis project Ga0209805, IMG submission 185905) | Grasslands soil microbial communities from the Angelo Coastal Reserve, California, USA - 14_1009_09_20cm (SPAdes) (version 2) | ecosystem: Environmental > Terrestrial > Soil > Grasslands ...
CGCACTGACGGAGGACGAGCTGGCGGACGCGCAGCGTTTGGTGGAGTCGAAGTACGCCACCGCCGAATGGATCAACCGGCTGCCGTAGCGGTCCTCCAGTCTTGGATCAGGTCGGCGCTCTGCTCGACATGCTCTCGATAGTGGTCGCGCAGCCAATCCAGGATGTCCTCAGGACTGGTTGGATACGGATCCTGTCCCGCGCCGTAGACGACGGGCGCTTTGCGCGTCCAGTCAGATTCCGGGAGCCGCTTGACCCCGACTCGTACCGCGTCATGCAGGCGCCCCATCTCGTCGAGCGACTTGCGCCGCTCGCCCGGGCTCAGGCCACGCTTGGCCTCTTCGCGCGCCCGCGGCTCCGCGCCTGGAGGATCCTGCGGCCCGAGGTCCTTGAACCCGCACGCCACGATTCCCTCGAGCACCCGCCTGTAGTGGACGAGCACCCAGTTCACATGAACCTGCAGCCCACCGAGCGCGTAGTCGTCACCTGGCTTCAGGTAGGTCAACGCATCGTCGGGGACGCGAGAAAACGCCTCCTCCCACTCCTTGCGGGCGGCCTCGAAGTCGGCGAGCGCCGCTTCCCGCTCCATCCGCCGCGAACCTTAGCTGAAGTAGTTGTGCTGGGTCAGGTAGGTCTTCGTGACCACGTCAGGGTCCATGTGCTGCAGCTCGACCTGAGAGTTCAGCGTGACCAGGTCGATCGTGGTCAGGCCTGCGCTCACGGCGTTGAGCACCTTCTTGACCTCGGATGTGGCCACCGGAGTCCGGACGATCGGGACCACGTTGTCGGCGTTCTCCAGGTGCTTGTCGTCCTGGAGCACGACCAACCCGAGGCTCTGGAGGTCGGCGTCGCTGCTGAAGACCAGTCCTACCTGGATGTCGTTGTTCTTGAGCGCGGCCCGGGTTAGGGGCCCGTCGGTGTCGAGCGCCTTGAAGCTCTTGAAGTGAATCCCGTAGACGCGTTCCAGGCCTGGCTGGCAGAACGGTCTCTGCGGGCATTCCGGTCCGGCGCCCAGGACGAGCTGGCCACCTACCGCTGCGACGTCTGAAAGCTTCTTCAGGTTGTACTTGTCAGAGGTCGCCTTCGTCACGGCGAACGCGTTCTGGTCGACGGCGGCTGAGGGCGTCAGCGCCTGCAGGCCCAGAGGCTGGAGGCGGCTGTTGAGCTTGGCGGTGGTTGCGGTCACGTCGCCGCTCGCTTCGCCGGCGGCGTTGTTGTAGTACTCGAGGTCCGTCGCGGCGTACCCGATGTAGAGGTCGACCTGCTTTGACTTGATCGCGGGCCCGACGACCTCGCGCGAGCCAAGGTTCAGCTTGAAGTTGACCGTGTAGCCATCGTGCTGCAGGGCCTGACCGTAGAGCTCAGCCAGGACGCTGCCCTCGGAGAACTTGAAGCCCGCGATCGTGATCGTCCCTTTGGCAGGCGTGGTGGGGCTGTTGCCGCCACATGCCACGGCCACAGTCAGGGCCGCGACCAGCACGGCTAACAACCACCCAAACCTGGGTATGCGGTACATCAAAAGTTCCTCCTTGACGCGGACGGTCTCCGGTTCGAACCCCGTGCCAGTACAGATTCTTCCACCAACCGCGTCAGGCCGCCTTGAACACCTGGGCGCGGGCGGCCGTCGGCGCCCTGAGGAGCCTGATGCCTCGCGGCACGAGCAGGCGCTCGACGCCGGCCAGGCTGAGCTCCGTGGCGAGCGCAAGCAGCGCGACCAGGATCGCACCCGCGACCAGCTTCGTGTAGTCGTAGCCGTCCAGGCCGTCGATGATGTAGCGGCCGAAGCCTCCTCCCGCGATCAACGCGGCAAGCGTGGCCGTGGCCACGACCTGGACAGCGGAGGTGCGGATGCCGGCCATCAACAGAGGTACCGCGAGTGGTAACTCGACCCTCAGGACCTGGGCCAGCTCCCTATAACCCATGCCGCGAGCCGCGTCCTTGACATCCGGGTCCACCTCACGCATAGCGACGTAGCTGTTGGTGACCATCGGCGGAATCGCCAGTGCGGTTAAAGAGATGATGATCGGCAGGTCACCGAGCCCGAACACCTGGAACGCGAGGACGAGCAGCGCGAACGATGGCACCGCGCGTCCGACGTTCGACACGTTGATGGCGAGATTGCCAAATCGCCCGTAGTGACCCAGCACGATGCCGACCGGTAGAGCGATCACGGCTCCGATGAGGACTGATTCCGCTGATAGCTGGACGTGCTGGACGAGACGCGTGGGGATCCCGTCGGAGCCCGTCCAGTGGGCTGGATCGGCGAACCACTGCAGGACGCGACCGAGGATGGACATCTACGCGGTCCTGGACCACGGAAGAGCGAATCGCTGCGTCCCCGCCAACGCCAGGTCGGCGACCAACGCCAGGGCGATGGAAAGAAGCGTGGCCACGAGCAGGGGCGTGTGAAAGTTCTCGACAAGGCCCTGGAGGATGAGCTGGCCAAGGCCGCCGAGCCCGATCACCGCCGTGATGGTGACCAGACCGATCGTCGTGACCGTTGCGATTCGGATGCCGGCGAAGATGGCTGGGAGCGCAAGCGGCAGCTCAACTCGTACGAGGCGGGCCAGCGGACGATATCCCATCCCATCGGCCGCGTCGAGGACGTCTCTGGGCACGGCCTCCAGGCCCACGACGACGTTGCGTGTGAGGATCAGCACCGCATAGCCGACGAGTCCGATCTCGGCGGTCAGCGTGCTGAGGCCTGTGTAGGGAATCAGGATTGCGAAGAGCGCGATCGACGGAATCGTGTAGAAGATGCCGAACAGCGTCAGAACCGGATTGCGCAGGGCGCGCCACCGATGGGCGACGATCCCCATCGGGAGCGAGATGACCAGCCCGACGCCGATCGCGATGAGGGTCAGCGTGATGTGCTGCAGGAGGGCGTCGGAGAACACCGCGACGTGGCTCACGAGCCAGGCCCAGTTGATCCACGGGTCGACGTAGTCGAGGAATAGCCCGTTCGGCATTCGATTACGGTAAACGAGCCGTGATCCGACTGGAGAACGTGAGCAAGCACTTCACCGGCGGGTCGAACGCGGTGCTCGGCCTCACGCTCGACATCCCAGACGGCCAGACATGCGTCCTGATCGGACCCTCGGGATGCGGCAAGACGACCACGCTCCGCATGATCAACCGGCTGATAGACCCGGACGACGGACGCATCCTGGTCGATGGCGTCGACACTCGCGGCGAAGATCCCGCGGCCCTGCGCTTGAAGATGGGTTACGTCATCCAGCAGACCGGTCTCTTCCCTCACATGACCGTCGGCGAAAACGTCGGCACCGTGCCGAGGTTGTGGAGGTGGGACAAGAAGCGGATCCACGACCGGACCGAGGAGCTGCTCGAGCTTGTCGGCCTGCCGCCCGCCGAGTATCGCGACCGTTACCCGCACCAGCTTTCCGGCGGGCAGCGGCAGCGGGTCGGTTTCGCGCGCGCGCTGGCCGCGGATCCTCCCGTCCTGTTGATGGATGAACCGTTCGGTGCAGTCGACCGGATCACGCGCGAGCGCCTGCAGCAGGAATTCATCAGCATCCAGCGGTCGATGCGCAAGACGGTGGTCTTCGTCACGCACGATATCGACGAGGCGGTGATGGTCGGGGATCGAATCTGTCTGTTGAAGATGCAGGCCGCGATCGCACAGTACGACACGCCCGAAAGGATCCTTACGCGCCCGGCGAGCGAGTACGTCTCGGAGTTTCTGGGACGGGAGCGCCTGGTCCGCCGCATGCTGGTCGTGCCCATCGACCCGCAGGCGCTCGAACATTCCGATGGCGTGCCTCGCCCCGATGCGCCACGCGTAGCCATCACGACCACGCTGACCGACGCGTTTGCCGCCGCGGTGGCCAGCCCTACCGAGCGGGCCGCGGTCTTCGACGGCGACCGCTACCTCGGAGAGTTCACCGCTACCTCGCTTCTCGAGTCGCTTCGGCGCGCAAGCGCCGAAGGAGGAGGACAAGTTGCCGCAGGAGTTTGATGTCGTCTGTCTCGGCGGCGGGGTCGCCGGAGAAGCCATCGCAGGCGGCCTGGAGGGCAGCGGGATCTCGCTCGCGGTCGTCGAACGGGAGCTCGTCGGCGGCGAGTGTCCCTACTGGGGCTGCGTGCCCTCCAAAACGCTGCTGCGCTCCGGCGAGACCCTCGAGGAGGCGCTTCGCGCGCGCACCCTGGCCGCCTCTCGCGTCGAGTGGGACGTCGACTTCCCGAAGGTCTCCAAGCGCGTGCTCTGGATGGCACGCGATCTCGATGACGGGCGGCCGGCGGCGGCCCTGGAAGCGACCGGAGCCAAGCTCGTCCGGGGCGCCGGCGAGCTGATCGACCTGCGGACGGTCAAGGTCGGCGGCGACCAGCTGGTGGCGCGCAAGGCGGTCGTCATCGCCAACGGCGGCACCGCGGCGATCCCGCCGATCGAAGGCCTGAACAAGATCGAGTACTGGACCAACCGGCAGGCCGCGATACCGCGCGAGCTGCCGGCGAGGCTCGTGGTGCTGGGTGGCGGTGCGGTGGGGGTCGAGCTCGCCCAGGCTTTTGCACGGCTTGGTTCGAAAGTCACCATCGTCGAGGCCGGGCCTCGGTTTCTGGGCCTCGAAGAGCCAGAGGCGGGCGCGGCGCTGCTGCCCCACCTGCAGGCCGATGGGATCGAAGTCATGGTCGGCGACCCGGCCGTCGCGGTCGAGAAGCAGGCATCCGACGTGGTGCTCCACCTCAAGTCAGGCGCGATCGTCTCAGGCGACCGCCTCCTGGTCGCCACAGGCCGGCGGCCCAACTTCGAGGCCTGGCGCGCGGCCGGCCTGACCCAGACCGAGCGCGGATGGCTCAAGGTCGATCCCCAGACGCTCGAGGCGCGCACCGGCATCTTCGGCGCCGGCGACATCACCGGGATCGGCGGCTTCACCCACCTGGCTTACTACCACGGCCAGATCGTGGCTCGCCGGCTCCGCGGCGAGGACGCACGTGCCGACCACACAGCGGTGCCGCGGGTCACGTTCACCGACCCCGAGGTGGCTTCGGTCGGCTGGTCGGAGCAGACGGCGCGGGAGCGCGGCCTCGACATCGTGGTGACCGCCATCGACCCGGCCGAGACCGCGCGCGGCTACATCCACGACTTTCATGGCGGGACGCTGAAGCTGGTCGCGGACCGGACCCGACGCGCCCTGGTGGGGGCGACCCTGGTCACGCCCCGCGCCGGCGAGATCCTGGGCGAGCTCGTCATGGCCGTCAAGCTCGGCACCCCGCTGCGGGACCTGGCGGACGTCATCCACCCGTTCCCTGCGTTCAACCGCGTCCTGGGGGCAGCCTTCGGCGAGCTGGCTTCCAAGGTGACCTGATCAATCCCCACGAAATCAGAGGCTGCGCCGTGATTTCGCGGGGACCCCTGGGACCCGGCGCGTTCTAGTTGTGCGCGTCTAGTTTTGTAAAGGGGGCCTATTTGTAATGGTCATAAGTGTCAACGGCACGCCGATCACGCTCGACCTGGACTCAATCCTGGTGTGGATGCTGGTCGGGCTCGTGGCGGGGTTCCTGGCGAGCCATCTGGCTCTGGGCCACGGCCTCGGGCTCTTCTGGGACATCATCGTCGGCATCGTCGGGGGGCTGTTCGGTGGGATCGTGCTCGCCGGCATCCTCCACTTCAACATCGCGGTCGCCGGCCACCCAATCATCAGCGCGATGATCATGGCCTTCATCGGGGCCGCGATCCTCTTGATCATCGTGCGGCTCTTCGCGGGCGGTCGGGGCTACCGGCGCCGGGCGTTCTGATTCGACGTCGTCTTCCTCCTGGGGTCCCCGCGCTGTGGACGCGGGGTATCCCTGGGGGCAGTTCGCTCCCAGGCGTTCTTCACCAGCCGGTCGCCCAGCTGTGGGGCAAGGCCGGCGAGCCTCACGCTGACCCAGCCGAATCGACCCGTGTACGCGGAGACGGAAAAGGTCTTCGGGTCCATCGCGACGAGGCCGGCCTGGTCGTCGAGCGTGGCCTTGACCGATACCGATTTGCCTTCGGGCGAGCCCATGGCGAAGATCCGGCCATGCACGCGAAAGGTCGACTCGCCCCAGGTCTCGATCTCTTCGGCCTCTGGCAGGGAGAGGCACAGGCGCCTGAACTGTTCGAACTTCACGCGCGCACGACCTCGAATGTGAGGCGGGCGCGGAAGCGCGCGAGTGCGGCCAGGACGGGGGCGCCGAGAGCCAACACCATGACCACGTTGCCTGCCGCGCGAAACGTGTCATAGGCAAACGACGTGAGGACGTAGAAGCGCGCGTAGTGGACGAGAGCGTTGGCGGGCGTCAGGCCGGGAAACCAACCGAGGCTGGGGTTGCCGCGAAACGCAGGTATCCAGACCGTCACGTCCATCAGCATGCCGAAGACGTAACCCATCACGCCCCCCGCCGCCGCCAGCAGCAGGACGTCGCGAACGCCCGGCGACGGAGCGCGCCAGTGTCCGGCGATTCCCGCGGCCACGCCCACCCAACCGAGCGCAAAGACCTGGTAGGGCACCCATGGGCCAACTCCGCCACTGATCAGCGCCGAGACAAGGATCGACAGCGCGCCCACCAAAAAACCAAACGACGTGCCGAAGACATAACCGGCGCAGAGGACGAGAAAGAAGATCGGGTTGAACCCGCCGATCCCCACGATGACGGTGAGGCGAAGGGCCGAATCCATGGCCGCGATAGCCGCGAGGAGCGCTATGGCGCGCGAGTCGAGCTGGCGGGTCCCGGCCTCGACCAGCACGAGCGCGGCGATGCCGGCGAGCATCAGGGTCCAGGCGGGGGTGTCGGCGGGCAGCCCGCTGCCAGAGAAGGGCCAGGCAAACAGCGCGACTCCGACCAGCGAGACCAGGCCGACAGGGAGCGCCCTCCTCATGCCCGCACCGCATGCAGCTCGGTCACGGTGCCGCCGTCGACCGTCGCGACGCGATCTGCCAGCGCGTTCCGAAGGTCGGTGTCATGCGTGGCCAGGACCACCGCGGAGCCTGCCTCGCGCAACGCGACGACGAGCCGCATCAGGGCGTCCCGAGCGGCAGGGTCCATGCCGCGCGTCGGCTCGTCGAGGAGGACGAGGTCTGGGCGTCCCGGGAGGACGGCGGCCAGGGCGGCGCGCTGGCGCTCGCCAGTCGAGAGGTCGCGCGGGTAGCGTCCCGCCACGGCAAGCAGACCAAGCGCCGCCAGGATCTGCTCGGGGTTGTCCACCGCGCCCGAACGGCCGAGGGTCAGCTCGACCTCGGAGCGGACGGTTGGCCTGTGGAGCAGCGCAGTGGGGTTCTGGGGCAGGTAAGCGATGCGCCCCGGTCTTCGCTCCACCTTGCCCGCGAGTGGCGACAGGGTCCCTGCGATCGTGCGCAGCAGGGTGGTCTTGCCGCCGCCGTTCGGCCCGCTCAGCGCGACGACCTCGCCCCGGTGACCGGCGATGTCGACGCGGTCGAGCACCGTGTGGCCGGCGAATCCCACGCTCACGCCACTGAGCGACCACGCCTCCGGACCGGCTGGCGCCGTTCGCCGCACCGGGGCGTCGATCTGTGGCGGCCGCCACGCGGCAGGTTCGTGCGACGCGACGCTGCCCCCATCGACTGCGACCAGCGTGTCTGCCATCCGTCTCAGACGCTCCAGACGGTGCTCGGAGATCACCACCGCGTGCCCCGTCTCAGCCAGCCGCGACACCGCCGACAGGACGAGCGAAGCACCCTCCGGATCGAGCTGCGAGGTGGGCTCGTCGAGCACGACCAGGTCCGGCTGCATGGAGAGCACCGAGGCCAGCGCGACACGCTGGCGCTCGCCGCCGCTCAAGGTCCGGATGCGTCGGCGGGCAAGGTGCTCGGCGCCTGCCTCGACGAGGGCCTCATCGACGCGCGCGTGCATCTCGTCGGTGCGCACGCCCATGTTCTCCAGCCCGAACGCGACCTCGCGCTCGACGGTGTCGTAGACGGCTTGGAGCTCAGGGTCCTGGAAGACAAACCCGACCGTACGCGCGAGAAGGCGCGTGGGCGTGGCGATGATGTCGAGGCCGGCGACCTCGGCCGAGCCCGCGATGCGGCCGCCATGAAAGTGAGGCACGAGGCCGTTCAGCACGCGCAGCAGGGTGGACTTGCCGCCGCCCGATGGTCCAGCGACAAGAGTCACCCCCTCGCCGATGACAAGGCTGACGTCATAAAGCGCAGGCGTCGCGGCGCCTGGATACCAATATGTGAGGTGGGTCAGACGCGCCGTCGCCAAACCAACACCGGCGCGAACAAGAGGAGGCAGGAGACCAGCGCAGGCAGGTCGATCCGCGGCGCCACGAGCGAGGGGTAGGCGTCCCAGTCCGCCGCCCAACCGGCGGCGTGGGCGGCGACGAAACCCACGACGGCGAGACCCGAGACAGTGACGACGAGCCAGTCGGAGCGATCGAGTCGCGGTCGCTCGTAAGTGGTTCGCGGCGTGGACGCAAAGCCGCGCGCCTCCATCGACTCGGCCAGCTGGATCGAGGATTCGGCGCTCGTCAGGACCACGGGCACGACCACCTCCGCCCACGAGCGAGGCCCGCGTGGCCTCCAGCCTCGGAAACGCTGCGCCTCGCTCACCTCGGCGAAGGAGGCGACGATCGACGGGACGAGGTTGAGCGACGCCGCGATCGCCGTACCGGTGCGTGAAAGCACGTTGGGCAGGGCGTCCATCACGTCGTGTGACTCGAGCAGCAGGGAGAAGGGCGCCGCGGCGCAGATCGCCGCGGCGATGGTCAGGGCGTTCGACACGCCGAAGGCGAGAGCTTCGAGCGTGTACGGGCCTCCGATCCCCGGGATCGCGTCGGGCAGCGCGAACAGGACGGTGCGGCCGAGGTGGGCGGAGACAAAGTTGAGCAAGATGTCAACCGCCACGATCAGGCCACCGCCGATGAGCATCCGGCGCATGCGGGCGAGCCCAACGCTGACGGCGAGCGTGGCGAACGCCGCCGCCAGGACGAGAGCTCTATACGCCGGGTTGGTCGTGAACAGCGCGATGAAGATGCATGCGCCGGACCAGGCCGCCACCGCTCTCGCGTTCAAGCTTTTGTGACTTACTCCTTGGCCAGGGGCGGCGGCGCTGGCGAGGCGTCTGCCGTGTAGGTCCAGCCCAGTGCGTCTTTGTCATGGAGGGTGATCTGCGTGTATCCGGTCTGCGCTTCGGCCCAGGCGCCACTCGTCTCGACGAACAGCGTCCAGTTGGGTCCACTGTCGGCAAAGCACTTGCTGTATTGAGCCGGCTCGTTGTCGACCTGGCAGACTGCCTTGCCGAAGCTGAAAGTCTGAGTCTGGTACTCGATGCCCGACTGGTCCATCAGGGTCTGACCGTCGATGGTTTCACCGGAGAAGCCGACGCATTTCTGCAATCGGTGCGCGGTGGCGATGTGCTGGACCACGACGTATGCCTTGTGCGGTGCAGATGCGTTCACGCATGAGCCGGCTGCGGGCGACGCACTCGCCGATGGGGAACCGCCGCAGGCGTTGACGCCGCCGAGTGTCAGAGCCAGTGTCGCGCTGGCCCACATGAGGTGCTTGCGCACGCGTTTACCTCCAGGCGGTCAGCCTTTTCCGAACGCGCCGCTGAAAGCCGACCGCCAGGAGCTTCCGTGCCGTTGCGCGCGGACGGGTTCGCCGTTTGGGCGCTCAGGTCTCCTGGCTCGCGGATCACCGCCCCTGTCCGCCTTCCCGAGGTGGTCTACCTCAGTGGCTTGTTTCGGACGGAGGCTCCTCGCTCACAGTTGCGCGACAGCTCCGGTTTCGCACCGGATTCCCTTGGTGCCCTGCGAGAGATGTTAGCTCTCGAGACGATGAGGCATCGGTGGAGGCGCAGGCTTCGGATCGGAAGCATTCACGTAACGCCATCCCAGCGCCTCACCGTCATGCAAGGTGACATCGGTGTAGCCGCCGCCGGCGCTCGACCAGACGCTGCCTGACGCGATGAACAGCGCCCAGTAGGGCTTGTGCTGCGGGAAGCACTGGCTGACCTGCGCGGGCTCCTGGTCGACCTGGCACACGACTTTGCCTGAGCCCACAGGCTCGGCCTGGTACTCGATGCCGGATTGATCCATCACGGTCTGGCCGTCGATTGATGGGGTGGAAAAGCCAACGCATCGCTCCATCCAGGCGCCCGACATGTGCTGGACCACGACGTAGGCGTGATGCGGCGCGCTTGCATTTGTGCACTGGGTGGCTGCCCCAAGGGGCGACGCTGGAGGCTGTGACCCGCAAGCCGCCAGGAAAAACAACACGATTCCGCCGCCAGCGAAGTGACTGCGCATCCCCGAGCCCTAAAGAAGAGGACGGTCAGAGGCCTCAAAAGCTTGCGGTCAGGGTGAGGTAGCCCTCGTCGCGGGTGACTGGCATGGAGAAGTCGAACACGTCTGCCTGGAGGGAGAGCTCCAGGTCGGTGGCCGGGAAGCCGGGCCAGCCTCCGCCGGCCACCGTTCGATAGCGATCGGTCTCGCGCAGCGGGTGAAGCAGGCGCTCGAGGTCGGGCGTCTCACCCCGGATGAGCGCGTCCATGTAAGCGGCGCAGGCGTGGTCCTCCGGATGGTCCGCTGACGCGACCAGGGTCAGGGTCTCGGGCTTTCTTAACAGGCAGGCTTGTACGGTCGCGCCGGCCACCACCAGACTCGCCGCGAAGATGTCCCGACCCTGGACCGCCGCGACCGCCTGCGTACCCGCGCTGGAGCGCTGGATGAGGACTCGACCGCTCAGGTCGAGCTCGCGGATCTTGGTGGGCGAGTTGCTGATCGGGATTCCCTCCACAGGGAAGCCTTCCTCCTCGGCGCAGATCACCGAGCCTGGCGTGCTTGCCGCAAGGGCACGTGCTTCGGCAACTGTCTTGACGAGGCGGCACTCGCGGGCACCGCCGTGCAATGCGTACGCGCTGACCGTGAAAGCTCGAAGGACATCGATGACGACGGTGATGCCGCGCGCCTGGTAAGCGCCCTCAATCCCAGTCGCGTGGATGATGTTCAACACGCGGTCGAATCAGGTCGCGGCGGCATGATTGTCGTCGGTGAGCGGGTCAGGCATCGGCGAGGGACCTCGCGCGTTCGGCTTCGAGCAGATCGCGGATTGCGGATCCATGCGCGTGGTCGGCTTGCGTCTCGAGCCTGGCCAGACCGTGCCCCAGCACCGCAACGCGATTCCGGTGGCGCTGATCGTCACGGATGGCAGCCTGCGCTTCGACGACGGGACGCACACAGGCGAGGTGCACGCAGGCGAGATGCTGTTGATCAACCCTGGCGAACGGCATACCTATCGTGCCGATGTAGCCACGTCCGCCTATCTGGTGTTCGCCGGACTCCCCGGGGTGCGCAGCCGCCCGTGGACGCTTCGCCGCAAGGAGTAATCGGGTCAACGAGCGTTCCACAATGCCACGACGCGGCCGCGGTCAGCATCGCGGAGGATGTTGAGCGTGGCCACGTCAAGCTGCAGGCCTGCGCCGACTGTGATGGCCGCCTTGATCCAGGCGACGGCGATGGCTCTCAAGATGTGCCCGTGCGCGAAGACGAGGACACGACCCTCGACCCGCTGCGTAGCCAGCTCGAGGAACTTGTCGGCCCGCGCGTAGATCTGCGCCGGCGTCTCGCCGCCAGGGCAGCCATCTCTGAAGAGCTCCCAGTCCGGGTCCGAATCATGAATCTGAGGCGAGGTGAGGCCTTCGTACCTGCCGTAATCGACCTCCCTGAGCAGTCGTGAGAGCTGTGGCTCCGCAAAGCCCGCGAGCTCCGCGGTTCGCCAGGCCCGCTGCATCGGGCTCGAGTAGACGGCGTCGAAGTGGATGCCTTTCAGTCTTTGGCCCAGGTCGCGGGCATTCTGTTCGCCACGTGCTGTAAGGGGCAGGTCGGTGATGCCGGTGTGCTGTCCCGAGAGGCTCCACTCGGTCTCGCCGTGGCGGGCGAGGTAGACCTCCAGACTCAGGCGGGCTTGCCCATCATCTCGGGCCGGCCGGAGCGCAGCGATCGACCCGCGCTCTCGATGACCGCTCCCGCCCGGACCCGCTGCCCCGGCCGCACGCAGACAAGGCCGACAGCCGCCTCCCCACCCTGCTGCTTGAGCGCTTCGTTGACAGCTTCGAGGACGCGGTTCGCGGCATGCGCGGTGCCCGCCACATCGGTGTCGGGCAGGATGGCGAGCAGCTGAGGCGGGGTGCGCCCGAGCACGCCCGGTGTGTCGACGTCCCGTACCGTTCCGGCGAGTGCGGCAGCCATGGCCTTCAACGCTTCGTCAGGCGGCAGGGAGCCGTTGGCTTCGATCAGGAGGACGCCGAGGTTGCGCTGGTAGCGGTGCGCTCGCGCCAGCTCGTCCTCGAGCACTGGTCGAACAAAGCGATCGTTGAAGAGACCGGTCGTCCTGTCGACGATGTGGAGAGGCTCGGCCTGGGGATCGTCGGCTCTCACACCGCAGGAGGCGCAGAACACAGCGCCGTGGGGCAGGGGCGAACCGCAAGCCTGGCAGGTCTGGGCTTCGGGCCGGCGGCGGAGAAAATCGCCAATCGGCATTCGGTAAAGCCTATCAGTCGTGTTCGACATGCCTTTTGGGACCTCTTAACAGGATGGGTTGTGCGTGACTCTGTCGAATCGTAGGCTCGATCGCGGTGTGCTGGAGGGGGAGGGACGGCACGGTGGAGGTAGGGAGGGCCCGAGGCGACGAGTGCGAAACGGTGCGGCCCGGCTCAGCCCACCGCCGCAGCCTGGGTCGTCAGCCAGCTCTCGGCCCAATCAGAGACCGCGGACAGAACCGGTTCGAGCGCGCGACCGCGCGACGTCAATCTGTAGCTCACCCGCACAGGCGGCCCCGGGTCCACAAGCCTCTCCACAATGCCCTCGGTCTCGAGCTCGCGAAGACGTTCGGTCAGGACTCGGTCGCTGATGCCCGGGATGCCGGCGAGCAACTGGTTGAAACGCGCGGGTGCTGGGATGAGTGCTTTTACAACCGCCCCGGTCCAACGCTTTCCGATCAGCTCGATTCCGCGCTGAAAGGCCGCGCTGTAGTCGAGGCCCCCTCCGACCATGGGGAGAGATTCTATTCGCTATCGCAACTCTCCGAAAGGACCCGACAGGTGTTTTCCACAAGAAATTTTTTCAAAGCACAAACAACCTTCAGCGTGACATCGTGTGAGGACCTTGGAAACGTTCAGACTGGCACCTTCGTGAGCTTGCGGTGGAGCTGACCAACCGGGTCGTAGTCGTCACCGGCGCCGCACGAGGCATCGGTCGTGCCCTCGCCAGGAGGCTCGCCGCAGAGCATGCGAAGGCAGTCGTCGTGGCCGACATCGATGGGTCGGGCGCCCAAGCAGTGGCCGACGAAATCGGCGGGACCTCAATCGAGTGCAACGTTTCGCGCGAGACTGATGTCGAACGCCTGGTCAATGAGGTCGAGGCTTCGCACGGACGGATCGATGTCTTCTGCTCGAATGCAGGCATTGCGATCGATGGTGGTCCTGAAGCTTCAGACAGCGATTGGCAGCGCATCTGGGAAATCAACGTGATGGCTCATGTGTTCGTCGCCCGCCACGTATTGCCCGGCATGCTCGCCCGCAAGGAGGGCTATATCGTCGGCACCGTCTCGGCGGCCGGACTGTTGAATCACTTCTTTGCTGCTCCGTACGGCGTGACCAAGGCCGCCGCCCTCTCCTTCTTCGAGTGGCTCGCTATCGTGCACGGCGATGAGGGCATTCGCATCTCATGCCTTTGCCCCCAGGGAGTGAAGACCGACATGCTCGCCCAGGAGCGCCGCGTTCTCGGCATCGACTTTCTCACCGCGGGCGCACTCGAGCCCGAGGCGGTCGCTGACTCCGTGGTCAAGGGGATCGCCGACGAGCGCTTCCTGATCCTCCCCCACCCCGAGGTCGCCGACTACTTCCGGCGCAAGGCAGACGACTACGACCGCTGGCTCCGGGGCATGCGGCGGCTCCGCAACAACCTGCTCTCGACCGCGCACTGAATGCGACGAATCTCGCTCGTCGCCGGTGCCGCGCTCGTCATCCTCGCCTTCGGCGCCGCGACTCGCGTGTCCGACACGCGAGAAGGCCTGATCGCCGAGGTCGTCACGCTGCTTGGCGGACTCGCCGGCGTCGGCCTGTTGGTCTACGGGTTGACCGTAAGGCGGCGAGAATCTCAAGCCTCCACCCCGTACGTGCCTCGAAGGGGCGCGGCCCCCGGCGAGCGAGGAGGTGAAATCCCGCGTCCTCGCTCGACGAGGGACATTCTTCTCGGCGCCGGAGGAATAACGCTCGCGTTGATCCTGCTCAGCGGCCTCGCCGTAAGTGGTGGAGGCTTGTGGGCCGGCCTCGGACTTGCCCTGCTGTTGCCGATGATCGCGGGCAGCGTGTACCTGTGCGTGCGGTTCCTGCGCGCTAGTCCCTGAGGGCGAGGATCTCGCCGACCAGGTAGAGCGAGCCGCAGACCAGGACGTTCCCAGCCGTACCGGCAAGCTCCCTGGCCCGCTCGAGGGCGGCGCTTGCCTGCCTCTCGACGTGGGCGCCGGCTCCGTAGATGCCTGCGAGCTCGGCCGCCGGGATGGCATGCCCGTGCGCGCTCGCGGGTTCCGTGAACACAACGGCGTCGGGCTGCACGGTCCGCAGCGCGTTGAGCAGCACGACCGGATCGCGTTCGCTCAGCATCGCGAACACGGTAACGAGCTTCTCCGACCCGATCAGCCGGCGCAGCGCCGCGCCCGCCTTCACCATCGCCGCCGGGTTGTGTCCACCATCCAGGATCACACGGGGCTGCTCCGCGATCACCTGGAGACGCCCGGGCCACCGCGTCGCGGCCAGACCCTCACGAACCGCTCGATCTCCGATCTCGTCGATCAGGTGGGCCGCCGCCACGGCGAGGGCGGCATTCGCCGGCTGGTAGTCGCCGACAAGGGGCAATCGCAGGTCGCGGTGCTCAAATCCCGGGCCGGCGACGCTCATCACGTACCCGGCCCAACCCTGCGACGTCGACTCGACATGGATCTCTTCCCCGAGCCGCCACAACGGCGCGGATACGCTCGCCGCTCGCGACACGACCACCTCGAGGGCCTCGCCCTTGCAGCCGGTCACCACGCGATCGCCTGTCTTGATGATGGCCGCCTTCTCGCGGGCGATCTCGCCGATCGTATTGCCGAGATACTTCTGGTGATCGAGGTCGACGTTCGTGATCACGGCGACCCCGAGGTCGAGCGCGTTGGTCGCGTCCAGCCGGCCGCCCAACCCGACCTCACAGATCAATCGGTCGATGCGCGGCTCCAGGTACGCGATCGCCATCACCGTGAGCATTTCGAACTCCGTTGCCGCTCCGAGCTCAGACGCGACCGCGTCGAGGGTGGGCATCAGGTCCTCGAGGGTGGTGACAAAATCCTGCTCGCTGATCGGACTCCCGTTCAGCTCGATCCGTTCCGTGTAAGAGACCAGGTGAGGCTTGGGCATGAAGCCCACGCTTCGGCCAGAGGCGCGAAGGATCGACGTGAGGCACGCACCGGTCGACCCTTTGCCATTGGTGCCCGCGATCAGCGCGCCGGTCAAGCGGCGGTCGGGCGCGCCGAGGCGGTCGAGCAATGCCCTCGTCCGTTCGGTGCCGAGCTTCATCGCAAAACGGCCCTGCTGCGATATGAAGTCGAGCGCTTCCTGGTACGTCACGGCTCAGCGCTCAGTCGGGTACGGCCTCGATCGCGTAGAAGTCGGAGTCCATCCTGATCGGATGCGTGATACCCAGCCCGGCGGCGCCGAGAAGGGACGCGTATCTGCCGTGGTGCGCTCGCGCCCTGCGAGCACGACCATCATGTGCAGGTCGCTCATCACTGAGCCAAAGGCGTCATCCATCAAGTCGATGTGTTCCGGCAGGTTGAGGCGGCAGGCCGCAACCGCCGGCTGGTAGCCGTGGAAGCCGTTGAGCAGGCGCAGCCCTTCGGCGGGCAGGTGGTCATCCACGGCGGCGGACCTCGGCCTCGTACGTGTTCTTGATCAGCATGGCGCGGGTCATCGGTCCGACTCCCCCGGGATTCGGCGTCAGCCAACCCGCGACCTCCTCGACGCCGGGCCCGAGATCGCCCACCTGGCGCCCGCCCTCCCAGTTGGTGCTGACATCGACCACCGCCGCGCCCGGCTTGACCATCTCCTTGCTGATCAGGTTGATCCGTCCAGCCGCCGCCACGAGGACATCGGCAGCTCGAGTGTGACTCGCGAGGTCTCGGGTGCGCGTGTGACACAGGGTCACGGTTGCGTTGCGTTTGAGCATGAGGAGCGCCGTCGGTTTGCCGACGAGGTTGCTCCGGCCGACGATGACTGCGTTTGCGCCATCGATCGCGATGCCCGACCGTTCCAGCAGCAGAACGATGCCCGCCGGCGTACAGGGTTCTACGCCGCCTGGCAGGCCCAGGGCGAGAAGGCCGGCGTTGATGGGGTGAAACCCGTCAACGTCCTTCACCGGATCCAGCGCAAACACGATGCGCCGCATGTCGACATGTCTGGGCGTGGGCTGCTGGATGAGGATTCCACTCAGGGCGTCGTCGCGGTTCAGTCGCTGGACCAGCGCCAGCAGCTCTTCGGTGGTGGTGGTCGAGGGCAGGCGATGGTCTTCTGAATCGATGCCGACGTTTTTCGCGTTGCGCTGCTTCAGCTCCACGTACTGCGCCGACGCGGGGTCGTCGCCCACGAGGACGGTCGCGAGACGCGGCCGCGTTTCTCCGCGCCCGATGCGCTCGCTGACCGCCCTCGCGACCTCTTCATATATCTGCTTGGCGACGGCCCTGCCGTCGAGCACTTGCGCCGTCAATCGAGTCCAAGGTCTCGACGTGCAGCGTCTGCGACAAGGCGCATCACGTCCCGAAGGTCTTTCCCGCTCTCGCGCGCGATCCGCCGGCAGTCCTCGTATTCCGGAGCCACGTCGACCGCCCGCCCGTCGAGCTCCTTCACCTTGACGTGCGCGGATCCGAGCGGCGTGACGACCTCGATGATCTTTCGCGCGGCGATGACCCTGTCCACCGCGGACATCCGGATGCCGAGCGTCGTGCTGCGCCGAAGGAGCTGATCGCTCAGGCTCGCCACCAGCTCGGGTGGCGACATGACCGACAGCAAGTGCCCGGGTCTTCCCTTCTTCATCAGAGCCGGGACGACCACGACGTCGAGCGCCCCCGCCGCCATCATGTCCTCACACAGGGCCGCGATCAGGGTCGGCGCCATGTCGTCGATGTTCGTTTCGAGCATCGTCACGCCGGCGTGCGCAGCGACCTCATCGCCTATCCAGACTGCGAGCGCGTTGCCAGGTGAGGAGTGCGTCCCAATCCCGTAACCCACACGGCGCAGTGACATTGTGGGCCGCTCGAACGTGGCCACGGCGGCGAGGATGGCGGCGCCGGTCGGCGTAACCAGCTCACGGGTCTCGTCCGACGGCTGCAGGACCGCGCCGGTGCCCTCCAACACGCGGAGGCTGGCCGGAGCGGGCAGCGGCATCCCATCCTTCAGTCCGCGCGATGCGGGTAGCGGCGAGGCATAGACGTGGGTGACGTCGAGAGCGTGCAGCAGCCAGAACGCACCGACCACGTCGACGAGCGTGTCGGCACCGCCAAGCTCATGCAGGTGCGTCTTGTCCTCCGACACGCCGTGGATCTGCGCTTCGGCGCGAGCCAGGCGACTGATGGCGGCCAGGGCCGGCGACTTGACCGGGTCGGGCATGTCTGCGTCCTCGACCACGCGCCTCAGGGCGGGCACCGTGCGCTCGACGCGGTCATGCACCTCGACCACAACCCGCGTGCCACCCGCGTGGCCGCGCGTCTCGTGGCGGACCTCGACCGTGACCTCGTTCCCAAGCCGGAGCGATTCCACTGCTGCGTCGAGGAGCGCACGGTCGGCTCCGCAGTCGATGAGCGCCCCCAGCGTCATGTCGCCTGAGATGCCGGAGAAACAGTCGAAGTAGGCGATCGTCACTTACGCGTCCTCTTCAGGCGCACCGCCGCGGCCTCGATCGGCGCCATACTCGCCGGGCGCTTGGCCACTCGCACCGAAACGGCGCCCACGCGCGGCAGCTCGAGGACGCGCTGGGCAATGGCCGCGGCCAGGGATTCCAACAGCTTCATCGACTCGCCCTCGATCACCTCCTGCGCCGCCTTGCGTGCTTGCGTGTAGTCGACGGTGTCGGCCAGCCGGTCTGTCCGTCCAGCCTCCTCCAGGTCGGCGTCGATCTCGATGTCGACCTTGAACTCCTGCGGCTCGGCGCGCTCGGCCAGGCGAACGCCGTGGCGGCCCTGGAAGGACATTCCGCGAAGCTCGATCCGATCCACGCCGCCAATTGTCGGAAATACACTGATCCACCGTGATTCACGCCTCCGTCCACGTCCGCCAGGCGACTGCCGGCGACCTAGCGGCGGTCAACGACATCTACAACCACTACGTGGCCGAAACCCACGTCACCTTCGACGTCGAACCGATGTCCATGGAGGCCCGGCGCGAGTGGTTCAGCCACTACGGCGAATCGGGACGCCACCGGTTGATGGTGGCGCTCCTTGGAGATCAGGTCGCGGGGTTTGCGTCGAGCAGCCGGTTCAGGCCTAAGCCGGGCTACCTGACCTCGGTCGAGACGAGCGTCTACCTCGCGTCCGACGCGATTGGCAAAGGCATCGGCTCACGGCTTTATGGGGAGCTCTTCAAATCGCTCGAGGGCGAAGACCTTCACCGCGCGTACGCCGGTATCGCTCTGCCCAACCCTGCCTCGATCGCGCTTCACGAGAGGTTCGGCTTCAAGCGAGTGGCGCATTTCACCGAGCAGGGCCGCAAGTTCGGCCGCTACTGGGACGTGGCGTGGTTCGAGAAGCCGCTAGGGAAGGAGACTGGCGAGCTGGAGGAGGCCTAACCTCCGCTCGGGCGCGGCGAAGCGCCGGCGCCGCCCGGCACGGCGACAGTTCCACCGCCGATCTGGATCGTCGTGGCCTTTAGGCTGCCATCCGCCTGGCGCGTGCCGACGATCGTCACAGTCATGTTGTCCTTCAGGTCGGATGTCGAGCCGGCGACTGTCTTGGACACCTGGACCGTGTTGCCGAAGACGACCTTGGTGTCGCACGCGGTGGTGGTGATGGTCAGTGAAGTCGAAGTCAGGTCGGTCACCGTTCCACGCACGGCGGCGTTGGTGCCGGGTGCAGGCGAGGGCGCGCCTGGGCTCGGGCACGCGGCGGCGAGCCCGCCCCGGGTTCCCGCACCGCCGCCGAAGTTGCCGCCTGTGCGCGATGTCGTGTTCTGGGCGGTGGTGTTGGCGCTCACGTTGTTCTGACCGAGCTTGTAGCCACCGTAGAAACCACCCAGGATTCCGACTGCCAGCAGCAAGGCGACGACGTATAGCTTCACGGTTTCACTCCTTTACTCGTACCTGAGGGCTTCGATGGGGTGCAGACGTGCTGCACGGTTGGCGGGATAGATGCCGAAGAAGAGGCCGATCGCCACCGAGACGCAGAAGGCGAGCACCACCGAGGGCAGCGAGACGACCGGCGTCGGAAAGCTGGACGTGGCGATGGCGGGGATGTTCGGCGCCTCTTTCGCGAGCAGCGCCCCGACCGCGATGCCCAGCGCCCCGCCGAGACCGCTGAGCACCATGGCCTCGATCAAAAACTGCGTGAGGATGTCGCGGCGGCGCGCCCCGATCGCCTTGCGGATGCCGATCTCGCGAGTCCTTTCGGTGACCGTGACCAGCATGATGTTCATGATTCCGATGCCGCCGACCACGAGCGAGATGCCTGCGATGGCGCCCAGCACGAGCGTGAGCGCGGTGGCGATCGAGGTGGCCTGGTTCAGGATGTCCTGCTGGCTCTGGAGCTGAAAGTCGGCCAGCGTCGGGTCGGAGATCTGGTGGCGCTGCAGCAGGATCGTCGTGATCTCGGTCTCCGCCTGGGTCACCGCGCTCGCCGATGACGCCGAGGCGACGATCTGGCTGATGATCTTGCCGCGCGAACCGGTGAGATAGGCCCACACCGTCGTGATCGGCGCCACGACCACGTTGTCCTGCGAGCCAAGGCCGCTGCCGCCCTTCTGCGCGAAGACGCCGATGACGCGGAAGCTCTGGCGGTTGATCTTGATCGTCTGGCCGATCGGATCTGCGCCGGCGAACAGGTTGTCGACCACGGTCTGGCCGATCACGACGACGCGATGGCGCGCGTTGATGTCGTCGTCGGTGAAGAACGAGCCCTCGGCGACCTGGTAGTTGCGCACGAGTGGAAAGTCGGTCGTCGTGCCTGTGGTCGGCGCGAAGTAGTTCTGGTTGCCGAACGTGATCTGCCCGCCGCTCTGCGCGATCGGGATCGCAGCCACGACGTCGGGGTCCTGCTGGCGGGTGTTGATGGCGTCGACGTCGGCTTGCGTGAGCGTTTGGGCCGTGCCGAAGCCTTGCGAGACGCCGCCTGAGCCGCGGGCGTTCGAGGGATAGACGTATATCACGTTGGCACCGAGCGACTGGACCTGGTTGTTGATCTGCACGCTCGCGCCGTTGCCCACCGCCACAAGCAGGATTACCGCGGTGACCCCGATCAGGATGCCAAGCATCGTCAGCGCGCTGCGCAGGCGATTGGCGAGCAGCCCGTTGGCGGCCATGCGAAGGGCCTCGAAGAGGTTCATGCGGCGGTCCGCGCATCGCGCACGATAAGTCCGTCGCGCAGCTCGACGACTCGCGTCGCGAATCGGGCGATGTCCTGCTCATGCGTGATGAGCACGATCGTGCGGCCCTGTTCGGAGTTGAGGTTGGAGAGCAAACGCATGATCTCGACGCTGGAAACCGTGTCGAGGTTTCCGGTCGGCTCGTCGGCGAGCAGGATGGCGGGATTGGTGACCAGGGCGCGCGCGATCGCGGCGCGCTGCTGCTGACCGCCGGACAGCTCGGTCGGCTGGTGATGGGCGCGATCGGCCAGGCCCACCGCGCCGAGTGCTTCGCGCGCTCGCTCGGTCCGGCCGCCCTCCCCCGCGTAGATCAACGGCATCTCGACGTTGTGCAGCGCGCTCGTGCGCGGGATGAGGTTGAAGCTTTGAAACACGAAACCGATCTTCCGGTTGCGGATCTTTGCCAGCTCGTCGTCGCCGAGCCTCGCGACGTCGGTTCCGTCGAGCAGGTAGCGCCCGCTCGTCGGCACATCGAGGCATCCGAGGATGTTCATCAAAGTCGATTTACCCGAGCCGCTGGCGCCCATGATGGCCACGAACTCGCCCGACGCGACATGGAGGTCGATTCCCTGCAGCGCCGGGACCTCGATCCTGCCCATGCGGTAGGTCTTGGTGACCGCCTCGAGCGTGATCATCCGCCGGCGCCCACGCGCACGCCGCCGCCGCCGAGTGTGCCGCCGCGGTTGGTGCCGGTGCCGCTGGAAACCCTGACGGTCGGAAGCACGATCTGCTCGCCGTCGTTGAGGCCGCCCGTGACCTCGGTGAACTGATCGCCCGCCACGCCGGTTTCGACCGGAGTCGCAACCTGCTGGCCCGCGGCGTAGACGTTCACATACGCCTGGCCCGCGGTGTGGCTGATGGCGAGGTTGGGGACCGAGAGGGCGTTGGTGGCTTTGCTTACCGTGACCGTCGCGTTCGCGGTCATGCCTTGCTTCAGCGCCTTATCGGTCTGATTGAGGACGATCGTCGCGTAGTAGTTCACGACGCCGCTGTTCACGGTCGCGGCGCTGGCGACGGCGATCACGTGGCCGGTGATCGTGAGGTTCGGCACCGCGTCGAAGGTCACCTGTGCGGGCTGGTTGTAGGCGAGCCTCGAAGCGTCAGACTCCGCGAACGGGATGACGACCTCCATCCCGCTGATATTTCCGATGACCATGAAGGCGTTGGATGCCGTGCTCGTCGGCAGGGGCGCCTGGCTGCCCGGCGCCTCGGGGGTCGTGCCGCCGCCGGGCGCAACAGTTTCGCCGACGACGCCGCTGATGCTGTTCACCTCGCCGTCCATCGGCGCGACCAGCGTTGTCGCGTTGAGGTTCTGCTGCGCGGTCTGCACCGCGGCCTGGGCGTTCAGCACCTGTGCCTTCGCCGATGCGATCTGGTTGGGCTTGGACTCGGTCTGCGTCTTGAGCTGGTCCTGTGCGCCGGTCAGCGACGCGGCTGCCTGGTTGATGCTGCGCTGGCCCGCAGTCTTGTCGGACGTCTGCTTCGCCGTGTCCACGTTGAGCTTGCTCTGGTCGGCGTTGACCGTCGCGGCTTGAGTGTTGACCGTCAGCTGGTCGGCATTGACGGCGGTCTGGTTGATGGACACAGCATTGAAGTCGGTGAGGCACGCCGTCGAGTACGTCGCGTAGGCCTGCGACTGACATCCGTCGGTGTTGAAGGTCGTGATCGCGGTCTGCAGCGTGGCCTTGTCGGTGGTCAGCTTCTGCAGCGCGGTCTGGTAGGTGGCGTTGAAGGTGAGCGACTGCTGGTCGATGGTGAGCTGACTCTGGTCCGCGGTCACCTGGCTGGTGTCCTGCGTGTTGGTGAGGTTCACCTGGGTGACCGTGTCGTTGTAGCTCTGTTGCGCCGTGTTGACGCTGTCCTGCAGCTGGTTGATCTGGTTTTGCGTCAGAGGTGTCTCTGTCAATTGAAGGTTGGCCTGGGCGGTGGAGAGGTTGGCGTTGGCCTGGTCGAGGGCGTTCTGCTCGGCGCTCGAGTCGATCTTTGCAAGCATCTGGCCGGCCGAGACGTGGTCACCGACATGAGCGTCGATCTCGGTCAGCACGCCTGCGACCTTGAAGTTGACGTTGGACTGCGCTTGCGGCTCGATGTTGCCCGAGCCCGTGATGCTCGCGGTCACCGTGCGGCGGCTGACGGTGTAGAGGTTCAGCGCATTGCCCGCGTTCTTGCTGGACACGAACATGTCGCGGTAGATCAAGGTGCCGAGGACGAGCGCGACGATCGCAAGCCCTGCCACCACGAGACGCGTTTTACTCAACAAGCCAATCAACACAGTCACTCCTCTCCGTCAGTGAATTACCAATCGAGGTCGACAAACGACCACCCACTGGTGGAACCGAAGCGCGTCACCACCGCCAGCCCAAGGCCGGCCATGGCCACCGCGGCGAGCGCGAATACGCCCGCGTATGGGATCACCGCGAGGTCGAACACGACGAGCGCGCCCGCGAGCGCGGCGATGAGGGGATGGACGCTGGGCAGTCGCAGGCGGCGGTGCAGCAGGCGTCCAATCGCGAGCGAGATGCACGCGATGCCGAACAGCGCAGCCACCAGCGAGACCAGCAGCACGAGCGGGACGACGGCGAGGAAAAGCAATGTGAAGCGCAGCAGGGTGATGACTGCCAGGGTCAGGAGCACCATCACGAGTCCGGCGCCGAGTGCGATCTCCGCCCCATGCTTCGACTCCAGGCGCTCGACTGCGCTGCGCGCCCGGGACGGAAAGACAACCAGCGCGCCGAGCGCGAGCAGGACCAGCCCCGCGCCATTGCTGAGGAAGGCGCGCAGGGCCTGATAGGGGTTCAGGGGTCCGAAGCCGGCGATCGGCGAGTCGAAGATGAACCTGTCGCCAACCCGGCTGCGGTCGAAGCGCAGAGTCTGCGGATTTCCGGACGGCGTCGGTCTGACGGTGATGCCACTTCCGACGATCGACTGGGCCAGCGGGTTGGGCCACCGGTTGCCGGCGGAGATGTCGGCCAGCGCCAGGAGCACGCCTGCCACTGCGAGGATGCCGATGACGATCGCCCAGCCGTAGCGACGGCCGGGATGTCCCGGCGATGAGTCATTCACGAGCGGCGCGACGGGTCGGGAGGGCACCCGGTGCAAGTCGGATCAGAATCGAGAGGTGGTAGCCGGCGATGGCCGCCAGAGTGATCAGGGCGATCAGCAACACGATGTCGACGCGCGGCACGCTGGGCAGCTGGCCGGTGCCTGAGCCCCAGCCGGCAAGACTCTGGAGGTCGCCGAAGATGCCGGAGGCGATCGAGCTCAGGCCGTCGAGCCCGGAGAGGTACCAGAGAATGAACGCGGCGAGGATCGCCTCAGGCGCAACGAGGGTCCAGGCGCGGCGGTAGCCCGTTTTGGCCGGCCCGATCGAGCTCATCACGTCAGCCAGCAGCGACGAGCGCGGCGGCGGCGAGACGAGGGCCTTCAGCCGAAACGGGACCGAGACGGCCTGGTGGTGCTGGCGGCGGCAGTCGGCACAGCCGGCGAGGTGCTCGCGCATCTCGGCGGCGAGCGGCGCGTCATCACGTGCCAGGTCGCCGTCGACATAGGACTCGAGTAAGACGCGCACGCGCGCGCACGCGAGGGGGGCCGCGTTCATCTTGTCTCTTCGGTTTCCTCTGCCTCGGCGAGCGAGTTGCGGAGCTGCGCGCGGGCCCGGTGGAGGCGCGACTTGATGGCGGGGATGGAGAGGTTGAGGCTCTGGCCGACTTGCTCGAGCGAGAGGTCGGCGTAGTAGTGGAGAAGGATCGGCATTCGGTACGCGGGGTCGAGCTGGGCAAGCGCTTCGACCAGGGCGGGGTCGTGGGTCGGGAGCGGATGGTCTGGGCCGGCGGCCTCCTCGGCCGGCTCGGCCGGGAGCGGGACGCGCTTGCGGCGGTAGTTGATGGCCGTGTTGGCGGCGAGTTTCCAGAACCAGGGGTCGAAGGGGCGTTCGGCATCGTAGCGGCTCAGGTTGCGATAGAACTTGACGAAGATCTCCTGGGCCAGGTCATGGGCCTCGTCGGCGTCTCTCAGATGCTGGTAGGCGAAACCGTAAACGCGGCGCTGCAGGCGGCGGATCAACTCCTCGAATGCTTCGCGGTCGCCTCCCGTCGCGTGCCGGACAAGCTGGGCGGCGGGGAGCGTGGCGGTTAGCCGGGCGTCGCTCATGGCTCGAGCCGTCGATTCCTGCGCCGCGGCATGCATCACACCCTAGTTACACATCCTTGGAATTCGGGGTTGCGCCGGGCCTTGGCGCGGGGCCGGGCGACGGGGCCCCGGGCGGGGCCCTCCCTTCCGCTTTCGGCCCCTCCCCCAGCCGACGCACCTGGCGCGCAGCGTAATTTGGATTCGAAGGGCGCGACGACCCAGCCTGTTAATTTGTCCCGCGCGGAGTACTTGCTTCGGGATATCTTATTTGATATATTCCATTTGGAATATGCCCGACGATCCCGAGATCTCACCCCTCGCCCTCTCCATCCTGGAGTTGCTGGACGAGCGTCCGATGCACCCGTATGAGCTTGCATCGACGATGCGGGACCGCCATCAGGACGAGTTCATTCGGCTCAACTTCGGCTCGCTCTACCACACGGTCGAGGTGCTGGAGCGCAACGGCTGGATCGTGTCCAGCGAGCGCGAGAAAGAAGGACGACGGCCGGAGCGGACGATCTACAAGCTCACTAATTCAGGCCGCGACATGTTGGTTCGCGTCGTCAGCGACATCCTGTCCCAACCGCGGCGCGAGTACCAACACTTCTCGGCCGGCCTGATGTTCATGCACCACCTCACCGCACACCAGGCAGCTGGGCATCTGCGAGACCGGGCGACGGCGCTCCAAGCCAAGCACGACAAGCTCAGCGGGATCCTGTCTGAGCTGCACGCGCATGGTCTGCGGCGGCTCACCCTTATCGAGCTCGAGCACAAGATCGCGATGCTCGACGCAGAGCGCAAGTGGGTCACCAATCTCGAAAGGGAAATCTCGGAAGGAACGCTGGAGTGGAAGGCTGGAATGGCAAGCGGCAGTGAAGGATTGAGGAGGAGACATGTCTCAAGCACGCACTAACCCGTGGCTTGTGCTTTTAGTCCTGACCACTGGGTTTTTCATGATTCTGCTCGACACCACGATCGTTAATGTCGCCATTCCTGCAATGAGCGCCGGGTTGAACACCACCTTCGACCAGATCCTGTGGGTGATCAACGCCTACGTCCTTGTATATGCGGTCCTGCTCATCACGGCTGGAAGGCTCGGCGATCTCTACGGTCAACGCAGCCTTTTCGCTATCGGATTGGCCATCTTCACGGTGGCGTCGGCGCTGTGTGGTTTCTCACAGAACGCCGGCGAGCTGATCGCGGCGCGAATCCTGCAAGGAGTCGGCGGCGCGCTGCTGACACCTCAGACGCTGGCGATCCTGACCTCGATATTCCCGCCTGAGCGGCGCGGCGCGGCGTTCGGGGTCTGGGGCGGTGTCGCAGGCCTGGCGACGCTGGCTGGCCCGACCGTGGGCGGCGCGTTGATCACATACATCGATTGGCGTTGGATCTTCTTCATCAATGTGCCCATCGGCGTCGCCGCGCTCGTCGCCACATTCCTTGTCATTCCAGACCTGCGGCCCGGTCGTCAGCATGGTTGGGATTTCCTCGGAATCGCGATGGCCACCGCGGGCCTCTTTGCGATCGTCTTCGGGTTGATCGAAGGCCAACGCTACAGCTGGGGCCAGATCGAGTCCTACGTTGTGACCATCCCCGAGGTGATCGCGGTCGGGGTCGTGCTCATCGTCCTCTTCCTGATCTGGGAACGATTCCAGAGCGAACCGCTGCTTCCACTCTCACTGTTCAAAAACCGAAATTTCGCGGTCGCCAACTGGATCGCGGCGGCGATCAGCTTCGGCATGCTCAGCATGTTCTTGCCGTTCACCATCTACCTCCAGTCGGCCCGCGGCTTTTCCGCAATGGTTGCCGGACTCACGATGGCGCCGATGTCGCTCACCTCGATGTTCACCGCACCGTTCGCGGGTCGTTTCGCGGACCGGATCGGCGGCAAGTACATCCTGCTCACCGGAATCGTCCTCTTTACCATCGGAATGGCTAGCCTCGCCTTTGTGGCTGGACCGGATTCGACGTGGATCAACTTCTTGGTTCCGGCGATCGTCGCCGGCGCCGGGATTGGAATGACCTTCGCGCCGATGACCACTGTTGCCATGCGGAACATCGAGCCGCGCATCGCAGGCTCGGCATCAGCTGTGCTGAACACGATCCGCCAGCTCGGTGCGGTCATCGGAAGCGCAGTCATCGGAGCGCTGCTTCAAAACCAGCTGGCAACTACGCTGCACGACCAGGCAGCTAGCCAGGCCGCAAAGCTACCAGCGAGCTTCCGCGATCAATTCATCGCCACATTCAGCAACGTCTCGTCGAAGGGATTTGAGATCGGCACCGGCCAGACCGGAGCGCGCCTGCCGGGCAACATCCCACCGGCGGTGGCGCAGCAGCTCTCCGTGATCGCTCACGATGTGTTCGTCAACGGCTACATCGACGCGATGAAGCGGACCTTCGTACTGCCTATCGTGTTCCTCGCCTTCACGGCACTGACTACGCTGCTGATCAAGCGGCGCGCCAGGCAGGCCGCCGTCGAGCAGCCGGCAGAAGAGGTCAGAGCCGCCGCCAGCTGAGGGACGCCGCTAGCTCAGATGCGTCCCCCGGACACCATCTTCAAGACCGCCAGCAGAACGGCGGCCCCGATGAACGCGACCACGAGGCTGCCCCAGAAACCGACCGTGCCATTCGCTCCGAAGAGGGCGCTCAGCAGAAAGCCGCCGATGATGGCGCCCGCCACGCCGACGACGATGTCGGCGATGCAGCCGAATCCTCGGCCGGCCACTACACGGGCAGCGATCGCTCCGGCGATCAAGCCGACCACGATCCACGCGAGCCACGACCCTGGGTCGAGGTTCAGCCGCCCCGCGAGCAGACCCGCAGCGATCATTTCCCCAGCCATCCGGCGATCAATGAGTAGACCTCATCACTGTCCTGGTCGTTGAAGGGTTCATGGTATCGGCCTACGAGCAACCGCAGCTCGCTCATTGCAGGGGCCGCCGCGTGCAGCTGCTTGCTGCCCTCGGAATCGATCAGCCGGTCGGCAGTGCCGGCCAGGATCAGAAAGGGAATCGCTATGTCCCTTGCGCGCGCGAGATTTTCCGCGGCTGCGCGCTGCCACTCTGCGTACAGGCGGCTCGAGATCTTGCCGTGGACGAGGGGGTCGGTTCGGTAGGCCTCGACGACGTCGGGGATGCGGGACACGGTCCCTGGATCGACCTCGTTGTTCATAGCGAGCCGCGGTGCGATGTTCGACATGACGCGGCCGAGGCTCGATTTCCACCGCGGGACGGCGGCCTTGAGCTTCAGTGCCGGACTGGAGAGAACGAATCGGCGTGAGTTCGGGACCTTGCCCGACCGGATTGCGCTCAGCGTCACGACCCCACCAAACGAGTGGCCGACGGGCACCACCTCGCCAGACGACTGGCTTTCGACGTGGCGCACAAACGCGGCCGTGTCGTCTACCCACTGCGACCATGAATCGACGTGACCGCGCTGTCCGGCGCTCTCGCCGTGACCGCGCAGGTCCACAGCCCACGTGGCCATCTGAAACCCAGCCATTCCTCGCGCGAAGCGCTCGTAACGGCCGCTGTGCTCTCCCAGGCCATGGACGACCGCAAGAGTGAGCTTCGCGTTGATGCCAGCCCACGCCCGGTAGGCCAGCTTGGTTCCGTCTACCGAGTTGATGAAACCTTTGGTGACCTGCGCGGTTTCAGGCGCCAAGGTGACCGAATCCGCGGAGGATCTTGAGCGCTTCGTGCTCCGCTTCCAGAAGGGTCGGAGCGTATGCCCGGATCCCGCATAGGGCATACGCCCATTCGGGGCTGGGCGGGCTCTGGGAGTGCAGCCGGAACGTGGGCGGGTAAAAGAAGATCCGCTCGCCTTCGACCTTCTTGATTACGGGACGTTTGGCTAGCACATCCTCGAGCGACTGGCCGCCGGGAAGTCGTCCGCGGTCGAATTCGAGACGACGCAGCTTGGCGAGCGGGTGATCCTCGTCGCGGATCCAGGTTCGAACGCCGTACTCCGCGCTCAGATCGCGCATGAAGATCGTGACGATCAATGCGTCGGTCTCGTCGCCCGCCATCTTGACGAACCCGGCCGCACTCAGGTCCCTGCCTTGTTCACTCTTCAAGTGCCTGAAGAACTCCATCTCGAACAGGCCGCGCGATTGTGAGCTGGCGACCCATGGCTGCCCGCATCGCCACGCGCGCGCCTGCGCGAGGGCGTCGAACTCCTCGTGAACGCGTTCAAGTCGGTGCTCGGGAAGGCCATGCAACCGGTAGTGGAGGACTCGCGGCATTTCGACGTAAGCCTACCGGTCAGGCCGCGGTTCGGGCCAACCGCATCACCTCCTCCTGCCAGGGCGGCGCCTTGACCCGGACAGCGAGCCGGTCGGCGCCCGCCGAGAGCAGGAAGTCGCCGCGGTGAGCGGACTCGAGGAAAGTGCGTTGGTGGGGGCTGAGGTGGAAGGCATCCTGGAGCTTGGCGGCCTCGCTCGGCCGTTGGACGCCGAAAAACGCCAGCGCGGGGTTGGTGGCGACCACCGAGCCCTGGTCGGAGCCGAGCAGATCGCCCGGATTCTGCGTCGCGAAAACGAGCGAGCCCTGGTACTTCCTGATGCGCCGGGCGAGGCTGACCACGAAGCGCCGAATCGTGGGGTCTTCGAAAAGCAAACCGAGCTCGTCGATCACCAGCAGGCGGCGCCGGTCCTTACGTTTGATCCGAGTCCACAACGCCTCGGCCAAGAGGAAGTGCACCGGCGCGATCATCTCGTCGCGCAGCTCGCGCATGCCGAAAACGACGATCGGTGCCTCCAGGTCGACGTTGGTAGGCGCGCTGAACATCTGGCCCAGGCTGCCGTGGACCCAGCGATGCAAGATGACCGCGACACGTGAATCGCCTGGGAGGCGGTCGGCGACGTCACGCAGCACCGGCTGGGCCACCTCGTCGTAGGCCTGGCGAGCCGCGCCCTCCAACAGCGCGCGCTCAGATTCATTGAGCCCGCCACAGACGCAGGCGCAGAGATCCACAGCGTCGGCGGCAGCGGGCCCGAGCCACGCTTCGTCACGCCGATCGGCCGGGCGCAAGTCGAGGACGTTTAGGGCGTGACCCGAGCCAAGCGCCAGTCGTACGTCGACGCCGCCCAGCTCTCGAGCGAGACCGCCGTACTCATGCTCTGGGTCGATGATGTACACGCTTATGCCGCGGCCGATCGCGCCCATCACGATGGTCGACAACAAGTACGTCTTGCCCGCACCCGAATGGCCGAATACACCGATATTGGCGTTCGCATAAAGACCCTGATCGAACGGATCGACCAGCACTGGCGCGCCTGTCGCGGCGTTGCGCCCGATGAACAGTCCACCGGACTGCTGCATGTCCGGCTCATGCCACGGAAAGAAGGTCGCGAGGGCACTGGAGTCGAGGACGCGCTTGCGCTGCAATCGGTCAGGGCCGCCCGGCCTGGTTGCAATGTACCCGTCGAGCATGCGGAAGTCGCAGGGTCGCAGCTCGCAAAGAATCGCGCGCGCCGCCGCCTCGACCTTGCGCGCGCCAAGCTCGAGTGCTTTGACGGTGGGCGACGTCAGTGTGAGATAGACGGACACATGAAAGGCCTTGTCCTGACTCGAGACCAGGCGGCGCTGCAAGTCCTCGGCATTCGGCAGTGCTCCCGCAAGCGTTGGGTCGGAGGAGCCGGCATTCGTGTCCAGCAGGCGCGACGCACGCATGTTGATCAGCTGGCGCTGCAGGTAGCCCACGATCCACGCGGCGGGGAGCGGCGTGGCGTGCCAAGACAGGTTGATGGCAAGGCCCGGCGGGAACAGCCGGAAGAGCCACCCGGCCTCGATCTCCGTGCCGGGCAGGCGCTCGATGCACCAGCTGCGGCTGAAACCGCGCACGTGCTGGAACCGTGTCGCGAATTCCATACCAAATGGCTCATGCTGCTGCCTTGACTCGGCGAATTGGATTCCCATCTCAATCAGAGCTGCCTGGAGCCGGCCAGCGTGTTTTGCGGCAGTGATCAATGAGGTGCTCAGGCGGTGCGCAGAGCTACCGCGTCGAATTTGCTCGGCGAAGCAAAGGTCGGCTGCGCGCATGTCGTCGACGCTAGCTCTCGCGGGGTTGATGCTGGCGCCTTCATCGTCATCTGGCCCAGGCTCGACATCGATCACAACTTGAAGGGGCGCATCGATGCCGTCGATAAGTCGCCGAAATGCGTTCAGCCAGCGCAGCCGGTCGTCTTCGGCTGCGCCCGCGAATCCAATCGACCCCGTCTCGATGACCACCAGGTCGGGATCCGACGTCCAGCACACCGCGGCTTGGCGCCGCGCGACCCGAATCAAAGTGAGACGCGCTCGCGCCACCGAGCGAGTCGTGGAACGCGCCACTCGATGCGATAGGTCACGAGACAAAAGTGGACGATGTCCGCGATCCAGCTGTCGACAGGCCGCCCCTGCCACCGACCCCACGCAGCTCCTACACCGATCAGGGTGATCGCCACACCGACAATTGCGCGCACCGGTGCCGGTGCCCAGTGTGTTGACCAGGCGGAAAATCCCGCGAGCAACGCCACCACCAGGTAGGCGAGCCTCGTCGGGGTCAGTCCGTACACGAGCCTGTCTTCCAGGTCGACGTCTAGCGGGATGCGCGCAGGCACGAGGCCAAGCTACGAATTGCTGATCGCTAAGGGAACCCAGGATGTTAATCGCCTTAGAATCGACAGGCGGCCCCTTCCCACGCGCTCGCGTAGCTCAACTGGCAGAGCAGGGGACTCTTAATCCCAAGGTTCAGGGTTCGATTCCCTGCGCGAGCACCAAAAATGCCTCTTCCATCCCACGATGGCTGCGATCCAATGCGAATCGAGGTCTCCGTGGGGACCGCGTGAGAATCGCGCGCTATCTGACAGCTTGACTGACAGCTTACGCGTGCCGGGTATGCAGAATCCCCTGCTGCATGGAGACCGCGTCTTAGGACGTATCGCTTGTTACGCAGTCGGTCGCATCCTCCATCGGGTGATCCTGTAAATCGCGTCGAGGGACGCGCGTGGCCTCCTTCGAAACTGTGTAGACGTAGACGTCATCGATTGGCTCGTCGAACTCATCCGGCCGCGCCAACCAGACGCGAGAAATGACTCCATCTGGAATCTCTACGACCCCGCCGCCGAGTCCGCCTCCACAGGAGGAGCATGGCTTAGCCAGAAACCACTGGCCGCGGTCGCGAGCGACCCCGTCCCGAACGTCGGCTCTCCCACGTTCGGGCCGCCTCCAGCGAAGAAGGCCCAAGCGCGAATCGAGCCATCATCACATGGTTTCCAGTAGAGGGCATCCCCCACCCGATGGATCCGGTCCGGCCTGGGCAAAAGCCCAGTAGGGTGTCGCACTCGCCCTCCGGTTGGGGTGACCTGATTCACACGCGCAGGTGACTCAGCGCGCTACGAGAATGTTCGCTTAGATCAGCAATCACTATCGGTTGCCGGAGTCGCGCCAGTTCCCGTGGGCGGCGCGATGAAGGTATCCAATCGTGCTCCTGCAGTTTCATGGCCAGATCCGACCCCATCATGCCGGCCTCGCCCCAGAGGTCTTGTATGCCATTGAGCTTGACCTCTACCTGACCCCAATACACGTCGAAGGGCGCATAGCCAATGGCACGTTCGGGGACCTTGTGACTGTACTCACGGAATTCGAGCGGGAGTGCGAACTCTGTAGGCTCGATTCTTTCGACATCATCAACGAAGATCACCGATGGATGCCCGGCGGTTAGCGGTGGAGCGTTCTGCAATCGAACACGACATGGGTCGACCCAATTCGAGCCCACACGGACCATCGCCGGCACCTCGAGAGCCTCCACAAACGAATGCCCGGGTGTGGCTCCGATTTCGGCCAAAGCCGGAAGGTGCGCATCCGGCGCCAAAGGATGATCATCCCATCGGATTACAACCGGTATGTCTCGCTTCGTCATGGCCGTACAGAACCCGTCGCCAACCTCAAGCCATGGCCTACCGCAATGGCGGCAGCGATAGAGACTGCCGTGGCGCAGGTTGCCGTATTGCTCCAAAGACCGTGCTATGACAGCCGCGGGTTCAGTCTCAGGGTCTTGATGCAAGTAGTGCGGCAGCGAGAACCCAACGATCTGATTGGCAACCTTATTGCCCTGGCAGTAGGCGCACGTTCTGTCCCAGGAGACGTCGGCTCCAAGTGCGGGATCCATAGCGGGGGATCATATGCCGGTGATGCCGCCGCCTCGGGGTTGCCGGCTACGAGCCTCCGACGACCCATCGCTGTTGTTACGGGTTCCTCGCAATCAACGAACGAGCGCGATCTACATTCGCGACTGCCCGACTTCGATGAGGTGCCCATCCGGGTCGCGGATGTAGGCGCGGATCTCGAAGCCATGGTCCTTCGGGTCGGTAAGAAATTGCGCACCTCTGGCTGACCACTCTTTGTATGCCCACGCGATGTCGGCAACGCGTACGTTCATGAACGCGCTTGCGTGGTCAGGGTTGTTTGGAGTCGACAGCGTGACCGTCGGCTTGTCATCTGTAGGTCCGCCTCCGACCTTAAGGATCAACCACGTGTTGGCCACCCTCATGATCACCGGGTCTTTTTTGCGGACCACTTTGCCGTCGAATATCGAGCGATAGAACTCACGTGACCGATCCTGGTCCGATACCACCAGGAAGTTCGTGACGACAAAGCCTTCGTCCGGCGCAGGAAAGTCATCGCGGGCCATGTTCAATCCCTCAATGTGCGGTCGGCGCCCCCGTGAGTATGGCCGGTGGACAAGTCGACGCAAAGCAGCGCGAACAACCGTTATCTCTGGATGACCATTATCCCCGCGGCGAGGGGCTTGCCACAAGCCCTGGCCGCCGTGCGAGACTGCGCTTCCACAGCCGAGTTCTGCGTCTGAGACGAAGGAGGTGTGGCCTCGCCTGACGACCGCCGTCCCTTAGCCGACTACTACTTCGTGCTCGGCGTCCCGCCTGACGCAACGGAGACGGAGTTGCACGCCGCCTGGCGTCGCCAGCTCAAGTACTGGCACCCTGACCGCGGCAACCATCCGGACGCGCTCGAGCACGCGAAGTTGATCAACCTGGCGCACGAGGTTCTGACCAACAGCACCAAGCGCGCCGCATACGACCGACAGCGGGCAGCCGCCGGCTGGCGCCCCTCTACGTCCGCCCCGCCATACAGCCGCCCCGTGCAATGGAAGGCGATAAGCCGCGAGGGCCCTCCCCGCGCGCCGAAGGGATTCGACCGGCACGGTTTCGTCGCACGCCTGGAGGAGATGATGAACCGGGGTCGGCTGATGATTGAGAAGCGCAAGGACCTCGCGTCGGCGTCGAAATGGGAGGCGCAGACTCAGGCCTTGCTGCGAGATGAGCTCGGCGACCACGCTTACACAAAGCGCTTCGAAGTCGCCCTGAGCCAGCCCCGCCCCGAAGGCCTGGTCGCGGCGTATGGAGTTCTTTGGGCCGCGTATGAGGATGCACTGAAGGGCGATCTGAAGCCGGTGGCTCGGTCAGCGAGCTCGAGCGATACGTCAAGTGGGCGGTCGACGTCCTAGGCAAGCCTGAGGCCGATCCCGAAGATGGCCTGGTAGCCCCCACCCGACCCGGTCGCATTCGCAAGCAGCATCGCACCACTGTTGTTGTTCGATCTGTAGACCATGTCGACCGCGTTACGTGTGTCACGCGCGCCGCGCGAGCTGTACGGCATTTGCTTGAAAACCTCGTCAGAGATCGCGTCGTCGAAGAAGATCTGCGACGTAAACTCGAACGTCTTCTGACCGGCGGCGAACGTGCGGACCTTGAAGTGGATGTGTACCGCACGGCCCTGGTACCAGCCGGGGTAGATGGTTGAGAAGGTCACCTTCCCGTTCGAATCGGTGACCTGGTATCCGCGCAGGTATCGCTTGCCCACGGTGTTTTCGGCGCCGACGTCCGAATAGACGCCCAGCGCATCGCAGTGCCACACGTCGACCTGCGCGCCCTGAAGCGCCGTGCAAGAGGTCCCGACCTTCGCCACGTTGAAGGTCAGACTCAGAGGCACTCCCGGCCGCACCGAGCCGTCCGAGGGATCGACCCTGATGTCCGCGCGAGCGAGCCGGTCGTCGACGAAGTACGGTCCCTCGGTCTCCGACGGCGTAACGATGCACGTCGGCGTCGCGACAGGCACTGCAGATGCCGAGGCGGTCGTCGCCGCGGAAGCGGTTGATGCGGACCCGGTTCGCGTTCCGCCCCCGCAAGCGGCCACGATCGCCGAACCGGCCACGGTCAGACCTGCCAGCATCAAGCGCCGCCGCGAGATCGTCGCTGATAGGAGTTCGTCCAGGACGCTCACGAACCGAGTATCTCTCCCGAAACTGAGAATCCGCTCCGAGGCCCGCGGTGCGTAACTCACATGGCGTTCCAAGCTCGTTTTGAGCTTTTGACAACAGGATCGTGCCTGGGGGTCTAGAGCTCCTCGTCCGGCAGGTCGATACAGAGTCCGGTCCTTGGAGGCGTTGCGTGATTGGCAATCAAGCGAGCGCTTACACGACGACTGCGCAGCGCGACGTGCGCGACCATCGCAGGGCCTTCAAGACAACAGGCATTTGGTTCTTTCGTGGGCTGCTTCTAATCCCATTCGTGCTGATGGGTCCGGAGATCATCTCAGCGATCCTGGGGCGACCAGGCGCGGTGGCCAACATCTCGGCGTCCGTTGCCGACGTGCTCGGCACGTCCACGTTCCTGATCTTCATCGCCATGCTTGCGGTGACGCCCATCCACACGGTCACCGGGTGGAGGTGGCACATCATCCTCCGGCGCGACTACGGCATCGCCATGTTCGCCACCGCCGCTACAGACATCACGCTCGCCGCGATCACGACCGGCGACACGTTCCCCGGCACGGTGCTGACTCGCGTTGGTGGCCACACCTTCCTTTTCGCGGGAACGTTGTCGACCCTGCTGCTCGTCCCGCTCGTCGTCACTGCCAACGGCAAGGCTCAGAGCTGGCTGGGCCGGCACTGGAAGTCGGTCCAGCGAATCACGTACGTCGTCTGGGCCACGATTCTGCTCCACCTCTTTCTGCTGTTCGGCCTGACGACCGTCTTCCTGTACGCCATTGCGGTAAGCGCGCCGCTGACCTTCCTGCGAGTGCCGCTCGTCCGCCGATGGTGGGGCGCCACCCGGCGGGCGGGAACAGCCCGAGTCGTGCGCACCATGGTCGCGATCGTGCTGCTTGGAATCTTTGCCGCCGGTTTCGTGCCGCTCGTACGTGAGCTGGCCGAAAAGGGAAGCGCCGCGTTCGTCCTGCAGGCGCACCATGATTGACCGCGGACGGCGGCGGCGCCGTGCGAAGCAGCTGATGGATGGGCTGACGGTGACCTGCGTCACGCTCGCACTTGCAGTCGGCACTGGCCAGCTCGTGAAGGAGGGATTGCAGGAGTTCCTCTTCCGGCCACCGGGGGTCGGCGCGTCGCCCTCGGAGGCCGAAACGGCAAATGCGAGCGCCGCCCCGACACTACCCCCGATCGTGCAGGTCATACCGCCTGCTCCTCCGCCGTTGCTGCGGCCAGTCGAACGAAGCCGGCGACACCACAGTGACGCTCCATACCGTTAGGCGGCGGGCCGCGGTTGCGCTAGCCCTGGCGCTCGGCTTCTATGCGCTCAGTGACATTCTGCTCTGGCAGCGAATCTTCGAGGCGCACAAGCTCTCGGCCTTCGACAGCGAGTACCAGACCGGCCACGTCGCGATTCTGGTCGGGCTGATTGGCGTTGGGGCGGTGCTGCTCATTGATTCTGGGCTTTGGGCGTTGTGGTTCGGGGGCGCGCTCTACACGATGGCGTTCGGCGGAGCCGCGGACGTCCTGTATTACTGGTTCGACGGAAGACCGATTCCTGACGTCTTGCCGTGGCTGGATCGCTCGCGCCTGATCTTCATTCGCCCCTCCGGCGGCGACGTCACAAACGCCGATGTGCTCGCGTCAGCGGCGTTTTGGCTTGGGGTATGGCTCGCCGCGCTTCTCCTTTTTCCGCGGATCAGGCTCGGACGCTAGCTCGACCGGCGCAGCGCGCTTGCTCGGGTACGGCGCGCCAGCGGTCCAAGATTCGTCTCGGGAATCAGACCGGCATTGAGTCGGCTGGTCACACGCCTGAGCTCCTTCACCTCCTCCGGCGCCAGTACGTCGAAGACGAGCCGGCGAACCTCCGCGAAGTGAATCGGGCCCACCTCCATCAGCTTCTTGTATCCCTTGTCGGTCAATTCTGCGTTCGTCGCGCGGCCCCTGGCTCCGCTCACCCGGCGCACCCACCCCTGCCGCTCGAGTCGCGAGACCACATGAGATAGCCGAGACAGCGAGCCGTTGGCGACCACAGCCAGATCCTTGAGTTGAAGACGGCGACCCGGCTGCCGGGACAGCGCCGCCATGACCCCGAACTCGAAATGGCTCATCCCGGCTTCACGCTGCAGCTGCGAATCAAGCGCCGCGGGCAGCAGGGTAAATGTGGCAAGCAGGTGGAGCCATGCGCTCCACTCGCGGTTGTTCAGCCACCTGACAGGTTTGTTGCGAGGAATAAGTTGACGTTTCAACTTATTCAGGTTAGCAACTTGAAGCTTCAACTTCAAACACAGCGCAAGGAGAAAGGTCATGAAACTAGTTGTTCTCGGCGCCACCGGCCGCACCGGCAGCCTCGTGGTCGAGCAAGCGCTCGCGGCCGGCCACACCGTCACCGCGCTGGTCCGCTCGCCCGAGAAGCTGACGATTCGCAACTCGGGCCTTCGCATGGTCGCAGGCAGGGCCACCGATGCCGCAGACGTCGCGCGAGCGCTCGAGGGTGGAGACGCGGTCCTGAGCACGCTCGGCGGCAACAGATCGGTAATCGCCGATTCAACCCGAGCAATCGTCGACGCCGCGCATCAGACGGGAGTCAGACGGGTCATCGTCCTCTCGTCCTTCTTCGTGGAACGTGATCGCCTCGGCGCAGTCTCTCGGCTGCTCACGAGACTCGCGATGGGTTCGGTCATCAACGACAAGAGTGCCGGCGAGCAACAGCTCCGCCAGACCGACCTCGACTGGACGATCATCTACGCGAGCTTCCTCAAGGACGGTCCGGTCAGCGGATCTGTCGAGGTTCTTCCCGAAGCGGCCAGGCGCCGGATTTCAGACAGGATCTCGCGGGCGGACGTTGCGGCATGGATGATCCACGCGGCCACGGAGAGTCAATTCAGCCGTCGCAGCGTCGGGATCACCGAAGGGACTAGGAGCTTGACGAGCATGGCACAAGCCTGAGAGTCGCGGACCGTGCTTCTGGTGTCAGCACACTGTCGAGGATGCGTCCGGCGTATCGGCGGTACTTGGCCCGGTAATCGGCATCGACCTCGTCGTTGATGTCGTGGTCTGCCTCAACGAACGTGACATCCTGCTGAACTCCGCCGGCCCGTATCCGACCTTCGTGTTTCTCCTGGGCGCCACGGAACCAACGACCACCGGGCCCTGTAACGGATCGGACGTACAGGTCGTCGCCGTGACGAACGACCCACACGGTCACTGGTCTTCGCGGCGTGCCGTCGGGTCGGAACGACGCGATCTGCACCTCTTCCGCTTTTCCGACCTTGTCGAGCTGCTCGCTTGTCCACTGCGTCATCGGACCCTCCCTTCGTGTCCAGCGCGTTATGAGCCTCTGCGAAGTGTTCGACGTCTGTCTCACCACCTACAGTGACGCGATGGACAAGGCGGCGTTGCAAGACCTCTTCGCCTACACGGGTTGGGCGTGGCATCAGATCAAGGCGGCGATCCCGGACGACGAGACCATCCAGGCCGTGGCCCCCGGCTCCGGCTGGCCCACGCTTCGCAACTGCCTCGGACATATCGTCCTCGCGTATGACCGCTGGATTCCGGCCATTGTCGACCTCGAGACCCGACCCATGCCAGAGCTCGCGCCCGGAGACTTCCTGGCCTGGTCCCAGATCGACGCTGAGCGGCGCCGCACTCGCGACCCCCTCCAATTCCATCTCGAGGCATGGACCGACGCCGACCTGGACGAACAACACCCAGTTGACGTCGATGGTGCGCCGGTGCGGTACAGCCGGGGCGAGCTGATCACCCACCTGCTGCTGCATGAACGCGGCCACCATGGCGACGTGACCACGCTCTTATGGCAGCTCGGCCTCGACTCCGAGACGCCCCTCGAGTACCGGTTTCACCTCGGCCGCCACTAGGAGCGGTCCCGACCGGTCGCCTCCCAACCCGGCGTCGCCAACCGACCCCTGACAAGTCGCCCCCAAACGGCTAAATTGATGCCGTTCGGGTGGCCAGGGGGGAGGGCCTTTGGTTGTTGTCCCGACCCTGCGTGGGCTGCCTTTTTGCCCTGGGCTTAGGGGGGAATGGCCTATGGAGATCGGTAAACGTCAACCATCCAGCGCGGCCGGCGCGCCGTCGAAAGAGGAGGCGCCGGCCGACACCGGGCCCCCACCCGAAGACGTCGCGCAATGGGAAGGCCTCGAGCGGACCCCGGAGTTCACACAGCTCGTGCGGGCACGGTTCCGTTTTGTCCTTCCCGCGACGATCTTCTTCCTCGCCTACTACTTCTTGCTCCCGCTTCTGAACGGGCTGGCGCCCGGCTTCATGCGGACAGATGTGATCGGTCACATCAACATCGCCTACTTGTTTGCGCTTTCGCAGTTCGTCATGGCCTGGCTACTGGCCTGGTTCTACATCCGTAGGGCGAACCGCGTCTTCGACCCGCTGGCGCAGAAGGTGCGCGAGCGTGCGGCCCGCGGCCGGGGAGCCAAGTCATGAACCTCACCCTGGCCCTGTTCCTCATCGTCATCGCCATCACGCTCGGCATCACGGCATGGGCCTCGCGCCGAGCCAGGACGACCGTTCAGTTCTGGGCCGCCGGTCGCGGGATCAAGGGCTGGCAGAACGGACTTGCAATCTCAGGCGACTACATGAGCGCCGCGTCATTCCTCGGCATCGCGGGGCTCATAGCGTTCAACGGTTACGACGGATTCATGTATTCGGTGGGCTGGCTCGTGGCCTACCTGACCGTTCTTTTCCTGATCGCCGAGCCGATGCGCAACACCGGCAAGTACACCCTGGCCGACGTCCTCTCCTACCGCATGTCGCCGATACCGGTCCGGTCGGCGGCGGCATTCTCGACTGTCGCCGTCAGCGCGTCGTACATGATGGCCCAGATGATCGGTGCCGGCAGCCTCATCAAGATCCTGATTCCATCACTGGACTCGGCGTTGAAGCCCTGGTTCAACTGGACGATCTTCGGCACCAAGCTCGACCCGTCGATCACCGTGGTCGGCCTGCTCATGATGATCTACGTCATCGCGGGCGGCATGGTGGCGACGACGTGGGTGCAGATCGTCAAGGCTGTGATGCTGATGGGTGGCGCGATCCTGCTCAGCTTTCTCGTGCTTCTCCACTTCAGTTTCAACTTCGGTGGCTTTTTCGACGCGATCGCACACGTCAAGGACTCGGCGACGAAGCTCAACTTCACGCAGCCGGGAATTCTCTACAAGTACGGGCAGAAGCAGGTCTTCGGCATCGACCTCGCCCTGCTCGACAACATCTCGCTGGGGATGGCCCTCATCCTCGGCACCGCCGGTCTGCCCCACATCCTGATGCGGTTTTTCACCGTGCCCGACGCGAAAGCGGCCCGCCAATCGGTGGTGTGGGCGATGGGGCTGATCGGCTCTTTCTACATCATGACCACGTTCCTCGGCTTCGGCGCCGCGACTCTTGTCGGCAAGGCCAACATCTGCGCCAGCGTCGTCAAGGGCTGCAAGCCGAACAGCAACCTCGCGGCACCCCGCCTCGCGGAGTACCTGGGCACTCAGTTCTTCGGCACCACGGGCGGTGAGTTCTTGCTCGCGTTCATCGCCGCGGTTGCATTCGCGACGATCCTTGCCGTCGTGGCCGGCCTGACGCTCGCGGCATCCGGCGCCTTCAGCCACGACTTCTACGTCAACGTCATCCGCACCCACATTCTCCACGGTCACGTCAGTGACCGGGAGCAGGTGCTGGTCGCTCGCATCACGGCCGGGCTCGTGGGACTCCTCTCGATCTGGCTTGCCGCTCGCGTCGGGGCAACGGCCAACGCGGCGGCGCTCGTCGCCGGCGTGGCTTTTGTCATCGCGTCGGCGGCCAACCTGCCGGCGATCCTCTTCACCCTTTTCTGGAAGCGTTTCAACACGTGGGGCGCGGTGGCCTCGCTTGTCGGAGGGACCGTCCTGACGATCTGGCTGGTCGCCATCGGCCCTGGCTGGACGCTGCCGGCGGTCGCCCATCCGGCCTTCCCGCTCCAGAACGTCGGCATCGTCAGCATCCCGATCGGGTTCGCGCTGGCGATCATCGGCACATATCTAGGCGAGCTTGCCAAGGCCGACCCGGTGGCCGAGCGCAAGTTTCACGAGATCGACGTCCGGGCCCAGACGGGCATCGGCGCCGAACCGGTCGCCGTGGCCGGTTGATCACCTGTCACGTGAAGGGGAGCGACCGCCGCTCCCCTTCCCCACTCGCTGGGGAAGGTGGCCCCGCCGCAACGCGGCCGGGCCGGATGGGGGCGTGAGCAGCGATTACTTCGGGGTCCTGGTCCTCGACGCGTCCTGCATGCTCGCAGCCGCGATGATGCTGCGCTCCTGGCACAGGCGCCATACCCGACCGCCGCTCGTGGCCGCCGGGTTCATCCTCGTGCTGGCGGCCGTCGCGTCACTGTTGGTGCTGGCGATCGGGATCAACTACAGGCTCGTCGTCGGCCCCACCCTGATCGTGGCCCTGCTCGTGATTCTCCACACGGCGAGGCACGAGCGCCGGCTGGAAGCAATGCCGACCACGGCAGCCCAGGCGCCATCTCGTCGAACCCGATAAGCGTTATCTAAACAAAAGACCTGGAGGGGAAGCGAACGGCCGCCCCTCCAGGCTCAGCTTCGAACAATCAGTGACCGGGGCAGAGCTTCACGTTCGGGTTGTAGCTGGCGAACATGCCGAGCGGATTTGGCTTCCAGATCCACGCGTGCAAAGCCCAAAGGTGGAGCGAGTCGACGCGGAAGAACGAGCGCCCGTACAGCTGCGGCGGGGTGGCCGAGACCCACGCCGACCAGGGCACGATGTACTCGACAGCGACAAGCTGAAGCCGGTTACCGTCGACCTCATAGACGAGGGCTTCGGGCTGGTTGGCGACAACGGTCGCGTCGAGCAGCGATAGATTCACGTAGTGCTGGCCCATGCCGCCAACCCCTGGCAGGTCGAAGCAGGGAAGCAGCCGCCCATAGCTGGCTCCTTCGGCGGCACTGACAGTGTGAAAGGCGGCGGTGGCCTGTCGCACGCCGGCGAGGGCGCTCTCGTCAGTGCCATTCGAAGCCTGCACAGCAGGCGCGGCGACCAGTCCTGCGGCGAGGAGCGCCGCGGCGCTTCGGATCAACCATCTCCACATGTCAGCGCGCCTTCGCGGCCGGAGTCTCCACCGCCATGTAGAAGTACGGGTCCAGAACACGCACCGGAGTGATCTTGTCGGCCGGCAGCTGGTTGAGCTTGGCCGCCTGACGTATCGCGTCGGGGCTCGGTGCGTCGTAGATGCAGAACGTCTTCCTGTGGTCCTCGCTGACGTAGGAATGCACCCACGTGACACCCAGCTCGCCATTGGTTCCGACAACCGCCCGGCAAGCCTCCGCGCCCTTGTCGGTCATCGGGATCTCGAGCCCCTCCGGAAAGATCCGCTCGACCATGAAACGTGCCATTTGCAACCTCCTGCTTGCTATCGGCATCCCGGAAAGGGCCGCCGTCGCAAGTCAGGCTAGGTTTGGGTCAGTCTCGCGCCATCCGGGAGAAGGCTCACGCGGTGCTCAATTTCATGTGCTCATTTCTGCGCCACCCAGGTTGCAACCTGGACCCGCGAGTCGAAGCCAAGCTTGTCCAGGATGTGGTGGACGTGGTTGTCCACCGTGCGTTCCGACAGGTAGAGGCGCTCCGCGATCTCACGATTGCTCAGGCCCTTGGCGAGCAGCTGAGCGACCTCCTTCTCGCGGCGGCTGAGGCTGGTGGATGGGATGGTCCGATCCGGCTCGGTCGACGTGGTCAAGGGTTGGTCGGGACCCGCGGCGTAAAGGCTCCACATTCCCAAGCCGGCGAACTCGCGGTTGCCACGCTCGGCGAACTCGAGGCCTGAGCCGACAACGAGGTCCTTGACGGTGCTCGAGACGAGCACATCGCCAGGCTGGGCCGCCGCCATGATGCTCGACGCGACGTGCAGCGCCACACCGCGGGGCTTCCCTCCTGCGATCTCGCACTCGCCGGCGTGCACTCCCGCGCGGATGCGCAGGCCCAGGTCGAACAACTGGTCGCGGATCTCGAGTGCGCAATGGACGGCCCGAGCGGTTCCGTCGAAAACTGCGGTGATGCCCTGCTCGCCGGCCTCGATCTCTCTGCCCGAATACTTCAAGAGCGCTTTGCGAGCCACCGCGTGGTGACGCTCGACGAGGTCATGCCATTGCTTGCCGCCAAGCCACACCGCGTGGGCTCCGGCCTGCGCGACGTTCGTGCAGAGCACCGTCGCCAGCATCGTCTCGGGCGCCGGGCTGCTGCGGGCGCCAGTGAGAAATTCCTGGATCTCGCCGAGCACCACATCAGCGTCGCCGAAGTAGGGCCAGTGGTCGATCGAGTCGAGCTCGAGCATCCTCGCCCCGGGGATGTGCTCGGCGAAGTACCGGCCGGCCTCGATCGGCGCGACCTTGTCGCGATTCGCATGGATGACCAGCGTGGGCACCCGGATCGTGGGGAGGATGCCGCCGATGTCGATCTGGACGTTCATGTGCATGAGGTCATGGGCATCCCCGGGGCTGGCACTCATCTGGGTGAACTTGCCCCACCACGCCGCGACCTCAGGATTCTGGAGCTGGCTCGGCGCATACGCGTCCATGCCGGAACCGTCGCCCCAGGTCTCACGAATGGCAGCAATCCGCTGCTCGAACGTTCCCGGGGGAATGCCCCACGGATAACCGGGCCGCAGGAGGCGTGAGGGGTAGCTGCCGTTGATGATCAGCCCGGCGGTCCGATCTGGGTACGTAGCGGCGAAGAGCGAGGCCATCACGCCGCCCTCTGAGATGCCGAACAGCGCGGCTCGGTTCGAGCCCACAGCGTCCAGCACGGCGCGGACGTCATCCATGCGCTGCTCGAGGGTTGGCAGCGGATGAACCCGGTCTGACATGCCGGTGCCGCGCTTGTCGAAGAGGATCAGGCGCGAGAAGGAGGCCAGGCGGTCCAGGAACCGGGCCATGGCGGGAAGCTCCCAGACATACGCCAGGTGGGAGACCCAGCCCAGCACCAGCACGAGGTCGATCGGGCCGTCGCCGACCACCTGGTAGGCGATGTTGACATCCCCGCTGCGCGCGTACCGAGCCCCCGTGTACACCTGGTCCCGGCCAGTCTAAAACGCCCTTTGCGTTACCTGGCTATGTCGAGAACGTTCCCGCTCGAAATGGGTCCTCGGGTTGTCGCGGGATTGATTGCGCTTCTCCTCCTGGCCGCCTGCCAGATGCCCGGCAGGGCTCCGACCTGCAACGCGCAGATCGATTGGGTCAACTTCATCGAGATCGGGTCCACCCAGTACGTTGCGGGCCAGCAGCCCACGAGCCCACTACAAGAAGCTGACCTGGGCGCGGTCTACTCCCACATCAAGTTCAAGGTCAGCGGCAACGTGTGCGATCCCAACTACCACATCAAGGACGGAGATGCCGCCTTCCTGGACCCAGGTACACCCATCTATGAGGTCAAGGGCCAACCGCCGGCCCAAACGCTTGCGGCAAGGTTCGGCGGCAGCCTCGTCCTGTACCGTGCGGTGGCGCCAAGCTGACCGGGGAATGCTCCCGATGTCCTCAGGGTTGGATTTTTCATGACTCCGAAGACCTGGTTCATCACTGGCACCTCTCGCGGATTCGGCCGCGAATGGACGATCGCAGCCCTCGACCGCGGTGACAAGGTCGCGGCCACCGCTCGCAACATCTCCCAGCTCGACGACCTCCTCGCGAAATACGGCGACAGCATCCTGCCCATCACGCTCGACGTCACCGACCGTGACGCCGTTTTCGCCGCTGTGCGTCATGCGCGTGAGCGGCTCGGCCGCCTCGACGTCGTCGTCAACAACGCCGGCTACGGCCAGTTCGGCATGGTGGAGGAGCTCAGCGAGGAAGAGGCGCGGGCCCAGATCGAGACCAACCTATTCGGGGCCCTGTGGGTGACCCAGGCTGCGCTTCCGATCCTTCGCGCGCAGGGCGGTGGGCACATCTTGCAGGTGTCGTCGATCGGCGGCATCTCCGCCTTTGCGAACATCGGCATGTATCACGCGTCGAAATGGGCGCTCGAAGGCTTGAGCCAGGCGCTCGCCCTCGAGGTGGCTAGCTTCGGCATCAGGGTGACGATCATCGAACCAGGCGGATACGCGACTGATTGGGGCGGCGCATCTGCGCAGCATTCGACACCCCTGCCGGCCTACGACGAAGTCCGCGAGGAGAGCGCCCGCGCGCGCGCGGCCCGCATCAAGACTCCGGGTGACCCCCTGGCAACACGTGAGGCGATCCTCAAAGTCGTCGACGCGGCCGAACCGCCGCTGCGGATCTTCTTCGGCGACGGTCCTCTGGCGACCGCGACGAAGGACTACGAATCGCGGCTCGCCACCTGGAGGAGATGGGAGCCCGTGTCGATCGAAGCCCAGGCCGTTGAGGATCGGGCCCCGGTCGCTTAGTCCGGACCGCGCCTGATGAGGGCGACGGTTTGCCCGCGACGGCGAGGCGCATCAACTTGATCGAGTGAAGCCGCCAAGATGGTGCTGCTTCACGGTGTACTGAACTCCGTCTCCGGCCTGGCGACGCAGCATCTCCAGAATCCCTTGGGTCGGAGCGCCGAACACCTGGATGCCGGTCGTGGCGTCCAGCGTTTCCTCATAGGCGCGAGAGGCTCGCTCGCGAACCGCGCCCATGTGGAACTCGAACGATGCGGCGTCGGGATGGACCTGGATCACCGCCACCTCCGTTCCTTCGTCGTTCACGTACTCGTTGAAAGCGATGAGGCGCGGCTCATTCGCCTCGATGAAGTCGACCAGGCCTGGCACGCGGTGCCTCTCGGCCTCAACCTTGCCCGGCTTGAGCCTGTTCGTCGCGATGAAGATGAACGGTCCGGCCATCGAGCACCCTCCTTAGCTGCGAAGAAGCTCGAGCACCTCTTCGCCGTACTTGCGCAGCTTCGAGTCTCCGACCCCAGGCACCCGCAGCAGCTCGGCCAGGTTCGCTGGGTTTGCCGAAGCGATCGCATTGAGCGTCGAATCGTGAAACACAACGTACGCGGGAACGCCCGACGCGCGAGCGGTTTCCATCCGCCAGCGTTTGAGGCGGTCGACCGTCTCGACGGGAGCGTCAGCGCCCGGCTGGGCACGCCGGCCAGGAGCGGGTGCAGCGGCTGGCAGCGTGAGAGGCGGTGGCGTTCGATTGGTCATGGCGTCGCGGCCCGCAGGCGTCAGCTCGACCACCGGGTATTCGCCCGAGCTCTGGCGAGCGAGCCCCGCGCGCAAAAGCTCGGCGAGCAACAGCCTGACCCGGTCGTCGCTCCAGCCTTTCAGCGCGCCGTGGAACGACAGGTCTTCCACCCAGGGCTGCCCGGTCGACCATTTCGTCCGGCGCCCTCCCAGCACCCCAGCCACGTTGGCGAGCCCGACGCGCCCGCTGAATCGAGCCACGGCTGCCAGCCCTGCCATCACGGCCTCGACCGGCACCACTTCCTCGGGAGGCCGTTCCGCCAGGCAGTTGTCGCAGGCGCTGCATCGCCGCGGCACGCCGGTCTCACCGAAGTAGTCGGCGATGCGCGCGTGCCGGCACTCACGCATCTCCGCGTAGGCCATCATCTGCGCCAGACGCGCGTAGGCGTGGTCCTTCAAGGCAGAACCGTCCTCGAGTCCTGACTGCTCGATGAAGAACGATTGGAGGTCGCGGTCCGCCGGGCTGTACAGCAGCGTGCACTCCGCCGGCCGGCCATCGCGCCCCGCCCGCCCAGCCTCCTGGTAGTAAGCCTCGACGCTGCCCGGCAGCTGGTAATGGATGACGCGGCGGATGTCGGCGATGTCGACGCCCATGCCAAACGCCGATGTGGCCACTACGACCTTCGTGCGTCCCTGGGTGAAGTCCTCCTGGATCCGGCGGCGGAGCACGGGATCCTGCTGCCCGTGGTAGCAGACAGTGCCAAGGTCGGCGGCTACTTCCTCGGCCGCCCGGACCGTGCCGACATAGACGAGCGCTCGCTGTCCTTTGTCGGAGAGGAGACGGCGCAGCTCCTCGCGCTTGGCGCGCTCTCCCCGGCAGCGAACCACTGAAAGGGTCAGCGTCGGACGGTTGAAACCCGTGACTGAGATGAACGGCTCTCTCAGCCCGAGGGAGCCAGCGATGTCCGCGCGAACCTGCGGTGTCGCGGTCGCCGTGAAGCCCGCTACCGGAGGCCGCCCGCAAGCCGCGATCGCTGCAGACAGGAGGCGATAGTCGGGCCGGAAGTCATGCCCCCACGTGGAGATGCAGTGCGCCTCGTCGACGACCACACGGCCGACGTGGAGCTCGGCCAGCCGGTCCATGAAACCTGGCCGTCCGAGTCGCTCCGGCGCCAGGAACAGCAAACGGTATTCGCCCGCGATTGCCCGACGAAGCCGGTCGACCTGCTCGGGACGCTCCACCGATGAGTTGATGAACGTGGCGGCGACCCCTCGCTCGGTGAGGCGATCCACCTGGTCCTTCATAAGAGCGATCAGCGGCGAAACGACCATGGTCAGCCCGCCGTCCACGACCGCCGGAACCCAGTAGCTGATGCTCTTCCCGGACCCGGTGGGCGCGACCGACAGGACATCGCGTCCCGCCAGCATCGCTTCCACGACCGCGGCCTGCCCAGGCCGGAAAGCTTCGAGGCCAAAGACCTCGCGAAGCACGTCCTCTGCCTGGGTGATCACCGGGACGCAGTTTGACGCAATGTCGAGCCCAGGCCACCGCCCTTTACAGCGCTACGCTTGGATCATGGCGGAGCTGGCCGGCGGCGCTCCTAGATCCGAGCAAGCCACCATCGGAGACGCCTTTGCCTGGGCGAGCCACGACCCCAGCTGGATCAGCAAGCTCATCCTGATGGGCCTGATCGGCCTGATCCCGATCGTGGGCGCGATGCAGCAGATCGGCTGGACGCTCACAGCGCTGGACAATCTCCGCGCAGGCCGTCACGAGGTGCCGCCCGCCGCGTTTCGATACGCGAGCCGCGGCGTCTGGCTGTTCCTCGCCGGCCTTATCTACGGCCTCGTCGTGGCTGTTGTTTTCTATGGGGGATTCATCGCCATCGTGCTTGGCCTGCCCACTCACTCGGCGCAGCAGTCGGGTACCAGCACAGGCAGCACGAACCAGGTCTCATTGCTCTTCTTTCCCCTGACGTTCGGCTGGATGGGTTTATTCGGACTGGTGTTCTTGGCCTCTTTTGTTCTGGTCCCTCTCATCATCGAGTTCACCGATCGGACCGGTTTCGGAGGGGCCTTCAACTTCGCGGGATTCCTCCGGGCGATCCAGTCGAGCCCAAAGGAAACCCTCGCGGCGGGTGGGTTGGCGCTCGTCTCGTATTTCATCTCGGGGATCGGCACGTACCTGTGCTACGTCGGCCTCCTTTTCACAGCCCCGTACGCGCTGACCGTGCTTGCCGGCGTCCTGCACTGGTACGAAACGAGGGTGAAGCCAGGCACGCTGCCCACCCGAACCCCCGCTAAGGGCTGACCCGGACCGCAGCCGGAAAATCGCGGTCGCATTCCGCCTCGTTGTATCCAACGGCATGTATCGCGCGTGGAAATTCGGCTCCGCCGGCGCCAGCGAGGCGAGATCCGGATGTCGGTGACGCGGGCCTCAGCCCTGGAGCTGGGCCGCGGCCAGCGCCGCGGCGATGGCGCAGCCCGGACGGTGGCCGCGCCCTTCCGGCGGTGCTGTGCCGGCACACTCGGGACAGGCCCCGACCGAATTGACCGGCGTAAGGCCCGCCCACTGGTGCTTGCTCAGCAAGCGTCGAAGCTCGGCGTTTTCCTTGCGGAGGCGACTGACCTCGTCCTCGTCCATCCAGGCCTCCTTGTTCAACACGACTCAACTGCTGGTGCAGTAAGCGTAAATCGCGTCGCAGACCGCGGCCCCGCGCGTGAATCGCTCCGCATCGGTCGAGGCGCCATCCCGAATCCCGTCGAACACGGCAAGGACACCGGCCGACTCTGGCGGCGAGCCGTCTTCATGCGGCAGGTCCGCTCCCCGAATGATCCGCGCCATCCGGCGAAGCGCAGGGTCGCGCATCTCGTATTTCTCGAGCAAGCTCTCGAATGTGCAGCGTCCATTCCTGTGGCCAAGCTCCGCCCCACGGATGTCGAATGGGATACCCGCCAGCCTTGTCACGTCGCGTGTCCGCGCGACGAACTCAAACGTCGCGGCGGGGTCGACAAAGCGGCGGATCGCCCACGCGGTTGCGATTCGGTCAACGTGAATTCGCTCTCGAGTGACGAAGTGCACGCCAGGAGTGATGCTATGTCTTGCAAGCTTCGCTTGCAACGTAGGTTGCCTGTAATGTATGTTGCACACGAAGATGCAGGACCCGAGATGGTTGGTGTTGACGTGGCGGCTGCCTGCGGCTTCGAGCACCGCGAGGGTGGCAACGTGGCGCAGCCTGCAGCGGCTGGGCGCGGTGAACCTCACGCCCGGCGCTGTGATCCTGCCGCATAGCGAGCACTTGCTGGAGCAGCTCGACTGGATCGCCGAGGACATCGTCGAGCGCGGCGGGGACGCCTACGTGCTCCCAGTCACAGAGCTCTCGGAGACAGAGGAGAGCTACATCCGGCGACGGATGCGTGAGGACCGCAAGGAGGAGTACGAAAAGCTTCGCCAAGCGGCCGAAGGCCTGGCGCGCCGGACGGTCCACAAGTCCCGCCTTGGGCGCAAGGTCACGGTTCTGAGGCGCGGATTGGCCCGCGCGATCGAACGCGACCACTTCGAGTCGGCTGGACGCGCTCGCGCGGAGAAGGCGATCAGGTTGGCGCAAAAGCGCAAGGAGGCATAGGACCATGCGATGGGTGACCCGCAAGAACGCGGCGGTGGATCGGATCGCATGTCCGTGGCTCGTCCGGCGTTTCATCGATGCCGACGCCGAGTTCCTGTACGTCGATCCGCGTGACGTCGGTCGAGTCGCGAAAGAGAAGGACGCGACTCCGTTCGATGTTGAGGGCGCCGAGCTCGGGCACGTCGACGGCCGCTGCTCCTTCGAGTCGATCCTGGTCAAATACGGGCTCGATGACCCCGGCCTCGCGCGTCTCGCCAGGATCGTGCACGGCGCCGACGTCGAGGCGGACATCAACACGATCCCAGAGGCCGCTGGCCTCAAGGCGGTCGCCATGGGATTCCGCCACCTCTATGGCGAGCGCGACCACGAAAAGCTCGAAGCGCAGATGCCCATGTACGACGCGCTCTACGAGTGGTGCAAAACGACTTGACAACCCGGCGATCGTGCTGAGAGTCCCCCGGCGAGGGCTGGCCCATCCCCCATCCGGCTCGAGCCGGTTCGCTAGGTGGCTCGCAGCTCGAAGACCGGCCGGTGCTCCGCGGCGGTCGCAGGGTCGACGAGGATCTCTCGTGCGCCAAGGATCCTGAGGACGAGTCCTCCCATCGGCGTGCGCCCGACGTAGGGCCCGATCACATCGCGGAAGAAAGCCGCCGCCTCCTCCGGGCTCAGCTCTGTCGACCGGACGTCCTCTCGCTTACGCCCCACGGTCAGGGTCGCCTCACCGGCGGTGCGCAGGTTGCGCACCCAGTTGGTCTCACCGAAGGTGCCGATGACCCAGCGCCGGCCCCCGATCTCGACCAACGCAACCGGCGTCGTCCGCGGCTCGCCTGATTTACGCCCGCGCACGGTGAGGAGGGCGTTAGGGCCCATGAGCGGGCCCATCCGGAGCACACGCTGCGCGAGCGGGTTGAAGAATCGGACGAACGAGGGGGCCTTGGCCGGTGTTGCTATGCTCATAACATATCTAACTAATCAATCAGTTGCTTGATTCCCGGATCGGATGAATCAGCGCCCCGACAGACCGAGCATCTTCTCCAGCTGGCCCAGCGCCTGTTCGCCGCGCCGCGCTTCACGCATCTGTGGCAGTGTCGAGGCCATCAGGGTGCCGATGATCAGCGCCGCGACGCCGTCGCTGCTCATCCCAGGCGACAGGTTCCCCTCACGCGCCGCCCTGC
>Ga0209805_1000079_pt1 | contig 49835 bp, 33 predicted proteins | sample GraSoiAngelo_148_FD_185905 | JGI IMG/M metagenome (GOLD analysis project Ga0209805, IMG submission 185905) | Grasslands soil microbial communities from the Angelo Coastal Reserve, California, USA - 14_1009_09_20cm (SPAdes) (version 2) | ecosystem: Environmental > Terrestrial > Soil > Grasslands ...
CCTGGTCTTGAAGCGCGGGGTGTCGCTCGACGGCGCCCCGGGTCTCGGAAATGCGCCCACGATCCGCGCGCTCGACGTCGCCCGCATCGAAGCACTCGTGGTCCAGTACATCCTCGGCGCGGATCCGGCGACGCCGTCGCTCGGCTACACGGCCGATCCTCGGGCGGCGTTCGACGCGGTGCGCAACGGCAAAGCCGCCGCAGCCGTCCTCCTCAATCCCACCAAAGTCGACGACGTGTTCGCGGTCGCCGACGCCGGCGAGGTCATGCCGCCCAAGTCGACCTACTTCGTGCCGAAGGTGCCGAGCGGCCTCGTCCTGCGGCCGGTGACGTAGCCGCGGCGCCACACGATCCGCGGCTCGCGGGATGCGGCACGCTTTTTGACGATGACGGGCGGCATGAGGCAAGTGTCCCACACGTCGCTCCTCACATTTCCCGCCCTGGGCCTGCTGCTGCTCGCGGCGTCGTGCATCGATGGAGCGCGTGGACCGAGCACCACGGCTCCGATCGAGACCGTCGTCGGCGCGACACCCGACGAGGTCCTCGTGGGTGCCGGCAACATCGCGACGTGCGGCGGCGACGGCGACGAAGCCACGGCGAACCTGCTGGATGCCATTCCGGGCACCGTCGTCACACTCGGGGACAACGCATTTCCGCACGGCACCTTGGCGGACTACACCAACTGCTACGACCCGAGCTGGGGGCGACACAAGAGCCGCACGTACGCCGTCCTCGGCAATCACGACTACGACATGGGCAACGCCGACGGAGCGTTCGATTACTTCGGGGACCGCGCCGGCCCGCGCGGTTTGGGCTATTACAGCGTCGACCTCGGTGCGTGGCACGTCATCGTGCTGAACGACAATATCCCGTTCGGGCCGGGATCGGCGCAGGACCAATGGCTGGTCAACGATCTGGCCGCGAACACCCAGCGTTGCACGCTCGCCATGTGGCACGTACCTCTATTCCTGTCGTCCAATTTCGACGCATACACCGTCAATGACGACCGCCGGCCGTTGTGGAATCGCCTCTACACCGCACACGCGGACCTCGTGCTCAACGGGCACGTGCACCACTACGAGCGGTTTGCACCGATGCAGCCCGATGGCACCCGCGACGACGCGACGGGGATCCGTGAGATCAACGTCGGCACGGGCGGCGAGAGCATGGACGAGGTCACCACGGTCGCGATCCATCCGAACAGCGAAGTCCGTGGGTTCACCTTCGGGGTCCTGAAGGTCACGCTCGAGGACGGCGCGTACACTTGGGAGTTCGTCCCCGTGGCCGGCGAGTCGTTCACCGACTCGGGCCAGGGCGTGTGTCACGGAGCGGCGGGCGAGAATCACGCTCCCACCGCGAATCCCGGCGGGCCGTATCGCTCGGAGGATCAAGTGAGCTTCGACGGGAGCGCGTCGTATGATCCGGACGGAGACGCTCTCGCGTACGCGTGGGACTTCGGCGACGGGTCGAGCGGCACGGGCGCGCAGCCGACCCACACCTACGCGGCGGACGGCACGTACACCGTGTCCCTCACGGTCACCGATGCGCGGGGCGCGGCGAGCCCGTCCGTGCAAACGACCGCGACCATCGGCAACATTCCCCCCACCGTGAACGCCGGCGGCGACGCGCGGACCGGCCCCGGGTTCTTCACGCTCCACGCGACGTTCAGCGACCCGGGCGCGAACGACGCGCCGTGGTCCTATGATATCAGCTGGGGGGACGGATTCTCGACCCACGGAGAGACCTCGAGCCAATCGGACGAGATCTCACCGTCGCATCTCTACGTGGTGCCCGGCACCTATCCCGTGCGGGTCACCGTCACGGACAAGGACGGCGGGCAGGGGGCGGACCAGATCGCCCTGACGGTGACGCTGACGCCGTAGTCCTCCCGTGGGGCCGCGGGGGCTGTATTTTCCCCGACATGCCGCGACCCCGAGACCGTGTCCTGCAAAATCTCGAAGCGATCTACCGCGACGCCTATGAGCGCGCCAAGGCCGCCGGCGACCAGGCCCGCATGGCCGATCTCGACGCCGCCTACCAGCGGGAGCAGCTGCTGCTCGAGGTCCTGCTGGACATCCGCGACGCGCTCACGGCCGGGACGGCGCCCCGCGGCGGCCAGGCGGCGGGGTCGGATCCGATCGCCGCGCTCGAAACCATTCATCGCATCACCAAACTCCGCTGAGGACTCGCCTATGATCCGGAGCCTGGCCACGGGACTGCTGTGCGTTTACCTCGGCGCTTGCGGCGGCAAGGCCGACCTCGTGGTCACCGGTGGAGTGCTCTGGACGGGACTCTCGCGCGGCCGGCCTCGACCCGGCGCCGTCGCGATCGCGGGGGGGAAGATCCAGGCGGTGGGAGACTCGTCCGCGGTGGCGCGGTACGTGGGCCCCCGCACGGCCGTGGTGCAGGCCCGCGGCGGGCTGGTCATGCCCGGCTTCACGGACGGTCACACCCACTTCATCGACGGCGGGTTCCAGCTCGCGTCCGTGGACCTGCGCGACGCGGCGACCCCCGCGGAGTTCATCCGTCGCATTCAAACGTACGCCAGGACCCTCAAACCAGGTGAGTGGATTGTGGGCGGCGACTGGGATCACACCCTCTGGCCGGGACAGCGGCTGCCACAGCACCAGTGGATCGACTCGGTGACGCCGGACAACCCCGTGTTCGTGAACCGCGTGGACGGGCACGAAGCGCTCGCCAACGCGGCCGCGATGCGCGCGGCGCGCGTCACCAAGGAGACCCCCACGCCTCCGGGTGGCGAGATCCTGCGGGACGCGCGCACGGGTGAGCCGACGGGAATCTTCAAGGACGGAGCGCTCGACGTCGTCGGACGGGCCGTTCCCGAGCCGTCGCCCGAGCGCCGCGACTCGGGGCTGGCGCGCGCATTGGCCCATGCCGCCCGTCTGGGCGTAACCGCCACCGCGCACATGTCCGCGTCATGGGCGGACCTGGCCAGCTACCGCCGGCTCGAGCGGGCGGGCCGGCTCACGCTGCGCGTGGCCCTGTACCTGCCCCTCGACGCGTGGCGCGTCGTGGCCGATAGCGCACGGCGCGCCGGGAGCGGCGACGAGTGGGTGAAGATCGGCGGCGTCAAAGGCTTCATGGACGGCTCGGCGGGCTCGCGGACCGCGTACTTCTTCGAGCCCTACAGCGACTCGGCGGCATACCGCGGACTGCTGCAGCACCCGGAGGCGGACATGCGGAGCTGGATCGGCAACGCGGACTCCGCCGGGCTCCAGATCGCCGTGCATGCCATCGGAGATCGCGCCAACGCGATCCTCCTCTCGATTTACGACAGCGTCGCGCGGGCCCACGGCCGGCGCGATCGCCGCTTCCGCGTCGAGCATGCCCAACACTTGCGTCCCCAGGACATTCCCCAGTTCGGGAACCTGGGCGTGATCGCGTCGATGCAGCCCTACCACGCCATCGACGACGGGCGCTGGGTGGAGCAGCGCATCGGGCCGGTGCGGATCAGGACCACGTACGCGTTCCGTACGCTGCTCGCCACCGGCGCCACCCTGGCGTTCGGCTCCGACTGGACCGTCGCGCCGCTCGACCCGTTGCTGGGCGTGTACGCGGCGGTGTCGCGGCGCACGCTCGACGGCAAGAACCCCAATGGCTGGATCCCGGAGCAGAAGATCGGTGTGGACGAGGCGCTCCGTGCTTATACGTGGGGCAACGCCTTCGCGACCTTCGACGAGCGCACGCGTGGCATCCTCGCCCCCGGCTACGACGCCGACGTCGTGGTGCTCGATCGCGATCTCTTCACGCTGCCGGCCGATTCGCTCGATCAGGCACGGGTGCGCTACACCATCGTCGGCGGCAAAGTCGTCTACTCTCCGTAATCCAATCCCGCCTCCTGCGCCGTGAGCGGCTGGTCGCCGTCGTGCTCCACCCCCGCCTCGAGCACCTCTCCCAACACCAACGTGTGATCCCCGCTCGGCAGCGTGGCCACGACGCGGCATTCGACCCACCCCAGCGCGTCGGCCAGCACCGGGACGCCCGACGCGGGCGCCGGCTTGGTCCTGATTCCCTTGAGCTTGGGGGGGGTGCCGGCCGATGCCCGGCCGAGCTTCTCGGCCACGTCGCGCTGACCGGCGCGCAGCACGCTGAGCGCGAAGTGATGCGCGTCGCGAATCATGCCGATCGTCTTCGACCGGTTCTCCACCGCCACGACGACCATCGGTGGATGGAACGAGGCTTGGCTGACCCAGCTGGCGGTCATGCCGTGCTCCTCGCCGCCGTGCTTCACCGTCAAGGCATGCAGGCCGCGGGCAAAGTGCCCGAGGACGCGTTGCGTCGTCGCCTCGTTCATGTCGGCAAATATTGCACGCGCGACTATCTTTGAGCCATGGCGACACGCACGCATCCCGGGCCCCGGGCCGCCAAGGCGCTGTCCAAGGCCGACCTGCTCGACATGTACCGGTTGATGCTCTTGTCGCGTCGCATCGACGACAAGGAGATCCAGCTCAAGCGCCAGAACAAGATCTACTTCCAGATTTCCGGAGCCGGGCACGAAGCCGTTCTCGTCGCCGCCGCCAGGGCGCTCCGCCCCGCCTATGACTGGTTCTATCCCTATTATCGCGACCGCGCGCTCTGCCTGGCGCTGGGCATGACCCCCACCGAGATGCTGCTCTCCGCGGTCGGCGCCGCCGACGACCCCAACTCCGGCGGCCGGCAGATGCCGTCGCACTGGGGTCACAAGGCGCTGCACATCGTGAGCCAATCGAGCCCCACCGGGACGCAATTCCTGCAGGCCGTGGGCTGCGCGGAAGCGTGGCTCCGGTATGCGCGACTCGACACCATCGCCGACAAGCCCACCCGCACCGACGATCTCGTGTACGTCTCGGCGGGCGACGGCACGACGAGCGAAGGGGAGTTCTGGGAAGCCCTGAACAGCGCTACCAACCTGAAGCTACCGATCTTGTTCCTCATCGAGGACAACGGCTACGCGATTTCGGTGCCCGTCGAAGTCCAGACCGCCGGTGGCTCGGTGTCGCGGCTCGTGAAGGCGTTCCCCGGCCTCCTGGTGGAGGAGGTCGATGGCTGCGATCCGGTCGCGTCGTACGACGTGCTGCTGCGCGCCTCGGAGTACGTGCGCCAGCGCAAGGGTCCCGCGCTCGTGCACGCACACGTCATCCGTCCCTACTCGCACTCCCTCTCGGACGACGAGGTGCTCTACCGCCCGCCCAAGGAGCGCGACGACGACGCGCGCCGCGACGGCGTGCAGGCGTTCCCGAAGCGCCTCATCGCCGAGGGTGTCGCCACCGACGCGGAGATCGAGGTCATCAAGCGGCACGTGGAGGAGGAGATCGCCGTCGCCGCGGACATGGCGCTGGCGTCGCCGCAGCCCAAGGCCGAGAGCGCGCTGCTGTACGTCTACTCGCCCGATGTGGATCCGACCTCGGAGCAGTTCGACACCGAGGACGACCCCCAGTTCGGCGGCGATCCGACGACCATGGTGGATCTCCTCAACACTTGTCTCAAGGACGAGATGGCGCGCGATCCCCGCATCCTCGTGTTCGGCGAAGACGTGGCCGACGCCAGCCGCGAGCAGTACCTCGGGCAGGTGAAGGGAAAGGGAGGCGTCTTCAAAGTCACGTGGGGGCTGCAGCGCCAGTTCGGGAGCGACCGCGTGTACAATTCCCCGCTCGCCGAGGCGAACATCGTGGGCCGGGCGATCGGGCTGGCGACCCGGGGCCTGAAGCCCGTCGTGGAGATCCAGTTCTTCGATTACATCTGGCCCGCCTACCATCAGCTCCGCAACGAGCTCGCCACGCTGCGCTGGCGCTCGAACAACGCCTTCAGCTGTCCCGCGGTCGTCCGGGTGACCTACGGCGGGTACCTGAAGGGCGGGTCGATCTATCACTCGCAGACGGGCGCCGTCGTCTTCACCGCCGTGCCGGGGCTGCGCGTGGTCTGCCCCAGCTCCGCGCTCGACGCGAACGGCCTGCTGCGGACCGCGATCCGCTGCGACGATCCCGTGCTGTTCCTCGAGCACAAGCACCTGTACCGCCAGACGTACAACAAGGCGCCCAACCCCGGCCCCAATTTCATGATCCCGTTCGGCAAGGCGAAGCGGGTGCGCGAGGGACGACACCTGACCGTCGTGACCTACGGCGCCGTGGTGCAGCGCTCGCTGGTCGCGGCGAAGCAGCTCGAGGAGCAGGACGGCGTGAGCGTGGAAGTGATCGATCTGCGCAGCCTCTCCCCGGTGGACTGGGAGGCGATCGCGAGGTCGGTCCGCAAGACCAACAAGGTGCTGGTGGCGTACGAAGACTCGCTCTCGTGGGGCTATGGCGCGGAAATCGCCGCCCGGCTCGCCGACGAGTGCTTCTCCTGGCTCGACGCCCCCGTGAAGCGCGTGGCGTCGACCGACACGTTCGTGGGCTACGCCCCCGATCTCGAGGATTTCATCCTGCCCCAGGTGGAGGATCTCGCGCGCGCGATGCGCGAACTGCATGCGTTCTAGCGCGACCCGCGCGTACAGCCTGCTGTTCCTTCTCTCCGGAGCCACCGGGCTCGTGTACGAGCTGCTCTGGGTTCGGCTCTTGTATCAAGCGTTCGGATCAACCATCCAGTCCGTGACGACCGTCGTCGCCGCCTACATGGGGGGCCTGGGTCTCGGCGCGTGGTGGCTCGGGCGCCGCGCGGACCGCCATCCGAACCCCGCCGCCCTGTACGGCCGCCTCGAGATCGCCATCGGCGTGTTCGGCCTGCTGTCGCCGCTCGTGCTGTCCCTCGCGCATCAGGTCTACGTCGCCTTGGCACGCAGCTTCGGCCTCGGCGGAGCGGTGAGCCTGGCGCTCCGCTTCGGCCTCGCCGCCCTCGTGTTGCTCGTTCCCACCACGCTGATGGGCGGCACGCTCCCGGTCCTGACCCGAGCCTTCATGGGCGCCGAGCGCGAGCGGCTGCGGCGCGCCCTCGGTCGCCTGTACGGCCTCAACACCCTGGGCGCCGTGGCGGGCGCAGCGCTCGCCGGATTCGTGCTCATCGAGCGGGTCGGCATCCGGCTCTCCTTGTGGGGCACGGCGGCGGTCAACCTCGCGCTTGGGCTCGCAGCCCTGGCGCTGGCCGCCCCCCTCGAGCTCCCCCCAGTCCCCCCCTCCCCGCCGCGGGCGGGCGGCGGCGGGGCCGTCCGGCGGGCGGCTCTGGCCCTCCTCGCGGTGACGGCGTTCGCCTCGCTGCTCGACGAGATCGCTTGGACGCGGGTGCTGGTGATGGTCGTCGGCGGGTCGACCTATGCCTTCACCCTGGTGCTGCTCGTCTTCTTGTTGGGCATCGGGCTCGGCAGTGCCTACGTGGCGCGGGGACGTGCCGCGGGACCCGCCACGACCGCCGATGCGGCGCTGGCCCAGGGCATCACCGGCGCGGGTGCCGCCGGGCTGCTCGCCTTCTTCGCGGCGCTGCCGCTCTACATCGTCGCCGTCTTCCAACACCACGGCTTCGGGGCGACCACGCGCCTCGCCCTCATGGGCCTCGCGGTCGGCGCCGTCGTGCTGATCCCCGCCATCGGGATGGGCCTGAGCTTTCCGCTCCTGGCCGACCTCGCCGCGCCGCGCGACGCCGCCCGCGGCGCCGACGTGGGCGCTGCCTACGCGCTCAACACGCTGGGCAGCATCGCGGGTGCCGTGCTCACGGGCTTCGTGCTGGTCGTTACACTCGGCACCGAGACCACTCTGCGCCTGGGCCTCGTGATCAACGGCGTGGCCGCCCTGGTGCTCGCGGCGCTCGCGGCTCGCGGCGTGGCGGAAGGCTCGGCGGAGCACCGCGCCTTGCGGCTCCGTGTGCTCGCCGCCGGCGCTCTGGCGAGCCTCGCCCTGGGCGCCGCGGTCGGCGCCCCCGCGTGGAGTTCACGCCTGATCGATCTCGGACCCACGATCTACGCACGCTACCCCATGAACGCCGCCGCGCGGCAAGCCTTCCTTGCACACCGCGGCGCGCGTCAGCTCGCGTTTCGCGAAGGCTGGAACGCGACCGTGAGCGTGTGGGAGGGGGCAACCGGCCGCACGCTGCGCGTCAACGGCAAGGTCGACGCGTCCGATCACGGCGACATGAACACGCAGATCATGCTCGCGCTCGCCCCCGCGGCGGCCCGACCCGAGCCCACGTCCGCCTTGGTGATCGGGTTCGGCAGCGGCGTCACGACCCGCGTAATCGCTCAGGTGCCCGGCATGCGGCGGGTGCGGGTCGTCGAGATCGAGCCCGCCGTGCTCGCGATGAGTGCGCTGTTCTCGAGTGTCAACGACTCGATCCTCGGGCGAGCCGGCGTCTCGGCCGTCGTGGACGACGCGCGCAGTGCCCTCCAGCTGCACGGCGACCGGTTCGATGTGATCGTGTCGGAGCCGTCCAATCCGTGGGTGGCGGGTGTCGCGACGCTATATACGCCGGAGTTCTTCCGGATCGTGCGATCCCGCCTTGGCGACGACGGTGTGTTCGGCCAGTGGGTCCAGCTGTACCAGCTGCCCCTTCCCGTCGTCGCCGGCGTCGTACGCAACATGCGAGCCGTGTTTCCCCACGTCGAGGTGTGGTTTTCGACGAACGTCGACATCATGGTTCTGGCCTCGGGTCGCCCCCTCCGCTACGACCGGAGCTGGCTCGGGCGGCTGCTGGCGCCGGATACGCCCGTGGGCGGGCTGGCCCGGGAGTGGTTGGGGATCGATTCCGTGGGCGATCATTTCGGCCGTCGGCTGCTCGGCGAGGCCGGTACCGCCCGCCTGGCCGACCGTGCGACGCTGTCGCACTCGGACGACCGCCCCGCGCTCGAGTTCGTGGCGGCGCGTCGCTTCCTCGACCCCCTGTGGGATCCGGCCGTGTTCGATTCTCTCATCGCCATCGGCGCGTCCGTCGGCGACGTCGCCGGAACGTCGCCGGTGCTGCTCGCGCGAGCGATGACCGCCCCGCGTGTCCTCGCGACGCAACTCGAGATCCTCGAGGCTGCGCACCGCGCGTTGCCGGCCGATCCCGTGTGGACGGTGCGATTCGCGCGGGCGCGCGCTGGGGCCGGCGACACTGCGGTTGCGGACAGCCTGTTGCGCGGGGTGCTGACGCGCTCGCGGCACCCCGAGGCGTTGCTGTTCGCGGCCGCCTTGGCCGAGCGACGTGGCGACGATCGCCGGCGGGCCGAGCTCCTCCGGGAGTTGTTGGCGCACGGCGGGGATAGCGCGGAGGCGGACGCCGGTCTCGCCGCGCTGGCGGCCCGGGCTGGGCGCTGGCGCGAGACCGCCGCCCGCGTGCTCGACGCGCTCACCATCGGCGTGGGCACGTATCGCCATCCGTTCCCGGCGGACGTCCTGCGAGCCGCTCTCACCCCGCTGGCCCTCTCCGGCCCCGCGGCGCTCGCCGACAGCACACTGGCGGCAGCCGAGCGAGCCAGACCCGGGTGGGCGACCCTGTACGAGCTGCGCGCGGCCGCGCAGCTGCGAGCCCTCCGCTGCGAGGATGCTGCGACGCAGTTCCTCGTGTTGGTGGAGTTCGGAATCGAAGTCGCCGACGCGCCCGAGCGCCTGCGGCGCTGCCGGCGGGGAGGGACGAGCTAGGCGCCCGGCTGCTCGCCCAGGGCCTGCTTGATCTCTCCCGCCGCCGCGATCACGTGGTCCACATCGCGCGACAGCGCGCGCGCCTGTTGGGTGGCGCGCGTCAGGTCGTCCAGCGCCACCGCCACGCCGGCCGAGCGCAGTCGCAGCAAGTCGAACCGGACGTTCTGCATGGCCAGGACGCACGACTCCAGCTGGTCCCCCACCAGCTGGCGCCGGGTGAGCAGGTCGGTCAGCGTCTGGCGCTGGCGGTGGAGCAGACTCACCTGCCGGTCGCGCTCGACCCCGTCCGGCTGGCGCTTGGTCGCCTCGATCTTCTCCTCCAGGCGCCTGAGGGCCCCCTGGTCCACGCTGCCGCTCATCGCCTGCAGCATGCGCGCCAGCTCCTCGGCTCGATTGAGCAGCGCGTCCGCCGTCACCACGATGTCGGGAAGCAGCTTCCGCTCCGACTTGGGCAGCCGATCCACGATCCGGAGGATCGCCTTGCGGTCGCTGCGCGCCTGCTGGATCGACTCCGTCTCGTGTCCGAACTCGTCCGTCGTGGCCCGCGGCAGCTCGACCGGGCGGCGGCCTCCGGCGGCGAGGCGCGCCCCGATCGCGTCCGGTGCGGGCGGCCGGGCGAGCACGTCGCGCCAGGAATACCCGGCGTGCCACAGCCGCACGACGCGTGGTAACAGGACCGTGCCCGCCCAGACACCGGCGACGAAGAGCGACCAGCTCGGCCGATGCGGCCCTGTCGCGACGTTGATCATGAAGAGCGAACCACACACCGACGCCCACGTGACGAGCCGGCTCCGCAGCTCCCGCACGATCTCGGGCTCACCGCTCGGCGCGAGCTGCGGGCGCTCCCGCATCCGCTCGAGCCGCCGGGCCGCCCCGTCGGAGCCCGTCTGCCTCCCCGGCGGCGGCTCGCGCGCCGCCGGCGGACGCGGCCGCCCCGCCCGCGACAGACTGGGGCGACGCGGCTGGTACATCGTGGCGCTGCGCGCCTCGAGCGCGCGCCGCAGCGCGTCCGCCGTGGGCCAGCGATCTTCCGGATCCTTCTCGAGCGACCGCATCACGCACGCGGCCAGGTCCTCGGGAACGTCCGGCCGTTTGTCGGTGACGAGCGGCGCCCGCTCCGTGATCTGCTTCACCAGGATCCCGGGCACCGTGGGGGCCTGGAATGGCAGCTCCCCCGCCAGCGTCTGAAATGCCACCACTCCCAGGCTGTAGATGTCCGAGCGCCCGTCGATCTCGCGGTCGCCCGCCGCCTGCTCCGGGCTCATGTAGTGCGGCGTCCCGATGGCGACCCCCGTCGCCGTCAGGGTCGCGGAACCCGTCGTCGACGACAGAGCCTTGGCGATCCCGAAATCGGTGACCACGACGCGGCCGCGACTGCCCTCCAGCAGGATGTTGTCGGGCTTCACGTCGCGGTGAATGATGCCCAGCGCGTGCGCGGCTCCCAGCGCGTCCGCCGTCTCCAGCATGATGCGACGCGCCTCGTCCGGCGGCAGTCGCCCGCGTCGCTTGAGCTTCGCCCCGAGCGACTCCCCGTCCACATACGCCATCACGAAGTACACGAGTCCGTCCGGGCCCTCGCCGACGGAGTGGATCGGCACGATGTGGGGGTGGGACAAACGGGCCGCGGTCTCCGCCTCGCGCACGAAGCGCAACCGGATTTCCTCGCGGAACGCGAGTTCGGGGGGGAGCACCTTGACGGCGACGCGTCGCTTCAGCCGCTCGTCGCGGGCGTTGAAGACCACGCCCATCCCGCCCCGGCCGATTTCCCCTTCGAGGGTATAGGCGCTGCCGAGCGCCTGTGCCAGGCGGGCCGCGAGTGCCTTGTCTGCTTCGTTCATCCCAGTTCGCGTGAAGTGCGCGCGGATAGATTAGCCGCCCTAGAGCGGGCGTGCAACCTGCAAGGCGCGCGTAACTTACGGGAGACGCCGCGCCAAGGCGACGGTCCAACGCTCCCAATGGATGGCTATTCGGCAGCGTCTGCCTAATTGACCGCCGAGCGATGGAACGTGCGTGCTCAGTTCGACGTTTTTGTTTGGCATGAACGATGCTATCGACCCCTGCCGACATATGCAGCGGCCAGACCCTGACACAGAGATCGATACCCATGTCTGAGAGACTGACGCTTCCGGTGCTGCCACTCCGGGAGGTCGTGTTGTTTCCCGGTGTGTCCGCGCCGATCGGCGCCGGACGCCCGGCGACGTTGCGCGCCATCGAAGCCGCACTGAAGAGCCCGTCGCACCTCATTTTCGCGGTGGCCCAGCGCGAGAACGTCGACACGGTGACCCCCGGAGTGCTGTACACGACGGGGACCATCGCCAAGATCAGCCAGATCCAGCGCGGGCTCGGCGGCGTGCAGCTCCTGCTCCACGGCGAAAGCCGCGCGACCGCGCTGCATTATAGCGAGAACGGGCGCTACCTCGAGGCCGTGCTCCGCGAGGTTGAGGACCTGCCCCCGCTCAACCCGGACGACGCCGCCTTCGTCGGGTTGCATCGCGAGGCGCGCGAGCGGGCCGCCGAGCTGGGCCAGAAATCGGGCCTCCCCGAGGATGTGGTTCGCCAGGTGCTCGAAGGCGTGGCCGAGCCCGGGCGGCTGGCGGACCTCGTCGCCGGCTACCTCGAGATTCCGCCCGCGGAGCGCCAGGGCCTGCTCGAGACCTTGTCGGTCGAGGACCGGCTGCGGCGCGTGCTCGTCCACGTGCAGCGCCAGATCGGCGTGCTGGACGCGCAGGAGCACATCAAGTCGCAAGTGCAGGAGGAGCTGGGCGAGCGACAGCGCGAAATGTTTCTGCGCGAGCAGCTGAAGGCGATCCGCAAGGAGCTGGGCGAAGAGGACGACGTGGTGGAGGTGGACGAGCTGCGGAAGCGCTTCGCGGCGCTCGAGCTTCCCGAGGCCGCCCAGAAGGAAGTCGAGCGGGAGCTCCAGCGGCTCGAGCGGGCGAATCGTGATTCCATGGAAGCGCAGGTGATCCGCACCTACCTCGAGACCATGGCCGAGCTGCCCTGGAACAAGCGGGCCGAAGAGTCGCTCGACTTGAAGCGTGCCGCGGAGATCCTCGAGCAGGACCACTACGGTCTGAAGGATGTGAAGGATCAGGTGCTCGAGTTCCTGGCGGTGCGCCAGCTGCGCCAGCGCGCGCCGCAGGACGCGGCGCAGGGCAACGACGACGACAAGGAAGCCAAGGGGCCCATACTCCTGTTCGTCGGGCCGCCGGGTGTGGGAAAAACATCGATCGCGAAATCGATCGCGCGGGCCATGGGCCGGCCGTACGTGCGCATCTCGCTGGGGGGGGCGCGCGACGAGGCCGACATCCGCGGTCACCGCCGCACCTATGTGGGCGCCATGCCCGGTCGCATCATCCAGGGCATGAAGCAGGCCGGCGCCAAGAACCCGGTGTTCCTGCTCGACGAGGTCGACAAGCTGGGCGTATCGTTCCAGGGCGACCCCGCCGCGGCGCTGCTCGAAGTGCTCGATCCGGCGCAGAACGACTCGTTTACGGATCACTACCTCGGCGTACCGTTCGACCTGTCGGAGGTGTTGTTCATCGCGACGGCGAATTTCCCGCAGAGCATTCCGGGGCCGTTGCTCGACCGGCTCGAGACCGTGAACTTCGCCGGCTACACGGAGCGTGAGAAGCTCGAGATCGCCAAGCGCTACCTCGTGCCCCGACAGCTGCGCGACAACGGGCTCTCGCCCGAGCAGCTCGAGATCACCGATGCCGCGCTCAGTGAAATCATCACCAGCTACACGCGTGAGGCCGGTGTCCGGCAGCTGGAGCGCGAGATCGGAAAGCTGGGCCGCAAAGTCGCGCGCAAGATCGCGGGCGCCGAGGTCGAGCGCATCCGAGTCGACGCGGGCCACGTGGACGACCTGATCGGACGGCCCAAGGTCCATCCCGAGCACAAGGCGCGCGAAGACCAGGTGGGCGTGGCCACGGGCATGTACTACACGCCCGTCGGCGGCGACATCATGTTCGTCGAGGCGAGCGTGATGCGGGGCAAGGGCGAGCTCGTGCTGACGGGCCAGCTGGGCGATGTCATGAAGGAGTCGGCGCGGGCGGCCCTCACGTACGCCAAGTCGCACGCCGATCAGCTGGGCATTCCCGAGGACGCGTTCGCCGACACGGACATCCACGTCCACGTTCCCGCGGGCGCCATCCCGAAGGACGGGCCCTCGGCCGGCGTCACCATGGCGACGGCGCTCGTCTCGGCGCTGTCGCGCCGCTCGGCACGCCACGACCTGGCGATGACGGGCGAGATCACCCTACGGGGCCGGGTGTTGCCGATCGGGGGAGTCAAGGAAAAGGTGCTCGGCGCGGTGCGCGCGGGCATCCGTACGGTCGTGCTCCCGAAGGAGAACGCGCCCGATCTCGAGGACCTCCCCGAGGACGTGCGCTCGTGGCTGGATGTGCACCTGGTGGAAGACCTGGACGAAGTGCTGACGTTGGCCCTGCGGGGCGCGCGCCTCGAGGCGGGACATCTGGTGTTCGACGGCGATGCGCCCATCGAGCCGAGCCTGATCGCCAAGCACAACTGAGGCGGTCCGCCTTCGGACCCTCAAGCCCCCGGGGCATGGTCTCGGGGGCTGTTTGTCATGCCTTCGTCATGGCCGGAACCTGCCCAACCCTTTCACCGTAAGAGCTGTCTAATCGTCCGACCAGGTCTCGAGGCTCCCGTCATGCCCGCTGTCGTCCTGCTCGCGATCGTGCTGCAATCCACCGCGTCGTCTTCCGGCGCCGGTGGCGCCGACCCATTGCCCGGTGCCAAGCGGGCGTCCGCGGTGCGGGCGACCAGCCCGGTGGTGATCGATGGCCGGGACGACGATGCCGTTTGGCGTGTGGCGCCGGCGATCACCCAGTTCCGCGAGTTCCAGCCGAAAGAGGACGGCGATCCCCGATACGCCACCGAGGCGAAGGTCGCCTACGACGACCGCAACCTCTACGTCTTCATCCGGGCGTTCGACCCTCATCCCGACAGCATCCTGAAGCTGCTCGCGCGCCGCGACGTCCGCGCCGCCACCGACCAGCTCAAGATCATGATCGATTCCTACCACGATCGGCGCAACGGCTTCGAGTTCGCCGTGAACCCTGCCGGCGTGAAACGCGACTACGCGATCTACAACGACAACCAGGAAGACGATGCCTGGGACGCGGTGTGGGACGTGGCCACGCAGGTCGACTCGCTCGGCTGGACCGCGGAGTTCCGGATCCCGCTCTCCCAACTGCGCTATGTCCCGCGCGGCACGAATACGTTCGGGTTCGGCATCTGGCGCGACATCCAACGCTACACCGAGCGCGAGAGCTGGCCGCTGTACCGCAACTCGCAGTCGGGAATCTCCTCGCAGCTGGGCGAGTTGACCGGCCTGGACGGCCTGCCCTCCCCGCGCCGGCCGGAAATCGCGCCATATATGCTGACCAAGAACGTGTCCGTTCCCACCGGCGGCGCCTTCGATCGGTCTCAAAAAGTCACCGGCGGCGCCGACCTGAAGTACGGGATCACGTCGAACCTCACGCTCGATGCGACGGTGAACCCCGACTTCGGGCAGGTAGAGCAGGATCCCTCGGTGCTCAACCTCACGGCATTCGAGACGTTCCTTCAGGAACGACGGCCATTTTTCGTCCAGGGCGCGGGCATCTTCCGCTTTGATGTGAATTGCAGCCAGGTGAACTGCAACGGCGAGGGGCTGTTTTATTCTCGGCGCATCGGCCGCGCGCCCCAGCTCGACTACGGCGAGCCGGGCTCTCCGACGGCTACCACGATCTATGGAGCCGCGAAGCTGACGGGCCGGTTGCCGGGTGGACAGAACGTCGGTGTCCTCGATGCCGTTACAGAGCGCGCCGCGAGCCCACTCGACGAAACGATGGAGCCCACCACCAACTACGCCGTGGTGCGGACGCAGCAGGATTTCCGCAATGGTGAGAGCGGCGTCGGCATGATGTTCACGGCCGTGAATCGCAACCTCGACCAGTGGAGCCAGGACTCCCTGCGTCGGAGCGCTTACGTGGGCGCGGTCGACTTCCGGCACCGCTTTCTCCAGGGGCACTACCAGGTCTCGGGCTCGTTCGACCTGAGCCGGGTCGCGGGAACCGACTCGGCGATCGCCCGCACGCAACGGGATGCGGTTCACTTCTATAAGCGGCCCGGCGCCGGCGTGTCGTACGACCCCACCCGCACCAGCCTCTCGGGCAACGCCGAAGAGCTCCTGTTCGGCAAGGTGGGCGGCGGCATTACCCGGTTCGAGACCAGCTACCTGCGTCGCTCCCAAGGCTTTGAGGCCAATGACCTCGGTTTCCTCCTGCAGGCGGACCAACAGAGCTGGAACACGTGGTTCGGCCTGCAGGCGCTACATCCGTCTTCGATCTACCAGCAGGCGTTTTGGAACTTCAACTGGTGGCAATACTGGACAGCGGCAGGCACTCCCGTCGAGCGCGCGGCCAACACCAATGGCCATGTCATGCTGAAGAACCGCTGGTGGGTCCACGGCGGCGTCACCGTGGGCCAGCTCGGCACCACGTTCTGCGATCGCAACTGCTCGCGTGGGGGGCCGGCCGTGCGGGTGGATCCCTACCTTTCCGCGTGGGGAGAGGCGGACGGTGACGGGCGCCCCGCGTTCGTGCCGTTCGTGTGGTTCAACTACCGGCGTGGCGACGGTGGCCGGTCGGAGCGGTTCAACGGGAACGTGCAGGTCACCTACCGGGTCGCCTCTCAGGTCAACACATCGCTGACCCTGAGGGCGACACACAACGTGAACGATGTGCAGCCCCGGGGCCCGGACTCGACGGGCACGCACTACAGGTTCGCGCATCTCGATCAGAAAGAGGTGTCGCTCACCGGCAGGGTCGACTACACGCTCTCGACCACGCTCACGTTGCAGCTGTACGCGCAGCCGTTCGTCAGCAAAGGGACCTATTCGAACCCACGTGAGCTCGCAGACCCGAACGCCGTCGCGTTCGACGATCGCTACCAACCGTTCGCCTTTGCGCCCGGCGGATTCAACGACAAGGAGTTCAACTCGACTGCCGTGCTGCGTTGGGAGTACCTGCCCGGGTCGGCCCTCTTCCTTGTCTGGACGCAGGGGCGGCAACTTCGCGACGGCGCCGAAGGACCGCGGTCTATGGGCGGCGACTTCCGTGACCTCTTCGATCTGCATCCGGAGAACACGTTTCTCGTGAAGGCGTCCTACTGGATCAACTGGTAGGGCGTCAGTGCGCCGCCACGCCATCCAGCACCAGTCTCACGGCGGCGTCCTTCCAGCGCTCGCGTAACGCCGGCTCGTCGGCGCCGAGCGGCGGTGCGCTCGTGGCGATCAGGGACTCGAGGCCGAGGTACGCGACCATCAACACGAGGGCCTGGGCGGCCGCGAGGTGGGGGTCGACGTCATCGCGCACCCGCCCCCGGCCCTGGCCCTCGGCGAGGAGCACGACCAGCTGCTTGATGGCCGGGGCAAAGGGACGGGCGTCGGAGCGCCCCGCCGACGTGAGCAATAGGACGAGATCGGGATGCTGGGCGAGGAAGTCGAACTGCAGCGCGAGCGCGGCGCGAATGCGGTCGAGGGGATCCCGGCCGGGGACGGGGAGATCGCTCAGCGCCCGCTCCAGCTCGGCGGCACCCTGGCCCAGCACCGCGGAAAACAGCCCGCGCTTCGAGTGGAAGTAGTAAAACAGCAGCTGCTTGTTCACGCCCGCCCGGCGCGCAATCCGGGCAACCCGCGCCCCTTCAAAGCCGCACCGGGAGAACTCTTCACCGGCCGCGGCGATAATGCGTAACGCTCGACTGTTGCTTAGCTTGGGCTTCAGAAGGCGGTTTCCTCAACCGGACGGTTGAGAAAATATACTCGTCCAATCCCCCAGCGCCAGATCTCCGGGAGTCCGCGCCAACCCGTTCTTCAGGAATTCGATCACGAGGCGGTTCACTTCGTCGGGCGCTTCTTCCTGTACCGAATGCCCCGCCTGCGGCACACTCAGAAAGGCAGCGCGGGGAATGCCGGCGGCGAGCGCGCGCCCCAGGGTGATCGGGATCAGGCGATCCGCTTCTCCCCACAGCACCAGCGTAGGAACGGCGATGTGGTCGAGTCTGCCCGCGAGCGCATCGAATCGGAAGGCGCGCAACACGGCACGCAGGGCCCGCCCGTATTCGGGCTCCGCCACCGGGGCGTAGTACTGGTCCACGTCCGCGGCGCTGACCTTGCCCGGGTCGGCGTACGTGGCCTTGAGCATGCGCTCGGTGAACCCTCGGCCGCGCAACGCGAAGAGCAGCGGCCCAAGCAGGGGCCAGCGACCGACTCGGAACAGCCGCGGCTCGCGCGCGCCGAGCCCCGCCGAGCCGATCAGCACCAGTCCGCGCACCCGCTCGGGGTGCGCGAGCGCGACTTCCGCGGCGATGGCTCCGCCCATCGAGTGCCCGATGAGCACGGCATCGGGGAGATGCAGCGAGTCGAGCAGGGCCACGGTGAGGCGGGCGTAGGCGGCGTTGTCGTAGCCCGTGGCGGGCTTGTCGGAGAAGCCGAACCCGCGGTTGTCGAAAGCGATCACCCGGTAGCCCGCGGCGGCGACGGGTTCGAGGTTATTGCGCCACGCGTACATCGAGGCGCCGAGACCGTGGATGAAGACGACGGGCGTCCCGTGCCCCGCGTCGATGTAGCGCAGCGTCGTGCCGTCGACCGTGAGGTAGCGGGCGGTGAAGCGGGTCCCGGCCGGAAACCGGCTCGCCTCGGGGATCGTGGGGGCGTGGCAGGCCGCAACGGCGAGTCCGCACACGAGCAACCGGTTCACGCCAGACTCCGTAGCGCCGCGCGCACCACCGCCAGGATCGCGGGGTGTGAGCTCCAGATCGCCGCCACCCCCTCCCCCGCCCCGCTGGCCGCGACCGCCTGGCCGTCGTCGATGAGCAGGATCGTGGGCGTGTCCACCGGGACGCTGGCGGCGACGAGCGTACCCGCCTCGACGGGCACGTCGCCCGCGACACGCAGCTCGAGGGTCGCGCGCTCCCGGGCGCGGCGCCAGGCGGGCAGCGACGGCCGCAGCAGCTCGGCGGCGAGTACGCCCTCCACCCGGCGCTCCGCCCGCGCCACGACCTGCATGATCAGATTCGCGGCCGCCCGGGCCCCGACAGCAGTCCGGCTCTCCGGCTCGACAGGCTCGCTGGCATCCCGCAGGGCCTGGCTCAGCCGGTCGAGGGCCTGACCCTGCTCGGCCGCGAGTTGGGCGATGAGCGCCCGGGGATCGACCGCGCGGTAGCGGGCCGGTCGCCCGGGCAGGCGGATGGCGGCGGCGCGGCCCGCGAGTCCCTCCAGCGCGCCGTAGGTGTTGGCGCGCGCGATGCGCGCGGCGTGCGCGACGGCGTAGCCGGTGGAGGGGCCCAGGCGGAGCAACGCGCCGTACACCTGCGACTCCGTGGCGGTGAATCCGAAGGGCGTGAGATTGATCGGTCCTGGCATCTTAGTAGTAGTATAAGCTACTACGCAATGCCGCTGCTAGACTATCTCGACGGCAAGCCCGAGCAGCCGGGCGATCAGTCCCAGCCGGAAGGTGGCGTCGGTTTGCCGCTGGGCCGGGCTCTTGCCGGCGCCCTCGAGCGGGAAGTAATGCGTCGTGAGGAGAGTCGTCGCCTTGGGCATGGTGCGCAGGCTCTTGGGGCTCCAGATGCCGCGGTCGTCGCACTCGCTGAAGAGGCGCGCCAGCACGCGGTTGGCGCTCGGGATCTGGCGCACCAGCCCGAGCCGCGCGAGCAGCTCGAGCCAGTAGAGGGCGAACGGGACGTCGCTCACGTGGCCCTGCGCGTCGGACCGCAGCGGGTCACCGAGCAGCTCGAAGACCGGCTTCAGGGGCTTGCGGCCGGCGAGGACGAAGAACGCCCGGCGCGGCGCGGGCACCGAGAAATAATGGCCCAGCCGCTCGATGAACCCCGCCCGCTCGCGCTGCACTGGGGGGAGGAACGCGAGCATCTCGACGGCGAAGATCGTCGGGGGATGGGCGAGCGGGTCGAGCACCGTCTTGCCCTGCGCCTTCTTGAACGGCTTTTCGGCGAGCTCGCTCCGCAGGTACTGCGAGATGTTGCTGGCGATGGTGTGGGCGGTGCCGCGCACCCGCGGATCGTCGCTGTGACCGCCGCGCGCCAGCGTGCACGCGGCGGCCTCGCGGCCCAGCCGGCGCGCCCAGCGCGCGAGCCCGAGGTCCGTGCGGGCGGGTTTCTGAAACTCGACGAGCAGCTCCAGCGCCCGCTGCGCGACACTCTTGTCGGGATCGTCCGGCTCGATGCGCGAAAGCAGCTGAAACAGAAACCGGTCCGCGTCCCGGAAGGCCCGCTCGCCGGGGGGCCAGCCCAGCTCGATCAGCCGGCGGTACTGGTACACGGTGCCCGGCTCGGTCCAGCCGTAGGGCTTGGACGCCGCCGGCGCCAGCAAATTACCGCCCCACAAGCCGTTGGCCTTCTGTTTCCGGGCGATCGCCTGGGCGGGTTTGTAGTCCAGCACCGCCTGGCGCATTGCCGCCAGCCGCTCGGCATCCCGCTCCGCTTCGGGCACCACTTCGGCATAGGCCCGGTACACGAGCGGCGGGCTCGCCGCCTCCACCAACCAGGACAGCGGCAGCCGATGGGACGCGGGGATTTCCAGGTGCTCGCTCCGAGGTGCCGGGGGGCGCGACCGTCAAAAAGCGGCGCAAACTTATGCAGGTATGTACCATTAGGCCAGAGGCAGCCGCGGCCGACCCGCCCCAACTCCGTATCGTGTTATGCCCTATGACATTATGGGCATTACCCAAACTGCAATAGCTTGCACTCAAGGTCCCCCCGCTTGGGGCCGCTGGAATTCCGAGTGCGGCAGCCATCGCGGCAGCGTTGGCGCGTTCGCGACAGCGAGCGCCACACGCAGCGCCACGCGCACCTCCTGCGCCATGCCGTCGTAGCGGAACGTCGGCCGGTATTCGTCACCCGGCTGGTGATAGCGCTCCCGGTTGTAGCGCTCTGCCTGGTCCTTGCCCCAGCCGGCGGGCCGACCCACGAAGTCCACGCCCGGCTCGATCGACAGCGCCGGCACGCCGGCTCGGGCGAACGGGAAGTGGTCGGAGCGGTAGAACGACCCGCGGACGTCGGGCTGGTGCACGACGCTCAGCGACTCCGCGCGCGCCGCCTGCTCGAACACGGGCCCCAGGGTCGAGCGGTCGATGCCCAGCGCGTCGATGTCCCGGGTCGCCCCACGTACATTCACCACGTCGAGGTTGAGCACGGCAGCGGTGCGCTCGAGCGAGACGAGCGGGTCGTGCACGTACGCCTCGCTGCCGAGCAGGCCGCTTTCTTCGGCCGTGGTGGCGACGAACAGCACCGTGCGTCGCGGCCGGGCCTGGCTCTGCAGCAGCGCCCCGGCGGTACCGAGCATCGCCGCCACGCCGGACGCGTTGTCCTCCGCGCCGTTGTAGATCGAGTCACCGTTCACGACCGGTCCGATGCCCTTGTGATCCCAGTGCGCCGTGAACACGACGACTTCGCGACTCAGGTCGGGGTCGCTCCCGGGGAGCCTCGCGACGACGTTCTCCGACTGGACGTGGCGCACCGCACTCGTGACATCGAGCGCGACGTGCAACCCGGTCGAGATCGGGCGGAAGTCGCGGCGGGCGGCGGCCCGCGTCAGCGAGTCGAGGCCCAGCCCCGCCTGCGCGAGGGCGGCCTGAGCGGCGTCGTGCGTCACCCACCCCGCGAAGGCGAGGCTGTGCGCGGCCGGGCGATCGAGCTTGAACTGCTCCACCGACCAGGAGCCGCGCACCACGTCCCATCCGTAGGTGGCGCTCTCGTTCGTGTGCACCAGCAGCGCCCCCACGGCGCCGTGGCGTGCCGCCTCTTCGAGCTTGTAGGTCCAGCGCCCGTAGTAGGTCAGAGCGCGGCCGTTGAAAATCGCGGAGTCCTGCAGACCGGGGTCGTTCACGAGCATGAGCAGCACCTTGCCGCGCACGTCCGTGTCCTTGTAGTCGTCCCAGCGCCACTCCGCCGCCTGGATCCCGTAACCCACGAAGACGACTACGCCGTCGGCCACGATGTGGTCCTCAGGGCGCTCCGCCCACGCGACGAAGTCGTCGAGGTACTTGAGCGCGTGCGGCGCGCCGCCCCTGCCCCACACCAGCGATGGATGCGGCGTCATCCCGACGAGCGCCACCGGCTGGAAGTACGATCCGTCGGCGGCGCCGGGCTCGAGGCCCATCGCCTCGAACTGCGCGGCGACGTACTTGACGGCCAGGCGTCCGCCGCGGGTCGCCGGCGCCCGCCCCTCGAGCAGGTCGTCGGCGAGATACTTCACGTGCGCATCCATGGCGGCCGCGCTCGGAGCGAACGTGACAGGGGCGGGGGCGGGACTGGGGAGCGACGCCGTTGTGGCGCACGCCGCGACGGCGGCGGCGACGAGAGTGACGCTGCGCATCGGGTGCGATCCTCGTGATGGGGGTCCAAAGCAAATCCGCTTGATCCACCTTCGGCAAGGGGTCATCTTTCGCGCATGCTTCAGACGTTGCGCTCCCGGCGCGTCGAGAAACTGCCCGATCAGGTCCGCCTCGCCGGCCGGGTGTTGCTCCTCACCGTGGACCCCGGCCTGGTGCGGCGGCAGCTCGAGGGAGAGGACCTCGCATGGCGTCCCGGGATCGCCCTGCGGGACGACATCTCGACCGATGAGATCACCCCCGCCTACATCTGCTATTACTACGACGAAACGCTGGGCGATTTCCCGTACCTGGGGCTCAAGTGCGGCGACGAATTCCCGATCACACGCGGCGCGGTGAAGCGCGGCGGGTTCGTCGCCGCGGTGAGCGGCAAGCGGCGCGGCAAGGGCTCCTCCCGCGAGCAGTCCCCCTATGCCGAGATGTGCGCCGGCATCAAGCTCGTGGTCGCGGAGAACATCGAGCGCATCTACAAGGAGAACTGCCAGAACCTGGGCGTGCTCACCACGACCGACTTCTCGCTGCTCGCCAAAGTGCGCCGCGGCGAGGCCATCCCGCTCAGCGCCTTCACCGCGGGCGAGGGGGAGATCACGCGGGGCATCATCGAATACGGCGGGTTGTTCAACTTCAACGTCGCCCGCCTGCAGGGGAAGGTCGTGCTCACCCCTCCCACCACGCGGCCCCGGCCGATGACGCTGGGCGAAAAGATCCTCGCCCGCCACTGGGTGGTGGACCCCGCGCGCGGTAAGGTGGGCGTGCCGGCCGTGAAGCCGGGTGACGAGGGATTCGTCGTCACCGACATCCGCTTCAGCCACGAATACGTGACGCCCATGGCCGCCATCTTCTTCGAGCAGCTCGTCGGCCAGGACGAGAAGGTCCACGATCCCGGCTCCATCCTCATGTTCCGCGATCACCTCACCTTCCTCGGCGAGGCGATGACCCCGGAGCGCGTGAAGGATGGCCTGCTCGACGTGGCGCTCCAGCTCGAAAAGAAGCAGCGCGCCTTCGCGGAAAAGCAGGGGATCAAGCTGTACGGCGAGCTGCGGCTGGGCCACCACGGTTCGGAAGCGATCTGTCACTCGAAGATCCTCGAGGGGCACGCGGAGCCCGGCATGATCATCATCGGGAGCGATTCCCACACCCCGCACGCCGGTGCGGTCGGGTGCATCGCGTTCGGCGTCGGCACGACGGCGATCTTCAATTCCTGGATAACCAAGGACGTGCGGCTCACGGTACCGGAGACCGTGAAGGTCGTGGTGCGGGGCCGGAAGCCCGACAACGTGACCGCGAAGGACTTCATGCTCGAGATCCTGCGCCATCCGTACGTGAAGAGCGGGCAGGCGATCGGCAAACTGGTTGAATACTGTGGCGATGCTGTCGAGTCGCTGTCGGTCGATGAACGCGCCACGATGACCAACATGACCGCCGAGGTGGGCGGGTTTACCGGCTACGTCGCCCCGGACGCGAAGACCGTGGAATACCTGATGGCGTACCGGGCGATGTCGCGCGGCCAGGCGGAGCGCCTGTGTGCCGAGGGCGCAAGCGATCCGGACGCCGAGTACTGCCAAGTGATCGAGATCGACGCCGGCGCGATCCGGCCGATGATCGCACTGCCCGGCGATCCGGGAAACGGGCGGGTCATCGAACAGTCGGAGCGCGTCCGAGTGGACATCGCCTATGCGGGATCGTGCACCGCCGGCAAGAAAGCGGACATGGACATGTACGCGCGCGTGCTCGAGCAGGCGGCGGCGCGCGGTGAGCGGGTCGCGCCGTGGGTGCGGTTCTACATCCAGTGCGGCTCGCAGGACGTGAAGCGGTACTGTGAAGAGCGGGGGTACCTCGAGCTGTTCCGGAAGGTCGGCGCGACGTTCCTCGAGCCCTCGTGCGGAGCGTGCATCAACGCGGGTCCTGGTGTCTCGAAGACGCGGGACGAAGTGACGATCAGCGCCATCAACCGCAACTTCCCGGGCCGCTCCGGTCCGGGCCAGTTGTACCTCGCCAATCCCTATACGGTCGCCGCGTCGGCGATCGCCGGCTACATCACCGAGTGGCAGGAGGGGATGGCGCTCGCCTAGGGTCCGCCGCTCGTTCCGGACAGGCTGGGCGAGGCAGGCGAGGCAGGCGAGGCGGGCGAGGCGGGCGAGCCGGGTGGCTCACCGCCGTTTTTCGGTCGCAGCGAGCCGCGCTGATACACGCTGCGCGGGTTCCACAGCACCCACGACGTGATTCCGAGGTCTTCGGCCGCGCGGATCTGCTCGCGGATCTCGAACGGCGTGTAGCGCGGCAGACGGCGTCCCAGGGTGAAGGCTTGCAGGAACGGCCGGATCTCCGCCGAGCCGGGCAGGGGGCGCGAGCGGTGCAGCGCGTCGGTGAGGGCGCTGCGCACGATGTGATACGGCTGGCCGTTGGGCCACGCGTATCCGAAGGCGCCGCGATAGTAATGGCTGGGATACACCATCGGCAGCACCACGTCGGCGACGCGCACGAAATCCTCCCACACCTGCCCGATCCCCAGGTCGCCCGTGGTGACCGATGCGGTGAGCCCGAAGATATCGAAGGTGACCGGCACGCCGAGTGGGCGGAGCCGGTCCTTGAGGAGCGCGACGTGGGCGCGGACCGCTTCGCGCTGGGTCACGCCCGGACGGTGGGCGGGGAAGATCGCGGTGGCCATACGCTCCCGCGGCTCGTCGGGGAAGCGCACGTAGTCGAACTGCACCTCCTGGAAGCCGAGCCGCACCGCCTCGCGCGCCAGCTCCGCGGAGTAGATCCACACCGAATCGTTGTACGCGTCGACCCACGCGATGTTGATCCGGTCGCGCCACAGGCCGCCGGTGTCGCGCTCCTTGACGGACCATCCCGGCTTCCGCTCGGCGAGCAGCGGGTCCTTGGCCACCACGATGCGGGCGATCGCATAGATGCCGTGCGCCGCGAGCGTGTCGAGCCTGGCGCGCGCGTCCTTGGCGCGGACGCAAGTATTGGCGCCGATCTGCTGCGCCGTCGGCACCGACGACGGATACAGCAGGCAGCCGGTGTCGTCCTTCACGTCGATGACGAACGCGTTCACCTCGGTCTCATCCGCCAGCCGTACCAGCTGCCACAGCTTGGGCGACCCGAACGCCCAGGCGTTGACGTAAAGTCCCTTGATGTTGGCGGCGCGCGGCAGCAGCACTTCTTCCTGCTGCACATAGCGGATTTCGACGGGGCGGAGCAGCACCTTCACTTCGTCCGCCGGCGTCGTGCTCATGACCGCCGGGGTTTGATCGAGCGAGTCGCGTGGGACGCCATCCTGCGCAAAAAGGCCGCGACTCGAGATGAGCGCGGCCAGCAAGAGAACGCCTGCCTGCCGGACCACAACCATAGGGGGCTACACGATAGGAATGGCGTGGGAATCGGACAAGAGACGTGAGTCACATCACTTGGTGGTCAACTGTAAGCTGTTGAACAGCAACGGATAAGTAGCAATGCTCTGGCCGCGATATTGCGGCCGGAAGCCGAACAGCACGACTCGGCCTTGTCCCAGCTTGACCTCGACCAGCGCCGCCCGCCCGGCCACGCGGTCGGGGTGCAATGCCCACCCCGAGAGTAGCACCCTGTCCGGCTCCGTCGGATAGCGGCCGACGACGCGGACGGCGCTCGAGTCGAGCACCTCGAACGCAGGGCCGCTCTCGTACCAGGCGATACTCTGCGACGGCATGCCGCGCGCGATCGGATCGCTCGGGTCGAGCTCCAGCCGGAAGATCGACCCGGGAGCGTAGAACTCGTCGTCGGCCACGCCCTCGAGCACGTTGCGGACCGGCAGCAGCAGTTGTTGAACGACGAAACGACTCGCGTCGTTCAGGGCGACCAGCGTGCCCCCGTCCTGCGCGAACTGGCGCAGCGCCTTCACGCCGTCTTCGCCCAGGCCGCCCGGGTACGGGGCCGGATACTCGTGGGGAACACCGTCGAGCAGCTCGTGAGGCGACTGGTCGGGCAGAACGACCACGTCCCACGCCGCTCGGAGCTTCCCCGCCCGTACCACGGAGTCGACGAGCGACGTGTAGGGCACCTTCCAGGTGTCGAACACCCAGCGCGTCCAGCCCTCGTCAATCGGCGCGGCATACGAGCGGTACAGTCCCACGCGGGGGGCGTCGGGCCCGGCGAAACGGGGATCGCTCGGGCTCGCCGTCGGTGGCTCGACAGGGGACGAGAGGCCGATGCGGAGGGAGTCGTGGGCCGGAACAGCCGTGACGCCCATCAAGAGCGGCAGGGTGTGGGCCGTGACGTCGTAGGGCGGGAGTGGCGGGCCGCCGGGATAGAGGCGCAGGTCCGGATAGCGCTGCGGCTCGAGCAGCGTTTTCGCGAACGCCGCATACGGCTGGCGCAGCACCACGACATAGCTGCCGGCGGGGAAGCGCTGCCCCCCGAGTGCGATGGGGTGCAGCGCGGTGCGGACCTCGACCTGGCCGCGGCGCAGAATGCCGAGCAGGGTGACGAGGCCGATGGAGTCCTGATGCTGGCGGGGGATGACGTAGGCGTACGGCCAGCCGCGCCAGCCCCGCACCGCTCGCATCTCGACCGCGAAAAAGTTCGCGAGCCACCGGTCCCGGTAACGCGCCGCGTTCTGGAGCAGGGCGTAGGCCCCGTCGGTCTGGTAGCTGACGATGTCGCGCAGCGTCCAGCGCCCGCCCGGCCAGGGGTGGCTGAAGTTCCAGGACCGCTCCCGCGGATTGAATCCGCGTGCGCGCGTGGCCAGCTGCTCGAAGGGGACCTCGATCGGCGACGCGAGATTCGCGCTGGCCGCCTCCGACAGGATGCGCACGCCGCCGTGGTAATGCTGGTAGGCGCGGGCCGGCGTCCAGGCGTCGTAGATCGCGTTGACGGCGATCCCCGTCTTCCCTTCGCCCGCCAGCTCCCACGCCATCGCCGTACCGAGGGCATTCACGCCGTCCACCAGCAGGGGATCCACGTTCGGCTCGATGGGGTCGAGGTAGGGCGGCAGGAAGAGGCGCGATCCGTCGCTGTCCTGCTGGTGGATGTCGTGGACGATCTGTGGATGCCACACGTTGTGGATCGAGTCCACGACGATCTGCGTCTCGACCTGCGTGAAGGCGTACCAGTCGCGGTTGTTGTCGTGCCCGACGTAGGCATGATAGAGCTCCGGCGGATCGCTGCCCTCGGCCGGGGTCCCGAGCGTGCGGCCGTACCAGTGGGCGACGATCGTCACCCCGTCGGGATTGAGCGACGGGACCAGCCACAGAATCACGTTGTCGAGGATCGCCCGGGTGGCGGCGCCGGTGTCGCTCGCGAGCCGGTAGGCGAGGACGGCGGGCGTCAGGTGTCCGCCGACCTCGTTGGAGTGAATCCCCGACGTGATGAGGACGATGGTCTTCCCGGTGCGCAGCGCCTCCTCGACGTCCTGCGGGCGCTTCGCGGCGCGCGGGTCGGCGAGTTTCGCGTTGAGCTCCCGATACCGATCGAGCAGCCGCAGGTTCTGGGGGCTCGAGATCGCGAGCGCGATGAACGGGGCGCCCAGCGTGGTACGCCCCAGCTCGTGGAAGCGTACGCGGTCGCTCGCCTTGGCGAGGGCCTGGTAATAGCGAACCAGGGTCGGCCAGTCGGCCAGCCGGCGATCCTCGCCCGGGTCGAAGCCGAGCACCGCGCGCGGCGCCGGGATGCGGGGCGGGGCAACGGGAGCGGGCCGACGGCGGGACGGAGCCGGCGGTCGCGCAGCGATCGGGGGGTGTTGCGCCGCAGCCGGCGCCGGGGCCGAAGTGGCGGCGAGCGCGCATAACGCGAGCAGCGGGAAGTGCCTCATGGGGGGGCCAAGATATCGAGCCGCGCCCCGTCTGACCACCGCCGTCAGGGCAGCTTGTGCAGCTCCACGCGACGGTTCTGCGCCCGCCCACTGGCGGTGCTGTTGGGCGCGACGTAGCCCGATGCGCCGTATCCTTTCGCCACCATGCGGACCGGCGGCACACCCTTGCGCGCCAGATAGAAGCGCACCGCCGCCGCCCGCGCCTGCGACAGCCGCAGGTTCGAGAACTTCGTCCCGGTGCTGTCGGTGTATCCCGCGACCTCGATCCGGATCTCCGGGTTCGCCACGAGCGACGCCGCCACCGCATCCAGCACCAGGTACGAGTCACGCGTCAGTACCGACCGACCGGTCTCGAAGTTCACGCCCCGCAGGATCAACGTGGGCCGCGGCGGCGGCGCCCCCGGCGTGGGCGGTCGCGCCGCTTCGGGCGCGAACAGCACCAGGCAGCCGTTCGCGTCCACCTGGCTTCCCGGCGGCGCGGGCGGGCACTTGGCGGGCGCGCCGGGCTGGGCGACCGGCGCCCGGGCGGCCTCGACGGGGAGCGGGCAGCCGGTCGCGTCGACCTTGGTGCCGGCAGGCGTGTTGGGGCACTGGTCAATGCCGTCGGGGACGCCGTCCAGGTCGGCATCGAGGGGACAGCCGTTGGCGTCCACGGTCGCGCCCTTGGGTGTGTTGGGACACTTGTCGAGGCCGTCCGGCACCCCGTCGCCATCGGCGTCCATGGGGCAGCCCTTGGGATCGACCGCCACACCCGCCGGTGTCGCGGGGCACTGATCGATGCCGTCGGGCACGCCGTCGGCGTCGGAATCGATCGGACAGCCCTTCGCGTCGACCTTGACGCCGACCGGGGTGTTGGGGCACTGGTCGATCCCGTCGAACACGCCGTCGGCATCGCCGTCGGTGGGGCAGCCGGTGGCGTCGACGTGCGCGCCGGCGGGAGTGCCCGGGCACCTGTCGAGCCCGTCGGGCACGCCGTCCTGGTCGGCGTCCAGCGGGCAGCCGCGCGGATCGACCACCGCGCCGGCGGGTGTCCCCGGGCAGGCGTCCTTGTTGTCGGGCACGCCGTCGCCGTCGGAGTCCTTGCGGAGCGTACCGAGATGGAGTACGGAGAGGCCGACGGTGCCGAGATAATGGGTCACCGTCTGGAAGCCGAAGCTCGAGTGCGTGCTCGGCGTGACGATCGCCCGGCCCTCGACGCGCAGGGCGATGCGATTGGTGAGAAAGAAGCGGATCCCCGCGCCCCCGTGCACGGCATTGTCGGTGAAATGGTACGGGGCGCGCGTTCCGAAATCGAGCAGCGTATACCCGCCGAGCGCGTACAGCGTGAGCCGGGGCGCGTGCAACGCATTGACCACGAGCGACGCGCTGCCGATCAGGGGCTGCAGCGTGTTGGCCGTCCCGCCCGGCGGCGTCACCGTGTACTCGGGCTGGAAGACCAGATCCCCTTCGACGCCGACGAACTTGCCCAGGGAATAGCCCAGCCGCACACCGCCGCCCGGCTTCCGCCCCAGACCGAACCCGGGGTCGTAGCGCGTATAGGAGCCGAACGCGCCGGCCTCGAACTGCCCGGGGTGTTGCGCCGCGAGGGCGCGCGCGACGAGCGCGAGCGTGCCCACGAGCACCGCGATTCGTCTCACGGGATCTGGTGCAGCTCGACCCGCCGGTTCTGCGCGCGTCCTGCCGCCGTCGTGTTGGCCGCGATCGGATTCGCGGGCCCGTAGCCCTTGGCGGTCATGCGGTTGGGCGCGACGCCGCGGGTCGCGAGATACGCCCGCACCGCTTCGGCCCGCGCCTGCGACAGGCGGGCGTTGGTCGCGGCCGCGCCGGTGTTGTCGGTGTAGCCGGCGATCTCGATGCGGATGTCGGGATTCGCCTGGAGCGACTGGGCGACGATGTCGAGCACCGTGAAGGACTCCGGCTTGAGCGCCGACTTGCCCGTTTCGAAGATCACGCCGCGCAGGATGACGGGCGTGCGCTCGGGCGTGAACAGAATCGGGCATCCGGACGCATCCACGCGCGTGCCGTGCGGCGTGTTGGGGCACTTGTCCTTGGTGTCGTCGACGCCGTCGCCATCCGAGTCCTTGAAGCGCTGACAGCCCACGCTGTCGACTTCCGCGCCGGGTGGCGTGTTGGGACACTTGTCGATGCCGTCAGGCACGCCGTCCATGTCCGAGTCGAGCGGGCAGCCGGCCTTGTCCACCATTGCCCCCGCCGGAGTATTGGGACACTGGTCGACGCCGTCGACGACTCCGTCGCCGTCCGCGTCCGCGGGGCAGCCCCGGGCGTCGACCGTGGCGCCGGCGGGCGTGTCGGGGCATTGATCGATGCCGTCGAGCACGCCGTCGTGGTCGGTGTCGGTGGGGCAGCCGGTCGCATCGACGTGTGCTCCGCGGGGCGTGTTGGCGCAGCGGTCGAGACCATCGAGCACGCCGTCGCCATCGGAGTCGGAGGGGCAGCCGCGCGCGTCCACCGTGGCCCCGCTGGGGGTGTCGGGACAGGCGTCGCGGCGGTCGGGCACGCCGTCCCCGTCGGAGTCCGCCGCCGGGCCTCCCCCCGCGAACACCGACAGCCCGACCGACCCGACGACATGACCGGCCCAATCGGCGCCGGCGAGGCCGGTGTTGGGTGCGTAGATCCCCCGCACCTCCACGCGCAGGGCGGCGCGATCGCCCAGGAACACCCGGTCGCCCAGCGCGCCGTGGATCGCGTTGTCGGTGAAGCGGTACGGGGCGGTCTCCTCGAAATCGAGGCGGGAATACCCGCCGAGCATGTAGAAGACGTTTCGGGCGCCGCCGAAATTCAGCACGAGGCTCGCGGCGCCGACGGCCAGCGTGGCGGATGCGCCCCCCGTCCGCGGCGTGACACTCTGATAGCCGCCGTCGAGCTCCGCGCTCACGACGTTATTGAAGAAGTACGCCAGCCGGGCCCCGCCGCCCACCTGGTTCTCGAGGTTGAACACCTGGTCGTAGCGCGCCAGCGACGCGAAGGCTCCGAGCTCGAACTGGTGCGAGCGCTGCGCGTCGAGGCTGGCCGGAGCGCCGGCGAGCACCGTTGCCGAGACGAGGACGATCGCGAGCGTGCGCACCGGCGGCCGATCCCTACTTGAGGTCGCACTACGGTAACAATTCGGCCTCCGGTTCGAAACCCCGGAGGCCGTTTCCCGTGACGGGCGTCACGCCCTACTGGCGCCCGTTTTCGCCGCGCACGAACCGCACCGCCTTGGCGAGGTGGTCGGCGAGCGCCGCCAGCTCGGTGGCGCCGCGGGCCAGCCCTTCGATCGCCTGGAGCTGCTCGGCGGCGGCGGCGGCGACCGCTTCGGCTTCCTGAGTGGACGAGCGGGCGCCGCCCTTCGCCTGCTCGAGCGACCGACCGATCGTGCCCGCCCGCTCGCGGATGCCGTGCGCCAGGTCCGCGACCCGCTTGCCGGCGCGCGCCGTGCCGGAGGCGGCTTCGGCGATGCGGCTCAGATCCTTGACCCAGTCCGTCGAGCCCTGGACGACCTCTCCCAGGTCGCCGCGCAGGCGCTCGAGCAGCTGCGCCGCGCGGTCCAGGGCGCGCCGGGTATCCTGCGCCGACTTGCCCACGTTCCGGGCCTCGCGCCCGCTTTCCTCGGCGAGCTTGTGGACCTCGTCGGCCACCACCGCGAAGCCGCGGCCATGCACGCCGGCGCGGGCCGCCTCGATGGTCGCGTTGAGCGCCAGCAGGTTCGTCTGGTTCGCGATGAAGCCGATCGTTTCGGAGAACTTCTCGACCTGCTCCGCCACGTCCCGCAAGCGGCGCACTTCGCGCGCGCTCTCCTCCGTGGTCACGCCGAGGTCGGAGAGGCGGCGCACCGCCGCCTGCGTGGCGAGCCGGATCTTCTCCGTCGTCTGCTCCATCTGCGCGCCCGACGCTCGGGTCTCGTCGCCCGCGGCGGCGACCTCGCCGGCGTGCTGGGCCAGCTCCGACGCGTCGTGGGCGAGCGCGCTCACCAGTCCGGCGGCCTGCGCGGCGCCCTGGCTCGCCCGCCGCGCGGAGGCGGCGACTTCTTGGCTCGACGCATGGATCTGCTGGGTCGTGGCGGTGAGGGTCTGCATGTAGGAGCTGGTCCGGTCGGACGCGCCCACGACGGGCTGGACCGAGCCCTCGATGGCGAGCATGAGCGCGAGCTGGGGCGCCAGGAGGGCCAGCATGTCGCCGTCGGAATCGCGGTACATCGCCGGGTCCGAGTGACGCACGCTCCACACACCGACCAGCTGCGCGGCGTGGTACAGCGGCACCAGCACCTCCGATCCCGGCTGCTCCCGCCCGGGCGCCACCACCTGCTCGCGGGCGAGGGCACGCGCCACCACCGGGCGCCGCAGCCGGAGCACCTCGCCCGTGAGACCGGCGTTGGCGTCGTAGCGGAACTTGCCCCCGGCGGGCGCGGCCGTGTCGGCGATGAGCTCCATCTCGTTGGTCGCGGCGTCGTAGCGTGCGAACCCCATGTGCTCCCAGGGCACGAGCCGGCGGGCCAGCTCCTGGATGCGCGGAAAGCTCTTCGCGAGGCTGATGTCGCGCGCGATCGCTTGGCCCAGCCCCTGGATCAGGGCCAGCTCGTCCGCTCGCACACCCCGGCGGATCACCGAGAACGTCGCCGCCGCGGCGCCGGCGAGCCCGGCGCCGATCACGAGAAAGGCGGCCGTGTCGACGTTCGCGTGCATCAGCGCGAACCAGCCGAGCGCGAGACCGGCCGAGCACGCGTACACCACCGCCTCCCAGCGCGCCGTGAGCCGCGGGTCGACCCAAGCGAGAGAGCGCCCCAGCGCGAGCTCCAGGTAGAACGTCGCGTTGACGACGCAGGGGAGCAGCACGAGAAACACGACGAGCGTCGGCAGATTCGCCGTCGCGATGGCCGGGGCCCCCGTCGCACCGCCGAGTCGCTCGTACACGAGCCCCGCGACGGCCCCTCCCGCAGCGAGGTGCGCCGCGTTATCGCGCGCGGCGGCCGACGGCAGCCGGCGCAGTGCCACGTCGCCCACCAGCATCGCGATGGGGCCGACCAGGACTCCGAACGGCCAACCGCGGTCGAGCATGGCATACGCCGTCACGCCGAGGATGTAGGAGGAAAAGCCGTTCCCGGGGAGGGCGATGCCGAGCCGCCGGACCAGCGCGCCGACGATCACGAGCACGACCAGCTCTTCGGCGGCGTCCGCTCCGAGCGCCGCGCGTCCCGAGGCGTAGGTGGCGACGGCGGCGGCGATCGCCGCGACGGCGCCGAGCGCGACCAGCGCGCGTATCAGCAGGCCCGGCGACGCCTTGAGGCGGGAGAGGGAACTCATGGCAAGCCCCGAGCAAGGTCGGCCCCTTGGCACGGCGTGTCAAGCGCGACTATCGTTTACGACATGCGCATCACGATTGAATACTGCGTCGTCTGAAACTACGAGCCGCGGGCCGCCGGTCTGGCGGCCGAGATCCGCAAGACCTATCCCCATGCCGACGTCAAGCTGATCCAGTCGTCGGGCGGCGTGTTCGAGGTGGAGGTGGATGGACGCCGCATCTTTTCCAAAAAGGCGCTGGGCCGACACGCCGAGCCGGGAGAAGTGCTGAGCCTGATGCAGCAGGCCGCGCCGCCGTCGCGGTGAATCACGCACGCCGCCGACCGCGGCAGGGGACACGGCGCGGGCCCACCGCGCCTCGGCGCGACGATCCCCAACCCCTGTTGACAGTTGCCGTTAGCACGCCTGCTCCGGCGGTGGCACGGCCCTTCCAATGGAGGCCGAGCCAGGGAGGTGACCTATGAAACACATGATCTGGGCAGTCGCGTTGGCGCTCGCCCTCGGCGCCACGCCGACAGCGGCGCAGACGCGAGTGAGCGTCGCAGTCGGGTTCGGCGTCCCGCGGCCGTTCGTGCACGGCGTCGTCGTGGTTGGCCGGCCGTTCGCGTACTATCCCCCCGCGGTCGTGGTCGTGCGGCGCCCGTACTTCTACCGGCACCGGCGGCCGCTGCTGTTCGTGCGGCGCGTCTACGCGGAACGCTACGAGCATCGGCACCGCTGGGACGACGAGTACTGAGGCGACGGCGCGTAGGTCGAGCGGTGGAGCGGGAGGCGCGCACGCCTCCCGCTTTTCGTTTCCGGTCTTTCTATATTGCGATCGTGCGCTTGTCTCGCGACCACTTCCTTCCCCCCGATCCGACCGCCTTCCTCGCCGCCGAGCCCGCGACCGGGCGCGTGATCGTGATCGCCCCGACGCGCGCCGCGTGCGAGACGATCGAGCTGGCGATGGGCCTCGAGATCGACACGTTGCTCGCCCGGGAGCACGGCGACGACATCCGCCGCCTGGCGGCCTCGGGGCGCGGGTTCGGCATCGTCGCGGGGACCGGCACCGGCAAGACGCTCGCGATCCGGCCGATCGCCGCCACCGTGCTCGGCGCGCCGCTCAAGGCCGGCGTGGTGAACCGCGAGCGCGAGGCGACGCCCGAGACGCCGACGTGGAACGTCGTGATCGTCACCACGGGGATCGCGCGCCGCTGGTTCGAGGACGGGCTCATCACCGCGCGCGACACCCTGGTGGTCGACGAGATCCATCAGACCTCCGCGGAGCTGGAGCTGTGCCTCGCACTCGGGAAGCGCGCCGGCTGCCGCTTCGTATGGCTTTCGGCGACGGTCGACCCCTCGTTTTACGCCCGCTACCTCGGCTCGGTCGAGGTGCTCGAAACCCGCGCGTTCGATCCCGCCAAGTCGGCCCGCGTGCGCGTGCTGGCGCGGCAACCGCTCGAATTCCTCGACGACCGCTTCATGAAGGGAGTGCTGCGCGAGCGACGCGGCGTCGCGGTGTTCGTGCCCACGCGCGCCGAGGTCGAGCAGATCGCGAGGGAGCTCGGCAGCCGCTGGCAGGGACTCCCCACCGCCTTCTACCACGGCGGCGAGCCGATCCGGGTCATCCGGCCCTTCCTCGACGGGCAGGTGCGACGGCCTTTCCTCCTGGCGATGACCGCGGCCGGGCAATCGGCGCTGAACATCCGCGGCCTGGACACCGTGGTCATCTACGACGCGCGCTACGCCAACGTGGTGGAGCGGGGTCGCAACGTGCTCACCCGGCTCTACCTCGGCGCGAACGAGATCCTCCAAATGGCGGGGCGCGTGCACGGGCGGGTGGACGCGGGCGAGGTCTACATCCTGAGCGACCGGGACCTGGTGTTCGAGCAGCTCCGGCCGACCCCTCCCGAGTTCCAGCTCGCGGGCGACGCGGAGCGCGTCGCCATCACGTGCGCGGCGCTCGGTGTCGATGCGCGCGACTTGGATCTCCCCGTGCCGCTCGACCGCACGGCGTATCGCGACGCCGTCGATCTGCTCACCGTGCGGGGTCTGATCGAGCACGGGCGGCTCACCCGGTACGGTCGTGAGGTGGAGGCGATGCCGGTGGAGCGGCCGTGGGGCGAGCTGTTGTACCACGCCGACGCCGAGCTCATTCCCATGGTGGCGGTCGCCGCGAACATCGAGTCGCTGCACCGCATGACGCGGGACGAGCGGGACCTGCGCGGGCTGATCGTCTCCGGCAGCGATCACCTGACCGCGTACAACGTGTACGCCGAGGCGGTCAACAAGCACGGCTATGCGGGGGAAGTGTACGGATTGCCGCGCCATCTGTTCCGCGACAGCGTCGACGCCTGGGCGGAGGGACGCGGCGTCCTCGTCAAGGCGATCGAAGACGTGGCACTGGGCACGGCGTCCGTCTATCGCCAGCTCGAGCTCCCGCTGCCCGAGCGGCTGCCGTATGCCGGCGACAAGACGCTCGGTGCCTTCGCGGATCTGGTGGCCAAGATCATGCCGTTCGACCTGGTGATCGACGAGGAGACGGCGGACGGGCGCGAGGCGCGCGTGAGCCGCGGCTCGGTGTGCGGCAGCTGGGGAGCGGTGGCGGGCACCCTGCGGTACTTCGCCGACCGCTTCGGTGTGCCCCGCGCCAGCATCGAGGGCACCGGGCTCCCCGAGCGCGCGATCCGCCGGTACGCGCGCCGCGGCGCGCCCACGGTCGTCTTCGAGCGCCAGCGGCGGCGCGAAGGCCTCATGGCGGTCCGGACGGTCGAGTACTTCGGCTTCGTGCTCGAGCGCGATGTCGAGCCGCTCGCCACCCCGTTCCCTGGAGAGCTCGCGGACGCCGCGCGGGCGGCCCTCGTCCAGGCGCTGCTCGCCGGGGAGACGCCGCACCCCGACCAGGGCCGGCTGCGGCGGGCGCTCGAGCGATTTGGGTTCTACTGGCGCCGCTCGGGCGGCCGCCTGGCGGGGACCGCCACGGACCAGGTCGCGGCCCTGCTCGGCGCGCAGCTCGCGCCCGTGGGCTCGTGGGAGGAGTTCCTGGGCACGCCGCTGACGCTCGACGTGGACGCCATGATTCCCGAGGGCGAGCGGCGCGCGCTCGATGCACTGCCATCGTCGGTGCATCTGTACGGCGACCGGGTCCCCGTGGACTACGAGGTCGAGCGCGGCGTGGGCGTCGTGCGGCTGCGTCTCAAAGAGGGGCAGGCCAAGAGACTCCAGCCGTCAGACGTGCCGCCGTTCGATCGTCCGGTGCGCTTTACCGTGCTGCGGGGCAAGCGCGAAGCGCTGCGCTCGGACTCGCTCGATGAGCTGCGTCGCGGGCTGAGCGGGCTGTCGCGCGGGGAACGGCAGCGCCTGGTGCGAGGGGGCCGGCGGGGACGGCGCCGCTAGGCCCAGGGCTCATGCCACGCTCCGTGTCACATCGACGCCACAACCCTTTGTGCCCGTTCCGGGTGGGCGAGATTGCTTCGGGCGACAACGCGCCGGCCCTGAGGGGTGTGACCTTGCGGTGTGTTGCGGGTCACTTCTTTTGGGGTCGGTGCTCTCTGGAACTTTGACCCGGGACTTCGGCTATGCTAGGACGTATGTCAGCGAGAGAGAGAAACTCCAGTCTCCCACCCCAGCCGGGGTTCGCGCCGCTCGGTCAGGCGGTGCTGGAAACGTTCGGCGAGGGGGTCGTGGTGTTCGACCCGTACGGTCGGATGCTGTACGCCAACCAGCGGGCTCGTCGCGTGATCGAAAGCCTCGGGGACGGCGCCGCTCACCGCGGTGACCACCTGCGCGAGCGGCTGATGGCGTTCGGCGGCCGGGCACGCACCCTGAAGCAGGGCTCCATGGAGCTCGGCGAGGCGGTATTCCTGCCGGAGGGCGATCACGGCCACACGCTGGCCGAGCGCGAGCGCCAGGCCATCCTCGACACCCTCGAGGTCACGCACGGCAAGCTCGCGGAAACCGCGCGCCGGCTCGGAATCAGCCGTACGACCCTGTGGCGCCGGTTGCGCGCCTACGGGTTGCGACCCAACGGGCAGACTGGCCACGTGTCGGGCGCGCGCGCCTAACGGCGCGACGCCCCGCCGTTCGATCCTGGCGTCGGCGTTTCGCGCCGTCTAGCTTCCCGCTCGGCTCCCACCGTGCGGGACGCGATTGGCGGCTACGCCCTACGTCATCGAGGAATACGTCCGCTGGTCCGACGTGGACTTCGCCGGGATCATCTTCTACGGCTCCTACGTCCGCTTCTTCGAGATCGCGGAGACGGAGCTGTTCCGGGCGTGCGGCCTCGCCTACGCCCGCGTGTTCGACCGCTACGACATCTTCCTCCCCCGCAAGGCCGTCCATAGCGAGTTCTACTGGCCGGCACGCCTCGACGACCGATTGCGCGTAGCGACCTACGTCGGCCGGGTCGGCACCAAGTCCATGACCCTCAACTTCGACGTGCTGCGCGACGGCACGCCGGCCCTCGGCGCCGCCGGTTGGATGGTGCTCGTGTGCGTGGATCGCAAGCGCCTTCGTCCCGAGCCCCTGCCCGTCGGGCTCGTGCAGGCGCTCGCCCCCCACACGCTCACCACCAGCGCTGCCCGCTCCCTGCTGGGCGTGCCCTCGCCACCGGACAAGGGCGCACGCGCCTGAAGGGCCGGGGCGCCGTCGCGCTCGCACTCATCGCCCTCGGCACCGCCCGGTGCCGGGCGCGCCTGCACGAGCCACGCGTGCGTGCGGTCATGACGCGGTCCGGCAAGGACACCCTGCGGTTCGAAGCTCCGGTGCGCGCCTATCGTTGCACCGGTCCCCGCGCGCACATCGGGGGCGGCCTCCTGCTCCAGGGTGTGGACGACGGGAACGGCATCGTGGTGTGGCTGCGCACCACCGACTCGATCACCATCGGCGCCTGGCCTCTGCTGCAGCGCGGGGACACACTGTCCCCGCGCGGCGCGACGCTCGGCGTGCGGTTCATGATCGGCGACGCGGCGCACGGCGCGCCGCTCGACAGCGGCACGGTCTGGGTCACGCGAGCCGACAGCGTGGTCGCGCTCGCGGCGCGCGGCACCGGGACCGAAACGCTCACCTCGACCCACATGGCCGTCGAGGCGACGTTCGATGCGGTGCGCGTCGGCAGGGACACCGTCTCGTGCCGGTCCCAGCTGTGAGCGTGCGGATCGGGATCATCGGCACCGGGTTCGCCCGCCGCGTCCAGCTTCCGGCCTTGCAGCTCGTGCCGGGAGTGACGGTGACGGCCATCGCGAGCGGGCGCATGGAGCGCGCCCGTGAGGTGGCCGCCGAGTTCGCCATCCCGCACGCCTTCGGGAGCGGCGAGGAGCTGGCGCGCGCGAGCGACGTGGACCTGGTGCTGGTCTCCTCCACGCCCGATTGTCACGCGCGCCAGGCGATCGCGGCGCTCGAGGCGGGGAAGCACGTGCTGTGCGAGAAGCCCATGGCGCTCGATGCGCGGCAGGCGGCGCGCATGCTCGAGGTGGCGGACAAGAGCCCGGGCCTCGCCCGCATCGATCACGAGCTGCGCTACGAGCCGAACCGCCTCAAGGCGTGGCGCCTGCTCGCGGAGGGGGCGATCGGCCCCCTGCTGCACCTCGAGCTGGTGCTCCGGCCGTACCTGCGCGGCGACGGCCGTCCCCAGGCCGCCGATGCGCCCTGGAGCTGGTGGTACGACGCCGCGCGTGGCGGCGGCATCCTGGGCGCCGTCGGCTCGCATCTCATCGATCTGTGCCGTTTTTGGACGGGGAGCGAGGTCGCCGAGGTGAGCGGCCGGACGGCGACGCTCGTGCCGGCACGCGTCGACGAGCGGGGCGTACGACGCGCCGTGACGGCCGACGACTACGCGAGCTTCGTGCTGCGGCTGGCGAGCGGCGCCCTCGCGACCATCACGCTCACCACCATGTCCGGGCACGGGCCCGGCCACTTCGCCCAGCTGACCGGGCGGGACGGCACACTGGTGCTGACCGGCGAGACGCGGCTCGAAATCGGCCGTCCCGGCGCTCCGCTCGAAGATGCCAGCGCCCCCGACGAGCTGTGGGAGCGGACCACGCCCAACAACATGTGGGCCCGCTCGTTCGTGCGACTCATGCGCGATCTCGTCGCGGCGCTGGAGGGGCGGCCCGCCACCGGAACAGCCGCCACGTTCCGCGACGGCTGGGCCGTGCAACGCGTGATGGACGCCGTGCGCGCGGGCTCGGGCGGCCGGTTAGATTGACGCGTGGAGCAGACCTATTTCCGCCGCGGCTTCGGCCTCAAGGGCGACATCGAAGGCGCGCTTGCCGCCGATTACCACAGCCGGGTGGTGGACCGGATCCGCGCCCGAGGGTACGCCATCACGCTGGGCGACCTGACGTTCAAGCTCGCGCGCGAGTTCGGGTTCTGCTACGGTGTGGACCGCGCCGTCGAATACGCCTACGAGACCCGCACCAAGTTTCCCGACCGGCGTCTGCTGCTGGTGGGCGAAATCATCCACAATCCCCACGTCAACGCCAAGCTGCGGGCCATGGGGGTCGAATTCCTGCACCGGCCCGAGGGCGGTGAGTTCGACTTCGGGAGCGTCACGGCCGCGGACGTCGTACTGCTGCCGGCGTTCGGCGTCACCGTGCGGGACTTCGAGCGGCTGCGTGCGATCGGGTGCGTGCTGGTGGACACCACCTGCGGCTCCGTGCTCAACGTGTGGAAGCGGGTCGAGTCCTATGCCAGGGACGGGTTCACGGCCATCATCCACGGCAAGCACTATCACGAGGAGACCAAAGCGACGTCGAGCCAGGTGACGAAGTATCCCGCCGGGCGCTATCTGGTGGTGCGCGACATGGCCGAAGGGCAGGAGGTGTGTCGCTACATCGAAGGGGCGGTGAACGGGGAGCGGTTCGTGCGGCTGTTCCACGGCAAGATGTCCCCCGGGTTCGACCCCGATCGCGATCTCGTCCGCGTGGGCGTGGCCAATCAGACCACCATGCTCTCGGGCGAGTCGCTCGCCATCGCCGCCGAGCTCAGGAAGGCGCTGGCCAAGCGCTACGGGGACGAGGCGGTGCCCCAGCATTTCCGCACGTTCGACACCATCTGTTCGGCCACGCAGGATCGCCAGGACGCGGTGTTGAAGCTCATCGCGGAGCCGCTCGACGTGATGGTGGTGATCGGCGGATACAACTCGAGCAACACGACCCACCTCGCGGCCATCTGCCAGGAGAAAGTGCCCACCTATCACATCGAAGACGCGGCCTGCATCGATCCCGACGGCGACGCCGTCCGGTTTCGTCCCGTGGGCGCGCACGCCGAACGCCGCTTGACCGCATGGCTTCCGGCCGGCCCGCTGACCGTGGGCGTCACGGCGGGCGCCTCCACGCCCAACAACAAGATCGGTGAGACCATCGAGCGGATCGCGGCGGCGCGCGGCCTGACGCTCGAGGGAATCCTGGGCGGCTGACCCGGGGCGCCGCCCCGGGGTTAGCCGAGCCATATTTGAGGTATGTCCCTGCCCGGCTTCCATCCCGCCATTGAGCGCTGGTTCGAGTCGCGTTTCCGGGAGCCCACCGAGCCGCAGCAGCGCGCCTGGCCGCTGATCCAGGGCGGGCGGAACGCCCTGATCGCCGCGCCGACCGGGTCCGGCAAGACGTTCGCCGCCTTCCTGGCGGCGATCGATTCCCTGTTGCGCCAGGGGCTCGACGGCACGCTCAGCGACGGGACGCAGGTGGTGTACGTCTCGCCGTTGAAGGCGCTATCGAACGACGTCCAAAAGAATCTGGCCGAGCCCCTGGCCGAGATCCGTCGCACGCTCGAAGCGTTGTGTTTGCCCGACGTGGAAATCCGGACGCTGGTACGCACAGGCGACACGCCGGCGGCGGTGCGCCAGGAGATGGTGCGGCGACCGCCGCACATCCTCGTGACCACCCCCGAATCGCTCTATTTGATCCTGACGTCGGAGCGCGCGCGCGAGATGCTGCGCGGCGTCCGGACCGTGATCGTGGACGAGATTCACGCCGTGGCGCGCGACAAGCGGGGCAGCCACCTCGCGCTCTCGCTCGAGCGGCTGGAGCACCTCACGGGGGGGCGCCTGCAGCGCATCGGCCTCTCCGCCACCCAGAAGCCCATCGAGGAGATCGCCCAGTTCCTGATCGGCGCCCCTCGAGCCGCGAGTCCCGAGTCCCGATCCCCCGGCATCATCGACTCGGGCCACGCCCGGTCGCTCGATCTCGCGATCGAGATCCCGTCGTCGCCGCTCGAGGCGGTGATGGCGGCCGAGGTATGGGACGAGATCTACGAGCGGCTGGTGCAGCTGATCGCGGAGCACCGCACGACGCTGGTGTTCGTGAACACCCGGCGACTGGCGGAGCGGCTCGCACTGCATCTCTCCGAGCGCCTGGGCGCGGATCAGGTCACGTCGCACCACGGCAGCCTCTCGAAGGAAAAGCGGCTCGACGCGGAAACGCGGCTCAAAGAGGGCAAGCTCAAGGCGCTCGTGGCGACCGCGTCGCTCGAGCTGGGAATCGACATCGGCGCGGTGGATCTGGTATGCCAGATCGGCTCGACCCGCTCCATCGCGACGCTGCTGCAGCGGGTGGGCCGGTCGGGCCATCACCTGGCCGCCGTTCCCAAGGGACGCGTGTTCCCCCTGTCGCGCGACGAGCTGATCGAGTGCGCGGCGCTGCTGCGGGCGGCGCGCGAGCGCGAGCTCGACCGGCTGATCATCCCTGACCACCCGCTCGACATTCTCGCGCAGCAGGTGGTCGCGGCCGTGGCGTGCGAGGAATGGGACGAAGGCGCCCTGTACGGGCTGGTGCGCGGGGCGTACCCGTACCGCGAGCTGTCGCGCCAGGACTTCGACGCGGTGGTGCAGATGCTCGCCGACGGATTCACGACGCGGCGCGGTCGCCGGGGCGCGTACGTGCATTACGACGGCGTCAACCGGCGCCTCAAGGCCCGGCGCGGCGCCCGCCTCGCCGCGCTTACGTCAGGGGGCGCGATCCCGGACATCGGCGATTATCGCGTCGTTCTCGAGCCGAGCGAGACCTTCGTCGGCACCCTCAACGAAGACTTCGCGATCGAGAGCATGCCGGGCGACATCTTCCAGCTCGGCAACACGTCGTACCTCATCCAGAAGATCGAATCGGGCCAGGTGCGGGTGGTGGACGCGCAGGGGCAACCGCCCTCCATCCCCTTCTGGCTGGGCGAAGCCCCGGGGCGCACGCCGGAGCTGTCGGTGCAGGTGTCGCGCCTCCGCCAGGACATCGCGGGCCGGCTGGAGGATCCCCAGCGAGCGATCGCCTGGCTCGCGGGAGAGATCCCCGGCCTTTCCGAGCCCGCGGCGCGGCAGGTCGTCGAGTACCTCGACGCATCGCACAAGATCCTCGGCGTCATTCCCACGCAGCAGACGCTGGTGCTGGAGCGCTTCTTCGACGAAGCGGGTGGGATGCAGCTGGTGCTGCACGCGCCGTTCGGGAGCCGGGTGAATCGCGCCTGGGGGCTGGCGCTCCGCAAGCGGTTCTGCCGCAGCTTCAACTTCGAGCTGCAGGCGGCGGCCACCGAGGACGCGATCGTGATCTCCCTCGGGCCGCACCACAGTTTCCCGCTCGAGGACGTGTTCCAATACCTCAAGCCGGCCACCGCGGAACAGCTGCTGGTGCAGGCCATGCTCGACGCGCCGATGTTCGGCACCCGGTGGCGCTGGAACGCGACGCGGGCGCTGGCGGTGCTGCGGGCCCGCGGCGGAAAGAAGGTGCCGACGCCGCTGCAGCGCATGGAGGCGGAGGACCTGGTGGCCGCGATCTTTCCCGATCAGCTCGCCTGCCCGGAGAACCTGGTGGGCGATCGCGAGATTCCCGACCACCCCCTGGTGCAGCAGACCATCCAGGACTGCCTGCTCGAAGCGATGGACTTCCCGGGCCTGAGGCGCGTGCTCGAGGAAATGGAAGCCGGGCGCTGCCAGCTGGTGGCGCGCGACACCACCGAGCCGTCGCCCCTGTCGCACGAGGTGATCAACGCCAAGCCCTATGCGTTCCTGGACGACGCCCCGCTGGAGGAGCGCCGCACCCAGGCGGTGATCACGCGCCGCGGTCTCGACGTGAAGACGGCCGAGGAGCTGGGCCGGCTCGATCAGGCGGCGATTGACCGGGTGAGAGACGAAGCTTGGCCGGAGGCCACGTCGGTGGACGAGCTGCACGACGCGCTGCTTGTCATGGGGGTCATTCCGAACGCGGAAGTCGGAACGCGGAACGCGGAACAGCGGGCGTATTTCGAGGAGCTGGCGAAAGCTGGACGAGCGGGCACGCTATTGCTGGAACCGCGGCTGTGCGTGGCTGCCGAGCGGCTGCCGATGCTGGGGGCGGTGTTTCCAAATGTCCGCTGCGAGCCGGCCGTGGTCGCTCCCGAGCGCGACCGGGCCAGGACGTGGATCCGCGAGGACGCCGTGCGAGAGCTGGTGCGCGGCCGGCTGGAGGTCGTCGGTCCCACCACGGCCGCGGCGGTAGCGGCGGCGCTCGGCGTAGCGCAGGGCGACGTGGACTTCGCGCTCGGCGCGCTCGAGCACGAGGGGTTCGTGCTGCGCGGCCAGTTCACGCCCGGCCTCGCGGAGCTCGAGTGGTGCGAGCGCCGGCTGCTCGCCCGCATTCATCGGTACACGCTCGACCGATTGCGTCAGGAGATCGAGCCCGTCAGCGCAGCCGACTTCATGCGCTTCCTGCTCCGCTGGCAGCGGCTCACCCCGGAAGCCCGCGCCGAGGGCCCGGACGGCCTCGCCGCAGTGCTCGAGCTGCTCGACGGATTCGAGGTGCCGGCGGGCGCGTGGGAGACCGACGTGCTCCCGGCCCGCCTGGGTGAGTACGACCCCCTGTGGCTCGACGGGCTGTGTCTTTCCGGGGAAATCGCCTGGGGTCGGCTCGCCGCAGCGCGGAACGCGGAAGGCGGAACGCGGAACAGAAAGTCGGGTCCGATTCGCACGACGCCCGTGGCGCTGTTCCGCAGGGAGCGGGGCGGGATCTGGAGGTCCCTGACCACGCAGCCCGATCCCGCGGATCTCCCGCTATCACACTCGGCCCGCGTCATCGCCGAGGCGCTGGAGGAGCGCGGTGCCTCGTTCTTCGGCGACCTCGTGAACGCGACCGGGTTGTTGCGAACCGAGGTCGAGAAGGGGCTGGGCGAGTTGGTGGCGTGGGGACTCGTGACGGCGGACAGCTTCGCGGGTCTGCGGGCGCTGCTGGTCCCGTCGGACCGCCGCCGCCCGATCGGCGGCTTCCGGCGTCGGGGCAAGGTGGCGCCGTTCGGCGTGGAGACGGCGGGGCGGTGGTCGCGAGTGCGGAGCGCCGCTCCGCTCCCCGAGGAGCAGGTCGCCGAAGCCGTGGCGTGGCAGCTGCTGCGGCGCTACGGCGTCGTGTTCCGCCGGCTGGCGACGCGCGAGACGCTGCTCGCTCCGTGGCGCGACATCCTGCGCGCGTACCGCCGGCTCGAAGCGCGTGGCGAGATCCGCGGCGGCCGCTTCGTGGCCGGCTTCTCGGGCGAGCAGTACGCCCTGCCGGAGGCGGTGGGCCTGTTGCGCAACGTGCGGCGCGACGCGCCGACGGGCGAGCTGGTGGCCGTGAGCGGCGCCGATCCGCTCAACCTCGCCGGCATCATTACGCCGGGGGGCGTCGTGCCGGGGCTCGCGACCAACCGGATCCTGTATCGGGACGGGATTCCCGTGGCGCTCAAGGAGGGAGCGGGGAGCGGGGAGCGGTACCTCGTAGACGCAACACCGGACGAACAGGAGCGGCTCAAGTCCGCGCTGGTGCGCGGCCGCCCGGCCCCGCTGGTGCGCGCGTACCTCGGCAAGCGCAGTCTGCAGACTCGCTAGTTCCCACGTGTAACAGCCCGCGGCATGCGGGTTGCCCGCTGCGTCCCGGACGCGATATGGGCATCCCGGGCCAGGACGCGCTCGCCAGCGGCCTCGCCGTAGGGCTCCGCTGGGAATGGGCTCTCGGCTCCAGGGGCGCGGGCTCGGTGGTGACGTGTATCCCGGGACTGTTCGCCGGCGGGTGGATCTGGGACGACACGTGGAGCTCGTTGCGCGCGGAAGGACTCAGCGCGTTGCGCCTGCGCGATCCGCTGGCGGCGCTCGACGCCGCGCGCGACCCCGTCGCCGACTCGCGACGCGTGCTCGAGACCCTGCTCGACGGGCTCGGTGTGACCGGCTCCATCATCTGCGGCAACTCGCTCGGCGCCCTGCTCGCCCTCGATCTCGCCCGATTGCGGCCGGGTGTCGTGCGCGCCGTGGTGTTGAGTGGTGCGCCCGGACTCGAAGACGGCGTGAACCTGGGCATCGGCACGCCCCGGGCGGCGACGCACGAGTTCGTGACCCGGCTCGTGGACGTGCTGTTCTACGACCGGTCCGGGGTGACCGACGACATGATCGAGCGAACGCGGACCGTGTTCGCCGACAAAGGCCGCCTGTTCAACGTGGTGCGGGCGCTGCGCGCCGCCCGGCGCTATCCGGCGCGCGCCGCGCTCGCCGCGCTCGAGTGTCCCGTGTTGATGATCTGGGGAGCGAACGACGGCGTGACGCCGCCGGCCGAGTGGGAGCGGTACGCGGGTGGCATGGCGCGCGGTGAATTCCACGCCATCCCGGACTGCGGGCACGTGCCGATGCTAGAGCAACCGGACGAGTTCAACCGGCTCTTGCTGGACTTCGTGCGTCGCGTGCTCGAGGAGCGCCCGGCGGATCGGCCTTCCGGCGCGCCTAGTAGTTGACGAAGCCGATGGCCTGCCGGATCACCGCGCCCACCGGCCGCCCCTGAAGCCGCGCCGGACGATAGACCGAGCCGCGCACCACGCGCAGTGCTTCCGCGTCGAACGCGTGGTTCGGACTCAGCACGACGTGCGCCGACCCGGGCTCGACGTGGCCCGTGCTATCGAGCGCCGCTTCCACCACGATCGTGCCGTCGACCCGGAGCGCTTGCATCTCGGCCGGATAACGGATCGCTGGATGGGACACGAGCACCGGTTGCACGTCCACTGCTTCGACCGCGGTCGGGGGGCGCATGGCCGGGCCGGGTACCTTGCTGCCGCGACGGGCCAGCCGTACGGAGTCCGCCAGGCGGCGCAGGAAGGGCGCGAGGTCCACGCCGCGGGCGGTAAGGCCCTGGTACAGGGCGAGGCCCTCGCTCAGGTCGGCACGTCCGGCGCTATCCCGCCCCGCGCGCGACGCGGCGATGCCGCGCACCAGCAGCGCGTACGACCGCTCCCCGTCCGTCGGATGGGCGAGCGCCGAATCGAGCGCCATATCCAGCAGCGTGAGCGCGCTGTCGGGTCGCCCGGCCGCCAAGTGAGCGCGGGCCGACCGCACGAGCTCCGTCGCGCTCAGCCGCGGTGGCCGCACGTCCACGCCCATCTGGACCATGACGCGCACGGCGGCGCCCTTGCGGCGACCGACAGAGAACTGGGAGGCCAGCATCATTTGTTTCACGGCTTCGTTCAGTCCCGAGTCGGGCGTCGAGAGCACCTCGACCGAAGCGGCCTCCACGCGCCCGGTCGTATCGACGATGGCGGCGAGTTGGACGACGCCCTGAACGTGGCGGCGCAACAGGCCGCGAGGATAGTCGACCGGCGGGCCCGACAGGCGTCGGGGCGGTTCGTCCACGCTTCCCGAGGCGTAGAAGACGCGCGACTGGCTCGACAAAAGCGCGGGGCAGAGCAAGAGCAGCCAGGCGACGCCGCGGAGCCACCTCATGGCCGCGTCAAGTCGACGCTCACCACCGGGAGATCCCAGTGCGCGGCGAGGATCTCGAAGCGGCGCTGCTCTTCGCGCCGGAACGTGTCCTGGTCGGGGAACAGGCGCTTGAGCTCGGCGTCGGGAAACGCGTCGTGCGGGGCCGCTGCGTTCTTCCATACGATCGTGACCCGATAGTCCCAGCGGCCGTCTTCGGTGCCGTGAAAGCGCGGTGCCTCCGCGGTGACCTGCTGCGCGTGGCCGAGCTCGATCTGACGCTTCAGCACCGGAAAATGGTTCTTCTTGAACAGCCGGATGAACTCGTCGGCAAAGCCCCAGCGGACCTTGTAGTAATACTCCACGACGAACGGCTCGCTCGCGCCTGCCGGCGGCGCCTGGGCGCTGCCCAGGGCCGGCGCCGCGAGCAGCAGGGTGAGAATCGCGTACCGCAGCATGTCTGTCTCCCTTCAGCGATTCCGAAGTCGCGACCAGGCGTGACGCGCCAGCTGGCGTAGCATGCCGGATCGCGCGGACCGGGCGATCGACTTGAGGTGCACCTCCGGGAGCACTCTGTCAAACCCGGATAGCCGCTCGGCGCGGTTCCGGTACCACGCCAGCCAGCCGAACAGCCGCACGCCCCAGTACAGGGAGTGTCTCGTCGCGGCGCCCACCCCCAGTACGCCCATCGCCTCGAAAAAAATGCCGTCCACGGCGGGACGCGGCCGGTCCTGCTTCCAATACAGCCAGTCGTGGATGACGGCGGCGTTGCCGTAGCGGCCCCACTTCGGCAGCACGATCCACAGCGGCCGCGGCACCGTCGCGAAATCGGTTTGAAACCCGATCGCCACGTCGATGCGGTCGCCGCTCCCCTCGGCCCCCACCTCGTAGCCGAAGTCGCGCATGATCACCCAGGTGGTGCCGTCGGCCAGGGGAGAAACGAGCAGGATGTCGGTGAAGCGGCTCACGCCGTCGGCTGCTTGAGCTTGTCCAGATAGAGCTTGCGGACCTTCGCCACCTTGGGCGCGATCACCGCGCGGCAATAGCCCTGGTTGGGGTTCCGGCGGAAGTAATCACGGTGGTACTCCTCGGCAGGGTAGAACGCCTCGAGCGGCCTGAGCTCGGTCACAATCGGATCGTCCCACACCGGCTCGGCCTGGAGGTCGGCCATGACGCGCTGGGCCGTGGCCTGCTGCTCGGGGGAGTGGTAGAAAATCGCCGAGCGATACTGGGTGCCCACGTCGCCGCCCTGTCGGTTCAGCGTGGTCGGGTCGTGAATCGTGAAGAAGACGTGCAGCAGCTCGTCGAACGATACGACGGCGGGATCGAACGTGATCTGCACGACTTCGGCGTGGCCGGTGGTGCCGGTGCACACGTTCTCGTACGACGGGTTGGGCACATGGCCGCCCGCGTAGCCGGACTGGACCTGCTCGACGCCTTTCAGCTGCTGGAATGCCGCTTCGAGGCACCAGAAGCAGCCGCCGGCGAGGGTGGCGGTTTCGTGTTTGGCCATGACGGAAACTTAACCCCAATCTTTGGACTCCGGCGCGACGCGGCGCATGGACTTGAGAAAAGCAAACGCGGAACTCGGAAGTGGGAACGCGGAACTGTCGGGCTCGCCGTTCGTTCCGCGTTCCGCGTTCCGCGTTCCGACTTTGAGACCCCGCGCCTCTTCCGCGATCACGTTCACCGTCCCGTCGTCCTTGGCGAGCTTGCCCCGCACCCACAAGAGCGGCTCGCCCCGGATCGCCGTGCGATAGCGCTCGTACACGTCGGGCCGCACGATCACGTTCACCATCCCCGCCTCGTCCTCGAGCAGCACGAAGATGAACCCTTTGGCCGTCTCGGGCCGCTGGCGCGCCACCACCAGCCCCGCGACCTCGACCATCGTCGCGTGCTGGCGGCGGGAGAGCGCGTCGCTCTGCACCACGCCCGGCGGCAGCGCCCCCCGGAGCAGCGAGAGGGGATGGCCGCTCGGTGCGAATCCGAGGACCGCGTATTCGGCGAGCAGCCGCTCGTCCGCCGCGAGGCCGCCGAACCGGAGCCCCTCGTGGGGATGGTCGAGCGCCAGCTCGAGCTGCCGCCGCACGCGGGCGTCCGAGTCGCGTGCCGCCTCGGGCGGCAGCCACAATCCCACTTGCCACAACAGCTCGCGCCGGGTGAGCCCGAAGCAGTCGCAGCCTCCCACCCAGACGAGATGCTCGATCGCGGTGCGCTTGAGCTGGGGCGGCGCCCGGCGCGCCAGGTCGCCGACGCTCGTGAACGGGCCACGCCGCTCGCGCTCGAGCACGAGTTCGGTCGCCGTCTCCTCGCTCCAGTCCCGAACAAACCCGAGCCCCACTCGCACGGCATATCGTCCCCCCTCTCCCGAAGGGAGAGGGGGACAGGGGGTGAGGACGGTGCACCACACATCACTCCCGTTCACATCCGGTAGCTGAATCTCGACCCCGTTGCGCCTGGCGTCTCGTCCCAATGCATCGAGCGAGTAGAATCCCATCGGCTGATTGTTGAAGAGCGCGCAGTAATACTCGGCCGGGTGATAGTGCCGGAGCCACGCCGACTGGTAGGCGAGCAGCCCGAACGCCGCGGCATGCGACTTGGGGAACCCGAACTCGGAGAAGGCGATCACCTGGGTGAACACCCGCTCGGCGGTCGCCTGGGGAACGCCGCGCGCCGTCGCGCCGTCCTGGAACTCCTCCCAGAACTCCGCCATCAGCTCTCGGCTCCTGCGCCGGCTCATCGCGCGCCGTAAGGCCTCCGCCTGGCCCGCCGTGAATCCCGCGAGCGCCTGGCACACCTGCAGCACCTGGTCCTGATAGAGGATCACGCCGAGCGTCTCCGCGAGCGCCTCCCTGAGCAGCGGGTGGTCGAGGGGCGGCTCGTATGCCCGGCCGGCTTCGCGGGCGCGGCGCTGGTCCTCGCGACGCCGCACGTACGGATTCACCGCGCCGCCCACGATCGGGCCCGGACGCACGATCGCGACCTCGACCGCCAGGTCCTCGAGATTCCGGGGTCGGGTGCGCCGCAGCATCTGGATCTGCGCCCGGCTCTCGATCTGGAACAGCCCCACGGTGTCCCCCCGGCAGATGCGATCGTAGACCGCGGGGTCGGCGAAGTCGATGCGCGAGAGATCGGGTGGCGTGCCCTC
>Ga0209805_1000081_pt1 | contig 49620 bp, 55 predicted proteins | sample GraSoiAngelo_148_FD_185905 | JGI IMG/M metagenome (GOLD analysis project Ga0209805, IMG submission 185905) | Grasslands soil microbial communities from the Angelo Coastal Reserve, California, USA - 14_1009_09_20cm (SPAdes) (version 2) | ecosystem: Environmental > Terrestrial > Soil > Grasslands ...
CGGCGTTGGAGGTCATGTGGCAGTTGAAGCGGATCCAGTCGATGGGGCTGTTGGAGCCCTCCTGCTCCCAGTAGGAACCCTTGTCGAACGTGGCGGCGAGGCGGGAGAACTGGAGCTCGAGCTCGTCTATTGCCTGCCGGATGCCGACCATCTCGTAGGCGACATCAAGCTCCTCCGGAACCAGCTCGACCATGCCAATATTGTACCAAACATACGTACGGTGTCAAGTAAATTTACATGCAGAAGAGTTCACCAGACCCACCCCAACGGCAACAAGACGCACCCACCACACCCTCTTCACAGCTCTCCCCATGGACGATTTCCACCGGACATCGGGTTAGTGAGTACGTGCCCAAAGCGACCCTCCTGTACCAGGATGCCGAGACCCAGGTCGATGCAGCTCGAATCGACGGCGATCAGCTCTGGCTGGCCCTCTCGGGACTGGAAGCCGCCACCGGTTGGGACCTCGAGCCCGAGGGCGTCTGCAAGAGTGGGATCTGCGTCCCGGTGCCGGACGCGCGCCGGTCAGAGCTGATCAGGGACGACCTTTTCAACCTGACCGCTTTCGCGGACCTGATCCAGCAGCCGGTCGCTCACGATAAGAAAAACTCGATTTGGTACTTCGGCCCTGCCGGCTGGGAGTGGAAGAGCCGCCTGACGTCGCGACACGCACCGGACTTCACGCTGCCCGACCTTGCCGGCCAGTCGCACAGTCTTTCCGAGCTCCGAGGTAAGAAAGTCTTCCTCCTCTTCTGGGCCTCCTGGTGAAGCTGCCGGTTTGACCTGCCGGTCTGGCAGGAGCTGCGAGAGGAGCTGAAGGACAAGAACTTCGAGGTGCTCACAGTCGCGTGCGATGCGAAGGGGAATGCGGCGGTGGAGCCGTTCATCGCCGCCGCGCATCAGCAGCATCCGAGTGTCATCGATCAGCAGCTCCTTGTGGCGGAGCTCTACGACACACGCAACGTACCGGCCGCTTTCTGGATCGACGAGAGCGGCCGAATCGTCCGCGCGGCCGATCCCATCTATGCGCAGCGGCGCAATCGCGAGACGGGCGAGGTCGCGATCAACACGGAGTACCTCGACGCAGTGCGTGATTGGGTCGCCAAAGGCAGGGGCAGCGCGTTCGTCATGGATGCGTCGCGGCTCGATACACGCTTGCCCGAGCTGGAATTCGACGATGTCACGGCGGCGGCCCATTTCCATCTCGGTACCTACCTGGCGCAGCACGGTGAGGCGGCCGAGGCGCTCGTCTACTTCAAGCGAGCCCACGCTCTTCGGCCCGAGAACTGGACCTACAAGCGGCAGGCCTGGAGCTTCGGTGACATCGAGCGCGACTACGGGACGACCTTCCAGGAGGCGGTGAAAGACCCAGCAAGCGGTCCGTTCTATCCCCCGCTCGATCTCACCGATTAGGTCAACATTGGGCTCGACCATGATCGGGCGAAGGGACGTCGAGGGCCTTGTCCTCAAGACGAGCCGCTCGTTTGCCGTGAACAAGGACCGGCTCGATTGGTCGCAGGAGTGGAGCCACTCCAGGCAGCCCCACCTCTACATCCTTGCCGGCATTTACGTCCGGCACATGGTCGTCTTGAGCGCCAGGGGTCGCCGTCAGGACCTTCCGGCTGCGTTTCAGCTCATTGAGGACATGCTCCTCGAGGGTGATGACTACGTGCGCGAGCTGGCCATCCACGGTTTCCTCGAGGGCTTCCAGACCAGTGATCGGCCTGATGATTTCGTGCCCTACCTTCTGCCCGTCTCGAAATGGTGGTGGGAGGAACTCGAGCTCTTCTGGGACAGCAAGGTTGAACGCCTCGGGTCATCGGGCCGGCCGAAGCCCGCAGAGATGAGCCACCCGTAAGATCCGTGGGATGAATCGACCATCTCTCTATGAATTCGCGGGCGGGGAGGAGGCATTTCTCGCTCTGGCCGCCGCCACGCATGAGCGCTGCCTCCAGGACCCTGAGCTGAACCACCCCTTCTCGCACCACGTGAGCCCGCGTCACACCGAGAACCTCGCCGCGTACTGGGCAGAGGTGCTCGGCGGCCCACCCAGCTACTCGCAAGGACTCGGCGGGCATTCGGGGATGCTGACCATCCACGCCGGCGAGGGCGCGCCCGAGGACATGGGTACGCGATTTGCCGCCTGCTTCATCCAGGCGATGGACGACGCGCAGCTGCCGGCCGATCTTGAGTTTCGCCATGCCATGCGCGCCTACATCGAGTGGGCGACAGGCGAGGTCAATGCGGTCGCTCCCGCCGGCACGCGGATCGAGCCAGACCTGCCGATGCCCCGCTGGTCCTGGGACGGGCTTCAGAAGACTCCGTAACCCTCGCTGCCGCGCGGGCGTTACCCGGCCGATGGCCCGGATCAAGATCATTGAAGAGGCGGAGGCTGATGGTCCGCTCGCAGATATCTACGGGGCCAGCAAGGCGCGGAGCCTTGCCGGTGTCGTGCCCGACATACTTCGCACGATGAGCCTGCGGCCGGACTTCCTGGCCGCGATCGACGCTGCGTCGCGCATGCACTTCACGGACGGCGCCCTGAGCCGCGCCCAGCACGAGATGATCGCCTCGTACGTGTCGGCCCTGAACCGCTGCCGGTATTGACTCAGCTCGCATAGCTGGTTCCTGCAGTTGCAGGGCGAGGCGTACGGGAGCGTGGCCCAGGCGCTGCGCGACGGCGACCTCGATGCCGCGGGGCTCGATGGACCGCATCGCCTCTTGCTCGACTTCGTGGCGACCATCACCCGACACGCCTACCGCGTGACGGACGAGCAGGTCCAGGCGCTGCGCGACGCCGGGTGGAGCGATTCGCAGATCGCAGAGGCGGCGTACGTCGCGGCGCTGTTCAACCTCTTTGTGCGCCTGGCCGACACGTTTGGTATCGAGCCGCCGGCGATGTACGAACCGGACGGGATTCCAAAAGCCGCCAGCCCCTCCGCCGGCTGACGCCGGCACCTCCCCATGAATGGGGAGGACAGCACTTCCCGTGAATGGGGAGGACAGCACTTCCCCGTGAATGGGGAGGACAGATATCTAGGCTGGGGTCAGATCGGTGAAGTCGTTGATTATCACGTCGTGGTTCAGATTCCCGCCTTTGGCCCCGCCGAGGCCCCAGCTCTTCGCATAAGACTGCGTCTGCTGGGAGACCACATTTCCCGAAGCGTCCCTGGTGGTCAACGTGGTCGTGCCGTGCAGCGTCACTCCGACCAGTCGCCTCGCCTGGGTGCTGAACTTCGGTAGGTACAGGCTCAGCTGGACGCGGTCGAAGCTGTACGTCTTCTGGATCACCTTGCCCGAGCCGATGTCCTGGTTGATCACGTCAGTGAACTCCGTCAGCCCGTCGCCCGATGCGCCGTCCTGCGCGAGCTTCAGGTCGTGGCCTCGGCGCGCCTCGGATTCGATCATGAGGTCCAGGACCAGGTCCTGCGCCATCTGGTTGGCTCTCGCCTGAGTCATGGACGGGTCGAAGGCCACCACGTTCGACGGCACCAGAACCGACGGAATCGGAGGCAGGATCCACACTCGCCCGGAGGCCGAGACCGGCGTGGCATTGCCGGATGGAGGCAGCGCGGATCCCGCCACATCGACGGCCCACGATGCGAGGCCAGGACCCGAGCCGACCGTAAGTGTCAACTTCGGCGTCGACCCGTCGGGCAGCTCCGGCGCCGGTTCGACGCTGTGCAGCGAGAGCTCGGCCGACACCGGAAGTGCGGTTATCACCAGGAGCGCCACGCCGAGCGTTGCGGGAGCTGCCCATCCCATTCGCCTGATCGCGCGCAGAGGTCCACCGGCCTCCTCGAGCGGCGCCAGGAGCTGCGCCAGCGCGAAGCGGCCCGCGCAGGCAAAGACGAGACTCGCGAGGATCGCCGTCTTGGTCCAGAACTCGAGCGTGGTCGGACCGATCAAGACCACCGAGAGCAGTGCGACCAGGACGCCGAAGACAAACCTTCCGACCGGGCCGTCGGGCACGGTCCGTGGATCGGGAATCATGAAGAACGCGAAGATCAGGACCTCTGGCGAGGTGACCAGGATCTGCCACAGCTGCCCTCCGCAGATGGGCGTCGAATACCAGCTCGCGATCATGCAGTGGTCCGGCACCGGAAGCAAGGCGACGGCGAGAAAGGCGGCAAACGCTGCCATGTACCCCAGCTCGAGCCCGAGGAGTTTGAGCTCCCACGCGATCAGCAGCCCGCCGCCGATCAGGATGGCGTACGTCACGATCATCCAGGGGCCCATCGGGATCCACCAGAGGTCTTGAGGTTCGGTGTACTGCGGGCCGAGCGCGACGAACGCGAGGACGAGAGCCAGGTTGGACGGGTTGAAGATATGCCGGCCCTTCCAGCGAATCACGTACTTGGAGGCCATCGCAAACGTGACCACGCCGACGAAGATCCAGATGCCGTGCGTGCTCCACCACTGGCCGTGAAACGTACCCGGGACGCGCAGGATGAAGGCGGTGCTGTTTCCCGTGAGCAGGCCGCTCGCCGGCCACATGATGACTCTGTCCTTGAAGAAGCCCACGACGAACTCGATCAGCGCCCCGGTGGCAAGGCAGATGAGGATCTGGGCGACCGACAGGCGGAAGTCCAGGACCGTCTGGCCGAGCACCTGGAGAGTCAGCAGTACGGCTGCCACGTGCAGGCGCGGGTCCCGGATGCTGGGGAGGAGAACCGCATAATCACGACCCCAGAGCCGGACGCTCCGAGGCTTGCGGGCGGGCCGGCGCACCGGCTCCGCCGGCACGTTCACCTCTTGTGGGGCCGGCGCGTCGGTGGTCGCCATGGTCGGGTAACGGTAGCGCTGATCATGCCGTTACTCCAACTAGTCGACGTGGCAACGCGAGGTTCCGTCCTGACCGGATTCGGCTTGCTGCTCGCGCTCTCGGCGTGCGATGTCCTGGGGCTGCCCGCCACCCGGGCGCTGGAGAACGGGGCGGCCGGCATGCTCAGCTCGGCCAGGAGTTTCGAGGTCGCCGGGTCCTACTTCGAGTCAGGTGTCCCCTGGACAATCGACCTCCAGATCGTCCGGCCCAACGTCAAGCACCTGGTCGCGACCTCGCAGGGCGAGACCGTCGAGGCAGTGCTCATCGGCCCCGACGCGTACTTCCGCGGCCAGCAGTTCCTCGCCCGGCATATGGCGGGCAACCCGCTCGGCCCGAGCCTGGCCAAGGCAGCCGGTAGCTCGTGGTGGAAGGAGGCAGCCGGCCTCGCGCCCAGCCTGCCGGAGCTCACCGACGGTGCTGCCTTCAGGGCGACCTTCCTCGGCTCGGCCGCGACCCAGCGGACTGACCACCAGCCGGTCGGTGGGCTGGACGCGGTGGAGCTGTCGGGGGCGAGGGCAGACGTGTTCATCGCTTCCGCGTCTCCTTATCAGCTCCTCCGAGTCCACTTGAAGAAAGGCGTCGTCGTCGATGGGATATCTGACGCCGACCTCAAGTACAGCAACGTCGACCACGACTTCAAGATCTCCGCGCCAACCGATGTCATCGACTTCGGCAACCTCTCGACCCTGCCCCCGATCTACACCGTCATATCGGTCGACACCTCCGGGTGCGGCTCGCCATGCGTCGTTTCGGCGAAGCTCAAGAACCTGGGCGGGATGACCGGTGCATCGGCGCCGTCGACCATCACATTTGCGATGAATGATGCTGCCAACGGGCAGGCCCTGGGCTCCTGCCAGGCCAGGGTCCAGCCGGACGTCGGCTACAACGCGACGACGACGGTCTCGTGCACGATCGCGGGCCAGGCGACGAACGCGGCCGTGGTCACCGCCACGGCCGACAACCCCGGCCGCGGTGCGTAGTTCGGGTTTTTGGACTGAAGCGGAATAGCCCGGCGTAGGGTCCGATTGGGGTTGGCGATGGCTCAGCTGGAGATCCCGCCGCGCGGCACTCGGGGCACTGATCCGCCGGGCGGAGCATTCCTGCAGCGGTTGTTCAAGCCGCTGGCCGGGATGATGGTGTCCCGTTACCGGAAGAGCAAGGGCCCGACTCCACCCGTGATGATGGGCTTTCCCACCGTTTTGCTCACCACGGTCGGCGCGCGCACGGGCAACGAGCGCACCCATGTTCTCGGGGGTTTCGCGGGAGACGGCGATCGATGGTTGGTCGTCGCGTCCAAGGGCGGGTCAGCGACGCACCCGCACTGGTTCATCAACCTGTGCAAGAACCCAGACCGGGTTTGGCTCGAGATCGGGAATCGAAAGATCAAGGTGCGCCCGAATGTGTTGAAAGGCGCTGAGCGCGAAGCCGCATACGCAAAAGTGGTTGACGTTGCGCCGCGCTACGGCAGCTATTTGAAGAAGACCGATCGCGAGATCCCGGTGATTCGTCTGGAGCCTGTCACCGCCTAGCCTCATCCGCCGGGGCGCAGCGCCCGGGGCCGCTCCGGTAACCTCCAGATAGATGAGGCTGGGGGGCCTTCTTGGGCTTTTTGTTCTGCTGGTTTCCGCTTGCTCCAGCCCACCGCCTGCATCGGCGGCTCCGCAGCGACACGTGTTTCTCATCGTGATGGAGAATCACGCGCCAGACCAGGCGCTCAGCGGAGCGTTCACCGCCTCGCTCGCGGCCAAATATGGCGTCGCCAACAACTACCACGCCATCTCCCACCCCAGCGTGCCGAACTACCTCGCGCTCACATCCGGACAGACATGGGGCATTGAGGATGATGGCTACCACGTCCTGCCCAAGCAAGACCTCGGCACTCAGCTGACCAACGCCGGCGTGAGCTGGCGCGCATACATGGAGGGGCTGGGCAGCGCCGGGTGTCTCGACAGTCCAGTTCCGTACGACCCAGGTCACAACCCATTCGCGTACTACGGCGGCCAGTGCCCGTCCAACGTCGTCCCGTTGACCGCGCTGGCCGGTGACCTGACGTCATCGACGCCGAGCTTCACGTGGATCACGCCGGACCGCTGTCATGACACGCATGACTGCCGAGTCTCCGTCGGCGATGACTGGCTTCGCCAGGAGGTGCGCCAGATCACGACTTCGGCCGCATGGCAGAAGGACGGGGTCCTTTTCATTACGTGGGACGAAGACGACGGCAGCACCGACAACCGCGTGCTGACATTTGTCATCGCGCCGGGCCTGGGGCATCGGACGAGCCAGACTCGCTACACGCACTACTCGCTGCTGGCCACGATCGAGGACCTGCTTGGGGTTGGGCGGCTAGGCCAGGCGGCGAGAGCCACCTCCATGAACGACCTCATCAAGTAAGCCCGAGCCCTCAGTCGGCTTCGCTCCCTCCGGCGCCTTCGCCTCGGAGACCCCAGAGGTTGTGGCGAGGACCTCCACTACCTTTGTCCGACTGCGCGCGCCTGAACGTAGCCTGACCGTGCGCAGCGGCACGTCGAGCTCGCGGGCAACGGCTTCGAGCACGGCTTTGTTCGCAGCGCCCTCAACCGGCGGCGCGCTGACCCACACCTGCAGCACGTTCTCCTTCCACGCGCTCCTGGCGCGCGATGCCCGCGGGTGGACGCGGACTGTAATCAACACGGCCGCTCTACCTTATCTATGTGGCCTTGATCGTTTGCGACGTTGGGCCTCGTGACGGTTTGCAGAACGAGGCGAAGGTGCTCGATCCGCCGGTGCGGGCGCAGCTGTGCGACTACCTGGCGGCGGCGGGAGTCAAACGCATGGAGGCCGCGAGCTTCGTCAACCCCAAGCTCGTACCTCAGATGGCGGGCGCGGAGGCGGTCATGGCGGCCCTGCGCCGCAATCCGGCGACCACATACGCGGGCCTGGTGCTGAATGAGAAGGGATACGAGCGCGCCTTGGCCGCCGGCGTCGATGAGGTCCACTACGCGTTCTCGGCCGGTGACGAGTTCGGCAAACGGAACCAGAACGCAACGACCGAGGAAGGGTTGAAGACCGCGATCGCCCTCGTGGCTCGGGCGCGCAGCGACCGGATGCCGATCACCGTGACGGTCAGCGTCGCCTTCGGCAGCCCGTTCGACGGCCCGGTGCCCGCGGAGCATGTGCTGAAGATCGTGGAACGGCTGATGGCGGTGCCTCCGGATGAGATCTGCCTGGCGGACACGATTGGGGTCGGCGTGCCGTCGCAGGTTCACGAGCTGGTGCGTGGCGCGCGCGAGCTGGGCGCGACCGTGGGCGCCCACTTCCACAACACACGAAACACCGGTTACGCGAATGCCGCGGCCGCGCTCGAAGAGGGTGTCGTATCGCTGGACGCATCCGTGGGGGGTGCCGGCGGATGCCCCTTTGCGCCGAAAGCCACCGGCAACATCGCGACGGAAGACCTCGTGTACCTGCTCCGCGGCCTCGGCGTGGAGACGGGAATCGATCTCGACGCTCTGATCGAGACATCGCGATGGTTGGGGGCTCAGCTGGACAAGGAGCTGCCTGGGATGGTCGCTCGGGCCGGGGACTACCCTGTGCGCCATGCCTAAGCGCCCGACTCCACATCGGGTGGCCGTCGTCCAGCAGCCGCCGGTCACCCTCCACCGCCAGAAGACGCTTCAGCGAGGCGTCGAGCTGATCGAGGAGGCGGCCGTCGGAGGCGCCGCTCTCATCTCTTTCCCCGAGACGTGGCTGCCGGGTTATCCCGAGTGGCTCTGGCGGCTGCGTCCCGGTGACGACTACGAGCTGACCTCCGATATCCACCGCCGGCTGATCGAGAACTCGATCGACCTCAAGACGGGCGACCTCAAGCCTATGCAGACGGCTGCCCGGCGACACAAGGTCACGGTGTCGGTTGGGATCCACGAGCGCGATGGGGAGTACAGCCGCGGAACGCTTTACAACACAGTCGTCCTGATCGGAGCCGACGGATCGGTACTGAACCGGCACCGCAAGCTGGTACCCACGAATCCCGAGCGCATGGTGTGGGCGACGGGAGATGCCGCCGGACTGCGCGTCACAGAAACAGCGGTCGGGCGGATCGGCGGCCTGATCTGCTGGGAGAACTACATGCCGCTGGCGCGGTTCGCCGTGTTCGCCCAGGGTTGTGAGATCTACGTCGCGCCGACGTGGGATTCCGGGGACAGGTGGCTGGCGACGATGCGCCACATCGCTGCGGAGGGCCGGTGCTGGGTCATCGGCACAGGCTCTGCGATGCGCGGCAAGGACATCCCGAAGGATTTTCCGCAGCGGGCAAAGATCTTTCCGAATCTCGAGGAGTGGTACAACCCGGGCGACTCCGTGGTCGTGAACCCGACCGGAACTATCGTGGCGGGACCGCTGCACGAGAAGCACGGCATCCTCTATGCCGACTGCGACCCAGCACGTGCCTCGGCGGCGAAACGAACTCTTGACGTGGCAGGGCACTACGGGCGGCCGGACATCTTCAAGCTCGAGGTCAACCGGGAGGCCCTGGCGCCAATCGATTTCAGCTAGCGGGCCGCGGCTCCTGAACAATTTGTCCCATTGACAGCCCTCTCGGCCGGCGCCAACATTCCGGGAGCCTGGCGATAGGGACCGGGTCGGATCCATGGAGGAGTGGGATTTGCGAAAGCGAAACTTGTTTGCGTTGCTGGCGGCTGGGGTTGTGGCGGCGTTGCTGCCGATTCCCGCAGCAGCGGCACCATCGGTGACCACGTTTGCAACCGGGCTCGACAGCCCCCGCGGGGTTGCTTTCTTTCACGGCAAGCTGCTCGTCGGCGAGGCCGGGCATGGAGGCCCGACCTGCTTCCAGATTCCGGGGCTTCCGTTCGAGGGATGCGCCGGTGACAGCTCGCGGATCTCATGGGTCGACACGACCACCGGTGCGCACACCGCGTTGGTCACGGGTCTGTTCTCGGTCAGCCTGGGACCCGAGGGCGTGCTGGGCGTGAGCGGACTTTCGGTGAGCGCAGACAGAATCCTCGCTCAGATCGGCTCGACACCATCTGAGAACCCGGGAGTCGCGATCGGCCAGCAGCAAGCGGGTCGATTGATCTCAGTCCGCGCGAACGGAACATGGACCTCATTCGCCCCGATCGGTGCGACAGATTTCACCTACACAACGCAGTTCACCGAGCCGACGCCAGGCGTGTACAGCCCGAACACGCAGGAACACGACTCCAACCCGTATGGCGTGCTCGCGACCGGAGAGGGTGCATACGTTGCGGACGCCGGGTCGAACACGCTTGACCGTGTCAACGCGGACGGCCAGATCAACATCCTGATCCACGATCTGTGGCGCGACCCAGATCCGAACAACTTCCCGTCGGACGCGGTCCCGACATGCGTGGTCCGCGGTGAGGGTGGACTGCTGGTCGGAGAGCTTTCAGGGCGGCTGATCCGGGTCAAGGGCACATCCTTCTCCCCGGTCGTGGTGAAAGATGCCGCAGGAAACTCGCTGCTAACTCACGTCACGGGATGCACGAGCGACGGCAGAGGCAACGTCTACTTCGTCAACATGTTCGGTTCCGGTGCGCCGTTTACGCCGCCGCCGACATCGAACTTCTTCTTCGGCAACGTCGTGCAGTACAACACCGAGACCGGCAAGGCCTCAGTCCTTGCGGATCACCTCAACTTCCCGAACATGGCCGCCGTCGGGCCTGACGGGAACCTTTACGTGAGCACCGGCGCCATCTGCGGATCGACCGGAGTGGCAGGACCTCCGTGCTTCGGCGCGACCGGATCCGTGACGAGAATCACCCTCGCCCACGGGGAAAACGACTAGTCGAGACAGCTAAGGCGCCGCTTTGCGGGCTTCGTTGAGCCCGTAAAGCGCGCCGAACTTCTTCTGCACGTAGGCGATCCACGGTTTCGCCGTCAGCGGCTTGCCCGTGGCGCGCTCCATGAGCTCGTTCGGCGTGAACTTGCGGCCGTGCCTGTGCACGTTCTTGCGCAGCCAGCTGAGCAGCGTGGCGAACTCGCCCCGCTCGATCTGCGCGTCGAGGTCGGGAAGCTCGACGCGGATCTTTTCCATCAGCTGCGCCCCGATCAGGTTGCCGATCGTGTAGCCAGGGAAGATGCCGAAGCTCACATACGACCAGTGGATATCCTGCAGCGCGCCTTCGCGATCGTTGGGCACGGTCAGCCCGAGGTAGGACTTGAATCGCGCGTCCCAGGCTTCAGGCAGGTCCTTCACCTTGAGTGCGCCTTCGAGCATCTCGTTCTCGAGCTCGAAGCGCAGCAAGACGTGCATGTTGTAGGTGACCTCGTCCGCCTCGACCCTGATAAACGACGGGTACGAGCGATTGACCGCACGGTAGAAACCCTCTTCGTCGACGCCGCGGAGCGGTTCCTGAAATACCGAACGGAGGCTGGGGTAGAAGTGACGCCAGAACGGAAAGCTGCGCCCGACGAGGTTTTCCCACAACCGCGACTGCGACTCGTGGACACCTGGCGACGCGCCACCCCACAGAGGAGTGCGGTCGATGTTCTGGCCCATACCCTGGTTGTACATGGCGTGCCCGGATTCGTGGATCGATCCGAAGAGGCACTCGTTGAAGAAGTCGCGCGAGACACGCGTCGTGATCCGGACGTCACCGGGACCGAACGCAGTCGAGAAGGGGTGCGTCGAGATGTCCTGGCGGCCGCGCTCGAGGTCGTAGCCCAGGCGCTTGACCGTCTCGAGCGCATAGGAGACCTGCAGGTCGGGGTCGAAGCCGCGATAGAGGACGCGATCGTCGACCGCATCCGCATGACGCGCGATATCGGCGACAAGAGGCACGATCGCGCGCTTCAGCTCGGCGAAGATTGCCTCGAGCTCGGCGGTCTTCAAGCCGGGCTCGCTGCGGTTGAGCAGCGCATCGTAGGGGCGATCCTCATAGCCGATCGCATCGGCGATGCGACGGTTCAGCTCGACGTTTTTCACGAGATACGGCTCGAAGAGGCTGAACTTCTCGTCGCGTCGCGCCTTCTCCCAAGCGGGCCGCGCGACGGTGCCCGCGCGCGCGACCTCGGCGACCAGGTCGGCGGGCAGCTTGCGCGCTTCGTCGTAGTCGCGGCGTGTGACCCGGACGAGGCTGGCTTCGTCTGAATCGAAGGGACGGTTGGCGAGCTCGTCCTCGAGCGTTTCCAGGAGCCTGCCGACCGCATCCGATGTGAAGCGGACGTGAGCCAGGCGCAACAGCGTCGAAAGCTGCTCGGCGCGGGACTGCAGCCCGCCGCGCGGCATGTTCGTCTCCTGGTCCCATTCGAGGAGGGCCGCGGCCCGGCTGAGGTCGGTGACCTCGGCCAGGATGTCCTTCAGCTCTTGCAGATGGTCGTTCGTGGTGCCTATCCCTGCGGGTATTCTCCCGAATGGGCTTGCCGCCCCGCTTGTCGCCCCGCTAGCTCAGTGGATAGAGCATCTGTCTTCTAAACAGAGGGTCTGAGGTTCGAATCCTCAGCGGGGCACTTATTGATTCGGTGCCTATTGCGCAAAAGGTGCGTTACTTCGCGAAAATTCCGAACCTTTTGCGCAAGACGTACGCAATTGGGGTCAGATCGACCACGACGCCAACGCGATCTTGCAGCCCTTGACGCAGAAAAATGAGGGCGGAGCCGAATGCCGGCCCCGCCCAATTTTCCCGCTCAGGCGGCTCTGCGGCCGCCGATCGAGTCGATCATCTCCCGGTAGCTCCTCATCGCCAGGCGGAGTCGCTCCGTGTCGGCGTTGCCGTCGACGTCGTGGTGGATTTGCTGCATGCGCTCGTGCATGGCCTTCGCCATCCGCTCGACCGCTTCCTCCATCAGCTGCTCAGCCTTCTTCACCGCATTGCGGGGCTCCTCGATGAACTCCGACTGCAGCTCGTCGAAGCGCTGGCGGAACTCGCTCATCTCAGGCCAGATCTCCATCTGACGCGGCGCAGGCGGCGCCTCATGGCTCTGCGCGGGTTCGACCGGGCGCTGCGGTGGTTCGACCGGCCGCGGCTCGGTCCGGCCCATCACCTCGGGATTCATTCGCTCTGTCTCGCTCATGAGGCCATCTCCCGCCGGTAGCCCTCGCGCCTAGTGTGCGCGGTGCCGACCGCATCGTCCACGATCTCCTTGTAATGCACCATCGCGCGGCGCATCGCCTCGGTGTCACGCTGCCCGTGATCCATCGAGGCGGCGGTTCGCGCCTCGCGCAGATCTTTGGGCATGCGTTTCTCGTCCGTCAGGATGGCTCCCCGTTCACTCAGGATCATTACCGCGACTTTGTCGGCTTCCTGAACTGCGGCTGAAGGATCTTCGATGAACCGTGTCTCGATCGACTTCCACGAGTTCGCGTAACGGCCTCGCGCTTCTTCGGGCAGCGCACGCAAGCGCGATTTGCCGACTGTACGCGCGAGTACGACGGCGACCGCGATCAAAACGATCACGACCGCGACGAACAGCGCGATGACAATTGCCTGGTTCATGGTTTCGACACCTCCTTAAAGGGAACGGGACGGGGCGCGACCTTACTTGTGATGGCGCATTACGGTTAAGACATGTCGAGCAATACATGAAGGCCGCAAGTTCCCCCAGGACATGAACGCGAGCTCAATAACGCGCCGCGGGATCCAACGGTGCGGAATTCGTGCGCCGATGAAGCCTCGTTGGATCCAGCGGAGCGGAATCCGGTTGGCTCTTAGCCCTTTTTGCGGCGGCGAGCTTTCAGCTTTGTGGCCCGCTTCGCCTTTGACTTCGGTTTTGGGTTAAGGCGTGGCTTGGCTTTTGGTTTCGCCTTCGGCTTGGCTTTTGGTTTCGCTTTCGGTTTTGCCTTCGCCTTCGCCCTGGCGGGCTTCGCCGGCGCGCTGCGTTTCGGCGCTGCGGTAGCGAGGTCCTGGCTCAGCCCGGCCATGCGCGCCTTGCCGAGGTTGCTCTGCATCACCCACGCGACATCTCTATCTGTGGACGTGAGCCACTTTTCGAGATACGGCTTTGAGTTTTGTGGGGCGGCGGCGGCGGCGACGCTCCAGCCGTAGCCCAGCGCCTGGCGCAGGATCCGGAACCCTTCTTTGCGGCGGTCAGTGGCCGCGGCCAGCGATCGAGTGATGTGGTCGAGGATGGCGAGCACCGCGACCGCGTCCTCGTTGTTCTTGAGGAGCGCAGGTTCGCAAAGACCGGCGACCACGGCACGCTGGACGAACGCGTCGTCCTGCGCCCACACGTCCATCTCAGCCAGCAGCTTCGGCATGCTCTCTTTCCCCAGTCGCTGCAGCGCCATGGCCACACCTTCGCGGACGCGCCAGCGAGGGTCGGAAGCCAGCTCGCGAAGCCACGTCATGACTGTCTCGGGTTCCATCAACGCGATACGGCCGAGGCCCGCTGTGCCGACCGTGGCCAGGTATTCGTCAGCCGAGGCCGACAGCCGCCACAGGCGGTCGGCGTCCGCCTCCTCCACGACTGCGGCGAGCAGCTCGAGGTTGGCCCTTGGCCCAGGAAGGCCCGAATGCTTCTTCAGGTAGGGCTCCCAGTCCTTCAGCTTGCGCAGCGCCGCGCGATATTCGTCTGTGCGCGTAGCCATGCCGCAGCGATCCTAGCTAACGGAGAATCCGGAAGTGGCAATTTCGCGCACAGCAGCGATCAGGCAGGGCCTCAGGCTGGAGGTCGTGACGATCGCGTGGATGGTCGTCGAGGCGGCCGTAGCGCTGGGAGCGGGAGTCGCAGCCCGCAGCGTGCTGCTCACCGCCTTCGGCGTGGACTCGGTGATCGAGCTGTTGAGCGGGATCGTGCTCTATCGCCGGCTCGCGGCGGAGTCGACCGGAATGCCGACCGGCGAGGTCGACCGCCTGGAGGCCAGGGCGGTCCGCATCTCGGCTGTCCTGCTTGTCCTGCTGTGCGCGTACGTCGTCCTGTCTTCGATCGCGGGGGTGGCCTTTCGCCTTACCCCATCCCCCTCGCTCGCGGGCCTGGTGGTCAGCGCCGCGGCCGGCGGCGCGATGCCCCTGCTGGCGCGCGCCAAGCGAGCCGTCAACCGTGTCATCGAGAGCCCCTCTCTGCGCGCGGACATCGCGGAGACGATCAGCTGCGCGTACCTGGCTGGGGTGACCCTCGCCGGGCTCGGCGTGAGCTTGTTGACCGGCTGGCCGTGGGCCCAGTACGTGGCGGCGCTGGCGCTGCTGGTGTGGCTGGTCCCCGAAGCCCGCGAGGCACTCGAGGATCGGTCGCATAATTGGCCCGATTGACCGTGAGGTCTTGGGGGGGCAAAGGGAAAACCAATGAGTGAAAGGCGAGAAGACGGCAGCACGGACCACCCGAAGCATCACCCGGACAAGCGCCGGTTGATGATCACGCAGGTTCTGCGCAGCCCAGTCCTCAACCCGGCCGGGACGGAGGTCGGCCGTGTCGAGGACTTCATCGTCAAGCTCGCGGACGGGACGTATCCGCCCGTTGCGGGGATGAAGGTTCGGGTCGGCGCGCAGGACGTGTTCATCGGCAAGGACCTGATCGAGCGCCTCGAGCCGGGTGGCGTGCGGCTCAACACGCACACCATCCGCACCGAGGCGTTCCAGCGGCGACCTGGCGAGGTTCTCCTGGCCGCAGACGTGCTCGGACGGCACCTGGTCGACATGGCCAAAGGACGAATCGTCCAGGCCCACGACCTCGTGCTCGCCCCCAGCGAGGATGGCTGGCATCTCGCGGGCATCGACCGCAGCCCGCAGGCGATGCTCCGCCGCCTGGTTCCCCGGCGCGGCCGGCCCGACCTCAGACGCCACGCGATTCTCGATTGGAAGGACGTGCAGCCGTTCGTCGGCCACGTGCCGACGGCCAGGCTGCTCATGCCGCTGCAGCGCCTCCGCCGCCTCCACCCGGCGCAGATCGCGGACATCGTCGAGGGGGCTTCGCACGCGGAGGGTCAGGAGATCATCGAGGCCGTCGAGAGCGACCCAGGGCTGACCGCGGACATCTTTGAAGAGCTCGACAGCGAGCACCAGGTCGAGTTTTTGAATTCAAAGTCAAACGAAGATGCGGCTCGCATCCTCGAGCGGATGGCCCCGGACGACGCGGCCGACCTGCTGGGGGAGCTCGACCAGGAACGGCGCAAGCCGGTGTTCGACATGATGTCGCCCAACCAGCAGCACAAGATGCGCAAGCTGCTGCAGTACCACCCCAGCACCGCTGGCGGAATGATGAGCCCGGATTACGTCTGGGTCGAACGCGGCGCCACCGTCGACATGGCGCTCGAGGCGGTTCGCATTGACGACAAGACGCCTCACCAGCTGCTGAGCACGGTCTTCGTCACCGAGCACGACGGTCGGTACGTGGGAAGCATTGGGGTGGTCGACCTGCTCCGCGCGGATCACGCCCGCAAAGTCGACGAGCTCGAGCTGACCGACTGCTCTGCGCTTGGCAATGCTGATTTCGCCGACGTAACGCTCCTCATGGCTGACTACAATCTCCCCTCCCTCGCCGTGGTGGACGCGGCCGGGAACTTGATCGGCGCCATTTCGTCGGACGACGTGATCGAGGCGCTCGTGCCAGAAGACTGGCGCGCCAGAGTCGAAGCGAGCACCGGGGTATAGACCGCTAATGTCCGAGCGCGAGCCACAACAAAAGGACTCGCGCTTGAAGCCAACGTCGGCCGTGCTCGATGAGATGCATCACGGCGACATCCACGGCGCCTTCGGCACGATACGCCGTAGCGACGTGGCTCCGCGCCGGACATGGCGCCAGCGCCTGCTCACTCTCGCAGCCATCGTCGGTCCGGGGATCATCGTGATGGTCGGCGACAACGACGCGGGCGGGGTCTCGACTTATGCGCAAGCCGGTCAGGACTTCGGCTACTCGCTCTTGTGGACGCTCGTTCTGCTAATTCCGGTCCTGATCGTCAACCAGGAGATGGTCGTGCGTCTGGGTGCTGTCACCGGTGTGGGTTACGCGAGGCTGATCAGTGAGCGCTTCGGACGGTTCTGGGGCTGGTATTCGGTCGCCGGCATCTTTCTCCTCAACTTCTTGACGATCAGCACCGAGTTCATGGGAATAAGCCTGGCTGGTGAGTATTTCGGACTCAGGTCAGTGGTCGCCGTTCCGCTCGCGGCTGTGATCCTGATAGGCATTACGATCAGCGGCAACTTCCGGCGCTGGGAACGCGCCATGTTCGTGTTCCTTTTCGCCAGCCTCTTGGTTCTCCCGCTGGCCCTGCTCAGCCATCCCAACCCGGGCGCGGTGGTACACGGATTCTTTGTGCCAGGCGTGGAGGGCGGTCTGACGTCCAACTCAGCGCTGCTGATAGTCGCTGTCGTTGGCACGACCGTCGCCCCGTGGCAGCTCTTTTTCCAGCAATCCAACGTGATCGATAAACGCATCACGCCGCGGTGGCTCGAATATGAGAAGGCAGACACCGTCATAGGAGCGTTCGTGGTGGTGATCGGTGCCGCCGCGATCATGATGGCCACCGCATCGGCCTTCAGCGGGACATCTGAGTTCGGTCATTACCTGGACGGCCTCCACGTGGCGCAGGGGCTGACGAAGTTCATCTCGCCAGCGGCAGGGGCGATATTTGCGCTGCTCCTGTTCGATGCTTCGATTGTGGGTGCCTCTGCAGTCACTCTCGCCACCTCGTACGCATTTGGCGACATGTTCGGCCTGAGGCACTCGCTGCACCGTGGAGTCCGCGATGCAAAGCTGTTCTACGCCTCCTTTACCGGAATGGTTGTTCTTGCCGCTGCAATCGTTCTCATTCCGCGTGCGCCGCTGGGCCTCATCACCACGGCCGTGCAGGCGCTGGCTGGGATCATGCTGCCGAGCGCGACCGTATTTGCCTTGCTCCTCTGCAACGACCGCGCGGTCCTTGGGCCGTGGGTCAACCGGTCGTGGCTGAACGCGATCGCAGGCGTCATCGTCAGCGCGATGCTCGTTCTCTCGCTGATCCTGGTGATCTCGACTGTGATCCCCTCCATCGACGTGACATCCCTCCTTGTCGTCCTCAGTGTGGTGGCCGCCATGGTTCTCCTCGCAGGCGGCACGTGGAGTTGGCTCACATCGCGCGGCCGGGCCGCGGTGCCCGAGGTCTCGCGGGAAGAGCGCGAGAGCTGGCGCATGCCGGCCCTCGCATTTCTGGATCGACCCGTCTGGTCAATGGGTCGCAAGCTCGCGATTTACGCCTTGAGCGGTTACCTGGTGCTGTCGATCATCATGCTGGTCGTCAAAGCGGTCGAACTCGCCATGCTGAGATAGGCCGGCGTTCCTTCAGGACCGTTAACAGGTCGCTTACAAAGGAATACCAGCCCGCGGGGTACAATGCTGGCCCGTGCCTCTCGGCTCAAGACGGGGGCACCGCGTCAGAGCATCACGCCGGCGGCTAAGCCCTTTACGCACCAGCATCCTCGTCCTTCTTGCTGTCGGGATGTCCTCGATGGCGGGTGCTTTCGCTTATTTCCTTCCGGCCGCGAAGGCCGCGTGGGACACGACGGGTGCGGTCGTCAGGGTGACGCCCTCACCGACTGACCTCTTCACTACGTCGCCCACAGCCACACCCTCTGCGACACCGGCCGCGGCGATCACCGGCGCCTTCACCATCCTGCTGCTGGGCTCGGACGACGACTCCAAGTTCTACAGCGACCACGTCCTCACACAGTCGATGATCCTGGTCCGTGTGGTGCCTTCGAGCAAGCAGGTCACGATGCTCTCGATCCCGCGCGACCTCTACGTCCACCTGTCGACAGGGGGCTTCGGCAAGATCGATGGCGCGTATTCCTACGGTGGTGCGGGAGCTGCAATCGCGACGGTGGAGCAGGACTTCGGCGTCCACGTCGACGACTACATATGGGTGGGGCTGCTGGGCCTCATCAAGCTCATCGACGCTATCGGAGGCATCGACGTGGTGACCAGCAACCCGGTGCTGGATGACTACTATCCCGCAGACATCTACAGCAGCTGGCCATACGGCTATGAGCGGGTCGCCGTGCTCGCTGGGCCGCAGCACCTCGACGGCATCCACGCGATGCAATACGTGCGCTCGCGACATGGTGACCTGCAGAGCGACCTGGGCAGGTCGCAGCGCCAGCAGCAGGTGCTGCTCGCGATCCGTCAGAAGGCCAAGCAGCTATCACCGGCAGACCTGCCCGCCATGTCGACCGCCTTCGGTGGCGAGCTCAAGACGAGCATCGGCCTATCGAAGGTGGCGCAGCTCCTGCCCCTCGCTGGGAGCTTCGACAACCCCGACGCCATCCGCCAGATCATCCTCGCCAGCCCGTACACGCACGGCGGCGCGCCGGACGGGAGCCTGTTCGCAAATTGGGACGCGATCCTTCCCCTGGTGCACCAGTACTTCCCATGATGATCTCGCGCTTCATCCTGGCGGGCGTCCTCGCCGTGGTCGTGGTTCTCGGTGGCACATCAACGTACATGTACCTGGGTTCCAAGCAATCCAGGGTTGCGGCGCCACCGGAGAAACCGACCGCGGCGACGCCACGTGCGCAGGCCACCACGCTGCCAGGGGCCATCTACCTCACGCAGTCGGGCGCCATCTACCGGCTGAGCGCCGGCCGTTTTCACCAGATCACACCTGAGGCGGGGTGGAGCCAGCCGTCGCTCGCGCCCAACGGCAGCAGCCTGCTCGCTGTCAAGTACGGGCAGTACTGGTCCGACGTCTACGTGCTCAGCCTGTTCGGGACCCCGACGCGCCAGCTCACCAGCAACCAGGCGCGCCAGGGCATGAACGATCCGAGCCTGAACCACTGGTCGTTCTTCCCACGCTTGAGCCAGGACGGGGGAACACTCTGGATGACCTACGACGGCTTGAAGTGCGACGGCTGCTTCGATGTCAGCCCAGCCGTGTACTCGATGCCGTTCGGCGGAACAATCCGACAGGCACGCGCCTGGACCGATGGCGGGTATTACTCAGGTGGCGACCAGCAACCCATCCCGGTTCCAGGCGGAGTCATCTACACCAAGTACGACTACGGATCCAAATACGACGCCAAAGCAGAAAACAAGCTCGTCGGCATGATGTGGTTCTCGAACAGGGCCGGTGCATACGGAAGGGAGCTCACGACCCCCAGCGAAGACTGCCGGACGCCATCGCTTTCGCCGGCCGGCAATCAGCTCGCGATGATCTGCACGTATGGGAAGCAGGTCTCCTACCTGACGATCGCATCGTGGAACGGTTCCACGCTCGGGCCGCGCACGACCATCCTCACGAACCAGCTGGTCGCGCAGCCGACCTGGGCGCCCGACGGATCGGGAATCGCGTACCTCGCGCCCGCCGTTCCGGATGGGCCGTTCCAGCTGTGGTGGCTGCCCAAGGCGGCGTACACCGCACCGCCGCCGAGCCCTCCGCCGACCCCAACTCCAGGGGGTCCGCACAACGGTCCGCTTCCGACGCCGACGCCACCGCCGCCAATCCCACCGGTCAAGCCGATCCAGCTGACGACGAACAACGGGTTCGACGCGACGTCGCCTATCGCCTGGCTGGGGTAGCCCTAACAGCCTGGACGGCCTGGCCCGCGGTCCAGTACCGGTTCCGCCTGCGCTGTTCGTGCCTGAGCGGTGGTGATGTAATGGTCCGCCACCATCGCGGCGAGCACCTCTGAACGTCGAGCGAGCGCCGCGTCGGGGTTGACGGTCGGGTCGTAGAGCGACGGCGCCTGCGTAACGCCGGCGAGGAGCGCGTACTGGCCCAGCGTGAGGCGGCTCAGCGGCGCCCGAAAATACGCGCACGCGGCAGCGGTCACGCCATACCGGCCGAAGCCGGTGGAGATCTCGCTCAGGTAGTCGGACATGATCTGACGCTTGGTGAGCACCCGCTCCACCTTTAGCGCCAGGGCCAGGTCTTCGAGCTTGTCGTAGCCGCGGTCAGAACCGGCCAGGTAGACATCCTTGACCAGCTGCTGGGTGATCGTCGATCCGCCCTGGCACAGGCACACGTTGGTCACGTCGTACAGGAAAGCCCTGGCCAGGCCGATCGAATCGACCCCGTGGTGGGAGTAGAAGCGTTCGTCCTCTGTGGCGACGACAGCGTTCGCGAGGGTCTGGGGAACCTCGTCCGGGCTGAGGATCGGAACGCCGTACGCCTCGGTCACCGCGCGGACCCGCTGCTGGACGTCGGCGCCGTCCGGAGTCCAGATCCACAGCGTCGCGGCTCCTGGCCCGGCCAGGGCGGCGAGCACCGCGGTGGTGACGGCGAGCCGACTTAAAAAGGCCGCCGGCCACCTCATCGCGCTTCACACACTTTGTTTAGGAACGGGCCCCTGATTTCAGCCGTTACGCCAAGGCGCCTTGAGCGGTGCAAGTTCCATGGGAGAATTCCGTCCGCATGACCATTAAGTGGAAAGTTGCCCTGGTGGAAGACGACCGTCGCCTCGCGCGGGCGGTTGCTACCGGGCTGGGAGAGGAGGGTTACACAGTCCGGGCGGTTGAGTCCGCGGGACGCGGGCTGGAGCTCGTCAGGCAGTGGAACCCAGACGTCGTCTTGCTCGACCTGATGCTGCCCGACAACGAGGGTCCCGAGCTGTTCGAGGCTTTCCGCGCCGAGACGGACGCCGCTCTCGTTGGCATCAGCGCCCGCTCCTCGGTCAGCGACCGGATCGCGGGCTTGAAGCTGGGCGCGGACGATTACGTCACCAAGCCGTTCGCGCTGGAAGAGCTGATGGCCCGGGTCGAGGCGGTGATCCGCCGGCATCGCGGCAAGGGCGGCTCGAAACTCGCCTCTGCAGACGTCCTGGTCGACCTGAGCGAGGGCCGTGCCAGCAGGGGCGGCCGGCAGCTTGGTCTGACCGGCATCGAGTTCCGGATCCTGGCTGCTCTGATGCGCAACAACGGGCAGCTTGTCACGTATGCGCAGCTTGCTGAAGCGGTGTGGGCGGTCACGACCGGCCCAGAATCCAACTCGCTGGAGGTCCACATCTCGCGGATTCGGCAGAAGCTCGAGCAGGAGGGGGCGTCGAGGTTGATTCACACGGTCCGCGGTCTCGGTTACAGGTTCAGTCCGGAATAGGAGGAGCGCAGGCAGATGAAAGCGAGGAGCGTTGTGGTGGCGGCGTTGCTGGGGGGCGCGCTGCTGGCGGCCGGCGGAGGGACGGCTTCGGCGAACATGTCGTGGTGCGTCGATGACCCGCCGATCCAGGTCGTCACGCCCGGGGGGCACAACCTGACCGTCAACAACATGGTCTATCTGCCACCGTACGAGCTGCACCTGAAGAACACGATCAGCAGCGATGCAAACGCGGCGCCTGACGGCAAGGGTGGAACTCTGGTCACCGTTCACGTCCACGTGCCGACCAAAGCGCACGTGGTGTCTACTGAGTACCGCTACCAGGTCTCGTCCCAGAAGGATGGATACACGCTGATCACGCTGTACCTGGACGTCCCGATCAGCTGAGGTCCGTGGCACCGACCTTCAGGACTTTTCCTCGGCCGCTGAAGGCGGTCGTGGCCGGCGTTCCCGCGGCCGGTGTGTTGCTGGCTGTTGTCGCGGCGGCTGCCGGCGGTTTCAGCGCCGCGCAGCCGTGGCGGTGGTTTGTCGTACCCGCTTGCCTGGTGGGCGTCGTACTGGCGGAGAAGTACCCGGTCAAGATCGGCCCCGAGCAAAAGGTCAACCTCGGCGCGCTGCCCTGTCTGGTAGCCGTGCTTCTGCTCCCGCCCGGAGTTGGGCCGGCCACGGCTGCCCTAAGCGTATTCGCGGGTAACCGGCTCGTCGGAAGGACCTGGCCGGAGAGCTGGCTCAACTCCGGCAACACGCTGGCCGCGGGCGCCGTTGCCGCGATGGTCGGCAGCATCGGTGACGTCCAACAGGACATCGACGCGGCCCAGGCGCTGCGCGCCACGGCAGCATCGCTGCTCTACATCGCGATCAATCTGGGCCTGGCCGCGCTGCCGCCGGCCCTGCATGGCGGGCTGCCGTACCTGTTGCTCCTCCGCCATGCGGCGTCTGCCACCTGGCCGGCTCTGCTGACGCTGGGCGCCTGCGGCGTAAGCATCGCGGTGCTGGCCGTCGAGGCTCCGGTCGCAGCTCCGTTGCCCCTGATCGTTCTGCCAATGATCTATCGCATGAACCGCGCCATTGAGGCGCAGGGCAAGGCCAACGAGCAGCTGGCCGGTGTGCTGGCGGCGCAGCGCAGGTTTCTTACCGACGTGTCCCACCAGGTGGCTACACCGCTGGCCACGATCATGACCAATCTGTCGATTCTGAGACGGGCCAGCAGGGGCCGGCCGGCGGAAGCCGCGGTGGCGGACAGCGTCGCGGAGGCCGAGCGGATGAAGCGGATGCTTGGCCGTCTCCGCTCGCTCGCGCACGCCGATGAGGACGTGCCCCTCCGGCGTGAGCTGGTCGACCTGGCCGAGCTCACGGCTGACGTCGTGCGCGCGTACACAGCGCAGGCAGCAACCTCGGGCGTCGGTCTGGTGGCCGAGGTCGCCTCCCACCCGCACATCAATGCCGACAAGGACCTGCTTCGCGAGGCGGTGGCGAACCTGGTCGAAAACGCGGTGCGCGTGAGCCCTCCGGGAGCACAGGTTCGTTTGAGAGTGGGCCGCGGGTTGGGTGGACCGGTGATCGCGGTGGCCGACGATGGACCAGGCATCGAATCGGACCGGCTGCCGCGTCTGTTCGAGCGGTTTCAGCGCAGCGACTCTGGCAGCGGGTTGGGGCTCGCCATCGCGAGGCGGGTGGTGGAGCGCCACGGCGGGACCATTCGGGTCAAGACCGAGCCGGGGACTGGCAGCACTTTCACCATCGAACTACCGGGGTAGTAGGGGGTTCCCCGAGCCCCTCCGTCGGCTGCGCCGACACCTCCCAATGAATGGGGAGGAGACTTATCTATCTATCTATCTGATGAGGCCTCCGTCGTATGGCTGGCCTGCCACTGCGTTCAGGCCGCACACCCATTTGAAGACTTGCTGGCCGTTGCCACCGCCCTGCACTGTAAAGCTGCTCACCATCACGGACCCTGCGAACGAGGGGCTCGAGTTGCCGTCGCTCGTATACGGGCTCCTGGGCAGATAGATGATGCCGCTCATGTCGGTCCCGGCGTGCGGGCCTACCGTGATGCCAGCCGTGTACGGATTTGCGCTGCCGCTCCAGATCACGAAGTTGTGCGTGCCCATCGGGTCGCGCGTGCCGGTGTAGCTCGGCACGTTCAGGTCGTCCAGCCCGTTGAGGACGGCCTGGCTGATGTCGAGTCCGCCGTCCGAGCCATCGACCACGATCGCCACGGCGCCTGTGGGGTCGGACGTGCCCGAGAGTGTGTGAACGGTGTTGGTGATGCTGCCGAGCGCAATGTTCGGCGCGTTGATGATCTTGTAAACGCCGCCGTTCATGAAGCCGCCGCGGGGGGCAAACCCGTTGTAGATACCCGGCTTCCAGTTGCCGGCGCCATCCTGCGCCCCGGCGGCAGACGTGTACACGACGTTGGGCAGCGCCGGCCACGAAACGTTGTCGTAGTTGTTCGGCGGCGGAATGTTCGGAATTTGCGGCAGTGTGCTGCCGTCGGTCGTGTTGTAGTTCAGGCTGTTGTTGGTGCCGCCGTTGTTGAGGAAGTTCGTCGGGCTGCCGGGACACGTGGTTCCGTCGTAGTTGGTCTGGACACCTGGCACGCCCGTCGAGTGAGGTCCGTTATTGGCGCCAAATGAGCCGTACGCGTAAACGGGTCCGCCCACCGTCTGGAACGCGGCGCCTCCTCCGTTGATCAGCGCGTCACCGTTCACTGCAGCGACGGCGTAGTTGGCGCTGTTGAATTGGGGCCCGGGTATTGTCGCGCGCGCGGATGCGGCGGATGTCAGGGTGGAGAAGCCGAGCATGCGGGCGAAGATGCTCGGCTGCTGGTGCGAGATCACCACGTCGAGCACGCTTGGATAGTTGAAAATCCCGTTGTAGCGCCAGGTATCGCTGAGCGTGATCGTGTAGCCACTCACCGAGTACGTGCCCGCGGAGCAGTTGCCCGGGCCCGAACAGGAGCCCGTCGGGACGCTGAAATTCAGGGACGAGCCAAGGTACTGCATGGCGACCCAGTGCGCGTTGCTCCCGCCAGGACCGTACGACCTCGCGCCCGCCAGTGCGGCGGAGTCGGCGTATGCCTGCAGGTTTCTGCGGTCGGACATCGCGAGCCCTGCGTCGAACACCATGACGCCGAGGACTGTTAGCGCGACGATGATCGCGACCACGATCACGACGGCCTGGCCGCTCTGTGAACGCCGGTCGCGGGCTCGCATTTGCTCAGTACTCCGCGAGCATGGTGGTGGACGAGGCGATGCGCAGCAGGTTTGGCGCGGCGCTGCCGAGAAACGGAACCAGGCTGTCGTAGCGGTAGATCACAGTCACGACAACCTCGAAGCAGCCTTTGTATTGCGGGTTCGCGTATTCGGGGGCCCGGGCGCCCAGGTCGCCTGGCATCGGGTCGCGACCCAACGCGCTGCGCGCCGCCGCGCAGTCGGCATACGTGCCCGCGGCGCCCTGCTCGAACGGCCAGATGCAGACCTGCGTCGCGCCCGCAGCGGGAGTCGGGCAGCTGGAGGGTGAGGCCTCTGTCATTGCGGAATTGCGGCTGAAGGTGCCCATCACGACGTCAACGGTTTCGTCGATCCGATTGTTCGTCATGCAGCCGGCGCCGTTGGCGCCGGGCGTGAGGGTTGTGCCCGAGCAGCTTCCCGTTGCGGAGCCGAAGGGATTGTCCGGCGGCACCTGGTTGGGCACGGCCTGTCGCGCAGCCTGTCGCGCGGCCTCCGCCACGGTCGACGTGACCCAGTCGACACGAAACACGTCGATCGAGATCGCGAGGATGAAGAAGAGGAGCGGAAAGACCAGCGCGAACTCGACCAGCGCCTGTCCTTTGTTCTTCGACATCAGTATTCGGTCCTCATCGAGGATGTGACCTTGATCGGGTACGACGAGCCGACGATCGGCCACAAAAGCGGCGTGATCACCGACATGGGTTTGGTAATGCTGGCCGTGATCGAGTCCGAGCCTGTGGTGTTTGGAGCGCCATTGCTGCTTGTCGCGTTGGTGATCGCGGCGCCGTTGAGGCAGTGAAAGGTGACGCTGAGGGTCGAGCCGGCGAGCACCGAGCCGGACGGCGTTCCGTCCTTCGAGCTCTCGAGTGACGCCTGGTTGGCGATGGTCACGATCTGTCCGCCGGAGGGCGGGATTGCTGATGTCACAGTCACGGCGAGCGGACCGCCGCTCGTGCCTCCACACACGTTGTCAGCCGTGCCGTGCTGGTACGACGAGACGGCGATGCGAAGTGCCTGGCGCACCGAGTTGGTCACCGCCTCCCGGTAGAAAAAGGCTCGGCCGAGGTCGGACACGCCGAGTGAGAGCAGGAGCACGATTGGCAGCGTGATCGCCGCTTCAACCAGCGATTGCCCGCGCGAACGCGCATGCGTGGAGGAGGGCGATTTCATCGCTGCACTGTGTTCCACCTGGTTCTTAAAACGGAATGAATTGACGCCTCTTGCAGGCGAGGCGCTCGCTTAAGGATTTAGTGGCTGAATTCTTAAGATTCGGCAGGCTCGCGAATTCATCAAACTTACGAACGTGGCGATCATCGTCTGCCCCCAGCCCCGGGCGGCCGAAATCGGGCTCGATGTCATGCGGCGGGGCGGGAATGCCGTGGATGCCGCGGTGACGTGTGCGTTCGTGCAGGGTGTCATCGACCCACAGATGTGCGGGATCGGCGGCTGCGGGGTGATGCTGGTCCACAGCCCGCAGGCGGGCGACGCTCTGTTTGAGTTCTACGGCACCGCCGGGTCACGCGTCCGCGAAGACCAATGGGAGCGCATCTTCATCCGCGAGGCCGCGGACCGCTACGGCTATGTGCTCGACGGCTGGGTCAACGACGTCGGGTACCAATCCGTCGCGGTGCCAGGAACAGTCGCGGGCCTCCACGAGGCGCTCACCCGGTTCGGCACCATCTCCTGGGAAGAGGCCATCGAGCCCGCAATCCCGCTCGCCCGCCAAGGCTTTCCGGTCACGGGCTATATGCACGGTTACTGGACGACCGACTACGGACCGGACGTCGTGCCCAACGCCAAGCGAATCCAAGCCACGCCGGAGGCGAAGGCGATCTACACGCATGACGGCCGCCTGTATGAGATTGGCGAGGTCATGGTGCAGGCTGACCTCGCCCGGACTCTCGAGCGGCTCGCCAGCGAGGGGCCGGACGTTTTCTATCGCGGGGAGATAGCTGACGCGATCGCCGCGGACTTCGCAGGAAATGGTGGCTTCGTCACCAAAGATGACCTCGCCGGGTACCAGGTCAACGTGACCGAGCCGATTCGAGGAAGTTACAGGGATTTGCAGGTGGCTGCGGCTGGACCGCCGGCCGGCGGCCTGACCCTGCTCCAGATGCTCAACTTCCTCGAGGGTTACGACCTCCGCGCGCACGGGTGGCCGAGCACCGAGTCGGCACGCCTCCTGGTCGAGGCGATGGCATGGGCGGTGGCCGACCGCGAGCTGCACGTCGCCGACCCGCGTTTCGTCGAGGTGCCGATCGGCGCGCTGGCCGACAAGCAGTATGCGGCCGCGGCGCGCGAGGTGGTGACGGCCGGTGGCCCAACGCACGACCGCCCCGACACCACGCATGTGTGCGTGGTCGACGACGGGGGCAACGCGGTTTCGTTGACGCACACACTCGGTTCAGCCAGCGGCGTCGTCACCCCGGGTCTCGGGTTCGGCTACAACGACTACATGAACTGTTTCGACCCGCGCCCTGGGCGCCCGAACTCCTTGCGCCCCGGCAAGACTCGGGTGACGATGATGACTCCGACGATGGTTTTCGACGGCCACCGGCTGCGTGTGTGCGTCGGCGCGCCGGGCGGGACCAAGATCGTGACCGGTGTCCTCCAGGTGCTGGTGAACGTGATCGACCACGAGATGTCACCGGTCGAGGCGGTGAGCGCGCCGCGAGTCGACTTTCAGGGCGACGTCGTCCAGGCGGAGGCGCGGATCCCGCGCGTCGTCTGCGAGGGGTTGGAGCGCGCGGGCTATGCGGTCAACAGGCGCACGTTGAGCTACGACTCCTACTTCGCGAGGCCGCAGCTGATCGTGGCCGAGCGCGATGGCTTTCTGTCCGGGGCCTCTGACCCGCGTAAGGATGGCGGGGCTGCTTTCGATACAGAGACGAGATGAAGTTCAAAGATCGGGTTGTGCTCGTGACCGGCGGTGCGCGCGGCATCGGGGCCGCGACCGCCTCGCGCTTCGCTCAGGAAGGCGCGCGGGTGGTCGTTTCGGATATGGACCTGGCACCTGCCGAGGAGGTCGCCGGGCCCATCAAAGGTGTGGCGGTGGCGTGTGACGTGACCAGTCGCGAGCAGGTGGAGGCGATGGTCGGGCAGGCAGTCAGCGAGCTCGGCCGGCTCGACGTGCTGGTCTGCTGCGCCGGCATCATCCGCGACAACATGCTGTTCAAGATGAGCGACGACGACTGGGACTCCGTGATCGACACGCACCTGAAGGGGACGTTCCTGTGCGCGCGAGCCGCTCAGAAGCCGATGGTCGAGCAGAAGTACGGCAAGATGGTCTTCCTATCCTCGACCTCGGCGCTCGGCAACAGGGGCCAGACCAACTACTCGACGGCCAAGGCGGGCCTGCAGGGCATGGCCCGCACGCTGGCGATCGAGCTGGGACCGTTCAACATCAACGTCAACACGGTCGCGCCCGGTTTCGTCGAAACGAGGATGACGCGCGCAACCGCTGAGCGGATGGGCGTCGACTTCGAGACGTTCAAGGTTGGCGCGGCCTCCCAGATCCCGCTGCGCCGGATCGGTCAGCCGGAGGACATTGCGAGCGTGATCTCGTTCCTGTGCAGCGAGGACTCGAGCTTCGTCTCCGGCCAGACGATCTACGTCCGGGGCGGCCCCTAGGAGCCCCGCCCCGTCCTTATATATGCAAGGACCAGCGCCGGCCTGCGTTTAGCGTTGTTGATGAACCGGCTACTCGGACAAGTCAGGCAGCGGCTCGGCAGGCGAACTGTTGTTCGGAGACGGGCGCTGGTGCGGCCAGATCCTCGAATTCGAATCGAGTTCGGACTCGATGGCCAGATGGTGCCCGCACGGCTTCCGATCAGTAGCCGCTCGGGGTTGACCGGCCCGACAAAGGTCTGTTAGGGTGGCTGGGTCTTCTGGGGATCTTCCCTCCGCCAGGGCGGATTCACAAAACTTAGGGGTAGGCATTGCGAATTAATCGTTACCTGACCCATGCCGTCGTGCTCGGAATTGCGGTAGCGATGTCGAGCTACGCGGCGATGGATCGCCACTTTCCGACCACCCTGACGGCTCGGTTGGGCCCGGTGAACGCTGAGGCGGTCGTGGTCGGCGAGGGTGGCGATGTCGGCGATGTGTCGATGGGCCGCTACAGCACGATCATCAAGCCGGTAGCGATCCCGACGTCTGCCCCGCAAAGCCACCAGGCGTTTGTGTACTCCGTCGCGGCGGGCGAGAACCTGAGCGCGATCGCCTCCAAGTACCACGTGTCGGTGGCCGAGATCCGCTGGTCGAACACCAACCTGATATCGACCGACTCCGTGGCGACGGGCGACCAGATCGTCATCCCGCCGGTCCACGGAATAGTGGTCAAGACCAAGGCTTCGGATACCGTCGAGGGCCTGGGCGCGAAGTACCAGGTCGACCCGCAGGTGATAATCGACTTCAACCGGCTGCGTTCCACGCAGCTGACCCCCGGCATGACCCTCGTCCTTCCCGGTGGCGTCGGCGGAGCGTTCCCACCGCCTCCCGCGATCTACCAGATCCTGCACGGCGGCTCGCCGTCGAATTACATGGTCCACGTCGTGGGATGCTGCCTCGGCCCGTACGTGAACAACAAGTTCCCCGTCGGTTGGTGCACGTACTACGTGGCGACCAAGCGCAACGTCACGTGGACGGGCGACGCGGGTTACTGGTACGCGAATGCGGCGGCTCAGGGTTACCCTGTCGGACCGACGCCGAAAGTGGGCTCGATCATGGTGACCTGGGAGAGCTGGGCCGGACACGTCGCCTATGTCGAAGCGGTGAATCCGGACGGTTCGTGGATGGTGTCCGAGATGAACTGGGTCGCGTTTGACGTGATCGACGAGCGCACCATCAAGCCGGGACAGCTAGGCGCGAAACTGGTCGGGTTTATCTACTAAGGACCGGTTCCGTGGGCCGCATGGCCCACTCTGTCTCCATCGCCTCGGTGTCCTTTTTAACCGTTCTCAGTCCCGTGGCGGCGGCGATCGCGGCGAGGATGAGGAGCGTCGGGCTCGTGATCAGCAACGCCGCCTGGAGGTTGCCGCCCAGCCAGTCTGAGATCTGACCGACGTCGTAGGTGGAATGCGAATCGCCGAAGACGTGGGCCACGAGCAGGGTCATGGTGACGGCGCTCGCTCGTAGACCGGGCGACACGACGTTCTGAGACAAGGCGGTGAAGGGGCCCGCGTACAGATACAGGCACACCACCGTGGCCAGGAAGACGGGGACGAAGATGGGGATCGGACCGATGCTCATCGGACTCAGCAGGGCGATCGTGATGAGCACCGCGCCGACGATGAATCCCGCGATGCCCACCTCGAGGTGCGCTGTTGGGGTTTTCACTGCGCGTCGGTCCGCCAACCAGCCGCCGGCGAGCGTGCCAATCAGGCCGCCGACCACGATCACCACCCCGGACAGCAAGCCGGCACCGCTCTCGGACATGTCGAAGCGCCGCTGGAGGACGGTCGGCAGCCAGAATGCGTTCGAGGCGAGCACGAAATAGAGGAGGGTCTGGGCGAGGATAGTGGCGCGAAGTGTCGGAATCCGCCATAGATCCAGGAACCGGCGCAGGTTTACGTCCCGGGTCTGCACGACCACCGGTCCTTGCTTTTCCGCTAGGCCGCGCAGCGGTTCCTTGAATCCGAAAGCGAGCAGCGCGAAGAGCAGTCCGGGAACGGCGGCGAAGTAGAAGGCGGTGCGCCAGCCGAATTTCTCCGCGATGAGCCCGCCTCCCGCGAAGCCGACTGCGATCCCGATCGTGCTGCCGGCGTTCCACACCGACATCACGCGGCTGCGGAGCTCCTTCGGGAAGTAGTCCGACATCAGCGATGTACCTGCCGGGTAGTAGCTCGCCTCGCCGACTCCGACGATGGCGCGGCTGAGGAAGAGCTGGAAGTAGCTGCGCGCGAATCCGGTGAACAATGTGGCGAGGCTCCAGATGGTGACACCGACACCGATGACGGTCTTGCGGACCCCGCGGTCGCCCCAGTAGCCGAAAGGCAGGGCGGCGACGGCATAGACGAGGAGGAACGCGGTGCCGATCAGGCCGAATTGGGAGTTAGTGAGGTGGAACTCCTTCTCGATCGACGTCGCCGCGGCCGAGGCGACCCAGCGGTCCATGTAGTTGAGGAAGTTGATTCCGACCATGACGGCGAGGACATATCTCGCATAGCCTCGCGCCACGGGGGGGATTATCGGGGTTGGGTACCATTACCTCTCCGTAAGTGGGTCGGCTGGGCATTGGCGAGCTCAAGTGGCTGTAAACCACCCGCGAAAGCTGTGGGGGTTCAAATCCCTCCCGGCCCACCACTGTCTGGGCCACGACCGCCAGGCTCCGGGTGTTGCGCTAACGTGCGGAGATGGCCCGCCAAAAGCAGGCCGGCGCTGCGGTCGCTCGGGGGTGGCCCGAGCTCGCGCTTGCGGAGTGGGTGGAAACCCGCGACACGCTGCATCTCTGGACCCAGGTCGTCGGCAAGGTCCGCCTCGCACTCGAGCCGATGGTCAATCACTGGTGGCAGGTGCCGCTCTATGTCTCCACGCGTGGCCTGACCACGTCCCTGATGCATGCGGCAGGTGTGGACATGGAGATCGAGTTCGATTTCGTCGACCACCGCCTCCACATGCGCACGTCCACCGGTGAGGCGCGCCAGGTCGCGCTGAGGCCGCGATCGGTTGCCGATTTCTACGCCGAGACGACGAGCGCTCTAGACAGTCTCGGGGTCCACGTCAAGATGCTGGCCAAGCCGGTTGAGATCCCGGACGCGATCCCGTTTGCGAAGGATGACGTGCACCACTCGTACGACGCGAACGCGGCACAGAGCTTCTGGCTTGCCTTGACCAATGTGCATCGCGTGATGTCTCGATTCCGCGCCGGCTTCACAGGCAAGGTGAGCCCAGTGCACTTCTTCTGGGGTGGCTTCGACCTGGCCGTGACACGTTTCTCGGGCCGTGTCGCTCCTCCGCATCCGGGCGGGGTGCCCAACTGCGCCGACTGGGTTATGCAGCTCGCGTACAGCCACGAAGTGAGCAGCTGCGGATTCTGGCCCGGCGCGGGCGTCGAAGGCTCGTTCTACGCGTACGCCTATCCCGTACCCCAGGGCTTCGAGGAGTGGGAGGTCCGACCAGGCGCCGCCTACTACGACCGTGGCTTGCGCGAGTTTCTGCTTCCGTACACCACCGTTCGGACTGCGGAAGATCCGGACGAGGTGCTGCTCAGCTTCTTCCAGAGCACGTACGAAGCCGCCGCCGAGCTCGGCCGCTGGGACCGCGCCGCCCTCGAGACGTCGATCGAAATCGCAACAGACGCGTGAGCGGCGGCGAGCCCGGCGGGTCGATTTCCACCTGGGCCCCGCTCCGGATCGGCGTGTTCCGCGCCATGTGGATCGCCGTGCTGGTGAGCAACGTGGGCACCTGGATGCAGACCGTCGGCGCGCAATGGCTGCTCGTGCACCTGCCGCACGCGACGATCCTCGTCGCCCTGGTCCAGACCGCGGACTATCTGCCCGATGTTCTTTTCGGCCTCGTCGGAGGCGCGCTGGCCGATGTGTTCGACCGCCGCCGCCTGTTGATCGCGGTCCAGGTGATCATGGCCTGCATCGGCCTGGCGCTGACCGCGCTGACGTTCGCCGGCCAGATGCCGCCTGCCCTGCTCCTCGTCTTCACCTTCGCGATCGGCTGCTCGTCCGTTTTCACCAACCCGGCGTACCAGTCGCTGGTCCCGGACCTGGTGCCCCGCAATCAACTCCGGGCGGCGTCGTCTCTCGGATCGATCAGCATCAACCTGGCTCGCTTGATCGGTCCGGCGCTGGCGGGCCTGCTGATCGCGAGGATCGGTGTCACCGCCGTTTTCGGCCTTAACGCGTTGACCTATGTGTTCTTCGCGGTCGTGGTCGCGGCGTGGCGGCATCCGTCCGGTACCGGCCCTGAGCTCCCCGAGCGATTCCTGTCCGCCATCAGGGCGGGCGGCCGATATGTTCTCTACGCGCCGGTCGTGCAGAGGATCCTGCTGCGGGCAACCCTATTTCTGATCCCGGCAAGCGTGCTCTGGGCGCTCCTGCCGCTCGTTGCCACGCAGCGGCTGCACCTCGGCGCTGAAGGTTATGGGCTACTCCTCGGCTCGCTAGGCGGCGGCGCCATCGGCGGTGCGCTGCTGCTGCCCCGCTTCCGCGCCCGCGTTTCGGCCAACTCGTTGATCGCCGCGGCCAGCGCCGTCTACGCAGTCGCTCTCCCGCTGCTGGTCGTCGTACCGAACACGGTCCTCGCGGTGATCGTGCTGCTGTCCGCGGGTGCTGCCTGGATCGCCTTTCTCTCCGACGTCAACGCCGAGCTCCAACTCTTCCTGCCGGCGTGGGTGCGCGGCCGCGGCATGTCCGTCTACCAGATGGTCCTGTTTGGCGCGCAGGCCATCGGCTCGCTGCTCTGGGGCGTCGTCGCCGAGCCTCTTGGTGTGACGATCACCTTCTTCGTCGCGGCCGTCGTACTGCTTGGCGGGCTCGCGACGATTCGCCTGTGGCCGCTGACCGAGACGGCCGCGATGGACCGCCGAGCCCAGGCGTTCTGGCCCGAGCCGGCACTCGTCTTCGACGCCAGGCCGGACGCCGGACCAGTCCTGGTCGAGACCGTTTACACAATCGCGTCCGAGAAAGAGCACGCATTCCTCGATGCCATGAATCAGCTCCGCCTCTCCCGCCTGCGCACCGGCGCCACCCAGTGGGGCCTCTTTCGGGATGGCGAGGTCGCGCACCGTTTCGTGGAAGAGTTCGTGGTGCCCTCGTGGGACGAGCACCTGCGGCAACACCGCTACCGCATCACCGGCACCGACCGTGACTACGAGGAGCAGGTCAACTCCCTTTCCGACCCGCCGCCCGAGACGTCACATCTCATCGCGGTGGACGAGTCCGAATAAAAGGGAGTGACGAACCTGATACCAGCCAGCCCTCGAGGCGACCCGTTACCCAGGCGGAATGAACTGACGCACCGTCTCGCCGAACGTGCGGGTGTCGATCGGCTTGGCGATGTATCCCGCGCACCCGGCCGCCAAAGCATCCTCGCGATCGCCCTTCATCGCGTGCGCGGTCAGGGCCACGATCGGTATCCCTGCGGTTTTCGGGTTGGCCTTGAGCTGCCGCGTGAACGACAGGCCGTCCTGCCCGGGTAGCTGAAGGTCCATCAAGATCAGATCTGGGGTGCGGGCGCTCAACCGCTTCAATGCGTCGGGCGCCGCACCAGCAACGTCGACTCGATAGCCTGCCATCTCGAGCACCGCACGCGCCAGCAGTTGATTGGCCTCGTTGTCTTCGACGATGAGGACCAGCGCTCCGCTCATGCAGTCGGCTCACTCATGTATTGAGAAGGTGACGCTAGCAGACGAGACACGGCTTCCAATCGTGATCACACCCTCGGCATTTCTATCAACATGCGACCGCACATGTCATTGAGAGAAGGCATCAGGTGCACGCGTTGCGATGCGTCGCAACCATTTTTGCGATGAGGTCGCTGAAAGAAATTTCACTTTGCGCTTGACGTGAGTGCCCTCATTCGAGTATTACAACAACCCGTATGGTCATGTTGCTCGTGCCAGCCACCACAGTGGCTATGGACCCGACGCGAGAGAACGATCCATATCGGACCATCGCTGACGTCTCGGGGTTCTCGTCATTCATGCTCCGCGGCGATGCCTGTAGAGTCGATTGGAGGTAGCGCGTACGGAGAGCCCGTCGATGACGTTCGACCACGACATTCACAACACGGAGACCGAAGGGTCCTATCACTAGAGAAGGAGGTAAATAACATGCCTGCAAAGAAGAAGGCGGCCAAGAAGGCCACCAAGAAGACGGCGAAGAAGTCAGCGAAGAAGAAGTAACTCTCTTTCTTCGATCGTAGTAATCGAGTCGCGCCGGGGTTCTGTGGAGCCCCGGCGCTCGTGTTTCAATGGCACAACGTTGGGCAGCCGATCCGTCGCGGAACACAACAGGAAGATGTGGGATCGTCTCGCCCGGGCGGGAATCCCCTACACCAGGCCCCAAGGGCGGCCACCTAAGTCCCCCGCCGCGCTCAGGCGCTTTCTCGATCCAGATGGACGTCTGGACGGCGTGCGCCTGAAGGGCGCCCGCGTATTGGCCCTAGCGGCCGGCGGAGGCTGGGACGCCGCCGTTTTCGCGCTGCTCGGCGCGGACACGTATCTGGCCGACATCTCGGCGATTCAACTGCGGACGGCTCGCGACCTGGCCAGGAAAAAGGGCATGTCGATCCGGACCGCCCGAGTCGACATGTCGGATCTCTCCCGTTTTGGCGCTGAATCATTCGACATCGTCTGGCAGTGTCACTCGCTCGTCTTCGTCCGCGACGTAGACAAGGTGTTCCGTGAAGTCGGTCGGATCCTGAAACCCGGCGGCACGTACGTAACGTCGACGATGCATCCCACCACGCTTCGCCTGTATGGCCGGTACACGGGCGCCGGCTGGCAGCCGCGGACGTCCTATTTCGACGACCAGGCGATGCCCTACACCGATGATGGGGACGTAACGTGGCAGTTTGGCCGGATCAGCGTGGTCGCGCCGACGATCGAGTTCGGGCATAGGGTCGAGACGCTGGTCAATGGCATCGCGTCGGCGGGCATGGTCATCGACGGCCTGTGGGAGACCTCACCCGGCGATTTCGACCTCGAGGCGACACCTGGAAGCGACGAGCACCTCGAGTCGCTGTTCCCGGCATTCATCCAGATCCGGGCAAGAAAACTCTTCAAGCCACGATGACGCTCTAAGCTCGATCGGATGGAAACCTATCGGGCGACGTCCGGAACGATCGTGTGCACCCTGACTATGGACGAGCTCCGGGACACGCGTTCGGCCTGGCAGAAGCTGTTCAGGACAGCGCTCATGACGCGTGAGGAGATTCCGGGCGGGATCCGTCTCGTGGTCAACGATGGCAGCGCCGAGGCCCTGCGCCGGCTGATCGAGATCGAGCGCGACTGCTGCCGCTGGATCACCTTCGAGCTGGATGGTCCGATTGTCTCGATGACGGCGGATGGCGACGGCGCTTCAGCGATCCGCTCGATGTGGGTGGTCGACGAGGCCTAGCTCTCTTTACCAGCCGTCTCGTGGCACCGCGCGCAGCTGCCTCTTGGTCGCGTTGACCGACGGCAGCCCCCGCAGCACCACCACTCGGATGTGGCGACATGAATCCTCGGCGCGAAGCGCCTGGATGAAGGCAACGCTCCCCGCCTCACCGGCCGCGAGGTGCATGAAGATCACGTTCGGCAGCAGTTCCTTCGCGCGGGCGAGACCCGAGGCGGCATCCTGGGCCAGGACGACGCTATAACCATCGTCCTCGAGCCGCTGTCGGTTGGCCAGCTGCGAGCCGGGATCCTCATCGATGAGCAGCGCGGAGGCGATGCGGTTGACGTCCATGGCGGACCTCTGATCCTTCTGGGCTAGAGGAGCGGCAGGTTCGCGGGAGGAAACGCCAGCCTGTCGGCTCAAGTCTAGTCTCCGGGGGCCCAGGTCACGCTCGTCTCGAACCGCGATATCCAGGGCGTCCGCGGGGACGGCGGCGCTGGCCGCTCACGGCGCCCCGTGGCACGGAAGTCGCCACAGGCAGAGTCTGCTCGAGGTACGACCAATCGCCCGCGCGGGCAAAGGCCGACGCGTCCACGGGACGCAGCTCGGGCGCTCCCTGGCGCCGCAGTTTGGCCCACTTCTCGTGGTCCTCAGCCGTAATGAAGGTGAGCGCGCGACCGGTATTTCCGTTCCGGGCGGTCCTGCCGACGCGGTGTGTCAGGGCCTCTGCGGTGTCGGGCAATTCGTAGTTGATGACCAGGCCGACGTGGCTGAGGTCCAGCCCCCGCGCGGCGATGTTGGTCGCCACCAGCACGTCCGCGCGCTGGTTGCGAAAAGACTCCATGACATGATCCCGAGCGCCCTGGGCCATGTTGCCCTGGAGCTCGACGGATCGGTGCCCGAGCTTCTGCAGGTCGCGGTTCAGCTTGCGCACGCCGTGCTTGGTGCGCCCGAACACGATCGCGCCGCGGTGCTGGTGCAGGATGTCGCTGAGGACGCGGAGCTTGAGTCCAGTGTTGGTCTGGATCAGGCCATGCTCCAGCAGCGACGGGCCTTCAGTCACGAGCTTGACCCGGAGCGGGTCGCGCAGGTGCTTGTGGATCATGGTCGAGACCCACTGCGGCATCGTCGCGGAGGCCAGAACGATCTGCGGCTGGTACGTCATGCCGAGGATCCTTTCCACGTCAGGCGCAAAGCCGGCATCGAGCATCTGGTCGGCCTCGTCGAGGACGAGATACTCGACGCGGCTCAGCGAAAACAGCTTCTTGGTAAACAGGTCCAGGATCCGGCCCGGCGTTCCGATCACGATGTCGACGCCGCGCTTCAGAGCCTGCTGCTGCTGGTGGTAGCCGACCCCTCCATAGAGGAGGGCGCTGCGTAGTCCTGAATCGAGCGACTTGAACACGGCGTCCACCTGAATCGCCAGCTCACGGGTTGGCGCCACTATGAGGGCCCGCGGTCCGGGACGACCCGGTTGGAACCGCTCGAGGATCGGGAGCAGGAAGGCGATCGTCTTGCCGCTCCCAGTCGGGGATTGAACAACCACGTCGCGGCCATCGAGCAAGGCGGGGATTGATTCCAGCTGGACCCGGTTAGGGGTATTGATCTCTTGCCGGTCGAGCGCGGCCAAAACGCGCGCGCTTACGCCGGCTTCGGCGAATGTTTGCAACGAAGCTCCAGGGTGCCTCTCTTTTTCTTCTTATTTGCCGCGATCTACAGGACTCTGTGCTGTGACAGGAAGAGAGGACCCGAGCGGGCGACGCACCAATGCGTCTTGGACAGTGTACCGGATCGTACTAACTGTCAAACCGACCCGGGCGCAGGTATCATGCGGCCAACGCCGTTCCCTCCGGCGTTCCTGGCGACCGGTGCACCCTCGAACGCGCCTCTCGCGAGTACGAGCTTGTTCGAGGCAAGGAGCGACGATGGCGGCGATTTCCCCCTCCAGACCCACGCCCACGGCCCCGATCGGTGCGGCCTATTCGGAGCTCAAGCGGCGGATCGAAGCGGCCGGGCTCATGCGGAAGCACCCCGGCTACTACACCTTGATGCTCGTGACCAACGCACTCTTCTTCGGCGTCTGCTTCTGGCTGCTTGCACTCGTCCACAGCTGGTGGGCGACGATTCTGCTGGCCGCGGTCCTCGGTTTCGCCTCCGGTCAGCTCGGCTTCCAGCTCCACGACTCAGGCCACCGGCAGATGTTCTCCAATCGGCGTCTCAACACCCTCATCGCCTTCCTGACCGGCAACGGGCTGCTCGGTATGAGCCAGGGCTGGTGGGTCGACAAGCACAACCGCCATCACGGCAACCCCAACCACCAGGACCTCGACCCCGACATCGGCATCGGAGTCATCGCCTACTCGGAGGAGCAGGCCCTGGCCAAAACCGGGCCCGCCCGCTTCATCGTGCGTCACCAGGCGTGGCTCTTCTTTCCGCTGCTCTTCGGCCTCGGTTGGGCGATGCACTACAACAGCATCAAGTTCCTCGTCCAGGTGCCGAGCAAGCTTCGCTGGATGGAGATCGGCGCCCTCGTCGTGCACGCCGTCGCATACGTCGGGCTGCTCGTCGCGCTCGTCGGTCCCTGGCGTGCGCTCCTCGTTATCGTCGTCCAGAAATGCGTCGGCGGGTTTTATCTTGCTTCGGTGTTCGCCCCCAACCACAAGGGCATGCCGCAGATCGAACCGGGTCAGGAGATTGACTTCCTCCGCTCCCAGGTGCTCACCGCCCGCAACGTGAAGTCCCACCCTCTCACGGACCTCGTGTACGGCTCACTCAACTATCAGATCGAGCACCACCTGTTCCCGACCATGCCCCGCTGCAACATCCGCCGCGCCCACGCGATCATCCGGGCGTATTGCGCAGAGGTGTCGGTGCCGTACTACGAGACGTCGATCTACCGCTCGTACCAGGAGATCCTCAGCTACCTACACGAGGTGGGGGCGCCGCTGCGGACCGCTACCGCCTGATAGCGCCGAGAAGCCGGCGCACTGTTTCGTCATAGTCGCTCAGGGTCGGATGGCCCAGCCGCACCACGATGTGGCGCGCGCCGGCACCCGCGTATGCATCGATCCACTCGGCGGCTGACTCGAGAGTTCCGGCGTGGACGGCCATCGTGCGTGCCATAACCTCGGCGGGCACGCCGTAGTACGCGCGAATGTACGCATCCATGAGCTTGGCCGCTTCGCCACGGTCGTCGGCGACGGCGATCGTGAGATACGCGCCGATCGCGACGCTGTCGGGATCTCGACCCGCCTTCTCGGCCGCCTCGCGGACAGATCGAAGTCCAGATGCGAAGTCATCAGTGGTCGGGCTGAGAGGCAGCCACCCATCAAACGTTGTGCCGGCGAGGCGCAGCATGCGAGGGCCGCCGCCGCCCAACCAGATCGGTGGGCCATCCGACCGCAACGGCCGCGGTTCGAGCTCCAGCCCCGGCTCCTCATTGCGCCATAGGCGCCGGCAGCGTTCTATGGAGTTCAGCATCGCGCTGACCCGCCGGTCGCTAGGCACGCCAACCGCCGCAAGCTCGGCGTGAGTTCCCGGCAGGTCGGCGCCAGGACCCACACCAACGATCAAGCGGCCTCGGCTGACGCGATCGAGAGTGGCCAACCGGTGCGCGAGCGTCAGGGGATGCCGCAGCAGCGGCAGCAGCACCGCCGTGCCGAGTTGGACTCGTGTCGTGGCGCCGGCCACGCCCGCCAGCATCGTGAGCGGTTCGCCGCGCGGGCGCGCGAGCAGGGAGTCGCCCACCCAGAGCGAGTCGAAGCCTGCCTTCTCGGCATCCCGTGCCGCATCGATCACGACGGAGAGGTCGCTCTCGGCCCACAGCAGAGCCTCGCGAGACGGAAGGAGGAGGCCGATCTGGGGCCCTTGGGACGCCACCGTCAGCGCCCGGCTTCGACTCTCTGCTTGAGCCCGCCCAGGACTGCGTTGAAGGTCTTGAGGATCTGTCCACTCATCATCGGACCGACGATGGGAGCCAGCAGACCGCGGGGCTCGAACCCCTGCGTGATCCGGCTCCCCTGGCCGCTCGGTGCGATCGTGGCGCGGATCGCCATCTTTGTCCCGGGCAGCGCGGTGCTCTCGAGCTCGAACGACCGGCCGTCCTCGTAGTGAGTGACGACCACGTCATGCTTGCCGCCTGAGCGGGTGTTGATCATTCCAGTTGCGCCCAGCTTCAGCGGACCATCGAGCCGCGACTCTTTCATGTCAGGGTTCCACTGCGGCCAGGTGTTCACGTCGGACCAGACGCGCCAGACCTCAGCCGGCGATGCCTTGGTATCGAGGGATGCCTCCCTAAATCCCATACGCGAGTAAGGATAGAGGCTCAGACCGGGCGGGCCAATGCCTCACTTACTTCCTCACCGGTGGCCAGTTTCGCCGATTTGTCCGGCGCAGCGATCCGGCCGAGAAGCTCCATCAGGACGCTTGCCTCGCGGGGATTGAGGCCGTGCACCGTGTCCTTCTCCGCAGTGACGATCGCTCTCTGCGCCCTGACGAGCAAGGCGCGACCTTTGGCGGTCGGCTGTAGGGCGTACTCCCGGCGGTCCCGCGGGTTGCGGCGCCGCACGATGTGGCCCGATCGCTCGAGGGCGTCGATCACGTCGACCATGGTCGCCGGGTCCATTCGGATTCGCTTGCTAAGCCTCTGCTGGGAGATGGGCCCATCGCTGACCAGGGTGGCCAGCGCGGCGAAGCCTTTCATTGAGAGTCCAACCCCCGCCAGGGCTGCGTCCGCTTTCTCCCGGGCGATCAGGTGTGCGCGCGCAAGCAGGAAGCCGATCCTGGCGGCCAGCGCTTTCGGGTAGCCGTCTTCCTCCATTCTCGATAAATCTTAGTGCCCGCCAATCATTAGTGCAATAAATCATTGGCTCTGCCTATTATCTAGCTGTAGCGGCGTGTGGAGCGCCGATCACTGAGCGAGGTCACTGAAATGCAAACGGCTCTGATCACTGGAACGTCGCGAGGAATCGGGCAGTACATCGCTCGCGCCATGGCTAAGGCGGGCTACAACCTGGTCCTGGTCAGCCGTTCCGCCACCGAGGTCGAGGCGCTGGCCGTCGAGCTCAGGGCCGCCGGCACTCGGGCGGTGGTCGTGGCCGCCGACCTCACCGACCACGCGAGCCTCCAGCGCATCGTGCGCATTGCCGGCGAAGAATTTGGTGGCGTGGACGTGCTGGTCAATAACGCCGGCGGCGACCCCCAGCACGAGTTCGACCAGATGTCGTGGGCGCAGAACGAGAACATCTTTCGCTTGAACGTCCTGGCGCCCATGGAATTGACGCATTTGCTGCTGCCCGGCATGCTCGAGCGTGGCAGGGGACACGTCGTCAACATCTCGTCGCTGGCGGGTCGGATCGGGTTTCCCTACACGGAGGCATATGCGGCCGCCAAAGATGGGCTCATCGCGTTCACCCGGGTCTTGAGAAGCGACTATCGCGGCCGCGGCGTCAGCGCGTCGGTCATCGTCCTCGGCGCAATCCGTGATGCGGGCCAGGGCCAGCGGACGAGTGACGAGCTCGGCATGAAGATGCCTCGCGCGGGGACCTCGGCTGCGAGTGACGTGGCGAAGGCCGTCCTCACCGCCGTCCGCAGGGACCGGACGGAGATCGTGGTGATGCCGGGGCCGGGGCGCCTGCTGAAGGCTGTTATGGACCTGTTTCCCGGTTTCGGCCCCGCGATGAATCAGATGGCGGGCGCGAACGAGACGATCAGAAAGGTCATCGAGCTGCGGAAGTCTGAGTGACGGGCGCCGCCGGGGCAGCGGGGGCGGCGGCGGGCTTGATCCCGGTGACCTTGAGGATCTCCGCCTCGTCCAGCGAGTCGTTCTTCAGCAGCGAGTGGGCCAGCGCGTCGAGCTGCGAGCGGTGCTCCGTCAGCAGCTTCTCCGCGTCGGCGAGGCACTCTTCGGCGATGCGGCGAACCTCGTCGTCGATCAGCTGTGCCGTGGCCTCCGAGTACGGGCGCTGCTGGAACACGGAGCCATCGCCGTCAGCGGTGTAGTTCAGCGGGCCGACCTTCGGGCTCATGCCCCACCGGGCGACCATCTCGTGCGCGATTCGCGTCACTTGCTGCAGGTCGTTCTCCGCGCCCGTGGTGACGACTCCGTAGACCAGATGTTCAGCGGCTCTGCCCCCGAGCGCGCCTACCATTCGGGCCCGCATGTAGTCCTCGCCGTAGTTGAAGCGGTCGTCGATCGGGCTTTGCAATGTCACGCCTAGGGCCTGTCCGCGGGGGATGATCGTCACCTTCTTCACCGGGTCAGCACCCGGCACAAGCAGACCGAGCAGCGCGTGGCCTGACTCGTGATAGGCGATCCGCTCGCGGTCGATGTCGCTCAACATGAGCTTCCGCTCTGCTCCCAGGAGGGTCTTCTCTATCGCGTCCAGGAAGTCCTTCATGGTCACGTTCGCAGCGCCACTTCGCGCGGCCCCGAGCGCAGCCTCGTTCGCGAGGTTGCGCAGGTCGGCGCCGACAAGGCCCGGCGTCTGGCCCGCGACCTGGTCGAGGTCGACGTCAGGCGCGAGCGGGATGTTGCGGGTGTGGATGCGCAGGATCGCTGCGCGCCCCCGGCGATCCGGCGGCTGCACCTGGACGCGGCGGTCGAAGCGTCCCGGCCGCAGCAGGGCGGGATCCAGCACATCTGCGCGGTTCGTGGCGGCGAGCACGATCACGCCCTCGCGCGAGTCGAAGCCGTCCATCTCAGTCAGGATCTGATTGAGCGTCTGCTCCTGCTCGTCATTGCCGCCAATCCTCAGCGCCGCCGCGCGGCTCCGACCAATCGCGTCGAGCTCGTCGATGAAGATGATCGCGGGCGCCGCCGCGCGTGCCTTGGCGAACAGGTCGCGGACCCTCGATGCGCCGACGCCGACGATGGCTTCGACGAATTCCGACGCCGCGACGCTGAAGAACGGAACCTTGGCCTCGCCCGCCACCGCGCGCGCAAGCAGCGTCTTACCTGTACCGGGCGCGCCGATGAGCAGTACTCCTTTCGGCATGGTTCCACCGAGGCGTTGGTACTTCTTGGGATCGCGCAGGAAGTCGACGACCTCCTGGAGGTCCGCCTTCACCTCGTCGATCCCGGCCACGTCGTCGAAAGTGACCGCCGGCCGCTCCGCGTCGTAGAGACGAGCCCGGCTCTGGCCGAAGCTGCCGAGGATGCCTCCCGCGCCCGCTGCGGCCGCGCGCCGAGACAGATAGAGGAAGAGGAGCACGAACGCGATCGCGGGCCCGAAGCTGAAGAGAAGTGACAGCCACAGGGGCGTGGGCGGGTTCGGGTCCTTGGCGTTGATCACCACGTTGTGCTGCTGCAGCATCGTCTCGAGGTCGTCGGTCGCAAACGCCGGGCGCTGGGTCTGGAACTTGGTCGAGGTGGTGCTGGTGGAAGACGAATCGGCGACCGGCTTCTTGGCGACTCCTGTGATCGACTCGCCGGTGCTCGTGATGCTGGAGACGTTGCCGTCGCTGACCTGCGTCAGGAAGGTGTTGTAGGAGATGGTCACCGTCGGCGATTGGCCGACGCCGAGCAACAGCTGACCGACGAGCAGGTTGACCGCGAACAGGATCGCGAGCATGACCCAGAAGCGGGTTGTGCGCATGGGCGCGAGCGTGCTAGGGCGTTTTTGTGGCGGATTGGAGCTCTTCTGCCCAGTGTTGGCCGGCGGCGGAGCCTGAGCCATGCCCTGATCCTAGGCCGATCGGGGTACCCGTACCGGCCGGGCTATGATCGACCCGAACCAAGCATGGTTGCGCGTCGGCAAGAGAGCGGTAAAGAAGCCAGTGTTCACGCATCGATGGCCGCGCCACAGGCCGGCATATTCGCGCTCGGCACCGCCTCCCACACGTACCTCGAGTTCGACATCAAGAACGGCGTCGCGGCCGCCGCGCTGGTGGGCGGTGTGGCCGGCCTCCGCGAACCGCGCACCACGATGGGGGGCGTCAACCTGGTCGCCGGCTTCCGGCCTGAGCTGTGGCGGACGGTCGCTCCAGCTGACGCACCGCCGGGGCTTGCGGGATTCAACCGCGACATCGTCGGCGCGGGCAACTTCACGATGCCGGCCACGCAGCACGATGCCGTGCTCTGGATTTCCGGCAGTGCGTATGACGTCGTGTTCGACGTGGCTCGGCAGGCGATCGCGGCTCTGAGCCAGGTCGCGCGCATCGCGGAGGAGACCTCGAGCTGGCCGTACCACCACGACCGCGACCTCACCGGCTTCATCGACGGGAGCGAGAACCCGACGTTGATCGAGGCGCCCGATGTCGCCGTCATCCGCGAGTCGAGCCCGGGTGAGGGCGGTTCGATCCTCCTGCTGCAGAAATGGATCCATGACTCAGCCGATTGGGAGTCGCAGCCGGTGACACGGCAGGAGCAGGTGATCGGACGACGCAAGCTCGACAGCATGGAGCTCGAGGACAAGCCGGCCGACTCGCATGTGGCACGCACAGACCAGGATGAGCTCGGCAAGATCTTTCGCCGCAATATGCCCTTCGGCACCGTGACCGACCACGGCACGATGTTCGTCGGCTTCAGCTCGGATCAATCCCGGCTGCTCGCGATGCTCGAAAGCATGGCGGGCGTAAAAGACGGGGTGCGCGACGCGCTGACCTACTTCGCGCGTCCTCTCACGGGTTCGTACTACTTCATCCCATCGATTCGCGGGCTCACCCGATAGCGGCGATTAGTTCCACGCCGAATCGCGGTCTGAGCAGTCAACGAATCATTCACGGGAGGCTGAGATGAGACTGGTTGCCACCGAATACCTGACGCTGGACGGAGTCTTCGAAGAGCCAGGCCACTGGTCTGGCCCATGGTTCGACGACGAGGCGGGGCAGTTCAAGTTCGCAGAGATCCGCGCGAGCGACGCGCTGCTGCTCGGGCGCAAGACCTACGAGGGGTTTGCCGCCGCGTGGCCGGCCATGCCCGGCACCGGGGAGTTCGGCGAGAAGATGAACACGATGCCGAAATACGTGGTCACATCGACTCTCGACAAGCTCGAGTGGACGGGATCGCGTCCAATCAAAGGCAACATCGCCGAGGAGATTCGCAAGCTGAAGCAGCAGCCGGGCGAGGATCTGCTGCTTTCGGGAAGCGCCCAGCTCTTCAATGCGATGATGAGGGAGAACCTGATCGACCTCTATCGCTTCATGGTTCACCCGGTGGCGCTGGGCTCCGGCAAGAAGCTCTTCACCGAGGAAATCAAACGCAACCTCGAGCTCACCGAAGTCAAGCGATTCAAGAAAGGCATCGTCGTGCTCGAGTACGTCCCCGCGAATTAGTGGTAAGGGCCAGACATCTGCAAAAGACTTGTTCGCCGCCAAGCGCCTGAATCAGCCTTCGAATACCGCAAATGGACGATGACACGCCATCCGCCCGGCGGTTAGGTTTCCGCCGTGGCGCTTAAGATCAGGATCACGGCCGCCCCGAGGCCCCGCCAGCGAAGCCTGGTGCCGGCGCTCGTCTATCGTGCGGAGGCTTACGAAGAGGCGGACCATTTTCGCGAGCCGATGTGGGGCTGCCCGCACGATCACGAGACCGTCGAACATGCCTATCACTGCGGCGTGACGTGGCTCAACGAGCAGGCGGGCGACCAGACCGAAGCGACCTGAGGGGCGTTCTACAATCGGTTTGATGCAGGAGGCCACGCTAAGCACCCACGCCTTTGGGGAGCTCGAGGACTACCGGCGCGAGCTGACGGCCTATTGCTACCGCATGCTCGGTTCGCCCTTCGACGCCGAGGACGCGGTTCAGGACGCATTCGTCAGGGCGTGGCGCAGCCGCGACAGGTTCGAGGGCCGTTCGGCGATGCGGTCCTGGCTCTACCGCATCGCAACGAACGTGTGCCTCGACATGCTGAAGGGCAAAGAGCGGCGCGCGAGGCCGATGGACCTCGGGCCGGCTTGCGAACCGATCGAATCGAACCTCAACGTGCCGGCCGAGGTGACATGGCTCGAGCCGATCCCGATGCGTTTGATCGCGCCAGACCGCGACCCCGCGGACGTGGCGGTGGCCAACGAATCGATTCGCCTCGCCTTCGTCGCGGCGCTCCAGCATCTGCCGGCGAAGCAGCGCGCGGTGCTCATCCTTCGTGAGGTGCTCGACTGGCAGGCTTCGGAGGTGGCGGAGCTCCTCGATACGTCTGTCGCGTCCGTCAACAGCGCGCTGCAGAGGGCGCGCGCGACGATCGCCAAAGCGAACTCGAGCTCGAGCGGCGGCGACCAGCCGCTGAGCGAAGCGGACCGCGCGATGCTCGACCGCTACGTCGCCGCTTTCGAGCGCTACGACGTCAAGGCCCTCACCTCGCTGATCCGAGAAGACGCCAAGCAGTCCATGCCGCCTTACGACATGTGGCTCAGCGGCAGGGACGATGTCCTCGCATGGTGGTTCGGCCCGGGCATCGGATGCAAAGGCTCCCGAATCCTCCGCCCCGAGAGCGCCAACGGCATGCCGACGTTCGGCCAGTACAAGCCATCGCCCGACGGCGGCTATGACCCCTGGGCGCTGCAGGTCCTCGAGCTGTCAGAGGGGCGGATCGTCGAGTTCACGTTCTTCCTCGACACCGCCAGGCTGTTCCCACTCTTCGGGCTGCCGCTGCACCTCGACGCATAGCGCGCCGTCCAGGCCGGCGAAGCAGATCAGTTCGAGCAGCTCGTTGCTCACGTCCTCCAGCCGCACCTTGCAACCGCACCGCCTGGCCTCGAGCTGCATTCGGGCGAGGTCATCGACCACAGCGAGATCCGATTCCTTGATCTGCGCGCAGTTCAGCGTGACCTTTCTGGTCGACACAGAAGCTGAGACGGAATAGCCGTCGAAAACTCATCGGTTGGGAACCGATGAATGTTGCGGACTGGGATCGTCTAACTGGGCATGAAGAACTCGCGCTGGCTTTCACTGATAGTTCTGTGCACCGGATTCCTCCTGATCGTCGTCGACATGACGATCGTCAACGTCGCGCTGCCGTCGATTCAGAAGGACCTGGCCTTCTCGCAGTCCGGCCTGGCGTGGGTAATCAACGCGTACCTGATCGCGTTCGGCGGCCTGCTCCTCCTCGCCGGCCGGATCGGTGACCTGGTCGGGCGCAAGAGGGTCTACTTGGCGGGTCTCGGGATTTTCGTCGGCGCCTCGCTGCTGTGTGGCCTGTCCTTCGACCAGCCCATGCTGATCGCGGCGCGATTCGTGCAAGGCATCGGCGGCGCGGTCAGCTCGGCTGTGATCCTGGCCATGATCGTGATGCTCTTTCCCGAGCCTCTTGACCGCGCGAAGGCATTTGGCGTCTTCAGCTTCGTCGCCTCGGCGGGCGCGGCCATCGGCCTCATCGCCGGAGGCCTGATCACCCAGGCGGTGAGCTGGCACTGGATCTTCTTCGTCAACCTTCCGATCGGCATCGCGACGGCCGTGGCGGCGGCCCGCCTACTCGAAGCCGACAAGGGCCTCGGCCTGGGGCAGGGCGCGGACGTGCTGGGCGCGCTCATGGTCACCGCCGGATTGATGCTCGGCGTCTACACGATCGTCCAGACCTCGGACTACGGCCTGGTCTCAGTGCGGACGGCGATCCTCGGTGCGGCCGCCATCGTCCTGCTCGCGGCGTTCGTCGTCCGCCAGGCGCGGGGGCGCAACCCGATTCTTCCTCTGCGCCTCTTCCGCTCACGCAGGGTTGCGGGCTCGAACCTTGTCCAGGCGCTGATGTCGATGGCGTTCCTCGGATTCTTCTTCCTGGGCTCGCTCGATCTCGAGCGGGTGCTGGGATACACGCCGATGGCGCTCGGCCTCGCGTTCCTGCCCGTCGCGATCGTGATGGCGCTGTTCTCGATCCGGTTCTCGGCGCAGCTGATTGGCCGGTTCGGCCCGGGCGCGATGCTGGGTGCAGGCCAGGCTGTCGCGCTGGTCGCCCTTGCGATGTTGGCCTTCGGCCCGAACCACCCCAACTACTTCATCCATCTCATGGTGCCGATGGCGCTGCTAGGTGTGGGCGGTGGGCTCTCGTTCCCCGCGCTCACGATGGTTGCGATGGCCGACGTGCTGCCGAGCGACGCAGGGCTGGCTTCGGGCCTGCTGAACACCACTGGCCAGGTGGGCGGTGCTTTCGGGCTGGCGGTGCTCGCAACGGTCGCGGGCTCGCGCACGGTCGACCTGGTCAGGGCCGGCACCGATGGCATGACGGCGCTGGCGGGCGGATATCACTTCGCGTGGCTGGTGTGCGCATGCCTGGTGGTCGTGACGATTGCCACGGCGGCTGTGCTGCTACGACCGCAGCGGACCGCCGCGCCGCAGATGACATTCGACGAGTGCGAGGCGGCGGCATAGAGATGCGGAAGATCAAGGCATTCCTGCTGACGAGCCTCGACGGCTACTTCGAGGGAGAGAAGGCCTGGGAGATCGACTGGCACAACGTGGATGAGGAGTTCAACGAGCTGGCGATGAAGCAGCTCGACGCCGCCGACTACCTCGTGTTTGGCAGAGCGACGTTCGAGGGGATGGCGGGATACTGGCCCACCGACGAAGCTGTGAAGAACGATCCCGAGGTCGCGTCGCGGATGAACGGCACGCCGAAGATCGTGATCTCGCGAACGCTCGAGGACGCAGACGTGACGTGGGCCAACTCACGCCTGGTGAGGGATGCGAAAGACCTGGCCGCGCTCAAGGCGGAGTCGGGCAAGGATCTGCTGGTACTGGGAAGCTCCGTGCTGACGACCACGTTGATGGAGCAGGGCCTGCTCGACGAGCTGGGGATCATGGTGAACCCGGTGATCCTGGGCGCCGGCAAGTCGCTATCGAGCAGCGCCAAGCGCCGGATCGCCCTCAAGCTGCTGGACACGCGCCAGTTCCGCAACGGCAATGTGCTCCTGACCTACGAACCGAGAGCCGTAAGCCTCTAGCAGCCCGGCAACGCCGTGAGATGCTAAGGCGGCATGAGTGCGGAGACTTATTTTTCGGTGCCCGGGGTCGCCACGGTTAGGTGGGACGAGCCCAGCGCGACCGTGGTCGTGGAGTGGGACGGCTGGGCGAACACCGCCGAGTTCGCGGCGCTCCTCGCGGCCGAGGTCAAGGCGCTCAAAGAACACGGCGGATCCAGGCTGCTGGCCGACTGCCGCCGCCAGCGCGTGCTGAACCCCGCCGACCAGGAGCGAGCCGACCGCGAGTGGACCCCCCAGGTCCTCGAGGCCGGCCTGAGACGATTCGCCGTCGTGCTGCCGCTCAGCGACATAGCGGCGAGTCATCTCCACGAACGGCTCGGCAAGGTGCCAAAGAGCGCGATGCAGATCGCCTACTTCGCCTCAGTCGAAGAAGCGAAGGAGTGGCTGGCCCGCTAGGCCGCCCAGCGCATCCCTGGCGCGCGGGCCCGCCGCCACACCTCATGGTCAGGCGGGATGAACTTGATGCCTCGGTCTGTCTGGACCACCTGCCATCCACCTTCATGGACCAGGCGGTGGTGGTGGTAGCAGAGAGGAAGCAGCTTGCGCAGGTTTGTCGGACCACCGTGCGACCAGAACTCGATGTGATGGGGTTGGGTCCAGTTGATCGGCCGATCGCAGCCGGAGAAAGCGCAGCAGCGGTGTCGGGCT
>Ga0209805_1000082_pt1 | contig 49613 bp, 48 predicted proteins | sample GraSoiAngelo_148_FD_185905 | JGI IMG/M metagenome (GOLD analysis project Ga0209805, IMG submission 185905) | Grasslands soil microbial communities from the Angelo Coastal Reserve, California, USA - 14_1009_09_20cm (SPAdes) (version 2) | ecosystem: Environmental > Terrestrial > Soil > Grasslands ...
GCTCGCGATCGTCGGCTACGACTGCAGGTTTGCCTCCGAGGATTTCGCGCAGGCGGTGGCCGACGTGTTCGCCAGCAACGCCATCAGGACCCTGGTGTTCGATCGCCCGTCGCCGACCCAGGTCGCATCCTGGACTGTGATCGACCGCAAGGCAACCGGCGCGGCCGTGATCACCGCCAGCCACAACCCTTACCAGTTCAACGGCTTCAAGTACAAGACGGAGACCGGCAGCGCGGTGCCCTCCGAGGTCATCGCCGAGCTCGAGCGCAACATCAGCGCGCTCGACGACGTCCCGGCCCCGGACCACATGGTGGCCCACGGCATGGTGACTCCTTACGATCCTCGCCAGCCCTACTACGCCCAGATCGCTCGGATGGTCGACATCGACGCGATCAAGGACGCGGGTCTGCGCATCGTCCACGAGTGCATGTATGGGTCGGGCTACGGCTACATCGGCGAGATGATCGGCGGTGGACGCACTAATGTCACCGAGCTGCACAACCAGCGCAACCCGCTCTTCGGTGGCATCAACCCCGAGCCGATCCCGCCCAACATCGACTCGACGATCTCGTTCATGAAAGTGGGCGGCCAGGACCTTTGCATCTGCACCGACGGTGACGCGGACCGGGTCGGCATCATCGACGAGACCGGTCGCTTCATCAACCAGCTCCAGGTCTTCGCGCTGCTGATGCTCTACCTCTTCGAGGCGCGAGGTCTCCGCGGGCCGGTGGTCAAGACCGTGAACATGACGGCGATGGTCGACAAGCTCGGGGCGGAGTTCGGAGAGCGCGTCTATGAGGTGCCGGTCGGATTCAAGTTCATCGCCCCCAAGATGATGGAGACCAACGCGCTGCTGGGTGGCGAAGAGTCGGGCGGCTTCGCGGTCCGAGGCCACATCCCGGAGCGCGATGGAATCCTGATCGGCCTGCTGTTCGCGGACATGATGGTCAAGTCAGGCAAGCCGATCTCGCAGATCCTGGCGGCGCTCGAGCAGCGCGTCGGGCCGCACGCGTATGCGCGCCACGATATCCACCTCGTGCGGGAGACTTACAACTCAGACCGCAAGCGGATTCTCGACACGCTGGAGAAGAACGAGCCGCAGGAGATCGCCGGTGTCGCCGTGCAGCGGGTGCGCTCGGACGACGGGTTCAAGTTCTACCTCGCCGACGGCAGCTGGGTCCTTCTCCGCGCGAGCGGAACCGAAGCGCTCATCCGGATCTACGCCGAGGCGCCGGACAGCGAGGCGGTGGAGGCCCGACTTCGGGCGCTGGAGGACATCGTTGGGATTGGGCATCACTCAGCCCCTCCGGCGCTGCGCGCCACCTCCCCATAAATGGGGAGGAGTCATCAGTTCGATCGGGTCGACAGGAACAAGGTCGACAAACCTTGGGGCTACGAGCTCCGCTGGGCGATCACCGAACGCTATGTGGGCAAGATCCTCCACGTGAAAAGGGGTGAGGCTCTGTCGCTGCAGTACCACGAGCGCAAGGACGAGTACCAGTACGTGATCAAAGGCGCGATTGACATCGAGCTGGGAGGGCCAGACGGCGCGTTGACCGCTCGGCGGATGACGGCCGGCGACACGCTGCACATCACGCCCGGGACGCGACACCGGCTCACCGCGGTGGAGGACACCGACATCTTTGAGGTGTCCACGCCGGAGATCGACGACGTCGTACGGCTGGAAGACAGGTACGGTCGTGTTTAGAATTCCAGGCTCGAGATGAAGCTCCCGCCGCTCCTCACCGAAAAGATCGTCCCGGCCGACTCCGCGGCCAGGTCGGAACGTGACCGAAGCTTTCTGATCTTCGCCGGGGTCGTGCTGATGGCGATTGCGCTCGGGTTCAAGTCCGAGCTCCTTGGCCCGGGCCAGGTCTGGGCCCTGGCCCTGGGCCTGGTCGTCATTGCCGCGCCCGCCCTGCTCGGCTACCTGCGGGGGACCGAGGAGTTCCCGCGCATCGAGCATTACATCCCGGTCGCCCTTGGGGCGACCACCCTGGCAGGGCTCTCGCTCCTGGTCCCGGAGCTCTGGAAATACCTGGTCCTGACGCTGGTCTTCGGTGCCGGGTTCATCATCGCCGCGAGGCTGGATTACCTGCGCCTGCGCGAAGAGGAGAAGCGCGGGCATCTCGTGCTTCAGGAGACGATCCTTGTCCTGGTCCTCGCGGGCGCCTACCTCGTGATCGTGACCCTGCCTTTCAACCCGATCCTCCGGCTGCTCTGGATCTTCACGATCACGTTCCTGGCGTCGTATCGAAGCCTACGGATCAACGGCACCCCGATCGCGCCGCGGCGCGCATTCATCTTCGCCCTGTTCGTGGGCCAGGTCGTCACGTTCCTCGCGTGGGCGATCACGGCGCTGTCGCTCTACCTGGTCGTGAACGAGGGCACGTTCGCGGTGATGCTCCTCTTCGCGTGGTACATCAACCGCGGCCTGGTCAGGCACACGGTGGAGGACAGCTTCACGCGGAACGTCGTGCTCGAATACGGCGCCTTCGCGATCGTACTGATCTACCTCTTCGTGTCGAGCTACCAACCGGGCCGCTGATCCGCGCGTCAGGCGCCAAACGCGCGCACTTACATGCCCAGGTAGGCCTTCTGGACTTCCTCGGAGGCGAGCAGCTCCTGCCCTGATCCTTGCTGGACGACCACCCCGGTCTCCAGGACGTAGGCCCGGTTCGCGACCTCGAGCGCTTTGTGCGCGTTCTGCTCCACGAGCAGCACTGTCGTGCCCTGAGAGTTGATTTCGCGCACGATGCTGAAGATCGTCTCGATCAGGATCGGCGCGAGGCCGAGAGACGGTTCGTCGAGCATCATCAGCTTGGGACGTGCCATCAGCGCCCGGCCCATCGCGAGCATCTGCTGCTCGCCGCCGGACAGCGTCCCTGCGATCTGGCTTCGCCGCTCCTGTAGCCGGGGGAACAGCTTGAACACGCGATCCATGTCGGAGGTGATCCCAGCCCTATCGCTCCGCGTGTAGGCACCCATGAACAGATTGTCGATCACTGTCATTCGCGCAAAGAGCCGTCGGCCTTCGGGTGATTGTGAGATCCCCAGCTCGACGATCTTCGACGGCCCGGTCTGTGTGATTTCGCGATCCTCGAAGCGGATCGACCCCGAGCGGGGATGCATCAAGCCGGAGATGGTGCGCAGGGTGGTGGTCTTGCCGGCGCCGTTGGAACCGATCAGCGCCACGACTTCACCCTTCTCGACCCTGATCGACACACTGCGCAAAGCCTGGATGCGGCCGTAGAAAGCGTCGATCCCTTCGAGCTCGAGCAGCGCCATCAAGCTGTCCTTAGGCCGATTTGCCCAGATAGGCTTCGATGACCTTGACGTCCTTGCGGACCTCATCGGGAGGCCCCTCGGCGATCTTCTCACCGTGGTCGAGGACGACGATTCGTTCGGAGATACCCATCACGACCTTCATGTCGTGCTCGATCAGGAAGACTGTGATGCCGCGAGACAGGATCTTCTTCACGAGCTGCATCAGCTCGACCTTCTCCTGGGGCGTAAAACCGGCCGCGGGCTCGTCGAGCAGCAGCAGCTTGGGATCTGTGGCGAGCGCGCGGGCGATCTCCAGCCGTCGCTGCTGGCCATACGCAAGATTTCGTGCGTACTGGTTTGCGTGCTTGGCGATGCCGACGAAGCGAAGCAGCTCCATCGCCTCCTCTGTCACGCGTTCTTCCTCGCGACGTTCCCAGGGGAGCTTGAAAAGCGAGTCCCACACCTTGGCCTTCATCCGAACGTGGCGCCCGACGCGCACGTTGTCGAGGCACGACATGTAGTCGAAGAGGCGGATGTTCTGGAAGGTGCGCGCGATCCCCAGGCGAGCTACCTGATGCGGCTTGGATCCGGTGATGTCTCGACCATCGAAAACCACTCGACCCGCGGTCGGCGTGAACAGGCCGGTCACGTTGTTGAAAAGCGTCGTCTTGCCTGCGCCGTTCGGGCCGATGAGCGCGAACACTTCGCCGCGCTTGATGTGCAGACTTACGTTGTCGACGGCCACCAGCCCGCCGAAGCGTTTGGTCAGGTTGGTCAGCTCGAGGATGTTTTCGGTGCTCTCAGGCACGCGCTCCCTCCTCGACCGCAGATGCTTCCTCCAGGACCGCCGCATGCTTGAGCTCCTGCTCGCGCACGCGACTCGGCAGCAGACCCTGCGGCCGCAGCAGCATCATGCCCACGAGGATGCCGCCGTAGATGATGAAGTTCAGGCGCTGCGTCTCTTCGCCGAGGCCCGGCCAGTCGCCACTGCTCTGGTTCAGCGATCCAAGTCCGATGCTGCTCGCGAGCGAGGTGGCATTCTCCGGCAACCCGGGGATCAGGTAGAAGACGAGGTAGTACATCACCAGCGCACCGACGATGACGCCGGTGATGTTTCCCATACCGCCGAGCACAACCATCACCAGCACCGTGATCGAGACGATGAACAGGAAGTTGTCAGGACTCACGAGGGCGACGTCGGCTGCGTAGTAGGCGCCTGCGAAGCCGCTGAAGGAGGCCCCGATACCGAACGCCAGCAGCTTGGTGGTGACGGTGTTGATCCCCATCGCCGCGGCCGCGACCTCATCCTCACGAATCGCCATCCAGGCCCGTCCCAGGCGCGAGCGGTAGAGGTTGGTGACGAGGATGACGGCAATTGCGATAAGGAAGCAGACAAGCACGTAGAAAGCGACGGGGTCGGTATTGAAACTGAACGGCGACACTATCTTGAAGTCGCCGTCGCCGGACCAGGGACCCTGGATCCATGCCGGCAGCAGGGGCTGGTCGATGAGGCCGACGGCGTTGATGCCGCCTGTCCACTGGTCGAAGTTGTAGAAGAGCTGGGGCACGATCTCCCCAAATCCGAGGGTGACGATGGCGAGGTAGTCACCTCGTAAGCGGAGCGTGGGGAAGCCAAGGATGGCGCCGAAGAGGGCAGCCATGAGCAGTGAACCGAAGATCAGGATCCAGAAGTTGATGTGAACCGCGTGGTGGGCGGGCGACGACGCCAGCTGCGGCGACGCCAGCAGCGCGTACGTATACGCACCGATGGCAAAGAACGCCGCATACCCGAGGTCGAGCAGACCCGCGAAGCCGACAACGACGTTGAGCCCGATCGCGAGCAGCACCCAGTAGCCGGCGCGCGTCGCGTGAGAAACGAGGGCTGTGCCGCCAGTCGCATAGACCGTCACCAAGGGAAACAGGACGGCGACAATGATCAAAATCCCATAGACCGCCGTGTCGCGGTCGCGAATCCGCTCGCGGATGTTCAGCCGATCACGCAAGGTTGGCCGCGCCTTGGCCGCATTGCTCACTTCTCGGGCACCCGCATTCCAAGTAGCCCCGTAGGCCTGAACACCAGGACCCCGATCAAGATGCCAAAGATCACGACCGTTGTCCACTTGCCGCCGATGTAGCTGTCGCTGAACGCCGCTGTCAGGCCGATGATCAGGCCCCCGATCGCCGCGCCCGGGATGTTGCCGATGCCACCGAAAACAGCAGCCGTGAAGGCGATGAGCCCGGTCCGGAAGCCCAGCTGGTAGTAAACGGTGTTGTAGTAGAGGCCATAGATGATTCCCCCGGCGCCGGCGAGAAGGGCGCCGATGAAGAACGTCGCGGCGATCGTACGGTTGATGTCGATTCCCATCAGCTGCGCGGCGTCCCGGTCCTGGGCCGTGGCCCGCATCGCCTTGCCGAGCCTCGTCCGGTTGATGAAGAAGGCGAGGAGCGCAACCAGTATGGCGGCAGTGATGATGACGAAGATGTCCTTCAAGCCAAAGAACACGCCGCCGACGGTCGTTGTCCACTGCGGCAGGATGTTGGGGAAGTGAACGGTCGCAGGGCCCTTCCACAGGAACATCACGCCCTCGAGGAAGAAAGACATCCCGATCGCGGTGATCAGCGGGGCCAGGCGGGGCGCGCTGCGCAGCGGCCGGTAGGCGATGCGCTCGATCGCCACGTTGATCCCGCCCATGATCAGCATGACGACCGGGAAGATGATCACGAGGGCCACAAGGTTGAGAGCCGTGAAGGATCCCTCTGTGACCGTGAACAGACCGAGGATCGTCGTGCCGATGTACGCACTCAGCGTGAAGACGTCCCCATGGGCGAAGTTGATCAGTTCGATGATGCCGTAAACCATCGTGTAGCCCAGCGCGATGAGCGCAAAGATGGCGCCTTGGGTCAGGCCGAACACAAGGGTCTGAGCGAAGTTGGTTGTATCCCTGACCGCCTCGGCCAGGAGGAGGACGACGGCAGTTGCGCACAGGATGTAAAAGCCGTAGTCGGCAAGACTCATGCCGCCCAGCGCGATGGAGCGGAATCTCGTCAGGGCTGAGGCGCCGCTCCTTACAGTGCCCGCGTCCAGTGCGCCCCTCCTTGAGCTAAGGACGAGGAGGCCCCGGATGGGCCTCCTCGCTGAATCTTGGGCTAAAGACTAACTGCTCTTGGCGAAGTCGAACTGAGTCTTCCAGACGAAGCAGGCGTTGGCGAGCTTCTTGCCGCAGACGCCCGTGGATGCCTTTACGTCGGTGTCGCTCAGGCCGGTCTTGACCTCGTAGATCGACACGATCTTGAGCGTCGTGTCGCCATTCTGGTCGAACCCGTAGTTGCCGATCACGCCCTGAAAGGTCGTGATCTTCGCCATCGCGTCACGGACCTGCTTGCGCGTCGGCATGCTGCCGCCGTTGGCCTTGATGGCGTTGCCGATCGCGGTCATCAAGATGTTGGCCGCGTCGTAAGCCTGCATGGTGTATCCGCCGAAGTCGTTCGCGCCGGTGAAGGCCTGGCGGAACTTCGCGATGGTGTCCTTGGCGCCCGGTACCTGCGTGGCGTCGGCACCGGCCGATGTGGCCAGGATACCTGTCTCATTGCCTGACGCCTGGTCGATGCAGTCGGTCGTCTCGATGCCGTCACCGCCGCCGAACGGCGCCGTCCAGCCGATCTGCTTCATCTGGGCGCGCGGAATGCAGATGTTCTGGTCGTCGGTGCCGCCGACGTAGAGCGCTGAGGCCGTGTGCATGGACTGAAGCAGCGATTGGAACTGGGTGCCCTGCTGGTCCTTCTTGTACTCCTGGTGCTTGACCACCGTGCCGCCAAGCTTCTTGAACTCATCCTCGAAAGCGCCGGAGATGCCCACGCCGAACACGGTGCTGTCGTCAAGGATTGCGACGGTCTTGATGTTCGCCTGCTTGTACATGTAGTCGGCCATGGCGGGGCCCTGGTAGTCGTCGGTGGTGACGACGCGCCAGTAGTTGTTCGGGTTGCCCGCGCGGAGGTCCTGCGGGTGATAAGCCGTGCTGCAAGAAGCAATGTCCTTGGTCAGGCACGGGTTCGTGTTTGCCGGGCTGATCATGACGAAGTTCTTCGGGGCGGCGATTGGGATCTCGGCCTTCGCGACCGCCGAGTTGTACGGCCCGATCATGCCCATGAAGGCACTGTCGTCGAGCATCTGTCGGACGTTGGCTACGCCGGCGTCAGCGTTGTACGAGCCCTGGCGACAGTCGTCAAAGCTCTGGTACGCGATGTTGAAGCCCTCGACCCCTCCTGCTGCGTTCTTCTGGTCGACGGCGAACTTCACGCCGTTGGAGGTCGACTGGCCGCCGGTCGTGCAGACCGGGAAGTCAGAGCCGATCTTGATCGTCCCCTTGCTCCCGCCGCCACCGCCACCACCCGTGTTTCCGCAGGCGACGGCGACCATGATCGCCACTGTGAGGACTACGAGTCCCCTAGCTCGAACCATATGGTTCCCCCTTGTGCTTGTTGGGAGGCCAGCGCAAATACCACACCGGACGCCTCCCATCACTTGCCGCCCTCTTCCCAACTCGAGTCGGGGCGAGAGTGCGCCGGCGGCGAGTGCGGCCACATGGGATGGCCGAACTGCTACTCCGAGGCACACTATTGACTTGCGGGGCCTCTGAAGTCAAGTCGAAGTTAAGGCGCCGGAACTTTCAGTACGGAAGGTGGGCGCTGTAATCGACCGTTGCGGCCAGCTTCCACGGTGTCCGGGGATCCGAGCCGCCGGACTCGAAGATCGAGATCACACGGTTGGTCGTGTCGCCGGAGGCGTCGAAGCCGAGGTTGCCGGTCAGCCCCGCCAGGCCCGAGATCTGGCCCAGGTCTTTGGTCACCTTTGCCCTCTCTGGCGCTTGGCCACCGGCGTCCCGGATGGCGCGGTCGAGGGCTGCGTAGACGACCGCGGTCGCGTCGTAGGCGACGATCGTGTACGGACCGAAGTCAGAAGTGTTTCCGAAAGCCGCCTTGAAGTCGCGGATCATGGACCGGGCACTGGGCCGTGAGGTGGCATCGATGATCGGCACGGTGGCGAAGATGCCGGCGCCGTTCCCTCCCGCCGATCTGACGCAGGCAGGGTCCTCGGCGATGCCGTCGCCGCCGAGGAACGGTGTTGCCGCGCCGGCCCCGAACTGCGTGCTCATCTGGGCCCTGATGTTGCAGCCGCCCATACGGCTCGGGCCCCCGTAGTAGATCGCCTGGGCGTTCGCCTCCTTCATGCTCAGGAGGAAAACCGTCGCGTCAGGGTTCTTCGGATCGAGGTCCAGGTGGCCCAGCACCGTGCCGCCCAGGCTTGCCAGCCGCGCGCTGAATGCGTCGACGAGCCCCTGCCCATATGCCTCGTGATCCGAGATCACCCCTGCGCGGAGAACGTGGAGCGAGCTGAACGCGTAGTCCGCCGCCGCCGCGCCCTGGAGGTCGTCGGTCGCGGAAAGCCGGAAGAAGTTGTTGGTATGGGCCGGCCGGAGATCCGAGGCGGGAGGGAGACCGGCCGTCTTGCAGCCGATCTCCGTCTGTGCGGGGTTGAGCTTGGCCGGCATGAAGACGTCTCGGGTGAGGCAGGGGCTGCTCGTCGCCGGGCTGATCATCGCCAGCCCCGCCTCGTTGGCGATCGGAATCTCCTTGCGCGCGACTCCCGCGTCGAACGGGCCGATCATCGCCACCAGGCTCGAATCGGCGAGGAATCCGCGCACGTTCGATGCGCCGTGGGAGGGGTTGGGGAAACCGCCGCCGGCGTCGTCTGCGACCGTCAGGTCCACCCCGAAGCCGTCCAGCGTCGGGTGGGTCTGGACGAAAAACCGGATGCCGTTGAGCGCGGGCACGGCGGCGCGGGCTTCATTGCCGGTCGTTGGCAGGTCAACGCCAATACGGATCGTCCTGGCCGGCGGCGACATGGACGTCCCGCCGATGCAGGCGCTTGCCACGACCACGAGGACTAGCGTCCCCAGCGAGACGAGGCGGCTCACGTCAGAGAGGATGACACCCGCTGTGCACGTCCACCACTCCGTATACTCAGCATCCTTCTAGCCCTTCTCCGATCATGGGAGCGCGCCTCTGTGAAGACTGAAACCAGCGAACACCTCAAACCCCGCTCGCAATACGCGGACGATGCCGTCCAGCTTGCGATTGCGGGCAAATGGGACGAGGCGGTCAAACTCAACAAATTCATCATCGAGAACTTCGGCGCCGACGAGGAAACGCAGAACCGTCTCGGCAAAGCGCTCTCCGAGCTGGGCAAGCTGAAAGAGGCAAAGGCGTCCTATGAGGCGGCCCTGAAGATCAATCCGATGAACTCGATCGCCAAGAAAAACGCGGCCCGCATCAACGCACTGCTGCACCAGAAGGAAGGCCTCAAGGTTGGCGGGACGCGCGTCGACCTCAACCTCTTCGTCGAGGAGATGGGGAAGACCGTGATCACCACGGTCGATTCGCCGCCCAACGCGGACATCTGCTCCAAGGTCGCCGCCGGCGACGTGGCGGAGCTGAAGGTCGACGGCGACGCCCTCCTCGCTGAAACTTCGCGCGGCGTCAAGCTCGGTCTGCTCGAAGCGAAGCTGGCTCGGCGTTTGATCAAGTTCATGCGAGGCGGCAATCGCTATCAGGCCGGTGTGACTTCGTGCGACGGCAACACCGTGAAGCTGATCGTCCGCGAGACCTACCAGGACCCTCACTTCGCAGGCAAGCCGAGCTTCCCAATGCGCCGCAAGCGCGAGGTGGAGTTCCGCCCGTACACCAAGGAAAGCCTGCTCACCCGGGGCGCGCAAGTCTTCTCCGAGGACGAAGAAGAGGAAGAGGCGCTCGTCGAAACGCCTGCGTCCGACGACATGGAAGAAGGTATGCACGCAGTGGAGGAGGAGGGCGAGGCGCTCGACTTCTCGGACGATGCCGACGGCGAGACAGAGGAAGAGGATGAAGACGAAAGCTGAGACGGTAGCGGCTGCGGCCCGGAGGTCTCTTCACCGAGGCTGATCCCGCAGGACGCTCCTCGGTGACTCCCCAGCTGGGCGGCGTGCCCGGTTTCCGTGACCTGCTTCCCCTCGAGGCCGAGATCCTCCGTGAGGCGCAGGAGTCGCTCCTCGCCGAGATGCGTCGCTGGGGCTACCGCCACGTGATCACCCCGCTGGTCGAGAACATGGACGTCCTCGACCTCGGACTTGGCGTCGAGCAGCGGCGCCGCCTCTTCAAGTTCGCCGACGGTCGCGGCGACATGGTGGCGCTGGTCGGAGAGCGGACGGTGCCGGTGGCTCGCCTCGTAGCCGGCAAGTTGCGCGGCGCGGCGCTTCCCTTGAGGCTCTGCTACGCAGGGCCTGTCCTTTCCACCGACGAAGGCCGCTTCCAACAGCGTCGCGAGACCTACCAGGTAGGCGCGGAGCTCGTCGGCGCGTCGGGCCCGGTCGCGGACGCCGAGGTGATCGCGCTCGCGGCTCGCTGCATGGAGGCGACCGGTATCCGGCGCTATCAGATCGACGTCGGCCACGCCGAGTTCTTTCACGGCATCATGGACGCGGTCCGGCTGCCCGACGAGGTGAAGGCCGGCGTGCGCGCGGCGCTCGCGGCACGCGACTTCGTCGCCCTGGAATCCCTTCTTGAAGGGACGCCGCTGAAGTCTGCCGAGCACGAGCTCCTGCTGCGCTTCCCGGCGCTGCGCGGCGGACGGGAGATCCTCGACGCGGCTGGAGGGCTGGTCCGCAACCGCCGCTCGGAGGTCGCCCTGGCGGAGCTCGCCCAGGTGCGCGACCTGCTGGTTTCGCACGGTATCGGCGACGTGGTGAACCTGGACCTCGGCGCGATCCGCGATTTCGACTACTACACGGGCGTGATCTTCGAGGGCTACGGGCCCGATTTCGGTCGGCCGGTCGCCCAGGGTGGCCGTTACGACGCGCTGCTGGCGCGGTTCGGACGACCGGCGCCCGCGACCGGTTTCATGATCCAGCTCGACCTGGTCTCCGAGATGCTCACCCGGGCGCCGCGGCCGCCCGCCCTGAAGCCGGTGGACGCAGCTCTCGCGTGGACGGCGCCCGGGCTCAACACCGCGCTGCGTCTGGGGTCGACGCTGCGCCTGTTCGGCATGCGGGCGGTCGTGGACACCCAAACGCGAACGCGGAGCGAGGCGAACGCGTGGTGGCACGCCATCGGCGCGGCGAACCTCGTCTACTGCCGAAGCGACGCCGACGTCTCGTGGTCGTCGGAAGGCCGGCGGACGAGAAACCTGCCGCCGGAGCAGGTGGCGGCGCGCCTTGCCGGGGGTGGCGATTGAAGCAGGACGAGACTGTCGCTATAGCCATCCCGACCGGGGTGCTAACGAGCGGCGCCCTCCAGCTGCTCACGAAGTCTGGCCTCACGCGCTTGAGCGCCGAGGAGCTGGGGCGGCGCCTGCTGGTCGATCAGACTGGTGTGCGAGTGATCCTGGTCCGTCCCGCCGACGTGCCGGCCTACGTCGATCACGGCGCGGCGGACCTCGGGATCGTCGGCAAGGACATCCTCTGGGAAACGCCCGGCTCGCACTACGAGCTGGTCGACCTGCGTTTCGGTGACTGTCGCCTGGTGCTCGCTGTGCCGAGCGCGTCGAGGCTCAATGGACCTGAGACCTGGCCGCCGATGCTGAGAATCGCCACGAAGTACCCGCGCACGACGTCCGCATGGTTCGAGGCGCGCGGCCAGGCGGTCGAGGTGGTGAGGCTGCACGGCTCGGTGGAGCTCGCGCCGCAGGTCGGGCTTGTGGACGGCATCGTGGACCTCACGGCAACCGGCCGGACACTGCGCGAGAACCGGCTCCGCATCGCGGCGGAGCTCGGCGCCTCCACCGCTCGCCTGATCGCGAACCAGGCAAGCCTCAAGACGCGGACCGAGGCGGTGCAGTCGGTGGTGTCACGGTTGAGGAAGGCCGCAGGCCTTGACCGTTAAGAGGTTTGACGTCGGCTCCTGGCTCGCCTCGCCGCTCTCCCGGCGGCGCATGGACCTGTCGCAGTTCGCCGCCGAACGGGCAGCGGTGGCGGAGATTTGCGCCCGCGTCCTGGCGGAGGGCGACGAGGCGCTGCGTGAGCTGGGCAAGCGCTTCGACGGCTGGGCGCCCGATGCCGGCGATTCGTTCGAAGTGCCGCAGGGCGAGCTGCGAGGCGCGGCCGAGCGGCTGCCGGCGGCAGACCGTGGCGCGCTCGAGTTCGCGGCGCAACGCATTCGCGAGTTCCATGAGCGCCAGGTCGAGGCAGGGTCGGTGGGGTCGCCGGGGTTAAAGCTGCTCACGCGACCTGTGCGCCGGGCAGGCGTTTACGCGCCGGGCGGCCGGGCGGCCTACCCGTCCACGGTGCTGATGACCGTCATCCCCGCGCGGGTGGCGAAGGTCGATGAAGTCGTGCTGGCCACGCCGCCGCGGCCTGATGGCAGCGTGCCGACGGCAATCCTCGCCGCCGCGTATATCGCCGGTGTGGACGCCGTGTATCGGATCGGCGGAGCCCAGGCGATCGCTGCGCTCGCCTACGGCACAGCGAGCATCCCGCGCGTCGATGTCGTCGCCGGCCCGGGCAACATCTACGTCACGCTGGCCAAGAAAGAGGTGTTCGGGTCGGTCGGCGTCGATGGCATCGCGGGTCCGACGGAGCTCGTCGTGGTGGCGGATGGCGCTGCTCGACCGGACTTCGTCGCCGCCGATCTCGCCGCGCAGCTGGAGCACGATCCCCTGGCCTGGGGCGTGCTGATCACGGACTCCGCCCAACTCGCCGACCGGGTCGAAGAAGAGCTCGAGAGCCTGCTCATGGGACTGGAGCGGGCGGCGATCATCCGTCAAGCCAACTGCTGCGTCATCGTGGCCGGCGGAATTGACCAGGCGATCCACGTCGCCGATGATTTCGCGCCAGAGCACCTGCTCATCGTCGCCGCCGACGCCGATCGTCTCGCGGCACAGGTGCACAACGCGGGAGCCGTCTTCGTCGGGGCCTACGCGACCGTACCTTTGGGCGACTATGCAGCGGGCCCGAATCACACGCTGCCAACGTCGGGCGCGGCCAGGTTCTCTTCGCCGCTTGGCGTGCACACGTTCCTCAAGCGAATGAGCGTCTTGAGCCTCAACCGCGACGACCTCGAGACGCTCCGCGAGGCGAGTGTCCGGCTCGCGGAGATGGAGGGCCTGAGCGCGCACGCTCACGCAATAGAGGTGCGACTTGAGTAGCAGAAAAGGCCAGGTGACCAGGAAGAGCAAGGAGACGCAGCTCAAGGCCAGGGTCGACCTCGATGGGCGCGGGCGCACTGACGTGTCGACTGGGCTTCCATTCCTCGACCACATGCTGGAGCAGGTCGCGCGCTACGGCGGTTTCGACCTCAAGCTCAGCGGCGCAGGCGACCTTCACGTGGACCCGCATCACCTGGTCGAGGACGCAGGCATCGTCATGGGCCAGGCGCTCTCGCAGGCGCTCGGCGACCGCGATGGCATCGCACGTTTCGCGTTCGCTTACGCACCGCTCGACGAGTCGCTGGCGCGGGTCGTGATCGATCTGGGCCGCCGGCCCTTCCTCTCCTACAACGTACCTTTGCGCGGCCGCATCGGCACAGTCGAGTCTGAGGTGCTCGACGAGTTCTGGAAAGCGCTGTCGATCCATCTAGGAGCGACGATTCATGTCGACCTGATCCGGGGTCGCAACCGCCACCACATCGCAGAGGCCACGTTCAAGGCGCTGGGCCTCGCGCTGCGGGATGCCATCGCACCAGGCGGCTCGGCCGGCGTTCCGTCGTCAAAGGGCTTGCTGGGTTGATCGCGATCGTGGATTACGGCGTGGGCAACATCCGCTCTGTCGAGCGCGGGCTGGTCCATGTCGGGGCGGAGGTGCGCTTGACCGCCGATGCGGCCGAGCTGGAGCGCGCCGAGGGCATCGTCCTGCCCGGTGTGGGGGCGTTTGCTCCCGCGCTGGCCAGGCTGTCCGAGCACGGCCTGGGCCGGACGGTCGTCGAGCTGGCGCGGCGGGGCAAGCCGGTGCTCGGCGTGTGCCTCGGGTATCAGCTCATGTTCGAGGAGTCGTCGGAGCATGGACGGCACGAAGGCCTCGGGCTCCTACCGGGCAGCGTGGTCGAAGTGACCGCGAGCGAGCGCCTGCCTGTGATCGGTTGGTGCCGCACGACGCAGACGGCGGAGTCACCCCTGTGGCAGGGCATCGCCGACCACTCCTATTTCTATTTCGTGCACTCGTTCACGCCCGGCGCGTCAGGCGACGGCATTGGCTGCTCCGACCACTCGCCCGCCGCGGCCGCCGCGAAGGGCAACGTGATGGGGACCCAGTTCCACCCGGAGAAGAGCGGCGCCGACGGCCTGCGCATCTATGCCAACTTCGTCGGGCTGTGCGGGTGAATTCGGTGCGTGTGGCGCCTAACGCTCCTGTGAGGTGGCGATCCTGATGCCGGCCAAGCGCGTCATTCCATGCCTCGACGTCACCGGCGGTCGCGTCGTCAAGGGCGTGCGCTTCGAAAACCTTCGTGACGCAGGCGATCCGGCCGAGCTTGCGGCCGTCTACGACCGCGAGGGCGCGGACGAGATCGTCTTTCTCGACATCACCGCGTCCTCTGATGCACGCAAGATCCTGCTCGACGCGGTCGAACGCACGGCCGACCAGGTGTTCATCCCTCTCGCGGTGGGAGGCGGCGTGCGCACCGCGGCGGACATGGCAGAGCTGCTGACCCACGGCGCGGACAAGGTCTCGGTCAACACAGCGGCCCTCGCCGACCCGACTCTGTTGACGCGATGCGCTGAGATCTTCGGCGCGCAGTGCGTCGTGCTGGCGATCGACGCGCGAAAACGAGAAAACGCTCCCGGCTGGGAGGTGTACAGCCACGGCGGCCGCAATGCGACCGGACGCGACGCGGTCGAGTGGGCGGCCCTCGGCGAGGAGCTGGGAGCGGGGGAGATCCTGCTCACGTCGATGAACTACGACGGCACGCACGCCGGATACGACATAGAGCTGACGCGCGCGGTCAGCGGCGCCGTCCGGCTGCCCGTTATCGCCTCGGGCGGTGCCGGCTCGGCACGGCACATGTACGAGGCGCTGACCGAAGGCGGGGCGGATGCTGCCCTGGCCGCGTCCGTCTTCCATTTCGGCGAGCTGTCGATAGGCGATGTGAAGCAAGAGCTGGTGGCCCTGGGCCTGGAGGTGAGGCAGTGAGTCCGGACTTCTCGAAAGGGCTGGTGCCGGCGGTCGTTCAGAACGCCGAGACGGGCAAGGTCCTGATGCTGGCGTATATGGACGAGGAGTCGTGGAAGAAGACGCGCGAGACGGGACGGGCGTGGTTTCACTCACGCGAGCGGGGCCTGTGGGAGAAGGGCGCCACCTCAGGCAACACAATGGAGGTGATCGAAGTCCGCCTCGACTGCGACCTCGACACGGTGCTGCTGCGGGTGCGGCCGGCCGGCCCGGCGTGCCACACAGGCGCCGAGTCATGTTTCTTCAACCCGGCGGACTGAACGCATGTTTATGCACGTAGTTGTATGCTTATGCGCTCGTGGTGAAGAAGGTGAAAGCGGCAGTCGCTGGGGCCAACGGCTATGCGGGGATGACCGCGGTGCACTTGCTGGCGCGACATCCCGGCGTGGACCTGAGCCAGCTGACCTCGCGCTCCTACGAGGGTAAGCCCTACTCCGAAGTCTTCCCGCTCCTTGACCTGACCGGCGAGTTCCTGTCCGAGCCGTCCGTGGACGGCATCGATGTCATCTTTAGCTGCCTGCCGCACAACGTTGGGGCGGCGAAGGTCGGGGCATGGCTGGATGCCGGCGTGCGGGTGATCGACATGAGCGCCGACTTCCGGCTGCACGACCAGTCGCTGTACCCAAAGTGGTACCGCCAGCCACACCCCGATCCAGCACTGCTCGAGAAGGCGGTCTTCGGACTTCCTGAGCTGCATGGCGCCGAGCTGGCCGAAGCCCGGCTCGTCGCAGTCCCAGGCTGCTACTCGACCGCTTCCATCCTCGCTCTCGCGCCCGCCGTCTCGGCCGGGCTGGTTGGGTCGGACATCGTCGTCGACGCCAAGTCGGGCGTCAGCGGCGCAGGCCGGTCTATCGGCCTTGGCACGCACTTCAGCGAGGTGAACGAATCGCTTCATGCGTATGCGATCGAAGGTCATCGGCATCTGCCGGAGATCATCCAGGAGCTGGACGGTGCGGCAGTCACGTTCGTGCCCCATCTCGTGCCCATGACCCGCGGCATCCTTGCCACCTGCTACTTCGACCTGAAGGGCTCACCGGCCGAGCTCGAGGACGCTTACCGCGAGTTCTACGCCGACCAGCCATTCACGAAGGTCGTCGACAAGACTCCCGCGACCAAGATCGCGAGCCACTCCAACTTCTGCCTCGTCAACGTCGCCGCGCAGGGGCGCAAGGCCGTGGTCACGGCAGCCCTGGACAACCTGGTCAAGGGCGCCTCTGGGCAGGGTGTGGAGTGCTTCAACCTCGCGTTCGGCTTCGACCGCACGACGGCGTTGTTGGGGCCGGTCCAGTGGCCGTGACGTACGCCCGAGGATTTCGGGCCGGCACGGCCGCTTGTGGGATCAAGGCCTTCACTGCCGGCGCCTCGGCGATGCCCAGCGGCCAGAAAGACGACCTGTGCGTGATCCACTCCGCCTACCCCTGCGATACCGGCGGGGTGTTCACCACCAACAAGGTCAAGTCAGCCTCCGTGGTCATCGACCAGCTGCACCTCCAGCGCAATCGGGTGCAGGCCCTGACGATCAACTCCGGCAACGCCAACGCGTGCACTGGAGCGCAGGGCTTTCGAGATGCGCTTCTGATGGCGAAGCTCTCCGCCGACCGACTCGACCTCGACCCGGATCAGGTGCTGGTGAGCTCGACCGGCGTCATCGGCCGCTTTCTCCCCATGGACGCGATCAAGTCTGGCATCGCCGAGGCCTGCGGCAAGCTGAGCGCTGCCACAGGCGTCGACGCGGCGCGGGCGATCATGACCACCGACACCGTGCCGAAGACCGCCCAGGTCGACGTCGAGATCGGCGGCGCCAAGGTGCGTGTCGGCGGGATGTGCAAAGGCTCGGGGATGATCCACCCCAACATGGCGACGATGCTCGCGTACATCACGACCGACGCGGCGGTCGAGGCCGGGTTGATGTCGAACCTCGTCAAGTCGATCGCCGACCGGAGCTTCAACCAGGTCACCGTCGATGGGGACAGCTCGACCAACGACAGCTTCCTGGTCCTGGCGAACGGGGCGGCCGGCAACGAGCCGATCCGGCCCGGCACCGCAGAGGCAGAGGAGCTCAAGGCGGCGATGGAACACGTCGCCCGGGAGCTCTCGCGCGCGATCGCTCGGGACGGTGAGGGCGCGACCAAGCTGATCACGGTCAAGGTCGAGGACGCGCTCTCCGACAGTGACGCCCGCACGGCGGCTCGTGCGGTCGCCTCGTCGAGCCTGGTCAAGACCGCGGTTCACGGCGGCGATCCGAACTGGGGCCGCATCGTGTGCGCGCTCGGCTACAGTGGCGCCGAGCTTGCGCTTGACCGTCTGCACCTGACCGTCGGCGGGCTGGTCGTGTTCGAGCGCGGGGCAGGAGTCGATGTCGACCTGGGGGCTGTCCGGCGGGCCTTTGAGCAGCCGGAAATTGAGATCGTGGCCACGCTCGGCCTCGGCCAGGGAAGGGCCGAGTCCTGGGGCTGCGACCTATCGGAGGAGTACGTGCGAATCAACGCGGACTACACGACATGACGTTGACAGTTGAGGAGCGCGCCAAGGTCCTGGTTGAGGCGCTGCCTTATATCAAGCGATTCCACGGCCAGACCGTCGTGATCAAGGTCGGAGGAAACGCGATCGACCATGCGCGCGACGAGACGCTGCTCGACGTCGTGCTGCTGCGCTACGTCGGCATGCAGCCGGTCCTGATCCACGGCGGCGGTCCGGAGATCAGCGCAATGAGCGAGCGGCTGGGCTTGAAGCCCGAGTTCCGCAACGGGCTGCGCGTCACCGACGAGAAGACGATGGAGGTCGTAAAGATGGTGCTGACCGGCAAGGTCAGCCCGGATCTGGTCGCGGCGATTCATCGCCTGGGGGGCCAGGCGGTCGGCATGAGCGGAGAGGACGGGCCGACGATCATCGCGGAACCGCTCGAGGAGTCGATGGGATTTGTCGGCAAGGTGACCCAGGTCAACAAGGAGCCGATCACCGCCTTGCTCTCGCGCGGCTATATCCCGGTCATCGCTTCGATCGGCCTCGGCTACGACGGCCACGCGTACAACATCAATGCCGACACGGTCGCGGCCGAGATCGCAGTCGCGCTCAAGGCGGCCAAGGTGATCCTTCTCACCGACGTGCCTGGGGTCCAGGGCGTCGACGGTCAGGTGGTCGCGGTCCTGTCGAAGGAGGACGCGCGCCAGCGCATCGAGAAGGGCGAGGTCACCGGCGGCATGATTCCCAAGCTCGAGGCGTGCCTTCGCGCGCTGGACGGCGTACCGCTCGCGCACATCGTCGACGGGCGAACAAAGCACGCGCTGCTGCTCGAGCTGTTCACGGAGGCCGGAATCGGCACCATGGTCACTCCTTGATTCCGATGACGACCACATCAGAGCTGGCGGACCGCTACCTGATGCATACCGGCCGGCGGCTGCCTGTCACGTTCGTGCGCGGTCGAGGCTGCATGGTCTACGACGATGCGGGTCGCGAATATCTCGACCTGGTCGCCGGGATAGCAGTCAACTTGCTCGGACACTCTCATCCCGACGTGGTCGACGCGGTCAACAAGCAGGCCGGCGAGCTCATCCACACGTCAAACCTCTACTTCACCCAGCCGCAGGTCGAGCTGGCCCGGCGCCTGGTCGAGCTCTCGTTTCCATCGCGCGCCTTTTTCTGCAACTCGGGCGCCGAGGCCAACGAAGCCGCGATCAAGCTCGCGCGCAAGTGGGGCGCGAAGAATCGCGATGGCGCCTTCGAGATCATCACCACCACCGGCTCCTTTCACGGCCGGACGCTCGCCACGGTGACGGCGGGCGGGCAGCACAAATACTCCGATCCGTTCAAGCCGCTGCCGGACGGTTTTGTCCACGTCACCTACAACGATTTCGACGCGATCGAGGCGGCGACCACCGACAGCACGGTCGCCGTGATGCTCGAACCGGTGATGGGCGAGATCGGAATCGTCCCCGCGGCCCCTGGCTACCTCAAGCGCGTGCGCGAGTGGTGCGACAAGAAGAACCTGCTGCTGATCCTCGACGAGGTGCAGACGGGTCTGGGCCGGACCGGCCGTTGGTTCGCCCACCAGCACGCGGGCGTCACGCCGGACGTGATGACGCTGGCCAAGGGCCTGGGCGGTGGGGTGCCGATCGGCGCCTGCCTGGCCAACCCGCGAGCCGACGTGTTCGAGCCCGGCGATCATGGCTCGACATTTGGCGGCAACCCGCTCGCGTGCGCCGCCGCATCCACGGTGCTGCATGTCATCGAGCGCGATGGACTGGTAGGCCACGCCGCCGAGATGGGCGAGCTTCTCCGCGCGTCAGTCGATGACCTCGGCGCGAAGGAGGTCCGAGGGCTCGGCCTGATGCAGGCGTTCGAGTTCGAAGACGCCAAAGCGAAGCCATTCCAGCAGGCATGCCTGGAGGCGGGCCTGATCGTCAACGCCGTGGACGACCACTCGATCCGCCTGGTCCCGCCGCTGATCCTCACCGCAAAAGAGATCGAGCGCGCGCACGCGGTCATGCAGAAGGCGGCCGGGTGACGACGACCAAGGCGGAGCGCCACAGCGCGATCCTCGAGCTCGTCAATCGTGGCTCGGTGCACACGCAGCAGGACATCGCGGCGGCGCTGGCGAGGCGCGGCATGCGGATCACGCAGGCGACGATCTCGCGCGACATCCAGGAGCTTGGACTGGTTCGGTCGGGCAGCGGCTATCGAAGCTCGGCGGCGCTGGTGCGCGAGCTCGTGCTTTCGGTCGAGATCGTCGAGCCGATGGCCGTGATCAGGACTCCGCCCGGGACCGCCAACCTCGTCGCCCGCCGTATCGACGAATCCGGTCTTCCCGGCGTCGCGGGCACAGTGGCCGGTGACGACACGATCATCGCGGTGCTGCGCCGGCCCGGCGCCGGGCGCGCGCTGAAACGGCTCCTTGTCGATGCCGTCTAAAAAGTTCGACAAGGCCAAAAAAGTTGTTTTGGCCTACTCGGGCGGCCTCGACACATCGGTAGCGATCAGGTGGCTGAAGGACCAGGGCTGGGACGTGATCGCGTTCACCGTCGACCTGGGCGAGAAGAAAGACCTCGACGCGATCCAGGCCCGCGCGCTGAAGACGGGCGCGTCTGCCGCCTACGTCGCGGACGGCCGGCTCCCTTTCCTCCAGCTTTTCGTGTGGCCGTCGCTCCAGACCGGAGCCGTATATGAGAAGGAATACCCGCTCGCCACCGCGCTGGGCCGGCCGCTGATCGCCGCGATGATGGTCGAAGTGGCACGGCGCGAAGGCGCGCAGGCCGTGGCGCATGGCTGCACGGGCAAGGGCAACGACCAGGTCCGCTTCGACGTGGCAACCGCGGCGCTGGCGCCAGACCTGCAGGTTGTCGCGCCCGTGCGCGAGTGGGGGATGAACCGCGACGACGAGATCGAGTACGCGAACCAACACGGAATCGAGGTCCCGGCCACCGTGCGCTCTCCCTACTCGACGGACGAGAACCTGTGGGGCCGCTCGATCGAAGCCGGGGTGCTCGAGGATCCTTGGGCTGAGCCGCCGAAGGACGTATACGCCTGGACCCGCGATCCGCGCCAGTGTCCTGACGAGCCGACCTACGTCGAGGTCACCTTCAAGGAAGGCATCCCGGTCGCGCTCGACGGAAAACCTGCGACGGCCCTCGATCTCGTGACCACTCTGAACAGCGTCGGCGGCCAGAACGGCGTCGGCCGGATCGACCACCTCGAGAACAGGCTCATCGGCATCAAGTCGCGCGAGATCTACGAGGCGCCTGCCGCCGTGCTCTTGCTCCAGGCCCACCAGGCGCTCGAGGACATCACCCTGCCCAAAGAGGTCGCGAGGTTCAAGGACCTCGTCGCCCAGCAGTGGGCGCAGATGGTCTACGACGGGCTGTGGTTCAGCCCGCTGCGCGACGCGCTGTATGCGTTCGTCGCCGAGACACAGCGCCACGTCACCGGCGACGTGCGGTTGAAGCTCTACAAAGGTTCCTCCCAGGTTGTGGGCCGCAAGGCCCCGGAACAGCTCTATCAGCTCTCGCTCGCGACCTACGGCAAAGGCGACGAGTTCGACCAGTCCGCCGCCGCGGGCTTCATCAAGCTGTGGGGCATGGGGGTGCGCACGTCGGCGCGCGTCCAGGGCCGCCTCCACGCGCGCGACTTCGGCAAGCTGCTGGGCGACGCGAAGAGGCTGACGCCATAGCGAAGAAGAGCGGACGCTTGTGGGGCGGTCGCTTCCGCCGCGGCATGCTGCCTGAGCTCGAGCGATTCTCGTCGTCGCTGACGGTCGACTATGAGCTCTACCCCTACGACATCGCGGGCAGCATCGCCCACGCGCGGGGCCTGGCGGCAGCGGGAGTGGTGTCGCGCTCGCGGCTCACCGCGATCGAGCGCGGCTTGCGCCGGATCAAGAGCGAGCTCGATGAGGGAGACTTCAAGTTCAAGTCCTCCGACGAAGACATCCACACCGCGGTGGAGCGCCGGCTGACCGAGATCACGCCCGCGGGGGCGGCGCTCCAGGCGGGGCGATCGCGCAACGACCAGGTGGCGCTCGATCTCAGGCTCTACTGCCGCGACGCGGCGGTCGAGGCGATCGCCTTGGAGGCGCAGGTGATCTCCGCGCTGGCCAGCAAGGCGGTGACGCATGCCGCGTGGCTGATGCCCGGCTACACCCACCTCCAGCACGCGCAGCCGGTGACGGTCGGCCACCACCTACTGGCCCACGCGGAGCCGCTGCTCCGCGACGTCGAGCGTTTTCGGCATGCCTACGACGCGGCGGGCGAGATGCCGCTCGGCTCGGGCGCTCTCGCCGGGTCGACGCTGCCTCTCGACCGGCGCGTGGTCGCCAGGGAGCTTGGCCTCGAGGTCTTGACCCAGAACAGCATGGACGCGGTCTCCGACCGCGACTTTGCCCTCGACCTCGCATTCGCATGCGTCGCTGCATCCATCCATCTGAGCAGGCTCGGCGAGGACGTCGTCCTCTGGGCGAGCTCGGAGTTCGGCTTCGTGAAGCTGGTCGACGAGATCGCCACCGGATCGAGCCTCATGCCCCAGAAGAAGAACCCGGACATCGCCGAGCTCCTGAGGGGGCGGGCCGGCAGGTCGATCGGCGCGCTGGTCGCCCTGGCCACGGTGCTCAAGGGCCTTCCGCTCGCCTACGACCGCGATCTCCAGGAGGACAAACCCGCGCTCTTTGCCGCGGTCGAGAACATCCTGGATTCCCTGGGCGCAGCGGCATTGATGGTCGAGCACCTGGAGTTCGACCGGGAGCGCCTGGCGGCGGCCGCGGCCGATCCCGGTCTGGTGGCCACCGATGCGGCCGAGGAGCTGGTCCGCTCGGGCGTTGCCTTCCGCCAGGCGCATGAGACCGTCGGGCGGCTGGTGAGGGACGGCAAGTTTGTCGCGCCGTGGCCGACGAAAGCCTCGCTCGCCAGGCGCGACCTGCCAGGCGCTCCGAACCCCCGCCGGGTGGCGGCCCGAGCGCGAGCCCTGCGCCGGGAGGCGGCAGGCCTAAGCCGGTGGGCTGAGAGACACCCGCCAGCCCTACCCAGTTAGCTGATGACCAGCCCGTCCTATCGGCCACATTTCGCGGCTCCGGGCGCCGATACGTGCGTCAGGGGGCCCGGCCCGTCGTCGTCGGGCATCTCAGATGCGCTCCTCCTAGGGCCACCCCTTCCTTCGTCTCGGCGCCCGGACCGGCGCCCTCGCGGGTGCCTGCCCCGAACTGCTGGCCGCTATGCCGGTCCGGTCATCTAGAGTTCGGGCCGCCATGCTGCTCGCGATCGACGTCGGCAACACCAACGTGACGCTCGCCCTGTTCGACGGGGAGCGCCTCGCCGCCGACTGGCGCCTGACCTCGCGCCATGAGTGGACGGCCGACGAGCTGGCGGTCGAGCTGCGCCAGTTGTTCGAGCTCCGAGGCTTTGAGCTCGGAATCGTGACCGGAGTCGTGATCTCCAGCGTGGTGCCGACGATCAACCCCGCCCTTGTCGAAGCCTCGCGGCGCTACCTGAAATGCGAGCCGGTGATGGTCGGCCCGGGAGTCAAGACCAGCGTCCGCATCCGCTACGACAACCCCAAAGACGTGGGTGCCGACCGGATCGCCAACGCCCTGGCCGCCTACTCGAAATACGGCGGCCCAATCGTGGTGATCGACTTCGGCACCGCCGTCACCTACGACGCGATCAACGCCGAGGGCGACTACCTGGGCGGCGCGATCGCCCCGGGCGTCGAGATCTCGCTCGACGCGCTGGTCTCCCAGACGGCCATGCTGCGCCGGGTCGAGCCGGTCGCCCCGGACTCTGTGATCGGCCGCAACACAGTGGCCTCGATCCAGTCGGGCCTTGTCTGGGGCTTCGTAGCGCAGGTCGAGGGGATGGTGAAGCGGATGGTCGACGAGCTGGGCGGAAAAGCCCGGGTGGTGGCGACCGGCGGCCAGGCCTCGCTGGTGGCGGGATTGACCCAAGCGATAGAAACCACCGACCCGTTGCTGACACTGGAGGGTTTACGCCTTATCTACGCTCAAAACTCTGACGGGGATGCTAGATAAGAGCCCGTGAGTGTCACATCCCCGTGGTCCGAAGCAGCTTCGCGAGATCGGCGGTCGGAGCCAAGGAAAGGGTGGCGCAAGGACGAGCGCATCGCAGATGCGTGACGACGAAGCGCCGGGCCCCTTGACGCCGGCTTCAGCGCCGAAGGCGCCCGGCCGCCTGGCTCGCGAAGATGCAAGGAACGGCGGGGGCGGGACACTCTGATGCAGACAGTGCCACGGTTTCACCTCTATGTCCTGGATGACGACCTGCCCGCCGGCCTGGCCGCGGCCGGGCTCCAGACCGAAGAGCTCCCCGATCCTGCCGCGATCGAGCACCCGGCTCTGATCCTGCTCGGCGCCGGGCAGAAGGCACCCGAGCGGCTGGCCGAGATGGCGATCGAGCTGCCGCAGGACGCCTCGCCCTCCGCCCTGCGCGAGCTCGTCCGGGTGGCGATGGAAAACGTCGCTCTCAAACAGCAGGTGACCCAGCTGGAAAGCGAGGCTCACCGGCGGCATCGTCAGTTCCGCGAGCTCAACCGGATCGGCATCGCGCTCTCGGCGGAGAAGGACATCGACCGGCTCCAGTCTTTCATCCTCACGACCATGCGCCAGCTGACCCACGCGGACGGCGCGAGCTTGTGGCTGAAGATGGACCAGGAAGGCGAGGCAAAGCTCTTCCTCGCGTCGAGCCAGAACCACTCGATCGACAAGAACACCTACTCCGCCTTCATGGTGCCGGTCGACGAGAGGTCGGTCGTCGGCTACACGGTTTCGGTCGGCAAGAGCCAGATCTACGACGACGCCTACAACCCCCCGCCCGGCAAACCGGTCGGAGGCAAGAGCTTCGATGCCCAGTTCGGCTACCGGACGAAGTCAATGCTCACCGTTCCGATGCGCAACTACACCAACGATGTCGTCGGCGCGGTGCAGCTGATCAACGCCAAGCGCCATTTCGAGACGCGGCTGACCGTGGCCACCGTCGACAGTGAGGTCGTCAGCTTTCAGCCGGACGACGTGGAGATGATCGAATCGATCGCGAGCCAGGCCGCGGTTGCGCTCGACAACAAGACCCTCATCGATTCGATCCAGGCGCTGTTCGACGGTTTCGTCCAGGCGAGCGTGACCGCGATCGAGCAGCGAGATCCGAGCACCGCCGGTCACTCGGGCCGTGTCGAAGGTCTGACCACGCGCCTCGCCCGCGTGCTCAACGAGATCGGGACCGGGAAGTTCAGCGATTTCTTCATGAGCGACGATCAGCTGAAGGAGCTCCGCTACGCATGCCTCCTGCACGATTTCGGCAAGGTCGGCGTCCGCGAGCACATATTGATCAAGGCCAAGAAGCTCGTCCCGGGTCAGCTCGAGGTGATCCAGTCGCGCTTCGAGTTCATCGAGCGGTCGGTCCAGGTCAAGTACGCGACAGAGAAGCTCGAGGCGATGCGTGCGGGGCGCAACGGTTCTTCGCTTGCGGAGATCGACCGCCGTCTCGAACAAGAGATGAAGCAGCTCGACGAATGGGTGACGAGCATCGCCGCGGCCAACGAGCCGACGGTGATGCCCGAGGACAAAGCGTCGATGCTCGAGTTCCTCTCTCAGCAGACCTACTACGACATCGCGGGGCGTGCGCATCCGATGCTCGAGCCGCAGGAGTTTCGCTTCTTGAGCATCCGCAAGGGCACGCTAGACCCCCAGGAACGGCTCGAGATGGAGTCGCATGTCACCCACAGCTTCCAGTTCCTCAGCAAGATCCCGTGGACGCCCGTGATGAAAGGCATCCCCGAGATCGCTTACGGTCATCACGAGAAGCTCGACGGCTCTGGTTATCCACGCGGGTTGTCCGGGAACCAGATCCCGATTCAGGCACGCATGATGACCATCTCCGACATCTACGACGCGCTGACCGCGCAGGATCGCCCTTACAAGAGGGCGGTGCCTGGGAGCACCGCGCTCGACATCCTCCGCGAGGAGGCGAAGCAGGGCAAGCTGGACCAGGACCTGCTCGACGTCTTCATCACCAAGAAGATCTATCAGCCGGCCGGCGCGCGATGAGGATCAAGTTCTGGGGCACGCGCGGCACCCGGCCGACCCCAGGTCGCCGCACCCTTCGCTACGGCGGCAACACGACGTGCATCGAGGTCAGGGATAAAGAGAACAACCTGCTCATCATCGATTCGGGTTCCGGCATCGCAGAGCTCGGGAGCACGTTCCGCCCGACCGAACCGTTGCAGGCGCACCTCCTGATCACGCACACGCACCTCGATCACATCCAGGGCTTTCCATTTTTTCTGCCCGCGTTCGTGCCGGGCACGATGCTTACCATCGTCGGACCGTCTGGCTCCGCCAAGTCGCTGCAGGCGGCGTTTGCGGATCAAACCGACCCCGCCTACTTCCCGGTGCGCTTGAGCCACATGCCCGCGGAGATGGAGTTCATCGAGCGCAACCCGGGCGAGACATTCGAGGTCGGCGCGCTGCGCATCACTCCCCATCTGCTGATGCACCCGATCCCCACGTTCGGTTACCGAATCGATGAGGGCTCGTCACGCTTCTCGTTTGCCACCGACAACGAGATCGCGCTCTTCGCCAACGGGACAAACGGCACATTGAAGGACTTTGCCAACTGGTGCCGGGATTCGGACCTGCTCGTCCACGACGCACAGTACAGCGCCGAGGAGTACAAGACGCACGCGGGCTTCGGCCACTCGACCTATGAGGAGTCGCTATCGCTGGCCGAGCAGGCGGGCGTCAAGGAGCTCGCTTTCTTCCACCACGACCCCCTCCACTCGGACACCGACGTCGACGCGCTCATCGAGCAGGCACTTGGTAATCACCGGGCCGCGGGCGGCGCTGATGTGAACTCGTTTCCGGCGGCTGAGGAGCAGGAGCTCGCCCTTTAGCGATTAACCTTTTCCGATCGTGACGGAAGAGTTCATGCGCGAGCGGCTCGAAAAAGTGGACCGTCTGCGCGCAGCCGGCATCGACCCATACTCGCGGGGATTCCAACCGACTCACACCACTGAAGCCGCGAAAGCGCTCCTCGGCGAGGCCGAGAGGACCGAACCCATTTCTGTCGCCGGCCGCCTGATGGTCAAGCGGCAGCAGGGCGGATTGGTCTTCGCAGACTTGCAGGACGGGCATGGCCGGATCCAGCTGATGGCCAACCGCAACCTCCTCGGCGAGGAGGAGTTCGCGCGGTTCGCCGACCTCGACCTCGGTGACATCATTGGCGTCACGGGGGCCGTTTTCCGCACCAAACGGGGCGAGATCACAGTCGAGGTCCAGTCATTCCAGCTGTTGACGAAATCGCTTCGTCCACTGCCCGAGAAGTGGCACGGCTTGAAGGACGTGGAGATTCGCTACCGGCAGCGCTACGTCGACCTGATCGCGAACCCCCAGGTGCGCGAGGTGTTTCGGGCGCGGACCAGGATCATCACCGCGATGCGTGGCCTGCTCGACGAGCGTGGCTTCATCGACGTCGAGACACCGGTGCTTCAGGAGATACCCGGTGGTGGCCACGCGCGGCCGTTTGAAACGCACCACAACGCGTTGGGTCGCGACCTCTACCTGCGAATTGCACTGGAGCTGCACCTGAAGCGGCTGCTGGTTGGCGGATTCGAGCGGGTCTACGAGATCGGTCGTGTGTTCCGCAACGAGGGCCTTTCGCCGCGACACAATCCCGAGTTCACGATGATGGAGTGCTACCAGGCTTACGCCGACTACCAGGACATGATGCAGCTGGTCGAAGACCTCGTCGTCGTCTCTGCGATGGCGGCGAACAGGCCGCTCGAGACGTCGTACGACGGCGAGCCAGTCAACTTGACGCCGCCCTTCAGGCGGGAGCGAATGACGGACCTGGTGCTCGAATACACGGGGAAGCACGCGGCAGGCGAGGAATTGAACGACCTGTTCGAGGAGCACGTGCAGCCGCGCCTGCGGCAGCCGACGTTCGTCCTCGATCACCCGGTCGAGGTCTCTCCACTGGCGCGCCGGCGAGAAGACGATCCGGGGTTTGTCGAGCGCTTCGAGCTGATCATTCTCGGCCGTGAATACGCCAACGCATTCACGGAGCTGACCGATCCGGTCGACCAGCGGGCGCGGTTCGAGGCGCAGGCGGCGTTGCGAGCGGCCGGAAACGTGGAGGCGCATCCGATGGATGAGGACTTCCTGCGTGCCGTCGAGTACGGTCTGCCGCCGTGCGGCGGGCTCGGTTTTGGCCTGGATCGGCTGGTGATGCTGTTGATGGATCAGCCGTCGATCCGGGACGTGATCCTTTTCCCGGTGATGAAGGCCGAGACGTAATCGTGCTGTCGCTCGAATTCATCCGCAAGAACCCCGACGTCGTGCGGAGGGCGGCGGAGCTCAAAGGGGAGCCGGCACCGGTCGATGAGATCCTCGAGGTGGATCAAAAGTGGCGCGCCCACCAGCACAAAGCCGAAGAGATCAAGGCCCAGCAGAACGACCTCTCAAAAGAGTTCGCGAGGACGCGAGATGAAGCGCTGAAGACGCGGTTGCGCGAGATGGCGGAGACGGCCAAGACCGAGCTGGCGCTGGCAGATGCCGTCAAGCGCGAGCTGGACGATTTGCTGCTTCGTGTCCCGAACATCTTTCACGAGTCGGTCCCCATCGGTGAGACGGAGGCCGAAAACATCGTGATCAGGGAGTGGGGGACGAAGCCCGACCTCGGCTTCCCACCGCGGACGCACTACGACCTCGGCGAAGCCCTCGGGATCATGGACTTCGAGCGTGCCGTCAAGATTGCCGGATCGCGCTTTGCGTTCCTGGTCGGTGACGGGGCGCGACTCGAACGCGCGCTCGTCCAGCTCATGCTCGATGTCCACACACGCGAGCATGGTTACACGGAGCTGTGGGCACCGATGCTGGTCAACTCCGCCGCGATGACCGGGACCGCGAACCTCCCCAAGTTTGCCGACATGCTCTTCAAGGTCGAAGACCGCGACCTTTGGCTGATACCGACTGCCGAGGTGCCGGTCACCAATTTCCACCGCGAAGAGATCCTCGACGCTGACCGCTTGCCGCTGAAGTACGTGTCGTACTCGCCTTCGTGGCGCACCGAGGCCGGCGCGGCCGGCAAGGACACGCGGGGGTTCATCCGCATGCATCAGTTCTCCAAGGTCGAGCTCGTCAAAGTGACGACGGCGGAAACGTCGCTTGACGAGTTCGAGAAGCTGACTGCCGACGCCGAGGACATCCTGCAGCGGCTTGGTCTGCATTACCAGGCGATGGCGATGTGCACCGGTGACATGGGGTTCGCGCAGTACAAGAAATACGACTTGAATGCATGGGCCCCCGGACTCGATCGGTATCTGGAGGTTTCGTCCTGCTCGACGTTCAACGACTTCCAGGCGATGCGGGCGAACATCAGGTATCGCTCGGGACGCGGCACGCCGCCGCGGTTCGCGCACACGATCAACGGGTCAGGCCTGGCGCTGCCGCGGACGATCGATGCGATCATCGAGACGTATCAGCGATCAGACGGGATGGTCGCCGTGCCTGATGTGCTGAAGCCGTATATGGGCGGGGTCGAGCTGATCGGGGCGCGATAATCGCTTTCCGCCCAACGGAGGGGTGGCCGAGTCCGGTTGATGGCGACAGTCTTGAAAACTGTTATAGGTGCAAGCCTATCCTGGGTTCAAATCCCAGCCCCTCCGCCAACCCGCGCCGCGACTGAGCCAAAAGGGGTCTTTCAAGTCCTCCCGATTCGACCCCCTTTGGCCCACTCGAGGCTTTTCATATAAGGAAGCGGCCGTTCTCCATGATCTTGCGCCCGTCCACTGCGACGGTCGCGTGCGAGGCGAGGGCGTCGACGTGCGACGGGCACGCCCAGTCGGCCTTCGTCTCGAACCCGTACGGGTCGCCGAATGCGATGTGCACGCCGGGGAACTTTTCGTCCTGGAGAAAGTTCCCGACGATGCGTTTTAGACCTACGTTCGTGCCGACAGCGAATTCCCCAACGCGATTTGAATTCGGATGCTGCGACATGTAATCGCGGACCTCGGCGGCGAGCTGCGCGTCGGGCGTGTCCACCGACACCATCCGGCTGGCGCGGATCTGCAGCCGCAGCGGGGGCGAGAGCATGCCGTATTTCTCGGTGAACCAGTCGCCCATCTCCTCCGCCGCGATCTCGCCGTCGATCGAGACCGGACATGTAAACGTCTCGCCCTCGGGCAGGTTGCCCCAGCGTCCCTGCTCCCAGTAGCGCCCATCGCATGGGATCCAGTGGAGGGTGGGGGAGAACGTAGCGACGAGGTCGGTGCCCAGCGACGTGTTGACCGAGATCCGCGTCGCGTGCCGAACGATCTCGAAGACCTTGCGGGTGACCGTGTAGATCTCGTCGTAGTCGGCGGCCATGCCATCGGTCATCACGACGTCGTTGATCCCGATCATGTGTCCGTGCCGGCAGCGGAGGTCGTCCGCCAGGAGGTGCAGCATCGGCTGGCGGAACCCGAGCTCGCCGCGGAGGCCGATGCCGATGAAGAAAGAGGCGGTCGGGCGAAAACCGATCAGCTCGTCGGCCAGCGTGCGGGGAAACGTTGTCGCCGGCCGCTCGACGATCTCCTCCATCGTCCAGACGCGCACCGTGGCGCCGGTGGCGACGGCCTCTTCCTCGATGGCTTCGGCAATCTCCATCCGCGTCCGGTCGCGGATGATGGCGACCCTGTCCTTGTCTCCGATGTTGAGACACGCGCGCACGGCGTTGCGAGCGCCAGCGGCAAACTCCGTCCGCATCACCGAAAAAGGTTACCCAGTGTCACAATCGAGCGAAGTAATGGGCCGGCTCGAAGAGCGGGATCTGCGCAGCCTCGAGCGGGAGAGCATGTATTCGATCTTCGCCCCACTCGACGGCGAGGACGGACTCTCGCGGGAACTTGCGCTGGACGACGAGACCAACCCGACGCGCGCCGGTGAGCTCGCCGTCTGGGGATTTCTCCGTCGGCGAAGACGTCGCCGGAGGCGCCTCGCCGACGAAGATTGGATTTCAGCGATGTTCATGTTCGTCCGCCGCTTCTCCTAACGCGCTGCCCAGAGAGCCAAAGGAGCCAGGCGCGTAACCATCCAGCTGGGTTGTGCCGTTTCACGCAGAGGTGGCGGACGTCACTCCAACTCACGTCGGTCAGCTGTCCCTGGACGGACGTTGGCGTTGGGATGGCACGCAATGGCTGCCTGTCACGGGCGCCCCGGCACCGGTTCCCGCCTGGGCCAACGCCCGCGTTCGATCCAATGCAACACTCACCGCCCTGGGCTCTGTCCTGATCATCGGAGTGATGGCCGACCAGTGGCTGCGCACCGGCACCTTTGGCCTGGCCGCCACGCTGACCTTCCTTATCGGAGCTGCGGCTGTGATTCGCGTCGGGGGTCTGGAGCGGCGTGAATCGCGGGCGCTTGTGGCTGTCGCGGCGTTGTTCGCATGCTGGTTCACCCTTCGGGCGAGTCCCTGGCTGTTGCTGCCGGACCTGCTTGTCGCCATCTCGCTTCTTGGATTCGCTGCTTCAGTTGCGGTTCGAGGTTCCATATTCGATCTCGGGGTCTCCGAGTTGGCGGCGCGCTCAGTTCAGGCCGTGATCCAGATCGCCGTGGGGGCGGGATTTGTTGCGCGCCCGGCGCTCCAGGCTCGAGGTCGTCTGCGGTCAGCCGCCCCGCTGATTCGAGGTGTGCTCATCGCACTGCCGATCGCCGCGCTTCTTGCCGCCTTGCTTGCGTCTGCGGATCCGGTGTTCGCGTCCTTCTTCAACCTGAACGTCGATTTCGGCCAGCTCGTACTGGACGTGACCCTCGTCGCCGTCGGTGCACTATCAGCTGCAGGCTTGCTTCGCCTTGCGGCCTCTGAACCGGTAGGGCGCGTGGATGGCCCGGTCTGGCGGCTCGGCGCCACCGAAGCGCTTGTTGTCCTTGCGGTCCTCGACGCCGTGTTCGCAGCCTTTGCGTTGGCCCAGGTGCTGGCGGCGACAGGCGCGGCCGCGGATACCTTGAGACAGGCGGGCGTCACATATTCCGACTATGCGCGGTCGGGTTTCTTTCAGCTGCTCTGGGTGAGTGGTATCACGCTGGCGGTCCTCTTCCTGTTCAGCAGGATCAGCCGGCTCTCCGATCGCCGAAGCGAGGTCGCGTTCATGGTTCTCGCCCAATGCGCCATCGCGCTGACCCTGCTCATCGTCGTGGTGGCGTTTCGCCGCCTGAGCCTTTACGAAGAGGCCTATGGCTTCACCATGCTCCGTCTGTATAGCCACATCTTTGCGAGCTGGATCGCAGCCGTCTTCCTGTTGTTGGCGGTCGACTTTCTCTTGATATGGAAGAGCCGGCGCTGGTTTGTCGGAGCGATGATTGCCACCGGGACAGCGGTCCTGCTCGTGCTCAACTTCATCAACCCTGAAGCTGTCGTCGTCTCACTCAACACGAGCCATGCGCAGACAACTCACAAGATCGACAGTGAGTATCTTGCGCAGCTGTCGAGTGATGCGACGCCGGCGTTGCTCGCATCGCGGTCCGCACTCGACCCTGCGCTGCGTGGGCAGATCAACCAGGCCGCCTGCGCCGGCGCGCGCAGCTACTCGCCGGCACCCGCCGCATTCAACTGGTCTGACGCACAGGCTGCCGACGCCCGTCGGAGCGCCTGCTAGGCGAGGTCGCTGACGCGGCGGATCCAGCGGAACATGGCCTTGCTGGTGTCAGGGACGTACCGCTCGGCCGCTTCGACGAGACCATCGAACGATGGCGCGGTGAATGTGATTCCTGATCCCTGGATGTCGGTCGCCTTCATGTCGCCGCCTTCCTTCGTGATGTCCAGGATCACGTCTCCCGGCTTTCCCTTCCACGGATAGATGGCGAACTGCAGCTCGGCCTCGGCGGCCTCGACCTGGTTGGCGTAGAGAGCCGCAGTCTGCGATGAGGCTCCATCCAGCGCCGCCGTCAGCGACTCGGCGGAAAAATCGCGCGGCGCGGTGCCGTCTGCCACCCACATGAGCTTCCATTTGGACTTGTCGCGCTCGACGATGCACGTGACAAGGTTCGCCAGCTTCATCCCGCCGAGCATAGCCCCGAGACTCGGAAAATAAGGTCGTGGCGCGGGGTTCCCCACCGGAGGATCAGGATCGCGATCGCGTGCTCGAAACCTTCGTCGACGTCGCGGGCCGGCTGCACAGCATCCCGGTCCAGCGCAAGAAGCGCCTCGCGGTCCTGCACTGGCTCGTCGAGGACTTTCAACCCGGCCGTCTGTACACCGAGGCCGAGGTCAATCGAGTCATCTCGCGCCACCACCCAGACTTCGCCGCCCTCCGCCGATACCTGGTGGACGAGGAGCTGATGCAGCGCAAGCGAGGCGTGTACTGGCGGACCGGCACCGTGCCGAACGTCGGCTGGGATCCGCCTTCGTGGCCCGGCCCATGACGAGACGCAGGTGGGCATTGTTGGGTGTTGTCTCGCCACCGCTGGCGGCGGTCCTGGTTCTGATGGCCGGTGTGCTCACGCCCGGCTATGACCCCGTCGACCGGACCATAAGCCGCCTGGCGGCGCCGGGCGGCACCACCGCCGCTGCGGCCCTGGTCGCAACGTGTCTTGTGGCACTTTCGTGTTTCGTGGTGGCGATGAGCATTCACGGGAGGGTTAGCCGTTGGGCTCTGATCGTGGCGGGAGTTGCCTTGTTTCTCACAGATGTCTTTCGGCTCGACGACACATCCGCGACTTCAACCGTCCTGCACAGGCTGGCGTCGGGCGTCGCGGTCGGAGGGCTTGTCGTCGCCCCGCTCGGCTACGGCCCGATCTCGGTCGTGATTGGTGCCGTGGAGGTTGGCCTGCTGATCGTGGCGCTGCCGTTACTGCCGACCTCGTTCGATGCCTGGGGGTTGTGGGAGCGCTGCTTGCTTGCATTGCCCCTTGCCTGGATGGTGTTCGTTGCGGCACGCGTCATCGTTTCAAGCGAAGCGGCGATCAAAACCAGCAGAGCCACCTCGAGCAGAAGCGGGTAGTAGACACCAACCAGCAGGGTGACCAGGGCGAACGTATACAGCGAAGCACCTGCGACCTTGCTCGACAGCTGCTTCGGACTGACGCCCGCGACGAGCGAGCCCGCGTAGGTCGCCGCGGCGACGCCGAGAAGCAGGAGATTGTGCCGAAGGATCTCGGGATGGAGGACCTGCAGCCAGGCCCCCGCCGAAACCATCAGCACTGCGTCCGCGACCGCGTCGAGCCTGGCCCCGTGAGCCGACGGCCGGCTGGAGCGGCGTGCCAGGTAGCCGTCGAGTGCGTCGGTCGTCCCGGCCAGGATCAGCCCGAACCCGACCAGCCGTCCGTGCCCGTCCAACACCAGCGGCCAGATCAGCGGTACCAGGATCAGCCTCGTCACGCTCAACCAGTCGGCAGCTGACATCGGTCTGAGTATCGGGCCTGTTACGTACCCGACTGCGTGGTCGTTGACACAGCATGACTTCAACACTCCGCCCGCTTGCCGGACCCCTGGCCATCGGAGCATCGATCTTGCTGGCTGCGGCCGCGGTCGTCCTAGCGAGCAACAGGCCATCGCTGCTTGTGTCGGCTCCATCCGCATCCACGTCGACGATCGCGCCGGCCATCCTGACCAGCGGCGACGCAATCGTGTCCAGGAAGCCAGATCTCGCCATGATCGGCGCCGGCCTCGAATCGGAGCAGCCGACCGCCGCTGGAGCTCAGTCTGACCTGGCGAGCAAAGCGGCCAAGCTGATCGCCCGGATCAAGTCCCTCCCTGTCGCCGACAAGGACCTGAACACCACCGGCTACTGGATCGGGCCGGTCTATTCACCGCAGGGTCAGACGATCACCGGGTATCGCGCGGCCGAGCAGCTGCAGGTCAGCTGGCATAACGTCGACACCGTTGGGAGGGCGCTCGACGCCATCGTGCAGGAAGGAGGGGCCACCAACATCTCGATCAGCTTCGGCCTTGGGGATCCCAAGCCGGCCCAGGCGGAGGCGCGCACGCTGGCGATCGCCGACGCGCGGGCCAAGGCTCAGTCGATGGCCTCGGCGGCGGGGGTGAGGCTGGGCCAGGTGATCCAGGTCAGCGATCTGTCGTCGAGCAGCCGCGTGCCATCGCCGATCAGCTACGGAGCTGCGGCGAGCGTGCCGACGCAGGTTCCCGTCGGGCAGCTCGACATCCAGGCCAGCGTCGAGGTCGACTTCGCGATCGGCTAAATCGCGGTGACGAGCGGGTTGGCGCCGCTCGCGAGATGGACTGGTGATTTATGGTCGGGGGGCGATGATGCTCAAGATCTATCCCGACCAGCGCTGGCCTGCGTTCCTGCGCGTGCTCGCGGATACGGTCACCTTCTTCTGGACGGTGGCGTGGGCCTACCTGGGTTTTCTGATCTACCAGACGATCATGGGGCTCGAGGTCATCGCCGATGGGATCAAGAACACTGGCCTTACCTTCAATCAATGGATCGCGGCGTTCCGCAAGGCGGTGCCTGGCGGGATCCCGATCCTGACCAAGTTCCTCCAGGATGCCGCCGATGCGCTGAAGCACTACTCAGGCGATTCGCTGATCTCGACCGGTCAGAACATCCACGATGCGATCCTCAAGACGGCGATCGTCCTTGCTCTGCTCGTGGCCCTGCCGCCGATCCTCCTCGTGCTCGTCCCCTACACGGGATGGCGATGGCGGGACATGAGGGAGACGGGGGCGGCGCTTGCGTTCGTGCGGATCGCGGCGATGACGGGGCGGGCGGACGCAGCGCGTGCGGTGCTGGCCTATCGGGCGGTGTCGACGCTGAGCTTTCGCGCGTTGATGCGCGCGAGCGCGGACCCGGTGGGGGATCTGGTCGAGCACAGGTACGAGCGGTTGGCCACGGCGATGCTCAAGCGCGCCGGCCTCGATCCGGCGCGGCTGCCGCCGCCGGAGCTGCCTGAGCTGCCGCCTCATCGCGGCGGCTAGCTATCGTTGTTGGCCATGTGCCGAAGCATCAAGACCCTGCGCCACCACGACGAGCTCGCCACCGATGAAGAGATCCGCGCCGCCGCTCGACAGTTCGTCCGCAAGGTGAGCGGGTTCACCAAGCCGTCGACCCGCCACGAGGCCGCGTTCGAGGTGGCGGTCGACGAGATCGCGGTCGCCTCGCAGCGGTTGCTCGAGAGTATCGCCGGGAACCTGGCCGGGGCGGGAGCGGGCCACCGGTCTTAACAGGCGGAGGGCCCGCTTGAGTACTGGGCCGCGGAGAGGGCGGGTCAAACCCGCCGTTGCCGGCAACGGCGGGATCAGAATGGGGCCGCAGTCCCGCCAATGCCGGCAAACGCGGGAAACAGCGCTCAGTCCTAGAGCTGGCAGCCTCGGCAGAAGTTCAGCGGTTCCCGGTTGGAGCCCAGCTGGCTGATCCGGTGCCCGCACCGGGGGCAGGTTTTCCCGCCTTTCATGTGCACCGACATGAAGGTTCGATCCTGCTTCGACTCTTCGTAGTTCGGGTTGGCCAGGATCGCCTCAACCGCTCGCGAGAGGACCAGCGGGATCGCGCCGTAAAGCGCCTCTTCCTCCTCCGGTTTCAGCGATGCCCGCCGCCGCAGCGGCAAAAGCCGCGCCTCGAAAAGGATCTCGTCCGAGTACGCGTTGCCGATCCCGGCCAGGAACTCCTGGTTCCGCAGCAGGTCCTTCAGCTCGTCTCGGAAATGCCGGAGGCGCTTGCGAAAGACATCCAGTCCCATCGACGCGACGGAGTCCGCTTCCGGTCCCTGCCCATCCCAGGCCGGGACCTCCTTCGAGCAGTCGGCGACCCAGTAGATCCGCCCCATGTCCCGAAAGTCGAGGTAGCGCAGCTCTAGCTTGCCCTCGAGCCGCAGCGTGAACACCTCCGTGGCCGGCACGGGTGCGTCTCCCAAGGCGACCTGGAACCGGCCGCCCAGCATCGGATTGATGACCAACCAGCGTGGCGACCCGCCGCCGCCCAGCTCCGTGGCGAAGATCATGTGCTTGCCTCTCCGGGTGAGGGACAGGATCCGCCGCGCGGGCAGCTCCAGGGCGAACTCGTCGACGGGATAGCGCAGCAGATGGGCTTTCTTCGGGTTGACCGTAGCCGCCGTTATGAGCTTGCCCTGGACCCGCGGTCCGATCCGGATCCGCAGCGCTTCCAGCTCAGGCAGCTCAGGCATGCCGCCAAAAATACGGGCAAACAAGGCACCGAAAAGGCGTTTGGAGCCCAAATGTCCTTGGGATAAATCGAAGCGTGAGACTTGATCGATTCACGGAAAAGGCTCAGGAGGCTCTGCAGGAAGCTGCGGAGCTGGCACGCCAGACCGGCAACCAGGCGGTCGAGCCGGAGCACTTGCTGCTCGCGCTCGTCGGCCAGGAGGATGGCGTGGGCCGGACCCTGCTCGAGCGAGCCGGGGCCCCCGTGCAGGGGCTGCAGCCGGCACTCGTTTCGGCGATCGAGCGCCTTCCCAAGGTGCGCGGCGCAGGCCAGCCGTATCTCGGCGAGTCGCTCAGCAAGAGCCTCGACACGGCGGAGCGCGAGGCGGAGCGGTTGAAGGACGAATACATCTCGACCGAGCACCTGCTTCTCGCCCTCGCGGACCAGAAGATCCTCAAGGATGCGGGCGTGACGCACGACGCCCTGCTCAGATCGCTGCGCCAGGTGCGCGGCACACAGCGAGTCACCGACCAGAACCCCGAGTCCAAGTACCAGGCGCTCGAGAAGTACGGCCGCGACCTGACCAAGCTGGCCAGAGAAGGCAAGCTCGACCCGGTCATCGGCCGCGACGAGGAAATCCGCCGCGTCATCCAGGTCCTCTCTCGCCGGACCAAGAACAACCCCGTGCTGATAGGCGAGCCGGGCGTCGGTAAGACGGCGATCGCCGAAGGTCTCGCCCAGCGCATCGCCCAGGGCGACGTGCCTGAGGGCCTGAAGGGCAAGCGCGCGATCGCGCTCGACCTCGGTGCGCTGGTCGCCGGCACGAAGTTCCGCGGCGAGTTCGAGGATCGCCTGAAGGCAGTGCTCAAGGAGATCGAAGGCTCCAACGGCCAGGTCATCCTCTTCATCGATGAGCTGCACACGCTCGTCGGGGCGGGCGCCGCAGAAGGCGCGATCGACGCTGCAAACCTGCTCAAGCCGGCGCTTGCCCGTGGGGAGCTGCGCGCCATCGGCGCGACCACGCTGGACGAGTATCGCAAGCACATCGAGAAGGACGCGGCGCTGGAGCGCCGTTTCCAGCCGGTGTTCGTCGACCAGCCTTCCGTCGAAGACACGATCAGCATCCTTCGCGGCTTGCGTGAGAAGTACGAGGTCCACCACGGTGTCCGGATCAAGGACACGGCCATCGTGGCGGCCGCCGTGCTGTCGAACCGCTACATCACAGATCGCTTCCTTCCTGACAAGGCAATCGACCTCATCGACGAGGCGGCGGCCCGTCTTCGCACCGAGATCGACTCCATGCCCGCCGAGCTGGATGAGCTCGAGCGCCAGATCCGTCAGTTCGAGATCGAGCGCCAGGCGCTCAAGAAGGAGACCGACCGCGCCTCCAAGGAGCGGCTGGCGGGGATCGAGAAGCAGCTGGCCGAGCTGTCCGAGACGCGGACCGCGCTTCGTTCGCGGTGGAACCAGGAGAAGGAAGTCATCACCAGGATCCGTGGGCTGCAGGCCAAGCTCGAAGAGGTCCGCGCCGACGCGGAGCGCGCGGAGCGAGCAGCCGACTTCGCCAAGGCCGCGGAGCTCCGTTACGGCAAGGCGGTCGAGATCGAAAAGCAGCTCAAGGAAGCGAGCGACAGGCTGGCGCAGCTGCAGGGCGGCCATGCCCTGCTCAAGGAAGAGGTCAGCGAAGACGACATCGCCGGGATAGTGGCCAAGTGGACCGGCATCCCTGTCTCCAGGTTGATGGAAGGCGAGGTCGCCAAGCTCATCAAGATGGAGGAGCGCCTGCACGATCGCGTCATCGGCCAGGACGAGGCTGTCACGGCGGTCGCGAACGCGGTGCGCCGGTCACGCTCGGGCCTGGCGGATCCGAACCGCCCGGTTGGCTCGTTCATCTTCCTCGGCCCGACCGGTGTGGGTAAGACAGAGCTCGCCCGCGCTCTTGCGGAGTTCCTGTTCGACGACGAGCAGGCGCTGATCAGGCTCGACATGTCTGAGTACCAGGAGAAGCACACCGTGGCGCGCATGCTCGGGGCTCCGCCCGGTTACGTGGGCTACGACGAGGGCGGCCAGCTGACCGAGGCAGTGCGTCGCCGGCCTTACTCCGTGGTGCTGTTCGACGAGATCGAGAAGGCGCACCCGGACGTGTTCAACGTGCTGCTGCAGATCCTCGATGACGGGCGCCTCACCGACGGCCAGGGCCGAACCGTTGACTTCCGCAACACGGTGCTGATCATGACCTCCAATCTCGGTGGCCAGCTGATCCAGGAGATGTCGAACAGGCCGTTCGAAGAGGTGCGCGAGGCCGTGATGGGCGTGCTGCGTGATCACTTCCGGCCCGAGTTCCTGAACCGTGTGGATGACATCATCGTGTTCAAGCCGCTGACCCAGGACCAGCTGGGCGCGATCGTGGACATCCAGCTGGCTCGCCTGCAGAGAAGGCTCGACGAGCGCAAGATCGTGCTCGAGGTGACCGAAGCCGCGCGCAAGCTCCTGATCGAGCGCGGCTGGGACCCTGTTTACGGTGCGCGGCCGCTGAAGCGGACGATCCAGCGCATCGTGCAGGACCCGCTTGCGATGCAACTCCTCGAGGGCAGGTTCAGCGACGGCGACATGGTCGTGGTCGACGCCAAAGGCGGCGGGCTGACCTTCGCGAACGCGAAGTCACAGGCTGCGGCTGAAACAGTCGCCTAACTAGAGCAAACAGTTCCGGAGGCGGGAACCGTCAGGTCGATCAGGTAAGCGTCTTCGGCCGTCTTGGCGCACGCGCTCGAGTCATACGACGTGTGGCCGTTGCCCTGGCGGGTCAGCAGGACCGAACGTGAGATCTGGCGATTGACCGATTGGGCGTCGACATAGGGAGTGGCAGGGTCGTTCGTGCCGCCCACCAACAGGATGGGCGGCGCGCCCTGCACGGTCAGGGGACCCTGCGGGTTCTTTGGCTTCACAGGCCACAACGCGCACTGATATTCCGAGTATTGACTCCATGGTCCGAACAAAGGCGATGCCTTCGCAAACGTAGGACCAAGGGCGTCGTATGTGGCGAGGTCCTGAGGCGCGGGAAAATCGAGACAGTAAATCGAGTCATACGCGCCGTTCCACAAATTGTTGTAGCTTCCGTCGGCATTGCGCTCGTTGTAGAAGTCCGCAAAGAACAGAAGTAGGCGGCCGTCGTTGCTGTCAGCCGCGATGAGAGACCTTTCGAGGTATGTCCAAAGGCTCTGGTCGTACAGCGTTTGCAGCACACCGGTCATCGCGAGGCTTCGCGTGAGATGGCGGCCGCCGACGTTCATCGGTGTCGAGTCCAGGCGTGTCATCAAGGCGTTGATCTTGGTGATGGGATCACCTGACTGCCCATACGCGCAGTTCCTCGCCTTGCAGTCGGCGACAAACGCCTCGAGGTTTTGCTGGAATCCGACCATCTGGGCAAGCGCGCTCTGGTTGGCCGGCACCGCCGGATCGAGGACACCGTCCAGGGACAGTGCCCGTACGTGGGACGGAAACAGGTGGGCGTACCACTGGCCGAGATAGGTGCCGTAAGAGAAGCCGAGATATGTGAGCTTGGCGTCTCCGAGCGCCCCGCGGATGAGGTCCATATCCCTGGCGGCGCTCGCGGTGTCCATGAATGGCAAGAGGTCCCCACTGCGGTGTTGACACGCGGCGGCGAAGTCCTTGTAAGCCTGGATCGCCGTTTGCTTCTCTTGCGGGTCATCGAGAACCGAATCGATCGAAAGATAGTTGTCGAGGGTCGGGCTGTCGACGCATGTGATGGGAGTGCTGCCCGCCACGCCCCGCGGGTCGAAAGCGACCAGGTCGAAATGGCGATTGAGGTTTGTGTACGAAGTGGCCGCATCGCGCAAGAACGTGATTGCTGAGACTCCGGGGCCGCCAGGGTTGATCAGCAGGGACCCGATCTTCGGGGTCCCCGTCGCGGGCTTGCGGACGAGCGCGATGCTGATCTTGCGGCCGGTCGGATGCGAGTAATCCAGCGGCACCATGAGGTTGCCGCACTGAAAGCCCTTTGTGCAGTCGGTCCAGGCGATGCTGCCGGCCGTGAGAGGAGAAGGGCTGCGCGAGGCACTCGGCGTCTGCGTGCACGCGACCGCCAGGATCGTGACGAGCACCATGACCTTTGCGACGTGACCCGTCACGCGTTCGAGTCTAGACGCGCGACATTAGGATCTGCTGGCGATGAGCGAGATCAACCGAGACGAGCTGGAACTGATATTGGAAGCACTCGACGACGCCTCGTTCTATCGCGACGCGCGGTCTCACGTGCTGAAGACCGCGGTGAAGAGAGCGAGCCGTCGGTCGGCGCACATACCTGAAACGGATTCAGGCGATGTTCATAGGGTCAAGGCCCATGCCTACAGGGCGCTGGCGGTGAAGCTGAGGTCGCAAGGTTGCTGATGGACACCAAAAACCCCGCCCCTGTGAAGTAAATCGGTTTGATGCACTGATGCACAGCTACTGGAACGGTTCGTGAACGCACGGGCTGAGGGGCCCGACGTCGCGTCCTTTCCGCGTCGATGGGGCGTGCACCATGTCTTGCGACAGGCGTGCACGATGTCCTGAGACATGACAAGAGCGGGAAGGGAGGTGTGTGAGTTCACCACATAGTTCTCTGATGTCGCAAGACATAGTTCTCGCCACCAAGCTCGGTTCGTGAACGCACGGGCTGACGGGCCCGACGTCGCATCCTTTCCGGGTCGATGGGGGCGCACCATGCCTTGCGACAGGCGTGCACGATGTCCTGAGACATGACAGGAGCGGGAAGGGAGGGATTCGAACCCTCGAGGGAGCTTTACACCCCCTACCCGCTTAGCAGGCGGGTGCTTTCGGCCACTCAGCCACCTCCCCGACAAGGCGGTGCCGTCGCTCGATTCTATCCACCCCAGGGTCTCTCCATACTTAGCAGCCGATGGATGCTCCCGGCGAACCAGGCGCGCCTCCCATGTGGGGGCCGGGACGCAAGATGGCGTTCGGCACGGCGCCCGGCTCGAAGAGCAAGGTCTGGTACACGCTTGCGGACGGGACGCTCAGTGAATGCTTTTTCCCTTACCTCGACCAGGTCGCGCTGCACGAGCTCCGCTTTTTCGTCTCGGCCGGTGGGGCTCCGCCGGTTGACGATTCACTCGATGGCCAGCACAACATCAGCTGGCTCGGCCCGGGCGTGCCGGGCTTCCGGGTCGAGACGACACACCACGAATACCGACTGACCAAGGAGTACTTCTCCGACCCTGAGGAGAACGCGCTCCTGATCGCTGCGACCTTCACGCCTGAGCTGCCCGACCTCCGCCTCTACATGCAGGCCTCGGCCCACTGGCAGCCTGGAACCGAGGGCAACTTTGCCAGCGTCATCGATACGCATCCGCCAGCGCTGCTTCTCCAGCAGCAGGACATCTGGATCTGCCTCGTCGGCCCCTTCGCCCGCGGCACTGTCGGTTACTACCGGAGCAGCGACGTCCAGATCGACCTCAGCGACGCGGACGGTCGCCTGACCCACATGTACGACCGCGCCGGGCCGGGAAATGTCAACGTCGGCGGGGAGTTCGGCGTCCGGGCCGGCTCGTTCCAGATGGCGATCGGATTCGCCCATTCGCGGGCCGACGCGGAAGAGGTCGCGCGAACGGCCCTCCAGAAAGGCGCAGGGAGCGTGCGGCAGGCGTTCGAGCGCGCGTGGCGCGCGCAACCGGAGATTCCGCGCGCTCTGGGCCAGGTCAGTGGAGATGAGGGCATGCTGGCGCGCGCGTCCTTCGCGCTCCTGCACTGCCTGGAGGACAAGTCACATGCAGGCGCGTTCATCGCCTCGCCGTCCGCGCCGTGGGGCGAAACCAACCATGACGGCAACCAGGTCTATCACCTGGTCTGGCCGCGCGACCTGTGCCGGATCGCCACCGCGCTGCTTGATGCAGGCGACACGGACGCCGCGCTGCGCGCCTTTCGCCACCTCCAGCAGCACCAGCGGCCCGATGGGGGCTGGTATCAGAACTGGTTCATGGACGGGACCCCGCACTGGCAGTCGACCGAGCTCGACCAGGTCGCACTGCCGATCCTTCTCGCGTGGCGGTTGGGCGTGGCGGGCTGCCTCGACCACGACCCCTACCCGACGATGGTGCGACCCGCTGCGCAGTTCATCGTTCGCGAGGGTCCGCTCACGCAGCTCGATCGGTGGGAGGATTCGGGCGGTCTGTCCCCTTCGACGATCGCCTCGTGCATCGCTGCATTGATCGTCGCTGCGGAGTTCGCGGGGGACGCGGGCGAGCACATCGCGGCGAACCACTTCAGGGCGGTCGCCGACTACTGGAATGACCGGGTCGAATCGTGGTGCTCACTTCCGAATGGTCAGTACGTCCGCCTCGCGTCGGATCCCGACCACCGCCCCACCGAAGGCGCTGTCGCACCGGAGTTTCTCGAGCTGGTGCGATACGGCCTACGCCGGCCGAAGGATGATCGCGTTCTGCGCAGCCTCCAGGGAGTGGACACGTCGCTCAAGGTGAGCCTGCCCGCCGGTCCGAGCTGGCGACGCTACACCGGCGATCAGTACGGCGAGCACGAGGACGGCGCGCCGTGGGACGGCAGTGGTCGTGGGCGCGCATGGCCGGTGCTGACCGGGGAGCGCGCGAGGCATTTCTTCTCGATGGGCCTGCCCGCGGCCGAGCTGGTCCGCACGCTCGAGGGGTTCGCCGGCCAGGGTCTGGCGTTGCCCGAGCAGCTGTGGGATGGGCCGGATATCCCGAGCCGCCGACTTCAGTTCGGCAAGCCGAATGGGTCGGCCTGTCCATTGGGGTGGGCACATGCCGAGTACCTCGAGCTGCTGGTCACCATCGCGCTGGCGGGTTTCCCGGACATCGTCATGCCCGCCCGCCGGCGCTACACGGAGGGGACTGCGCTCGAGCCCGCCTTCATCTGGTCCCACAGGCACCAGATCACGCGCATCGCTGCCGGCCGCAGGTTGCGCGTGCAGCTGCCGCGGCCCGCCGCTGTCCACTACTCGTTTGACAACTGGCAGACGCACGTTGAGATCGACGCCGTCGACACGACGCTTGGGTTATGGGTGGCCGAAGTCCCGTGCAACAGGCTGGCCGGCGGGACCGAGTTCGCGTGGACGATTCACTACATGACCGGCTGGGAGGGGAAGAACTTTTCAATGACGGTCGACTGAGGGGAGTTCCACCAGCCCCTCCGTCGGCTTCGCCGCCACCTCCCCATGAATGGGGAGGAGCCTTATCTATCTATCTATCTCTCTTCCGGGGGTTCCAGGTCGTCCAGACGAAGGCCGGTGGTGGTGTCTTCGTCGAACTGGCTGTGCAGCTCGCCGCAGTCGGCGCACCGGTAGTACTCGCCAACGAAACCTTTGTGCCACACCGCGTAGCTGACCACTCCCGGCTCCTCGACGAGGACCTCCTGCTCGAGGCGGTAGATCACCTGCTCCCAACCGCCTGCCTCGATGTCGTCGTCCAGCACGACCACGCAGTAGGGGTGAGGTTCGCCCCAGACCATGACTACCTCGCCGCGGCGCTCATCGTCGGTGTTGACGATGGACCATGCCTCCGCCGCCTGGGCGCGTGTGCTCCGGACCAGGCGCAGCTGCGCCCAGAATCGCTCGGCTGACTCGCGCTCGGCCTTGTCGTGCTCGGCCTGCGCCTCCTGGAAAGCGCTCCACATCCGGAGGAGGTGGTTGCGGAACCGGTGGTAGGTCGGCAGGAGCTTGGGCTGCTGCTTCGGCGATCCGATCAGCTTCTCGAAGGCGTGCTCGAAGGCGGCCTCGACTCGCTCCTGACGGTCGGTCAGGTCGGGCGACCAGCCCTCATCTTCGGACAGTCGCATGCTCTCGTTCAGCACGACCTCGAAGTCCAGCCAGTCGTCGCCGAACTCAGGGACGAAGACGCTCTCGACCAGGTCGGCGAGCCGGTGCTCCTCCAGCAGTGCAGGAGTCACCTTGCCGCGCGCCTCGGGCCAGCCCTTCCAGCCCATGACGTTGTGGATCCAGTAGTCGAAGACGGTGACCGCGTACTGGAGCGCCGCGGGGGAGCTCCAGATGCCGGTAGGCCAGGTCTTCTTGCCTGTCCTCACCTTGTTGTAGAGGGAGATGACCTGCTCTTCGTCGAGGTATTCGGTTTCCATGGCCCACCAACTATAGGAATAAGCCCGGAGCGGCCCTGGGTATAGTCCTAGCAGATGACTCAGAGCCGTAGCTTCACCCCCGACCAGGTCGCCCGCTACGCCCGCCACCTCATCCTGCCCGAGGTTGGCGGCGCCGGCCAGCGCAAGCTGCTCAACTCGAGCGTGCTCCTGCTGGGCGCCGGAGGCCTGGGTTCGCCCGCCGCCATGTACCTCGCGGCGGCCGGCGTCGGCAAGGTCGGGATCGTCGACTTCGACGTGGTCGATGCGTCGAACCTCCAGCGCCAGCTCCTCCACGGCCACGACGACATCGGCCGGCCCAAGGTGGAGTCAGCGGCCGAGACCCTGCGCAACCTGAACCCCGACGTGGAGGTCGTGCCGATCAACGAACATCTCAACTCGGAGACGGCGATGCGGATCTTCGCGCCGTACGACGTCATCGTCGACGGCACCGACAACTTCCCGACCCGCTACCTGGCGAACGATGCCGCGCACTTCCTGGCCAAGCCGCTGGTGCACGGCAGCATCTTCCGGTTCGAGGGGCGCCTCGCCCTCTTCGACTCCGCCAAGGGCACGGGCTGCTATCGCTGCCTGTTCCCCGAGCCGCCGCCGCCCGGCAGCGTGCAGAGCTGCGCCGAGGCGGGCGTGTTCGGAGTCCTGCCCGGGATCATCGGCAGCATGATGGCGTTCGAGACGATCAAGTATCTGCTGAACATCGGCCGGCCGATGATCGGTCGCTACCTGCTGTTCGAGGGCGAGGACATGAGCTTCCGCGAGCTGAAGTTGCGCCAGAACAAGTCTTGCCCGCTCTGCGGCGAGAACCCGACCGTCGACTCGCTCATCGACTACGAGGCCTGGTGCGGCACTCCGGCGATGGAGCCTTCGGAAGCCCGCGCGAGCTAATCTCGTGCTGGAGTGATCCAGCTCGATTCGTTCGATGCCACCAAGCTCACGTCGGCGCGTGACATCGTGCGCGGGCTCGAATCGGTGCTCGTCGCGTACTCGGGCGGAGTCGACTCCACACTGCTGCTGAAGCTTGCGATGGATGAGCTCGGCGACAAGGGCGTCGCTGTGCTGGCGAGCTCGCCGGCATACCCGGAGTCTGAGCAGCGGGAGGCGCGCGAGCTGGCCCGCGCGATGGGCGCCCGCCTGGTCGAAGTGAACACGAACGAAGTCGAGCTCGACGCTTACGCGCGCAACAATCCAGACCGCTGTTTCCACTGCAAAGAGGAGCTCTTCGACACGCTCGCTCCCGTGCAGCACGAGCTCGGTCTCGCCTATCTCGCCTACGGCGCGACCGCCGACGACGCGGGCGACCACCGACCGGGCCACGCCTCGGCCGTGCGTCGGGGCGTCCGGTTCCCGCTGCTCGAGGCTGGCATGGTGAAGTCGGAGATTCGCGCCGCAGCTCGCTCGCTCGGCTTGCCCAACTGGAACAAGCCATCGTTTGCGTGCCTCTCGTCGCGCATCCCACACGGAACCCAGGTGACTGTTGCGGCGCTGCGCCAGATCGAGGCCGCGGAGGACGCCCTGAAAGCACTCGGCTTCAGGCAGGTACGGGTTCGCCATCACGGTGATGTCGCGCGGATCGAAGTCGACCAACAAGAGATCGCACGACTCATGACGGAGCGAGAGCGCGTGGCCGCGGCCGTGCGTGCCGCCGGGTACAAGTTCGTCTCGGCCGACCTGGAGGGTTACTCGACCGGCAGCCTCAACCGCACCTGGAAACCCGAACCATCAGCGAAGTCGTCTTAAGCCTCGACGAGGGCACCACCGGCGCGACTGCCATCGCCGTCGGACTCGATGGCGAGGTTCGCGGCAAGGGTTACGAGGAGATCACCCAGCATTACCCGCGTCCGGGATGGGTGGAGCACGACGCGAACGAGATCTGGTCGGCGGTCCAGGTGAGCGCAAAGCGCGCGCTCGATTCGGCGGGCGCAGGCCCGCGCGATGTCCGTGCGGTGGGCATCACCAACCAGCGCGAGACGCTCGTGATGTGGGATCGCAGAACGCTCGAGCCAATCGCGCCTGCGATCGTCTGGCAGGATCGTAGGACGGCCGATGAGTGCGCCCAGTTGCGTGCGGCGGGCCACGAGCAGCGCGTGCGCGAGATCACCGGGCTCGTCCTCGATCCGTATTTCACCGCTACCAAGCTCGCGTGGGCGCTGCAGCACGTCGAGGGCGCGAAGGACGCGGCAGTCGGCACCGTCGACTCGTGGCTCATCGCGCGCCTGTCGGCCGGCGCTGATCACGTGACCGATGCTTCGAACGCATCACGCACGCTTCTCTTCGACATCGGGCGGGGCACGTGGAGCGAGGAGATGGTGGCGCTGTTCGGTGTCTCGCTCGACAACCTGCCACAGGTAGTCGACTCGAGCGGCAAAATTTCAGTCGCGACCCAACTCAATGGCGCGCCGATCACAGGTATCGCGGGCGACCAGCAGGCGGCTCTCTTCGGCCAAGCGTGCACGCAGGACGGCATGGCGAAGAACACGTACGGGACCGGCTCATTCGTCCTCATGCAGACAGGCGCGCGGCAAGTCCCCTCCAGCGCGGGCACGCTCACGACGGTCGCCTGGCGGCGCGGCGGTCGGCTGAGCTACGCGCTCGAGGGTGCGATCTTCGTCACCGGGGCGGCGCTGCAGTGGCTGCGCGACGGCCTCGGCATCATCTCTAGCGCGGCCGAGGCCGGGCCGCTCGCCGCCTCTGTTCGGGACGCCGGAGGTGTGTTCCTGGTGCCGGCCTTCGTCGGCCTGGGTGCGCCTCACTGGGACCCGTACGCGCGGGGCACGATCGTCGGACTCACACGAGGCACCGGCCGCGCTCATATCGTGCGCGCCGCCGTTGAGGCGATGGCATTCCAGACGCGCGACGTGGTCGAGGCCATGGAGCGCGACAGCGGGCGCCGCCTTGCCGAGCTGCGCGTCGATGGAGGCGCGGCGGTGATGGATGTGCTCTGCCAGCTTCAGGCTGATCTCCTCGGCATCCCGGTCCGGCGTCCCCGCCAGACCGAAACGACCGCCCTGGGCGCGGCGTTCCTGGCCGGCCTCGGGGCCGGGATCTGGACCGACGCCGACCTGGCCCATCTCTGGAAGCTCGACCGCGAGTTCGAGCCTCGGATGTCGCGCGACGAGGCGGAGACCCTCCAGGCGCGGTGGCGCCGAGCCGTAGAGCGAAGCCGCGGATGGGAGCTACCGGATAATCAGTAGTTCCGTGAGCACCGAAGCACCCTCGCACCCTTCCCGTCACCAGAATCTCTACGCACACCACCTGTGGAGGCAGCAGCGGTTCTTCGCCGGCCTGTTGCTCGTCGTGGGCGCACTGGCCACCGGTATCGCGATCTACCAGCGCCAGCTCTTCACGCCTGGGTTCGCGGTGTGGCTCGTCTACATCCCGACCGGCCTTTTGCTCGGCGCGGCCATCCTTCTCTTTCGCCAGCGCAGCCACATCAAGGTTGAGGATGACGGGCTCAGGATCTCGAGCCTTATCTCTAGCGTCGTGATCGATTACGACTCGATCAAGTCGGTCAAGGCGCTACCTCTGCGCCAGCACTTCCAGGACAAGCGGAGCCGGATGATCGCTCCGATCATGAAGCAGCACATCGACCAGCCCGCGGTCTTCCTCAGGATTCGCGGCGACGAGACCGAGCTTGCGGCGATCAAAAAGCGACTCGGCATCTTCAAAGCGCGATTGATGGACGACGAAACCATCGCGATCCCGGTGCCTGACGCCGACACCGTCGTGTGGGAGATCAGCTCGCATCTGCCGGAAAAGATAGGACAGAACCAGGGCGGAGCCAGGCGGCGCAAACGTCGACGGTGACCGGCCTCCGGGGCTACTTCGACCGATGGGACCTGGTGGCCGTGTTATCGCTGACCGTAGTCGCGTTCGTGATCCGCTTCTTCAGCCCGATCTTGCCCGACATCTTTGTGCACGGGCCCGTGATCACCAACTGCGTCTCCAGCACTCCGATCGATCCTCAGGGTCACCCGGGCACGCTGTGCGGTCTCGCGTACCCGTTCAACCGCGGCTACGCCGACGCGAACGGGGTGCTCTCGCCGCCGAACGGCCAGGTCTTCGACGAGATCTACTTTCCAGTCGACGCCTACGACGACGTCAAGGGCATCCAGCTGTGTCACCCGACCACGACTTACTGCCGGTACGACTACTTCGACCCTGAGCCGCCGCTGGCCAAGGAGATCATCGCGGCGGGAGAGGTGAGCTACGGCTGGTACCGAGCCCACTTCCAGGGTGCGACCGGCGACTACATCGACCTCGGATTCAACACCTTCGGCTGGCGGATCGCCGCCTGCATCTTCGGCTCATTGTGCATTCCGATGATGTACCTCCTCGCTCGCCGCATGTGGCCGAACCGCCTGTTTGCGATCGCCGCGGCGACGCTCGTCTCCTTCGACGGGATGTTCTTCATCCAGTCGCGCATCGGAATGA